>Ga0210059_1003130_pt1 | contig 26360 bp, 16 predicted proteins | sample Ectturendosymbi2_FD_188042 | JGI IMG/M metagenome (GOLD analysis project Ga0210059, IMG submission 188042) | Ecteinascidia turbinata endosymbiont from Florida, USA - Sample 2 (SPAdes) (version 2) | ecosystem: Host-associated > Tunicates > Ascidians > Unclassified | place: Key West, Florida... | reverse complement strand
TGTCGAACAACCAAGTTGTCACTCTCTGGATATCTGTGAAAATAAATGGTATCACCTAATTGACGCGCAAATCAACATTCAGAACATGATCCTCCCCCATGTGAAATAATTATTATGATGCTTTGTGTTGTTTGACTCAATCCGATGTTGTCTTCCGCTTTGTGCGCTAGCTTTTCTCTCAACACAGCTTGCTTACTCCCAAATGGTACCCGTAGAATCTCTGAGAAAAGGGGCCTCGAGACGACTATTTTTTGTTCACCCCCTCTTAGGTCCGCTCCTATGTTCACAGTGGTAGGTTGAAACAAATGGAAGCAGACAACAAAAAGGGAGCCTAGTTGGTTTGGTATGGTTACTGCATAGCGCACCAGGACTGCGTCTGGGATTTTTCAGAGAACAAGTCACGTGGTTAGGAATCATTCCGTAGTTGCAAATAGGCTCAATCGTGAATGACATAACCAGTTCATTTAAAAAGTGAATACAACATTGTTGCGGCGAGTTTCCATTGCAGGAAATGCAAGAGCATAATTCTATTCTTTAGGATGAAATAATTTGTTGGAAAGTTACCTTGAACTTTTATGCACATCACTATCACTTGTTAGGCTTGCTGGTAATATCCCGCCATCTGTCAACTATAAGGCTGCTTTTTGCTAGAATCATGACCCTGAACCATAACTTATACAAAACAATGAATGTAAAAGGTTATGGAATTATAATGATATGAATATCGGTTGTGCTTAGTTGGAATTTCACCTGGAAAGTATTCACAACAGGACAAATCTTTACGAGGCTGACATACTTTCAGCAACACTGGCCAGCGCTTAATTTTTCTAGTGGTGCCATATTTCTACAATGGAGTCCTGCCCAGGTTAAAATTTTTTGTCTGCTTCCTCCCTGCATTTGCAAAATTTAAGCCCACCACGCTGGAGTTGGAGAAATCTTACCCGCTCTCGCCTCGCACACTTCTAGCCTGCACCTGCCCCGCAGACCATCCCAACCCATGCCCCTCCACACTTTTTCTGAGCCAATCCAATCCCACGCCTATTTGAAAAAACTACTAAAAAATCATCACCCCTGAAGACATGTCTAACAAGCAGCAAAATCAAGCTGATAATTCATTTCATTGGCAACCAAACCAAAAATTTTCCACACATCTGATCTACCGTAGATTTGAGGTGATTAAAACCACGTTTCAGTCGAGTTATGACGAGGTGTGTGTTAAGCTGTGTCTTATCCATTTAGAAGGGCTACTAGACTGAATTATTCCTCACCAAGTACAATGGTAGCATTAGAAAATGGAAATGGTGAAATGTTGACTTGCCTAGTGCCTACCATATGACAAAAGCGTGCGCTAATGTTTTGCAAGAATGGGTTGTTACATCGTAATGTAATAATTGCTCTGGGCTTACTGGCCTAAGCACAATACTGGCAAACAACTTTAGTACATCCACGTGTTTTGCGATTTTGAGCTGATTAAGTTCATGTGCTTTGGCTCCACATTCAGTTGCCTGCCCAAAGATTTTCCCATCCCGCACCCACCCAGCATGCATAGCAGTACGGGTTCCCGCACTTGCCCCGCAAATGCAGATACCCGCAACCCACACGTTAACCTACTCCGCGCAGGACTTTATTCAACAATCAGGTTGATTTAAGCTGTGTAGGAGAAATCAAATAGGAATTATGATGGAGATAATGTGAACTTCACAAAGATCTTTCCGTGTTTCGGTTTTGCTGATGTAACAAAATGTTGATATAAAAAGTTCTAAAAATTCAAGACTTCAGCAAACGATTGAGGCTGCTGTTCGCAACCCTACAAAAACTCTTCCGCGACCCACAGGTTGGGAACCACTGGGTTCGCGACCCTACAAAAACTCCTCCAACCCACAGGTTGGGAACCAAACATGACCCAAAATGACCCCAAAACTACTTCACTTATGACGTCACTCACAAAAAGTTTTAAAACTAAATACCTGAATATGAAGTTGATATACATTTCATATTGAAGCTCAAACTTTGGCTAGGAAGCAATCCAGTTTCAAACTCTTGTTTGTTACGCACATAGGCCATAGACACTGTTTAGCAACAATAGCATTAATTCAGATGTTCATTTGTGATGATTAAACATGTACTGTGAAAGTTCAACCACAATGTGGAACGTTAATGTTTTCATCAAAGATTTCACATTGCTTTGCTGGCAAGTAAAATACCAGTACTGCTAAGTAACCTTTACATAGTCTGAAAGTGTTACAACTTTCATCTGATATTAATTGCCACCTTGTCCTACTGTAAATTTGAAATCTTTCAGCTGCAACAGGAAGACTCAGCAGCAAAATTTAACATTAAGTAGCAGATTCTTTTTATTTTGAAAGTGCTGAGGGCATTGGTACTTCCATAGATAGCTTGTAATTTGTTTTATTGATAAGCGCATGTGACTAAAATGTAAAAAATTGAATTTTTTCCAAGTCGATTAAATTTTGTTATTTAAACCAGGTGTTTTTTAAGGAAAATGTTAGGTACCAGTATGGATCTGTAGGGACCTGATTTTCTTTGATTTTAGGGACCTGATCATAATTTTCTCTGATTCTAGACTTGATTTGAAATTCTAGGGACCTGAATCGGGTCCCTAAAACGCCTTAAAAAACCCTAGTTGAACACTCATGGCTTCAAAAAAATTTCAACCCCTTAACATTTGGCGTCTGGCCGAAAATGAGGACTTTGAGAAAAAACACTGAAATGCATGTGGCTTTGTGCTGGAATTTTTGCGGTCTGGTCAGCGCTACAGACCCGGTGAAAGGCTCAAAGGACGCGGCTAGTCTGTACTGGAAAAAATTTTTTTTGGTTGGGGGTGCTGATTTTTTGTGAGTAGTCGAGGACTTTTAGGCCCCCTTTACCTGGCCCTGGGTGCCAACTGTCAAATGGTAGTATTTCGCTGAAGTTTTTATTTGAAACTAGTCTACAATCTGAGTCTTTTGATACGTTAGATGACTTGCTGGGGTTTCGGGTTCAAAATTATTTATACAAACCAATAAAAATATTTGACTAATTAGTTAATTAATTAATTTGTTTATTTTAGATCATAACTTTTGAACCAGAAACGCTAGAAAGTCGATCAAAGGCTCAAAAGACTCAGACTCGAGCCTAGTTTCCAATGAAAACTTCAGCGAAATGGCCTGGCAGTTGAGCCCTATGACAGGAAACATGACCCCCAACCAGAACCTGCACCCCCAACCAGAATTTTTTTTTGAGAGCAGACTAGAAGACTTGCTGCGTCTTTTGACACTTCGACCAGGTCCGTAACCAGTATAAGAGCGGAGTAATTCCCATGCAAAGCCACGTGTGTTTCGGTATTTCTTTTCGAAAATCCTCTTTTTCGGCCGGACGCCAAAGTGTTAAAACATGGATCCTGTGATCATCCAATTCTTGAGCGGCTATGCCAATTGACTTATGCAGTTGATAAACGTAAACAACAGAGTCAGCGTTTCTTGAACATTGGTGGGCAGTAACCCTTCAAATCATATTCACAGACCAATTGGGGGTTCACCAACTTCAGGTTAAGAACCCGAACTAGGGTTTATCAATGTGTTTCAAAAATGTTTGGAATTTTTATATTTTGTGAATTGTTTAACTACCGGTACGTTCGACTTATTCTATAAAATGTTTGTAGCTACTTCAAAGTTAAATTTTTTAAATTAGTTTAATGAGACTTTTCAGCTCACTTCATTGAAATAAACAATGGAAACAATGAAATGGCTAACTTCACCAATCGATGGCTACCAAACAATTTCCTTGTTTTGGTACTGTATGGCATTACTGCACAACACTAGACAAAACTATATGCAGGCCTATATTAACACAGGTAAAACGTCACAGGTAGCCTACACCAAGGCTACACCACAGAATGCTGGCAATAGCCATCAATCACACACTAGCCATGACCAAACAACAAAACATTGGATTGGGTAATATGGCAAGTCAATCACAAATGAACGTGTTGTTCAGCTAGAGCCTACAGACTGCCTCACCTTAAGCAGATTGCAAAACCACATGTATTACTAAAAGGTCAAGGAAGGCAGGTTGATGAACCAAAGTGATGTGAGCTGGCAGTTGTTTAGCCCAGGGCTTCTCAAACTATGGGTCACGACCCCATTTAGAGTCACAAAACAAATTGTCTTAACAAATCATATAATAATTTTTGTAAACTTTACAAGAAAATTAAAATGAGGCCTGCAGTGAATCTATTTCTACTGCATTTTTAGAGGCAGTGTCGTGCTTTATGCTGCCGGTTGTTTACTAGGATGTCTGCCTGAGTTATCAACTAATCAACCAAGCAGAAGTTATGCATTGTTATGTCGTGATCCTATTATGACTCTGACTAATATTGACCTTGTTGCATTCATTCTGACTCAAAGGCATGCTTCTGTTTTAGAAGTCTAGGTCTAAGCCAGGGTTGCCAGATATTTTCTGTTGCTTATGGCCAAAATCTCAATAAAAAATGACCAAAAGGCTTGTTTTTGGAAAAAGTTATGGCCAAAAATACCAAATGCTTTAACTATGGTTATTTATACAATCACAGGAGACCCAAAATACTCAGAAGGCAGTATATTTTTTGCTGAAAAAATCTGGTCTTACCAAATAATTTTGACCCTAAAATATCAATTTCTGCCATAAACTTAAAATTGTGTGTTACAACTTGTCTTTCTTTATCTTAGTGAAACTTACAACCATATATTTACCACTACTGTAGACAGGGCTGCACCAGCTGATATTTTCAGGGTAAAAATTATTCTAACTTGTTGTTGTACCTAAGAACTATAAATGTTTCTGAAAATTTAACCAGGGGGTGGGCAATTGCCCAGTTGTCCTTCTTCGGTTGTGGGTCTGATTGTAGATAAATGCTGCAAATCTGACCCACTTGTGTTTGAAATTAACTTTTCAATCCCTTGAACTTGTGCTGCTAATATGAGCACAAGTGATGAAATCCAAGAACTGCATTAAAGTGATGATTATAATCACGTTCCGAAAACTATCATTATGTTAAGTTCACATATCTGAACAAAAGGGCAGGAACAGTTGATAGTAAACACTGAGTCATATGGCAAGTCCGACAGAAACACTTGTACGAAATCTACTGACTGCAAGAGATAAATAAGTACTACTACACACATCAAAGCAATACAAGATTGAAGTACTGCGAGAGTGGTGAGAAACTTATAACAGTAAAATCTAACCAATAATGCAAAATGCTACTATAACATTATCAGTAGGACAAGTATTTTCAATGAAGTCATTTTTTGGTAGTAAGCTTGGATGATGTGATTTATTGTAAGAACTCTGGACAGAAAGAGTAAGTTTCATACTCTTAATTTGATAGGTCAATAAAAAGTCAGCTTTTTATCATTAGGTCAATATTTTGTTTATAAGGCAATAAAGTAAATTTTTTATAATTATTAGGTATTAGTCAAAATTTCTTTTTAGTATTGGTGGAAAAAGTGATAATTTTGATATGCCTGATAAAGCTGACACATTTGAATTTGTTTTGCAATGTCTGCCAATTTTTGCACAATAGTTCTGATTACCATTCTTAACGCAATCAAATGAATGTAGTGCAATAGTCAAAGTCAGATGAAATCAGGGGCGCATCTAGGGGGTCTGTTTGGCTGTTATGACAGACCCCTTTGCACAGCAGGTACTCAGCATTAAAGCCAATAAAATATCACACCCCGTCACTGTAGGTCTCTAATGCGGATGTTTTGGAACAGACAACAACCTACATTTCGCTTGTAACGTTGCATAGTACTATTATGAAAGAACAATGTTACTGCCTTGTCTAAATAGCACCTGCGCAATGACATGAGACAATCCACGTTTTTGAACACTCAAAATTGATATTGTGTCAAACACACGTGTTTCTGAATTTCCTCCTCTGGCAGTACCGGCTCTAATGTTGTCAGAATCTCATACACTGCCACGCACACGCAGGAGCTATTTTATAATATTTTGCTTCATGGCGAGAGGACAGTCTCAAATCGTGATCGTTTAATTTTGCAGTTTCGGGCTAAATTTTATCTGCTGTTTACACCTACTAGGTTATGACAAGTGAGTTTAGGCTTTCCTCAGTGTCACGCCAAGTGACGTGGGTTCATTTCCACTGAAACTATATTTTTATAAGCAACTTAACATATTGAAAGGCGCGACAGCTAGCCTCAAAAACTGTGGCCGCATTATCTGAAGAAAATATCAGTCAGGCGTTGTATTTTGAAAATAGCCTTTTCAGAATTAAGCAGTTGACGACATTGTTTGCTGCGCAAGAAGTCCTATATTGATTTTGAGTAATTCACTTTTACATTACGATGCAATGTAATCAGAGCAACTGCAATTCAATCGTTCTTCTCTACAGTGATTTCGCAAGTATATTTATAACACCGCCATCTTTGATAGACAGGGCTCCACAGATGCAGTTGTGCAGCTGGTTGTTGGCATCGATTTTATAAGTGTATGTACGTATGGATAAACAGCTCTCATTGCTGTATGGCTGACATTTTGTTGTATGTTCAAAAAGCTAAGTATCTTTTCAGCACCATATGCATAGGAACAAACAGTGATTGTGATGTAATGAATGGGCTGTGCCCGAAAGCAATGATAACTTGAAAATTTTTTACTTATGTTTTTGACAATGAGATCAATACCACTATCTATTCCAAATACAGTCAGACCTGTTTGTCCGAACTCTGATCAACCAGAACCCCCGCTATTTAAAACAAAATGCTAGGAACAGATTTTTCCCAACGCATTTCACCCCTTTAATCCAGAAACCTTGCTGTCAGACACCGAATCTGAAATTGAGGAACGGATATATCATATCAATAGAAAAAAAACGCTAAACCGGATTATGCCAGCTTTACTTAGTTTGTTTATTAAATCACAATAGAAGGCTGAAAGTCAATTTTTTACGCACAATGAATGTAACAGTGGCAGACCCTGCAGGACGCAGTTATAGGTTTCCTGTACAGTTTTTTTTCGCGTTTAAATCTCATTCGGAATGCATTGTTGCTTATGTATATGCTAGCAATAACAAATATGAGAGCTTCATTTAGTCATGTTTCACATGCAGTCTACATATTTCCTTAAGTTGACAGTTCGTCTGACTCTACAGTTTGTTTCTGTTTCCTTTTTCAACGGTCGCTTAGGCCACACCCATAGCCTAGGTCTAAAAGTTTAGGGAGATGGCACAAAACATTTTTTGGGGGGTCTCGACTTCTGTCTTCATTATATTTTTTAATAACAAATTTTCTTAGCAAAACAAAATTTGGACAAGTACATAAAATTTAGGGAGGATTACCCTCGAATGCCCCCCGTGGCTACATGTCCTATTCCGATTTTCCAAATACCTCTCAAAACTGACCTTTTTTGACAAAACAAAGTAGTTCGGATAAACGAGGTCTGACTGTAGTTACCGTATTTTCCGGACCATAAGGTGCACAGGATTATAAGGCGCAGTATGAAAAATCGAATGCTAGCTTTTTCCATCCATAAAGCGCACCGGATTATAAGGCGCATTAAATGAAGCAAAACTCAGATAAGTCAAACTGTATTCAACTCTTTCCCAATAACTCCTGAGTGCCTGAGTCGCCACTGGGAGTTTAATCTGTCATTACATACAAGGAAGATTAATCTGTCACACATGCCTGATCCGCTTAAGACGAATATAATAAAATAGAAGTTGAACGCGTGTTTGATTCGGCGTGCGCCAATGTAGTCAGGAGCCTCGCCGAGTTATACTATCTGTTGTATGTGCCAGCTACTCTTGTATGCTGCTCATTGCGATTACTGTTGGTTTATTACGTCTGTTTACAAAAAAATCGTAACTAGCAATTAACTAAATGGTACCGTTTACCACATGAAACTGGTTCTAGATGAGAAAGCACAACCAGATTCATACATTAGGCGCACCGCATTATAAGGCGCACTTTCGATTTTGGAGATAATTAAAGGATTTTAAGTGGGCCTTATGGTCCGAAAAATGCGGTAGTTGCCCTGATTTGTTCATAGGCAATCATCTGCTTACTGCGCATGCCAAAACCTGTGAGCGAATGTTACGTCATAGAGCGGTTTATGGGGACAATTGTGGAGTGGTATGAGTATTGCGCATTACTTGATGCAGTTGGAGGGCTGCGCATCCTAAGCAAGAGTACAGAGAATTTGCGTTATTTTATCAGAGACGGGCAAACTGCAAATATCATCGGTTGATTTCTAGTCTTAAAAGAAAATGTGGTTTTATGCTGAAAAGTGATACCAAAAGCTGCCCTTTCACGACAGACCCCTTTTTTCCAGGCTAGATGCACCCCTGGATGAAATTATATGCATGTGTGTTTTTGCATCAAATAGTTGTGAGTCTGGTGACAATTAGGAGGTGCAACACTGTTCAAGTGTACATTTCTCAGGTAAAATCATATGCAGTATAGCGTAGACGAAAAAGCACCTACTTGTTAGTTTCACACTTTTGCATCCAGCCGTTTTCAGAGATTTTCGCGCCAAAACAACCGTATTGCATGTGGCTTTGCGCAGGAATATCTCTGGTTCAGTAAGTGCTACAGACCCGGGCAAAAGCTCAAAACACTCGGCAAGTCTTCTAGTTCGCAATAAAAAAAATTTTTTGGTTGGGAGTGCGGATTTTTTGTGAGTGGCGTCATAAGTGGAAGACTTTTAGGCCACCTTGGCCAACTTCACCTGGCCCTGGGCCCAAACCGTTCGATGGTAGTATTTCGCTGAAGTTAATATTGGAATCTAGGCCACAATCCAAGTCTTTTGATACTTTGGATGACCTGCCGGGGTTTTGCATTTGAAAGTTATAATCTAAAGTAATAAAAATATTTGACTAATTAGCTAATCAATTAATTTGTTTATTTTAAACCATAACTTTTGAACCAAAAATGCTGGGAAGTCAATCAAAGGCTGAAAAGACTTGGACGCTAGCTTAGTTTCCAATGAAAACTTCAGCAAAATACTTTGACCTAGCAGTTGGGCCCTAGGCCAGGCAACATGAGCCAAAAAGGTCTAAAACTTACTTCAATTATGACGTCACTCACAAAAAATCCGCAACCCCCAACCAAGAAATGTTTCTTTCGAGTGCAGGCTAAAAGACTAGCCGATCCGTTTAAGCCTTTGAACATCTCTCTAGCGCAATCGACAGAGGAGCTATGGCGTTGGTAAGGCAACCAAAAACTGCTGGTTTTAGGCCAAAATCTAGGTACAATATATTCGTAGGCCAGCTCTCAAAGTTTTAAAGTACCTTTGTATTATTTAACCCTTTAACGACCACGATTGTCCGGCCCTTTTTTGGCCATAAATTGCCAGCCGCTAGAGCCAGAGAGCTGTTCAAACCCTCTACGGATTCAGCAAGTCTTCTAGTTGACATGGAAAAAAACGTTTTTCGTTTTCGATGGGGGTTTCCTGGAGGTGACATAACAATGAGGGCATCTTTTGGAAATTTTGGTCACCTTTAGCCGGCCCTGAGCCCCAACCCATTGACCCATTTTATTGGCTCAAAGTTTTGTTGAAAACTAAGTCAAAATCCGCGTCTATAGAGCCCTTGATTGACTTGCTAGCGTATCTGTAGCCAAAATTATGGGTCAAAAACCCAGTTTTTGGCCTTATTCAAAACTTTTCAAAAAAAGCATAATTTGTCCTTTCAGGGCAAATTTTGGCCAGCCATAACTCGGCAACAGATTGAGCTAGAGAGCTGTTCAAACCCTGTAATGACTAGTGGCATCGTGTAGTTCAGGTTAAAAAAAAAATTTTTAAATTTGGTTGAGGGTTTTAGGCCAATGGGATCATGACAAGGGCACGTTTTTTAGTTAATTATATGACGTCATCATCCGATCCCAGGCGCCAATATTTTGGCTCGCAGTATGTTTAGAATCTAGGCCAGAATACGCGTTTTTAGAGCCCTTGATTGAGTTTCTAGCGTTTCTGGTTCAAAAGTTAGGCCAAAAAACAGCTAATTGGTTAGGGGCTTTTGTCAATACTTTTGGGGGATTTCCCTAATTAATTTTAATGTTTTTGGCCCTAATCTTGGAACCGGGAACACTAAAATCCCATTCGGACCCCACAAAGTCTTGAAATGTAACCAAAAAACAACTAAAAAAAATTAATGTCATTTAAATGGCTCCCGCGGGTCTTAAAGGGAGGTTGGGCAAAAATGCTGATGTCAGCAAAAAATAACATAAACATCCTATCATCATATAAGCATTAAAAAAAACAGACATCCTAAACTTAAATGTTTTTTTTTTATTGCAAACTACATACCTTCATGAGTCTTTAACAGGTTTGAACAGCTCTCCAGCTCAATCTGATGGCGAGTTATTGCCTGGGGAGAAATGCCACTCAGAGTGGCTTTTGAGGGGGAAAAATTTTGGTCAATTTTTGGTTTATGGGCCATAATTTTCGCCCTCGAAATGCTAGGAAGTTAATCAAGGGCTCTATAGACGCAGATTTTGACCTAGTTTTCAACTATACTTTGAGCCCAACAAATGGCCCATTGGGACAGAGCCCAGGGCCAGGCAAAGATGGACAAAATAACACAAAAACACCCCTACTTGTGACGTTCCCCCCAGAAAACCTGAAACCCAAAACGAAAAATTTTTTTTTTTGATGTCAACTAGAAGACTTGCTGAATGTGTAAAGGGTTTGAACAGCTCTTTAGCTCTATAGCAGCTGGTGATTTATGGCCAAAAAGGGGCTTAAAGGGTTAAGCTGTTAAGGTTGAAGAAAAAAGAGTGAATAGTTAAATCATGAATGTGCAATGTGCAAGCTTACTGCAAGGCTACGTTTACATGAGGCTTTGTTTGATCCGAAAAAAATCTTGGACTTGTGTCAATTCTGGGACTGTCAATCTTTGTTGGCATTGGCTTCCGCAACGCAAAATGCAGGAGGCGCCATTATCCCAAATTGGTGTAGTCTATTTAATACTTTATCAACATAACTGAATGAACAAGGGATTTTTTAATTTTTGATTTCTAAGGGAGAAGGTAACCGCGCTCTATAGGTTTTGTATAAATGTAGCCAAACAGACGATAATTTACTGTGAATTCAACTGTCAAAACAGTGAAGTAACATAATTAAATTATTTAAATTTGGCTTGAGACTATCATGTGCATTTTTAAATGTGATGCTGAAAGTTAAAGCTACCATTGCATATAAAATTCAGTACATACTTCATGAATTTCCTGAAGAATTTATGAAAAGTTGCAATAATGAATTATATTATAATTTGTGTAACTGCATGGTTTGCAGCAAACACTTTCTTGTTTGATAGCCATCGAAAAATGTCCAAACACCAAAAAGCATTAGGCAGCAGATCTGAACAACTAATTCCTTACATTTCGCAAACGTAGTTAACACTTTGAGAGCCGGCAAACAATATATTCGTACTTCGATTTTGGACTAAAAACAGCAGTTTTCGGTTGCCTTACGAACGCCCTAGCTCCTCTGCCGATTGCGCTAGAGAGCTGTTCAACGGCTCAAACGGATCGGCCAGTCTAGTAGATTGCACTTGAAAAATTTTTTTGGTTGGGGCATGCGGATTTTTTGTGACTGACGTCATAAGTGAAGTAGTTTTAGGGTTATTTTGGCTCATTTTGCCTGGCCTAGGGCCCAACCACAAGGCCAAAGTATTTTGCTAAAGTTTTCATTGGAAACTAGGCTCAAGTCCAAGTCTTTTGAGCCTTTGATTGACTTTCTAGCGTTTCTGGTTCAAAAGTTATGATCTAAAATAAACAAATTAATTAATTATCTAATTAGTCAAATATTTTTACTAACTTACATCACAACTTCTGAACCCGAAACCCCACCAGGTCATCCAAAGCATCAAAAGCCTAGGATTGTAGCCTAGTTTCCAGTAAAAACTTCAGCGAAACACTACCACCTAACAGTTGGCGCCCAGGGCCAGGCAAAGTGGGCCAAGGTTGCTTAAAAGTCCTCCACTTATGACGTCACTGACAAGAAAAACGCATCCCCCAAGAAAAAAAATTTTTTTTGATTGCAGACTAGAAGACTTGCCGCATCTTTTGAGACTTTTACTGGGTCTGTAGAGCATACCGGACCGGAGAAATTCCCGCACAAAGCCACGTGCGTTTAGGCGGGCTTTTTTCCGAAAATCCCCGAAACAACCCAGGTGCCAGTGTTAAAAAACAGTGACACCGATTTTGTGGAAATGGTGACCAACGCATTTTCGTTTGCTGATATTCCTTTGTACAAGCTTAACAATTTAAGGATACCAAAAAGCTCTTTTGTGACATTGTTCACAGTTTGCTATCTGAAATTACTTGTAGATGAACAGTGCTGCAATTAAGCGCAGATGAATTATAGCGGATACGAAATGCTGTTCATGACAAACAAATTTTTCTGGTTGTTGATGAGAGCACTGTGTCTGGCACACAGTTTTTTAATATTCTAGTTGGAAGCCCTGGAACACCCCACGTCAGTTACTTGTACAACTGTCAACCTCTAACATGTGCACCAAATAGCAACAGCACTGCTCAAGCAGTTGTCGATGTTGCTAGAACTCTTGGAACCAACAGAAACTCTCTGTCTGTTATTGTCTGATGCTGCAAAACATATGGTGGCTGGAGATGCAATACAAAAATCTCAGTATCTTAAGGTGTTTCATGTGACATGCGTAGTGTTGCAACCTCTCCAGTGGCATTGCGTTGATTGTGTGATTCACCATGAACAGGATGTGCGTGAAGAATAGCACCATTGTATATGTAGTGCGAGCAGGCAATAGTAAGAGAGATTGCGACGTATGATCTCTATTGTTGCTTGCTGCAGCGGTGCGAAGCTTTGCGCACATGCCGCTCGGGATTTCCGATCGCAACAGTAGCATATTTATCACACAATTTTGCTATGAGAGTGAGATCTCACTTTCAAGTTGTTGATCAGCTAATTGCACATGTCAAATTAGTAACAGTCAAAAACAAATCCAGACAAGCCAAATCGCTTCTATTGGTTGCCTGCCTTAGCCTGTTCTTACAAGATGGGGAAGCTGGTTAAATGCTGCTTCATATTATGCAAAGAATTTACCTGAGGTGAAAGCGATTATGGAAAGTTTTGAAGGGTCTGGTGCTTTGGTAACTCAAGCAAATATTAGCTTGCAAACAACTGGTTTAGGTAGTCAACTTCTCAAAATCAATGACCAATGTGAATGTCTAGTTAAGCTTACCGAAATGATGGAAAGTGCCAAATACACCATGAAAAAAGCAGTGCAAACAATCTAAAAACTTGACTTCAGAGAAGATATTCGTAACATCAACCAATACATTAAAAAAAGAATGCAAAACAATGATATTTCTAAGAAAATGAACATGGAAAGACACTGGTCTTATTTCACAGGCTGTTTACAGTTTACTTCAAAATTCTCAGCCCACAACTGCTTCTGTAGAGAGAAGCTTTTCCATGCTGAAAAAAACAGTTGGCCAAGGACAAAAACTTTAAGGCTGAAAATATACAACATTACATGATTTTACACTTTAATTCATCCACCTAGTGATTGGCTTGCAGTGTTGTGACTATATCGCAAGACTTAGACTTATTTCACAACAGCACATAGACTTGTGTTGCAAGTTTCGTTAAAAATTTGTGTGTTTTCGTTTAATAAAAATGTTTGTTTTAGTACAAAATCTCAACAAATATAATTCAGCCCAAATTTTGTTACATCCATAAAGTTGATTTTTTTATTGTTAGGTCAATAAAAACTTGCCCTAATTATCAGTCACACAATTGAGTACAGCAGTCTTTGGATACAAATGTAACAGCTAACACAAGACTATCACTATGACTGAAACACTCACTTGTACAAAATCACTAACTGCAAGGACTAATAATTCATGACAATACACTTCAAGATAATACAAGGTTGAAGTACCATGATGGTGTTACTGTAACAGTGATATGATTAAGTCCATGCAAAACAGCCTACAAAAGATTAAATGAAAATTTCATTTTGACAAACTGAAAAAATGGCCAAATTTTATTAAATGGCCAAAAATGCATTTATGGCCAGCAAATTTCAAAATTAGCCAAATATATTGAAATTGGCCATCCATGACATGGCCTATCTGGCAACCTTGGTGTAGGCTACCTGCTTTGAAAACACACCAAGTAGTTTTAAACCAAAGTTAATCTGTCGCCTGCATTATGACACTAATCCATTAGAAATGTGCAATAGACTGCACTACGCTTGGTAGAAACGTAGTACACCTAAATTTGACCCTTAAACCTAAACATAAGTCCTAAACCTAAACCAACTCCTGAACCCAACACGTAAACCTAATCTGCAAATTTGAACACAAAAGTTTGAAAACATTTGAAAAAAGTAAATGAAAACTGGTGCCATGAAAAGTGCAATCGCTACTACCAAAACAAAAGGTGCCCAATCATGGCCAGAGCGAACATGAAAACCATTCACAAAGAAAGACATGTCTACATGCATCTACCACGACAGTGCTGCTAATCTGACAAACTCAGTGTTTTATTCTAACCGTGTCATTGCCAGTGGACCCATAGCCATTTCCAAACAAAAACACCCTGTCATGTGACCCATTCCATAAGAATAACATCACATGTTGTGCACTTTTAATCAGAAAAACAGAAAAATAGTGTGAATTTTGCTGCCACAGGTATAGCTCTGCTGTAGTGATTTTCTATTTGAACTGTAGTGTATCTTGCTGTGTCCAGTTATGACACTGAGTTCATGGCACTAGCAGTTGGTACAATTAACCTGGTCGAGTAAGAATTGCTGCTGCGCGAGTGGTCGTTATTTGGGCTCTCAACATTGCTGCTTCGGCTCAGCTAATAGAGACGACTATTTTTATGGAAAAACTTTTAATGTAAGCTTCAGTACTTTTTCAATAAGTTTTAAAATCCAGACACAGGGTTACCTTTTGGCTAAGGGTTTTAGGTTATATGGCAAAGACAATCCGCTAATCCAAGGATATAGTCCTTGTCATATGACCAATTCAACAAATCTGGTTCAGCTAATTGCAAAAGAGCTCCAGGGTTCAACCAATTAATAAAATAAAGAAAATAGATTTTTGTAACTCTGAGAGAAGATCATAGTGCAGTGTTTCCCAAACTTGTTTGAGCTCTTAGCCAAATCAAGGTAGGGATTTTAAGCTTTATTACTCTCAATATTTTGCGTCATAAAAATAATACATAACATTCATTGTGGTTTGGTTTCTGCGTTACCCCCAAAGAATCGCATATTACCCCTGGGGGATAATTTACCCCCAGTTTAGAAACCACTGTCATAGTGCATAATATAGTAAAACTATTAAGCTTACAAAAACAACAAACTCATACTGTCCTTTAGCAAAGGTTGACTGTATAAATCTTGAGGTAGAATGTTCAAAATTCTAAACAAAAGAAATGTAGCTCAAACGCTGAAATAGACCAGGGGTGGCCAACAGGTCGATCGCATCGGCCCTTTGATCTCCGATTGTCACTTGGTCAATCGCGCCTGATTTTGCATTGAATTCACAAGATATCTAAAAGAACATTTTTCAATCAATATTCCAGAAAGCACATAAAAATTATCCATCAGTTGGTTGGTCACATATATTCTTTGGTGCCTGTTGCAATAGTTGACCACAGCCGCATAGCCAGACATTTTGATGGGGGTGGCCAACATCAACCAATTCTCAACATTTAAATATTCAATGCCCCTTGTTTTCAAAGCATTATCGGGAAAACATGCATTTTTCTTAATAATTAAGTTCAGATTTATGCCGGCAAATAAAAAAAATATTTTCATTAAGTTGACAAGTTTCAAAAAGTTTGTTTTTAGTAAGGTATTTGGCTTCTACTCTGCATCAAAGCCTTTATTTCTTCAAAAAATTTTCCTGCTAAAGTGCATGTGAAAATCTCGATGCCACAAGTGCAAAATCTGCAGTTTGCTTTTTCCAGACAATATTAGTGTTGTGCGAAAAGTTATCGCCGCCGGTATTATGATCACGCTTTTTATATTTACGTGCTTCTGATGTACACCACCACACTTTCAATCGAAGCCGATAAGTGACTTCGCGACAAGACACCGACTCCAAAATAGGTCTGCATAACTTGCGCATATATGAAACGTGAATTTTGTCCAATTCTTGAGCGACTAGTTGACGTCAATGGTGTAACTGAAGTCTGAGTCAGTCGGAAACTTAGCTGAAGGGAGCCCACCAGGCAACACTTTGAAAAAAATTGAGAAATGATATGGCTCCGGATGTAGATATCTAATACTAAAACCCGAAATCACTCAATATTAATCCCATAAACGCAAAAAACAACAACTTACTAAAAAGCTAAAAAAAAGAATAGTAATTACCGAAATATAAACAAAGTTGAGGTCTAGTTTTTATATTTATTTTTGCATTTCGATTTCCAAGGAGAGTAGGCAATCTATATCGCAGAACCCCCTTGTCAGTAATGCCACTGATTGACATATGCAGCTGCTAATAATGTAAACTCTCAACATGTTTCAAAAGGTATGGATTTAATGTCATTAAACACTGTGAAATGGGATTGCAGTATCATTTTTGTATGCTACTTGCACTAAGCTTGCTTCCGAAATGCGATTACGTAATCCTAGTTATTTAGAGTTAACAATATAATTCAGGCAATGTCTTAAAATGGGGAAGGTTACACATGTTCTCTAGGCAAACTGGCATATGTCTGGCCACTCAGTGACACAAAGTGTGAAAAAGGTTGGGTATTTGCAAAAACGGAGCCACAATTGATTATCATCATGGCTCTGCACTAAAGTTAAAATGCAAGTCCATACAGTTAACACAAACGTTTGCTAGTTCATCTACCCAAGTGATGCCCAAAGTAAGGGTCGAAATCCAAACAAGGGGAGGCGAATCAAAAAGCATTGTGACCAGGCGATCCAAACCAGAGTTGCATATTTTCAACGTTGCCACTGCTGGTGCTTCTGTTTTTGTCTATAGCAACTTGAGAAAAGAGTAGATTGCTGGTATTGAAAATGAACATGGTCACGAGTTGTTCACCAAGCTCAGATTTGTGTCGTACTCAAGTTAGGGAACCGCTGACCTATAGCTATTCTGAGCGTTTGAAGTCTTTCTTTAATCCGTTAAAAAAAGAAGGAAGTGACTATTCATCCGCCTGTCCTAACACAACTCAAATAAAAGGGTCACTTTGTTGTTCAAACCATGTGGATCGTACGGTGTAATGGTTGTGCGTTACACATTCTATGCTTTAGGTTTTCAGTTCGAATCTCACCTTGCCGACTTTGCTTTTGTTTTTTTTTTTTAGCTGAAGGTTAGCTTAGCTGAGGGTTAGCTTAGCTTAGGTTTGCCTTAGGTTAGCATTTGGTTCGGATTAGAGTTAGGCTACGGTTAGGGTTAAAGGTTAGGTTTCGGGTTTATCTTTTACATCTACTTCGTTTCTACCAAGCCTACTGCACTCTTGTCATGCGTTACTGTCATGTTACAGATGGTGGTCGAATAAGGCTTGAAATTTAAAGATCTGCAGGCGGTTCTGTAGCCACTGCCAAAAATGAATGACAAAAAAAGAATGAACGACAAATAATTTATTTTTGTTTCATTTCATTCACATGTGCTTTATCGAGAAAATACATTGCAAAGTTATGTGTAAATAATGGCAGTGCCAATGCCCTCAGAAATTACAAAATAAAAAGCGTCTTCAGCCTTTCATTACGTTTTGCTACTGACTCTTCCTGCTGCAGATGAATGATTTCTAAGTTACTGAAGGATAGGGTGGCAAGCATTATCAAATGAAAGTTGAAACGCTTTGAGATTAAATATAGTGATTAGGCCTGCTTGAAAAAAACTTTTCACTCTCTGGCAAGGCATGTCTCTACTCTCTATGATGTGAAATAAATTACGAAAACGTTAAGGCTCCATCGTCCTAGTACATGTTCAATCATCACAAATAATTATCGCCAAAATTAATGCTATTTTGTTGCTAAAAAGTGTCTATGCCCTAATTCAAAATTGTGCAATAAAAATGAATTTGGACTGCTTAGCAGCCAAACAAAGTTTTGAGCTTCAAGACATACATAGCCTAATATATACAGCATATCAGTATCACGACTATATTTATTTGAATAAGAGCTGATGATCCTACATCGTAGGCGAAATATATACTCTGTAAGATCTTAAAGTGTTTCTGATTCTTTGCTAAGAAAGGATCTCTTTCCAAAGACAGTGTATCACCACTATATCAACGCATTTACTTAGTTTCAAAGCTGTACAAAAACAAAAATCTGTGATGTTTTTAAAGCTACGGCTGATGATGCTTTAGAAATAGGTAAGTCACAATTAATTTGTGACACAGATCTCTTATTACTCCAACATCTAGTGTTACTCTGTTGTTACAAAAAAATACTTTTATGATAAAAAAAACACTAGATTCAGAAAAAAACACTAGATATTACAAAAGCAAACTTACGCACAGTGACAACGTCCAGAAAATGCGTTGCAATGCCAACCATAGACATTGTGCAACTCATTGTAAACTAGAGGCAAAGAAAATGGGAGATAGCAGCAACGTTTGTGCTTGTTTGCACACTACAGCCTACAGGTGACTGAAACTTTTAACACTTAAATGACCAATTAGAATCACCAAGTGTCAGTGACTTCGCAGCGCTTTTACTCAAAACAGATTACATTGTCTTGTGTACTTGTGTAATTTAAGATTTAACTAGGTAGAATTTTTAGCAAATTACAACTGAACTAAATCAAAAGGTCTCAATTAGTAATTACAGTTATTAAGTTAGAGTTACAATGGCCTAACAATGTCAATTTACACAAAATTTTGCCATTAATTACATTCATTCAACTCACTCATAAATAAAAACACTAGATAGCCATAAAAAAACACTAGAACACTGGATGAAATGAAAAAACACTAGATCTAGTAGAAAAACACTAGGAGCCAACATCTGTGAACATATTACGAAGACTGAAGTTCGAAGACAACGAAAACCTTCCACAGAATGAATCGACGTCGAACCGGGCAAGACTCAAACAGAAAAACTATTTCATTTCTATATTCGATTTACATGCAGAGATGAACATGGATTTGGACTTGGATGCAAATCCTGCGGATTCGCAGTTTTTTGATGGATTTGGATCAGAGATGAGCACGGATCAGGACTGGATCAGAACTGAAGCCAATTTTTGCCGGATCAGGACTGGATCGGATTGACAAAATTTTTGTTTTTTAATGTGATTATTCTGGAAAAATCAATAATTTTAGTTGTGATCCAATTTCACAGGTTTGTTAAACGGAAGCGTATATTTTGCCATCAAATGCAAAAGATCTGCTGTGACTATTTTGCAATTCGAACTGTATCCACCATTGTTCATATATAACGTTGAGTTCCAGTAGCAACGTGAACATAGTTGAATGGTTAGTGTCTATGCCTGCTATGCGATTGTTCGTTGGGTCTACTCTCACCATTTCCTTTGGCTTAGCTTGTAGAGATTACATCTTTGATAGGAGTGCTTTTAATGCGCTTTTTCAAAAAGTTTAGGTTTAAGGTGTATCAGAGATGTACGGAGTCTGAAATTTTTCCTCCGACTCCACACCTGCTTTGGCAAAATATACTCCGAGTCCACTCCGATGCAGTTTTAAGTTTTGGACTCCGAATCCTGCTTGAACTCCAAAGTGAATGCTATAAACTTTTGGCAAGATCTCAACGACCGTATCCGGTTTTCGCTGTAAAAAGACTGAAAAACCGTCTCAAAACGAAATTGCTGAGCTGTACAAAATGTGTGACCTCTTCTTTACATCATACATGCCACTTCTTTCTCAGATTAAAGAATTAAGGTGGCTATTAATTTTTTGTAACCCTATACCTTAACCCTAAATCCTAACCGTTAACCTTAACCATAAACCCTAGCCCTCAACAGTAAACGCTAACCCCACACCTTAACCTTCAACACTAACACAAAACCCTAACCCTAAACACCTATCCCTAATCCAAAAGCTTAATTGCAAACCCTTTTCTGCTTTTCGAAATGTACATCACAAGGGATCCAAAAATTTTGCATACAATCTTGTGTAAGTACATCAAAAGGTAAATTAAATACAACGAAGGAGTGACTTGCACTGACAATTGTCTATTCACTTACCACTCGACCATATTGACCCTGGGTCTCAAACTCAAATAGCTCCGTGGACCAAATGAGGACTTAGAAGGTAACCCGCGGGCCACATTATGACCCTGACGCAACAATAGTGGTACCTGAACGTATTAGAAACAGCTTTCACATCTTATTTCCTGCGAAAGGTGTCATTAATTATAGGCAAATCATTTCTAGTCGTCTCTCACGTTTGCATTAATCAGTTCTAGCCGTCTAAGGAACTTGTTCACTGGCTAGCTAAACACTTAAACACCGCGGTGAATAAACTAAATAACGTAAATGTTATTCATTTCATTCATTTTCATGCTCGGTTTTCACCTATGGAGGGTCGCGGGGGCAACAGCACTAGGACTTGGAATACCTCACAGTCAACAGAAATTTCAGAAAGTTCTGCTGGCTCCACACCAAGACTAGACCAAGCCAGGTCGGAGATGCAGTTACTTGACCTAGGCCTTGGACGACATTTGGGCCGCTTTCCCGTGGATTTAACCAGCAGGATTTGCCTCACCAGTCTTACGTGGGCATTCTGGATACATAGCCGGACTAACGTAGTTGTGATCTCTCAATTCGGAGAATTGGTTCTACATTCGCGGTTCTGCTGATTTCACAGTAGCGCACTTTGTTGCGAAGTGTCACACCAGGGCCGTAATAAGGGTGGGACAATGTCTGGGGCGCCGAATCACGGGGGCACCGAAAAGTCCCAACAATGTCGCAAGTTTTTTTTTCAATACAGTACATTCACTCCCAAAAGAACTTAGGTTTGAACACAAACTTGTTTCTTGCCCCTGGCGCCACCTAACATCGATACGCCCGTGTCACACCGTGGATTCTTTGCAAAAATCCCATCTCTGGCGCTTGCACCGGAGTTAATATTCTTTCGGTCATTACCCAAAATTCAGGACCATAGGTAAGGATCGGAACAAAGACCGATTTGAAAACTGACAGCTTTGTGGTATTTGAAAGCTCCCATTTTGTGCCTACAGAGTGATAAAGCTCACGCAGAACTGCATTAGCTTCACCAACCCGTGTATCAATTTCCTAGCTCCACCTTCCGTCACTCGCAAATACCACTCCTAGGTGCTTGAACATCACCTCCTGCAGTGTACTGCCGCTCACTTGCAGCATACACTGCATAGGATTTGTAGAGAGACACAATACCTTGCTATTTTCAGTGTTAATTTTCATTCCGGCTCGGTCGCACGCAGCTGAAAACCGATGAGTGCATGCTGATGACTCTGTTGAGAAGATGCTAACAGTACCAAATCGTCTGCAAAAAGCAGCTGTTTGATGCTGCAGCTCCCAGCTGTGAAACTCTTGTACTCGGCTGTAACTGTCTATCCAAGTCATGTACACCAGGCCTGCACAACACACGGTCTGCGAAAGCTATTCTTGCGGCCCGCGAGAGCTTTCTGAACTGTTGAAAGTGTTGCAAAAGCTCGACCTCGAATAAGTAATTGTTGTTCCACAATTTCTTCCATACTACAAAGAAATCTCCACATCGAAATCAAATGGACATTCGCAGCCCGTGGCAAATTAATGTTGATAATTTGGCCTTGAGAGCTTTCTGACTTGTGCAGGCCTGATGTAGGCTACACTATGAAAAACAGCAGTGCCAGCACACACCCTTATCGGAGTTCAGCAGCAGCAACGGTGAACGGTCGTGATTTTACTCTCCTGACACGGACACAAACTTCTGATCAGGAATACAGTGACTTGGCGGCCAGTAACAGCGGCCGTCAACCCTGTAGCCTACTCACGCACCACTCCACAAACCTTTCACGAGAAAACCGATCGTATGCTTTCTCGAATTCGACAAGGCAGGGGTAGACGTCTTTGGCATAGACCCAAAATTTTTCAAAATTTGCTGGAGAGTGAAATTTGGTCTGTAGTGCTAGGGCCGGGACGAAAACCGCACTGGGTATCATTCAGCTTTGATTCAATTATTTCGTGGCATCTTTTTTCAAGGAACATGCCAATATAAATGTTCATTATTTGAAAATTCCCAAAAAACATCTCGGGCCGCACAGAACGCCCTCGCGGGCCACATGTGGCCGGGGGGCCGCGTGTTTGAGACCCTGATATTGACAGTACAATAGTGATAATTTCTCCAACTCAGTTTTATATCTGCTAGAAAACTGGATGCGGTAACGGTATTTTTGTCCTTCGAAACAGAAAAAGAGAAGTGGTTGTTGAGATACTACCTAAGCTTTGTTATGTGAGCTAAATTTTATTGGCCAATAGATTTTCAACGTATTACCATGAACAAGAAATTGTACAAATCTTTACACAAATGAAACTCACCAACCCAACCTTATTTGCATCCAAGTAGTATTAAAATTATTGGGCTTCCTGTGAAGTAATTTTTCACATTTGAATTTTACATTATAACATGCTTTGTAAAAAAAATAAATAGACAAACGGACCTCATATTCAAATATGACTCCGGATCCACTCTGGCTCCGGTTTTTCCTTAAAAAAATCAACTCCGGCTCCACTCCTATTTTCCATATTCATTAAGACACCGGCCGGAGTCCACTCTGACACTCCGGCTTCTATACACCACAGATAACTGACTGACAAATTTTTTACTGTGAGTCCAATCCTGATTCGATAAAATTGAATCCGATCCAGTCCTGATCCGCAAAATTTTTGAAAATCATCACTCTGATCCAATCCTGATCCGCCAATATATGAAATCAAATATTTTGTCTCATGAAGCAAAATAACAACTGGAGCTGTTGTACCTTGAGCAGAAAAGAGAAGGCAAAATAGTTCCAACAGTGGTTTTGCCTCATGAGGCAAAATAGATATAGCCTTTATGGGCATTTCCAAAATTTCACAAGGACGTGTCCATTTGGCATCAAAAGCAAAGCAGTGCTCGAGTTATTTTGCCGTTAAGAGAATCCGAGTGATTGGATTGGTCAAGTGACAAGGACGATAGACTTGAATTAGCATACATTTCTTGTAACAAGACCTAAGTAAAACCTTGAACCAGTGGTTCTTAACCTGGGTTCGATCGAAACCCTTGGGTTCGTCGGGGCTGTTTCAGGGGTACAACGAAGGTCATCTGAAATATGACTAAGAATAAAATACTGCAGAATAAAATATAAACTGCTGAATGACTTAATTTCATTAACCCATTTCTACTTTATGTTATACTGGGCAAAAATGGGGTTCGACAAAAGTTTGGATAACAATGAAAAGTGTTCGGTGTGTTTTTAAAGGTTAAGGACCACTGCCCTAAACCTAAAAACAAAAATTAAACCCAAAACCTAAATCCAAAACAAACCTAAACCCAAACTCCAAGCGCAGAACCTAAGCCCAAACCCAGAACCTGAACCCAGAACTTAAACATAAAACCTATACCCAAAACTTAAACCTAATCTCAAATCTAAACTTAAAAGCTGAACCTAAGACCAAAACTCAACACCTAATCAATAAACCTAAACTTCAAATGTAAGGTAGTGCCTATTTTACCGGCAGTATTCTGGCCACATCAGATCGGCTGGAGTGGTTGGCAGTTCGACTCTCCCCTTGTTGACTTTTGTTTTATTTTTTGTTTCGCTTTTTTTCAGGCTCAGCTCAGGTGTTACCTTTAAGGGTGAGTGTTGTTCGGTTTGGATTAGGGTTATGTTAGAATTAGGGTTAGGTTAGCGTGCGGTGGGCAACCGCTACTTTATTAATAGCGTAGCTACCGCTCCCACTATTTAAATTTAATAGCGGCACTACCGCAGCCATTCCTGAATAAAAATAGTAGCGAGCTATCGCTACCGCTATTCGCTGCTGCTCCTTCTGTTGCACTTAAAAAAATTTGTCGTCTTGTTTTACAGACCTAGGATCTATTTTGAAAAACCTAACCCTGAAAAGTTTTTTTTGTAAAAAGTTGTTATAGAAAAAACGTGATCTGAAAAAAATAGTCATTGAACAGTTATGATATAGGAAAAATCATTTAACAGTGCATGCACATGGAAATGAAACACAGACTGCAGAAATGCCCATATAGAGTCCATTTGGCTTCGTGAGTTGATTGTTGTAGGCTAGAAATCGCCTTTATCAATGCAAGTTTCGAGCTGTGTATACAGTACTGAAGAGAATGGTCAAGCAATAAAAGATCAAATCTGTTTGTCACAGAGTTTAATGCGCGTGTAAATTGAGCCTGCAACCAGGGTGTGGGGAAAAACCGGTCTATCAAACCCTCTCACGGAATTTGTATGAATTTTTTTAGATTTTCAAAAAAATGTTATGTTGATATAGGTTTAATGTGAAACCCCTGAACAAATTACCGACTACTTGTATTGCAAACTGAGGTCCTTGTTTCTGCATGGTTCAATTTATTCATGATAGTAGTTTTAATGTAGAACGTAGTTTATATGGCCTGCGTGCAAAAAATGTTTTTTTAGATATTCGAGAGCGAATTGACCAACCACGGTTTCCCTAACATTCCAGCTTTTGAAAGTATTTAATGCTTAAGTTTCAAAGGTGTGCAGTGCGCATTAAGCAGCCGGCATCAGCTCTAAAAAAATAAACCTAACTTCAACAATTAAAACCTCTCGATTTGCTGTGAAAGCTTTCGAGGAATCTGCCCACGGGTCTGTTTTTATGTTTTTGCGATGATTTAAACTTGCACATATCTGTAGGCATATTCAAGTTGCGGGTTCCCACAAAGGTGACAAGCAAGCGAATCAGTCGAGCTAATTATATTTATAGGACATCGATTTCACGTACCATTACGGATCCACAGTACTGAAATCTTATTCATATAAAATATCCTACTTCTTTTATTCCATTATGAAATTAAATTTCCCTGTCAGTACATTCAATGCCCATACGTACGTTTTCGCAACATCTAAAAAACTTTTTCAGGAAAATATGTAAAAAACATAAGAAATACACATAATTTAATTACAAACTGAGGAAAATCAAAGCCAAGCGGTCAGAAAACAGTTCTTTTTCTTATGCGAAGTTGTAGCATCCAAAGTTTGGTGTTACATTTAGACAACGATCACATGCAAAATCGACATCATGTGATTTGCGGCTTAGCACACGAAGGTTAATAACATTTTATCAAGATCGTGATAATAACAGAAATTAATCGCTTGACGTTGTGTGACTGTGTCAGGTAAGAATATTAATCAAATAATTTTTTTTCAACACTCTGCTTGTTTAGCTCAAGCAATGGCCATTTGCAAAAAATGGCGTCATATAATTTTTACCTAAACACATGGAGGCAAATAAAATTTCGGCGAAATTGCAATGATAAAAAAGCCCAACTACCTAACGTTTGGTAGGGCTATGTCAGGCTTAAACGTAGATGAACCAAAACTTTCGTCAATGTTAACTTTGCGTGTAGAGTTAAAAGAACGAAAATGTGAGATTCGTTGATTTAAATTATGTTTAAAAGGGAACACTTTCCTGTAGTTCCCCCAGAACGTTTGGTTTTCAAAACGGGGCGGTAGGAGATTGAGCAGACGCGCTGTAGCGCGCTCGGAAGCCTAAACCCTCAAGTGATCCGGGATTTGTGATTTGGCAACGCCCACAGATTATGCGAACTTTTTCAGCAGTTATCACTGATGTTGAAAACTAAAAAAATTATTGTGAAGCAATAAACATAGCGATTGTACGCACAACGTGAGTTTTACAGTAGAAAAATTTTGGTGTTTGGCAAAGTAGCCTTATTTGATTTTTGCTGAACAGCAGTATTTTGAATGAGTAGCATAAAACTACAATAATGCGCTTTCGGTGCCTCGTTTAGTGAAAGTATAAAATTCTTCAACGAAAATAGTTTCACACAGGAGACAGACTTTTTTAGTGAGTGGGAAATTACTGATTTGGAGTACTGAGGAATATCTCAAATTAAGTCCGATGTCTAGCAGTCAGTGGTGGGTTTAGGGTTGGGGGGGCCCAAGGCAAGACTAAAAAGGGGGGCCCTCTGATGGCGTCATCATAATCAGCCAACCGTGATAATCACGTTTGATTTGCCTGAGGTACAGTCACCGAAGGATATGTTCCTCAGACTACGGCAAAACTGAAATAGCAGGAGAAAATGCGAAAGGGTGTTCTTTGACAGCACTGAAAGTTGGGAAGACATGGATAAAAGTTAGGCAATAGCAAGTTGGCATCGCCCCCACTTTGTTTTCGCACCCCTTTTTCTGCATTCACCATCAATAAACTACACAGTTTACCCCTTTGAAA
>Ga0210059_1003129_pt1 | contig 26362 bp, 11 predicted proteins | sample Ectturendosymbi2_FD_188042 | JGI IMG/M metagenome (GOLD analysis project Ga0210059, IMG submission 188042) | Ecteinascidia turbinata endosymbiont from Florida, USA - Sample 2 (SPAdes) (version 2) | ecosystem: Host-associated > Tunicates > Ascidians > Unclassified | place: Key West, Florida... | reverse complement strand
AAGCAACGAAGTAGACCGCAATTCAATCAATGAAGAAAATGACTGTTGCATCGCTGACTGAAGAATTGGGCAAACTTACAGAGGTTGTCCAAAATTCTCAAGAAAATACTGATTATTCGTGTGATTATGCTGGACATCTAGCAACAGGTTACAAGTGGTTACCTTTCCAGCTGATCTAGCTCAATTTTGGGGGTGCAGTTAAACACCCCCCATGACCACACAGCTGTGACACGGCAGACCACCAGTTCCTTGTACAGGAAGCCATACTAGATGATGTCATACCAGTAGAAGTCGGTTACCTTTCCAGCTAACTTAGACCCTCTGCGCTCCTGCTCTAACAGTAGCGCAGCCATTAATATTTTTCGGGAGGGGCCAGTTAATGACGTCGTCAGTCACTGATGTCGTCTTGAGTGGGACTGTTCCTTCTGTTTATTTTCTAACAGTTGAAAATTGATATAAAGCAGCAGTAGCAACCTTAGCAAGTTTTTTTTCTGGAAGGGACATGACCTCTTCGGCCTCATTCTGGCTGCGCCACTGAGCGCAGATATAATGCTCGTTTGATAATATATCTAGAGGAAATTCGTCGTTCATTCCAACGAAATAATTACTTGCTAACAATGATATTTATAAGACTTTACACATTCTCGTGCACAAGGAGTATCTGGCAAAAATAAACAACCTGCCCAACCACCATGACGCGGGGCCCAATGCAGCCGCATTGGTTGTATCGGCTTAAGGCCGGCCCTGGATCCAGGGAACTACTGCTCCCCAAAGCAAGTGGTTCTTTTGCGATTCTGTACTCTGCAGAAAATATGATCTTTCTTAGCTATTCAAAGCAAGCGATCCCGATAAGCACTTACTGCCGCAGCCCAATTTTGGATCTAAATATCGAAAACCAACCTGAACTGAAACTTTAAATACTGCCGGAAACTAACAGCGATTCCTTTCAGAAGGAACATTGGCCTTGACTTTTCTACATCACGAATTTTTCAAATTATAAAACATTTGTCTGCAATGCACACTATAAAGTTGTTGCTCTCATCTTTTGCCATTGAGTTAACAGACATGAAGATAACACTTTTCTCCCAGTACGTTTAAGCAATGTTACAAGCGAAGAAATTTAACATACCCTTACAAAAATGAACCAAACTTTCTTAGTCTGTCCTCTCTAACATAAATAAACTCTTCAGCAAATTTGTCCAAATCAAGCCTGCCAACGCGTCTTTGTGAACAGGCCAATCATCAAATCTTTTAAATCAGTGGTTCTTAAACTTTTTTCTACCACGTCTCCCTAAAGTAATTATCCTTTGTTTCAAATCCCCTGACGTTAAATAAGCTGTAAAAACAAATGCATTTATTGGTTAATTTAATGATCAAACTTTCCATGTTGTAGGGCGCGGAAGGGCTAGCGCCCCCCCGGAAATTTGTTAACGCCCTGGTTAAGAACCACTGTACACGATAACCAGATTTGATCCTAAATACACGATAACCAGATTGATCAAATCAATCACAAATTTCAGAGCAAAATCCAGTGCTTCGTAATACCCCTGACAACACCGATTTTCAGGATCTGTGTGTAAATTGCCACTAGTAGTGCTAATTAGCAGTGGCTGTGTCAATCTCAGTTTTCTGGGCAGAGTTTAACCTCTGATATGAAAACGACTTTTGTGTTGTATAACTCGAGCGTGAAATCTTCTGAACTTGTCTTCTCTACGCAGAGATGTTCGGACATCAGCGGTCAGATTGGCTATGTCTATGACCTTCCGCAGCTGATAGAGTCTTAAACTAAAGATTTATTGAGAGGTGATCGGTGTGGTTAGCCAGGGGAGACGACAAACAGAAAGTCAAAAGTATGCATTTGAGCACTGACGTCGATGATCCTAGCACTCGTCTCACCACCTAGCTTTGAGCTCGAAACATCATGCCAAACTCCAAGCAGCACCTCATAAATGTCAAAAACACTCTGCAGAGATGCAGCATGAACGGTCCATCGTGTAAGGAAAAGAACATGAAGCGGGAGCCCAGAGGGCCCAAATTAGTTGGAAAGGTAACCAATTTCTAATGGCATTACGTCATGTGGCATAGTTTCCTGTACAAGGAATTGGTTGTCTTTCGTGTCACACCTGATGGGTGTGGTCATGGGGGGGCTTAACGGTACCCCCAAAATTGAGCTAGTTCAGCTGGAAAGGTAACCACTTCAAATTTGCTGCAAGATGTCTAGCATAACACCATGAACCATAAATGAACAATGCCAGACATTTCAAGTGGTGGAATAACCCCGCCGGACACTCCCAAAATGGCCACTTCAAAATTGAGCGAGATCAGCTATGAAGACTACCACTTAAAACCTGTTGCAAAATGTCCAGCATAACCCCAGGAAACAGGGCTGCCAGATGCTTGAAAGAGTTTATGTTACCCAATATGTCGCGACGGCGAGCTTTTGTGGCTTAAAATCCCCAAACAAAATTTTAAATCCCTAAAATATAAATGGAAGCACTAGAACACAGTTGCTTTTTCCGCCGACCTGTTTTCTATTTAGTCGTTAAGTTATTTTTTTCAAACTGTTTATGAAATTACGTTACAGCGATATCGTTGCGGTTTGCAAAAAAAGAGGAGCAGTCGAGATTACCGCACATTCCTGTTTGACCCGGAATTATATTGTTTGATATAATTTTATTTCGGTTGTGATGTGTGTACTGAACGCAATCCACAGTAACCACTTCTTGGCTTTATTAAACTAGAATTGCTATACACCGGACGAAACAGAGTCAGTACACCAGCACGCGTCCCAGAGTAAATGCAGTACCACGGCGATGCAGGCAGGCGCCCACTGCGGAATGTCAAGTAATCAGCCAATCAGCGCGGGTGCAAGAAACCAATGAAACGCACAAATTTCATCACAATGTGTAAACGCGTTTGAACGCAAAGCCTGAGCATTCATTGTTTGGAGCAGCGTGGTCCTAGTACGGTCCATTTCACAAAAACGTGCCAACTTGCGGGCCACTTCAAACAAAATGATGTATAAAACAACAGATTCACAAGATTTGGAACTAAAAGAGGAAGATAAGTGAGTGGATCATTCAAATTATCCCACAATAGCAAATGTCAATTTATTACCGATCTCTATCAGTGGGATGCCTTTGGTCGAAGCTTTTCTGACAATATCGTTCCTCTATCAATACCAGTGTTAGTGCTAGCAGATCTGAGATTATCGTCTAGTTTTTATCGACTTCCATTCGATTTGTGTTTTTAAATTTGACTTGCTTCATCCTAGAAAATGTACCTGCAGTACTCTCACACACGTAGCTGTTTCCAAACCTCGAGTGCATATTCAGCGCCAAATCATTCATTTCGGGAAATCTATCTTTGCTGAGCAATTTCCAGAAGCTCTCTATAGTCTCTAACACTGTTAGTATTCTACATTTTCATCAAAAATGTTATGCTTGTTCTAATTACTGTAAAATTACCTATCGCAGGGATGGGCAATTAATTTGGCTTGGGGGCCGCTTTGAGAAAGCCACGTTTAGCGGATAGTTAGACAGATTTATTTGGCCGTAATCAGTTCATTGCGCCAAATGCATTCTTGAAGGCAACGCACGGTGAGGCACCGAAAAAAACACAGACGTTATCCAGTGAGGTGATCCAGCGAAAGGTAGCGGAGGGCCGTTCCTTCTATTTTTATAATGTAACAAATAAATAAAACAAAAACAATAATGGTACACAGAAAAAGCATTATTCATTGTTCTTGTGCAAATGCAGCGCAAGTAGTTCACTAAGACAAATGTAGCCTCACACGCATTTCAACAAATTTCAGATTTGAAGTTTTTTTCGTGAATGCTTCCGCGGGCGACTGAAAAATCTGTGGCGGGCCACATGCGGCACGCGGGCCTGTAGTTGGAACACACTGGTTTGGATTGTTCAACATAGGCGTACGGGAAGGCATTTTATTGAGGGGCGGAAAAATGTTTCCCTGAAAATAACAATTTGCCCTAAAAATAAACAATTTGCCCTGAAACTAACTTTTTGAGTTTAATCCGAATGGGGCCTGAAACCTCTCGTAAATCCGTTCTATACAGTGAATTCGTTTATAACGAATTTGCCAATTCTGTTTTACAGTTACCTTGCTTGTTAAATTGTTTGGACAAAGAATTGATAGCCTATAAAACACTCTCCAAGTGCTTTATACAAGCATTGTACAGTAATTTGTACCACTGGTCCATATTACACAAACCGCCACCAAGGCTGGTCCAAATTGCACACTGCATTCACAAAATCAGCTTCAAAGTTTTCCTACTTCAGCCAGTCAGCTAAAATTTGATGTAAGATCAATGCTGCAACAGATGACTGAAGAGTTCTACAAAAAGCACGAAAAACCTGGCATTAAAACTGCTGTTAATCAAAAAAATCTATCATCTTAACACCCTGCACCTCTACCCAGCGCAAACTCGAAAACGAACAAAGAAAGAGTTACCAAATTCTTATATCAACCTGTTGACCTACCGACATCCTATTGTTCGATTTTTACAGAAAAAGAGGGCTTGGTCCAGATCAAAGCAATTGTAACCAGTCACGACTTTGGTCCAGATCACACGCTGCATTAGTCCAAATGACACGGATCACCCCAAATGAATATACACTGTATTGAAACATTTTTCACTGTTCAGGATTTTTGAGCAACTTGCGCTTGCCCTGAAAAACAGAGTTTGCACTGAAATTTTTCACTGTATTGAATATACTATATCATTCAGGATTTTTGAGCAACTTCCGCTTGCCCTTGAAAAGAGAGTTTGCCCTGAAAATTTTCACTATATTGAATATACTTTTCACATTCAGGGTTTTTGAGCAACTTGCGCTTGCCCTGAAAAACAGAGTGTGCCCTGAATTCACTGTTCTGAATATATATTTTTTATCATTCAGGATTTTTGAGCAACTTGCGCTTGCACTGAAAAAAGGGTTTGACCTGAAAATTTTCAAGTCAGGGGGGCGGTAGCCCCCCACCTCGTACGCCTATGGCAACGATAAGTTTCTTACATGCCTAGTTGTGGGCGTAGAAAACTGCGACTTGTACTATATCACCGTAATTAGTGCAGGGATTGTTTTGCGCAAGTTCATTGCCATTGCCGCATTTCTATCGCGGAGACGCAGACCTGACTGCAAGCGTTAAGCCTGCTTAGTGTCAGTGCTTACAACAAATTACACAATGGACACGTTTCCAGAGATAACACAAAACTTTCTTTCGAATGTCGTATCCCTCAGATCTTACTAACATCAGAACGCAGAGCAGGCGTCGGTCTAACATGGCATTTATTATAAAATTTTGCGTATGTGTTGCCGAAACACTTGGAATATTAACATTTTCCTTAAGAGGAAACTTTCCAGCGTATAAAGACCAAAAAAACACAAAGCCAAATAAATTTTTTAAGGTTCACCAATTTGAGATGAGACCAAAAAAATTTTTGGCCAACCGAGTTGGAACGACGTCGGATTTCTGAAATTTATCATAAAACGGCCAATCTTGCAACTCCTGTGTAGTGAGAGCGTCATACCAGCAAATAAACTATCGTTGCAGGAATTAAATCAATTAATAGGAATTTAGCTGCTGACTTCAGGTTTTCTAGAAATTTTATTTCTTAATCCTAATTTTCAGGGGGCAAATGCCCATTTCCCCCCTGCGGACGCCCATGGGTGCATGATCGACTAATTAAAACTTTATTGGATTGTAGGCGGAGTACAGTAATACGCAGTCATTTTGTCGTTACAAATTCCATCAGATGTTTTTCGGGCAAGATTCTCAAAATTGAAACGTATTGTTGAGTCTTTGCCTTTCCTCCAAGACAACATTTTGGTCTTTGATGGATTTAGCAGTGTGAGACCGTTCGCCAGCAAGACGCCGGATGGTTTGCCAGAACACTTTGTTGGCTTGCCAGTAACTGCAATCTAATTGAATGTCCGAAACTCTCCGAAGATTGTATTTCGAACGTTTCGACTACGGGGACTGCGGCAGAAGCGTGGCCAGCCCAAAAATTTGTGGGGGGTCTAAAATGTTTGATTTTAAGACGCATAACACTACCTTGTTTGGGATACCGCCTCACAAAGCACAAATGACTATATGTTATAGAAATTTGGGGGTCCATGGCCCCCTTAGCACCACCCTGTCTACGCCTATGGACTGCAGAGTTTCGCGCCTCAACATATGGCGAATGCAAAAAAGTTTTCACTCTGTTCTGGTGTTGAATGTTTTTTCTCTTGAAAGGATGATTTTTCAAGAAGGCCCAATTAATATTCTACACCGGGTTGCGGAGTCGCAAAGAGTCGTAGTTTTTTTGGTGGATAAAAACTACTCGAACTCTGAAAGTCCAATTAAATCATTTTTCATATCGCACTCCTAAGTTACCAGTCCTATCTCATGCCTCCCGAAATGGTGCTATTTCTTTTGAAACGTTTATTGAAAAGTTACAAAAGAAAAATTTTAGCTCGCTCCTTTGCCACTGTTGACACTTGACAGCCAAACTTTATTCACGTCATATTAAGGAGTCGGAGATTTTGGAAAGGCCCTAGTCGGAGTCAGAAAATTTTGGAAGCTGGGAGTCGGACGTTTTACCTCCGACTCCCCAACCCTGATTCTGCATATGGTAAGAAGGCAACAGGCATGGTTGAACTCCCCATTTCATTTACAAGGAACTCTCCGCCAGTTATGACTTGGAACTAATAGTTACGCTTTCATTTCAGATGTTCCACATTTCTCGTTTTCATTTTTTGACCGCACATTTTCTTCTCCACCTCGCATCAGGACCAAACGTAGCTCTCTCTCATTACAAATTCCCGGTGCGGTGATTCCTAGACCTGGAGCAATAACTACGGGCGATTATCTTCCGGTTAGCTGTGGTGGCCACCAGTGGTGTAGCCAGCCCAAAACTTTTTGGGGTGCAAAAAAATTGTGGGTGGAGTCAGATGTTTGATTTTAGGCGAACAACACTATTTTGTTTGAGATCATCAGTAGATGCAGTTCTTTGTGATTGGTGGGTGTACGGTCAAGCTCGCTCTTTGGAATTTTCCACTATGAGGAAAATTTTCTGATTTCGGAACAACATCACCCGACGTTATGGTGACTGTGAGACATTTTAGCGGGGTGATATTCTCCATGCGTTGTGGTGACCACATAAGTTTGTGAGATCTTGCATGTCTTTTCCATTTAAGGCTTATTGTGATTATAGCTTTACCAGTAATACATAATAATGGCAGGCCGACGTAAGAAACTCAATGACAATGAACTGATACTATTTTGAACAGTTCTGGAGCCTTGCCAGTAAACCAGTGCTTTTCAACCTTTTTGCTGCAGCGGAACCTTCCGAAAATATCTGTGTTGCTCAAGCAACCCTGTGCAACGATCCAAGAGTCTATCCCAGTTTTTTTGATAAGTCTGTGGTACTGCTACAACCGCATGGAACTAAGATTGCGATTTTCGTTCCAGGCAATTTCGGTTTGTTTCGGCGGAAGCCCCTGGGAGCGCCACGCGGAAACCTGAGGTTCCGTGGAACCCAATGTAGATCGTGACGATAAAACGATTGACAATTTAGAAGTAGACTCACGGCCAACCGGAGCAGATGCGGGGCCCAATGCAAGACACAGGCGCGGGGCCCCTCTGAGAAGTGGTGTAATGACGTCGTCGTGATCAGTCAACCGTGCTACGACCTTTTTGAGGAAGATGTTTTAGCAAAATAACTGCATCAACAAAACAGACGACAAGTCATTGGAGTTAATATGTATGTACTAGTAGCTTCCTTTTTGGAGGGGCGTGGCTCGTGTCTCCTAGATATGTCCATGATTATGACTGATGACCATAGCCTGCTGCTGTGGTGGACATTAGACAGTGTATCGCTACCAGTCATAATCAAACCGAAAGCTGTAAAGGAAGCTCTGCAATGGAGATCTAAGCTACGAGTGCAAGTGCAAAGTCACGTCAATCAATCCGAAATTACAAGCGAATTTAACTTACAGTGCAATTACTCACTAGTGTTGAACGGCACTTTCGTTAGAAGAACAGGTAATTTGGAGAAAACTGTAACATGAACTGAAATACATTTCTCGCTTTCGGTAACTACTCACGCAGACGCGTTCTTGTGTAAAGGAAACATTTGGGGGCACGATCAACTGTCCACTTTATGGCATAATACAAGAAAAAAACACACTTCACAAGAGAGCAACACATACATCAGCCCAAAGTTCCCCCAAAAGCCCAAATTTATAGTTATTATTAATGCATGGACTGGGAATGCAAACAGCTCTCTATGAATTAGAAATGTTATGTACAGAGATTTTAGAACTATACCACGTAACAGGCTTAGAAACACTTATCAAACGCAATAACGCGTATGGTTGATTGATGAAATAGGAGCATATTGGCGCCCAATATAATGATAAACAGGAACAAGTTTGCTGGATGACATTCACAATTTTGCCTTGCTTAGTTAAGCGGCAGGGCAACTTTAGTGTCTATTATGTTTATGAACACGAACTTTGAAGTATTGTTTTTTTCTACCTACTTACGCTCGCAAACAGGATAATTAAAATGAAAGTTTGGTGGGGCAGCAAATGATGAAAAGTACTTGCACGGCTGACAAATAATACGGAACAATTTTGTGGACGAAGAAAACGAGGCGAATTTAAGTGTGAACAATTCACAAAATTTTGCACTGGTTTGCTTGAGATTTTTGCTTCCACGAATTCATCCTCTCATCTTTTGTCATTTGTTTCAATGTCGTAGAGTTCATCTTATTTTGACAAAATATTTTAATATGTAATCTTTGTTAAAATCTGCCATGGAGCAAAACTGCAGGTCTTTGTCAAAATGCAGATGACCCGCAACCAACCTACAACTTTCCAAACCAGAAGGATATTTCAAGAATTGAACAACGTTACGTTGGAAGAAATGCCATGAACTTTAATACGACAGACACTCGTCTCGTGCTCATTGCGAGTTGAATTACTCACGCCTTGTTTGCTACAGCTGTAGGTCTACTGCAGTCTTAAGTGGCGTTAGCAGCAACCAAGTTCCATCCATAAAGAGCGAGAATTGATCAGCATGAGAATTGAACACATTTGATAACGTGCGATAATTAGAGGAAATTGATCGTTGATTCGAACGAGGTCAATTGTTTGCTAACAAGTAACTTCATTCCACAAGTGAAAGAAGCAAGGAATCAATCACAAATTTTAAATAGGAAATCGATTTCACGTAACACTACGCATCGTCAGTCCTATCATCTGCAAGCAACGCTAACAGGTGTGAAACGTTGAAAGGCCTACACAAGGTCAGAGAAAGTAAACAACCTCAAGACTGCAATGAAAAAAACGCACAAACCCAACCGCGACAAATAAAACAAAACCAAAACATCTTGCTCAACTACATGCAAACGCTGAAGCCTCAAAACTTACTGCACAAATGACAAAAACTTGCTAAAAGTCATCTCCAGCTAACGATTATTAACACCAAAGAAAAAGTCGCTTTCAGATAAAAGTAACTATTCGCAGAGCGAGGCTTCCGAAATAGCTTGAAACAACATGCGTTATATTCAGTCAACGTGCATTTTGGTCGCTATGGCAACCAGGTCTCTGCAGGCGCGATGGAAATGCTCTGACGCGAACTGGCCGCGAAAAGTGAAACACAACAAAGGTACAACGGTGTGTAGAACTGAAATACATTTACGTTCAGCAGCACAGAAACAAAATGATTATCTTACGCGTGGGTGGATCATGTTTTGAATATTAATTTGTGCGTTACGTTTGTGATACCACTTATCTTCACAGAAATCCAAAGAAAGGGAATTAGGTTCTTCAACAAAAGTAACAATGTAAGCCTCATGTATCGGAGGTTTATTTACGTTGCCATGGAACTCTGAAAAGTGCCGCAACAAGGCCACTTTATCTTTGTTACTTTCATCCATTTCACAATTGGGTCTGTTCCAATTACTGTGGTGCGATGACCATCTCGTGGAAAATTTGTTCTTGGTTTGCCCGACGTATTGTTCGTGGCAAATAACACAAGTCGCTACATAAGAAGTATACTTTCCACGAGATGGTGCATACTTCAAAAACACTGCCATGACAAAACAATGGACGACAAAATGACCTTATATCGCGAATGTTGCTTTCCGAATTGTACAAAATCATGGTGAATATAGTTACTTTCTTGAGTTTTAGGGGGTTGATCGTCCCGATCGCCACCCTGGATCCGCCCCCTGTTTTATGCAAGCTTATTTTTGCCAGTAGTTCCGGTATAACTATACAGGATTTAGCCAGGGGCGTAAACCTAGCTGAAACGGGCCCACTTGCCACTGTAGGTGACGTACTAGCCATGGGCGTCCGGCAAGGTTGTCTGATTTCGCCAACACTGTTCAATGTATATGCGGAAGCCATGATGAAGGAAGCATTGGATGATTTAAAAGAAGGAATATGTGTTGGAGGCGAATTAGTGCAATCTGTCTGGTATGCGGATGATCAAGCTATGGCTGCTTACACGGAAAAAGGTTTACAAAATATTTTGGATGAAACAGAGCAGTAAAGAAATATGGCATGAAAATCAACATAAGTCATGAAGATTGGAAGACAACCCAGTACTATAAAGATAACTGTGGACGGAAAAATACTGCAACAGGTGGACGAATTTAAATATCTGGAAAGCAGCCTTTCATCATCTGGATACTCAGAAAAGGATATCCGTGTTAGGGTAGGAATGGCAAAGAGTGTTTCTGATAAACTAAAAAAACTACTCATAGGAGGATTAAAACTGGAGGTAAAGAAAAGATTGGTTAAGACCTAGGTTTGGAGTGTGGCCATGTATGGATCAGAAACTTGGACCATAAAAAAGGCTGATGGTACAAGGCTGGGGGCATTTGAAACGTGGGTCTGGAGAAGATTGGTGAAGGTGAAATGGACAGATAAGAAAACCAATGCGGAGGTCCTTAATCTTGTAAAGGAAAAAAAGAGTTTGTTACCGGAAATCAAGAAAAGAAAAAGGAGGTGGATTGGTCATATTCTGAGACCTGAGAATATCCTGCGCACTGTACTGGAAGGCAGAATGAAGGGAAAACGCCCAAAAGGAAGAAAGAATTAAAATGGTAGATAATATCATGAATGGCACTTAAGGCACAAATTAAAAGATGAGGTGAGGATAGAAAAGAATGGCGGAGGGATGTCATGAGAGACCTGTCATAAGGCAAATTACCTTTGATGATGACTACGTTGATGATGGTGATCCGTTTTGCCCCTAACAAAAATAATCGAAAGGTCGTACAAGAATAAGCGGTTTGACGTGACCACAAACGTTTTTGTGACAACTAACATGTCAAGATTTCTCTTATCACTTTGGAAGTTTCGGAAGTTTGCACGGTTCAACAGTACCCTAAAGTAATAAAGTTTCATGAGGCCAAATTGAGGCTTGTTTCAGAAAAGTGGTACACGAACAAGAGGATAAGAAATGCCTTAAAAATGCTAACATTTAAAACTATCTCCCAAGTTTTGACAAATCCAGCACATTTGTGGTTAAATACCAATCATTTACGAAATTTTTGATCAGATGTCCTGTCTCAAGATAAATTTTGTAAGGAGATGCTGTAATTAACCAGTAGGACGAAGAAAAATTCAAATAAGATTTTTCTAAATGATTAGCATATAAAATTTAATCTTTAATCTTTGAAAGTTTCCACAAATGTCAAAATTGCTATGCAGTGTTTTGAAATTTCTGGGGAGGGGAGAAATGTCCTCCCCCTAGTTGCGCGTCTGTCGCAGTGTATGCTTCTACAACCTCGCATAGAACGGAAGAAGTTTTTCAACCCCAGTATTTTTATGAGTAATTAAGTTTAGCCACATATACCACATTTTCGTCATTGTTTCTATTTCCCTATTCATCAGTTATTGAATTGGAGTACAAAGTAACTTGTTAGTGCTCAAACCATAGAATAAAAGTATATTTTCGGTGTAGTTTTTGCAATAAACCTTAATTTAATGATGATGTATTTTTTTTTTTCAAAAACAGTAGAAATTCTCCCAAAGTTGGTGGTCGTACGACAAAAAGGAGCGTTAGGTTCCAGGCTGGACTTCCTCACTCGACTCATGTTCGGTCTCAGAGAACCGTAGCCTGATATCATGTCACTGTACGTGTGTGTGTTGGCTGCGATTGGCGTAATGCTTATTTTGCATTTGAATAATGCAAGCCTTAACACACAGCGTTTATCAAAGCGCAAAATAGCAGTGAATGAATGAAAATACGTAAGGACGAATTTCAATCACAAAACGCATATAAGAAATACGAAGTACATACTATATTTTTGATGTCACTTCATGCACAGTACGGTAAAAAGACGCATGCTTTTCAGTTTCCCACGTTCCTGAGCAACATGCTCTTGCCTTCCAAAGACATTCCTTTTTCAAAACAAGATGATTATCACTAGACCGAAAACACGTTCTCACTCTTTTCATACAATTGCTGAATGTACACGGAGAGATATAGGATACGCGAAAGAGTAATCTAAACTTCAACAAGAAGAAAACACCCCATCAGTTTCACAAAAATCGAAAAACACACATCACGTTGAAACGGTATCCATGCCGCAGTAATGCTTTCATAAACGCTGTGAAATAAGATTATAGCTAAAAGAATTCCAAGCATACGTTTGTCCAATCCAAAGGCGACCTTGATCTAAATGAGCACGATCAAAAATCAAACTGATTTTTCCGGGTAGTTGAAACGAAAAAGACTGGAGATTTTTACGAAGTAGCTTGTCGTGTCTGGTCAGAAAATAGGATCCTAAGTCAAGAGTCAGATGAAACAATAATTGTTTACATGCACTAAAGGTCTGTTGTAAAATGCTTTCAAGCATGTTAGTGCAGGTCCAAGTTTTGCCATAGCTCCTAAAGCAATTAATTCTATCAAACGGCTGCGCTCGCCTTTCCAATAAACCATGCGTGCGCAACACACACATTGACACCAAAGCGTTGAAAAATGTACGTGTTGGGATGTTTATTTGCGTGCAGTGGTATAGCCATTCCAAAATTTTCGGGAGGGCCAAAATGTTTGATTTAGGCGAGCAACAGTATTTTGTTTGGGACGCCGCTTATCAAAGAACAAAATGACCAGATATGTGAAAAATTTTGGAGAGCGCATGCCCCCTGCCCACCCTGGCTACGTCTCTGTTTGCGTGTTATAACCACTGGTAGCCAACGTCCTATTAACCTTCATTTCACGAACTTCATTGAAACCCTCATCTCTGAAGAAATTTAATCTAATTTCGAAGGTTGAAAGCTGCTGTTCACCTGATTTCGAACTCGTTTGTCGGTCAAGATTATTATTGTTCCCGTGGATATCGGTTTCTACATCCGTTTCCATAATTTTGTCACTCTGTTGTTCACTACATTCCTTGTTTTCATCTGGTTCCACATCTTACTCATATAAACCAGACCTTTCATCTCATTCGCTAAATTAAACATGTGTATCATTAGAATCTTGTCCAGGTGTTTTATCTTCGTCATTTTGTTCACTTATTTCATCAGAATTCCGACCAGATGTTGTATCTGAGTCGTCATCTTGTTCATTTGGCTCATCAGAATCGTGATCAGGTTTTTCATCTGCTGTGTCATCTTGTTCATTTTCCTCATCAGAATCTTGACCAGGTTTTTCATTTTCTTCGTCATCTTGTTCATTTGTTTCATCAGAATCCTGATCAGGATTTTCATCTGCTGTGTCATCATCTTCATTTGGCTCATCAGAATCGTGATCAGGTTTTTCATCTGCTGTGTCATCTTGTTCATTTGGATCATCAGTATCCTGATCAGGTTTTTCATCTGCTGTGTCATCTTGTTCATTTGCTGCATCGGAATCCTGATCAGGTTTTTCATCTGCTGTGTCATCATCTTCATTTGGCTCATCAGAATCGTGATCAGGTTTTTCATCTGCTGTGTTGCGTTGTTCATTTGACTCATCAGATTCTGGATCAGGTTTTTCATCTGGTGTGTCATCTTGTCCATTTGGCTCATCAGAATTCTGACCAGGTTTTTCATTTGCTGTGTCATCTTTTTCATTTGGTTTATCAGAATTTTGACCAGGTTTTTCATCTGCAGTGTCATCTTGTCCATTTGGCTCATCAGAAACCTGATCAGGCTTTTCATCTTCTGCGTCATCTTGTTCATTTGGCTCATCATCAGAATCTTGACCAGGGTTTTCATCTACTCTGTCATCTTGTTCACTCGGCTCATCAGAATCGTGACTGCGTCTTTCATCTGCTGTGTCACCTTGTTCATTTGCCTCATCAGAATCGTGATCAGGTTTTTCATTTGCTGTGTCATCTTGTTCATGTGGCTCATCAGAATCCTGATCAGGTTTTTCATCTTCTGCGTCATCGTGTTCACATTGCTCATCAGAATCTTGGCTAGGTTTTTCATCTGCTGTGTCATCTTGTTCATTTGCCTCATCAGAATCTTGACCAGGTTTTTCATCTTTCTCATTTGGCTCATCAGAATCTTGACTAGGTTTTTCATCTGCTGTGTCATGCTGTTGATTTGGCTCATCAGAATTCTTACCAGGTTTTCCATTTACTTTTTTCTCTTGTTCGTTTCGCAAGTCAGATTTTTGACCAGTTTTTTCACCTGGATCGTTATTTTGTTTATTCGGTTTGTCAGATTCTTGTTCAAGTTCTTCACCTCGTTGATTAGCTTGTTCATTTGCTTTATCGTATTCTTGAGCAATACTTTCATCTGGCTCATTAATTTGATCATTTTGTTCAAAATGATCTTGATTTGATGATTTACACATTTGATTTTCAGGACTTTCACCAGGTCTTTCAACAGGTTCTGGAGAATATGATTCTTTATCAGTTTGTTGATTTGGGTCACAAAGACTTTGACCAACGTGTTCATCTGGTTCACCATAATGGTCACTCAACCCTTCAACAAAGTCACTTCCGGTTTCTTGTATAGAGTTTGTAACTGGTTGTTTGTTTGATTTTCCAGAATTGTGGCTATCGAGTCTTTTATCTGGTTTTGTTGTTGCATTAAGATCATTTGCTTTTGACTTAGGTTTCAATGGTTTTTCATTTAGGATTTCATTTAAATTATTTGGTCTGAAATCCTCTTCTTTGTATTTATTATGAGGAGGCTCAGTTTTCTTTTCACCTTTCACGTAAGGTTTAGATTGCTGATTACGTGTCTTCTTTTGATTCTTATCATGAGGCAATTTGTTTTCGTGCGTTTTTGCATCATGGACTTTTTTGCCATTCTGAGGTTGATTTTGTGGTTTGGCCATTTTAATGTCAGAATTGTTTTTATTCTCAGCTTTTCCAGGTGCATCGCTAGAAGCTTTCAAATCGAAACATGCCGGTTGATTTTTAAGCAGAGCAGAATTCGAACGTCCAGCTGCTGCTGAAGGTTTTGATGCAGATTCGTGTAGTGGTCTGGGTAAGTTCGTTTGTCGTGTATGTTGCACCTCCTGAGTTTTTAGCAAGTCATTCAGGTACTTTGCTAGCATAAGCTGATGATGAGCATTAGCGTCCATCTCACTTTCTTTGCCTAACGTATCTTCAGGGTATGAATCACCATAGTAAGGTTGGCCACTACTTCTTTTCCATCCCTTTAGGTCAGCGTAAGCGGTGTCATTTGTCGGATGAGATGGGTTACGTTGTATAGATTTTTTAGGTCTCATCGGAGGTCTCATGTAAGGGTTTTCTGTCGCCATTTCTTTATGGATTGGTGGAGCATATTGCTGCTGGTTCACTGGATTTGGCCTTGACATCACAAGGTCGTCTTTGTCTCCAGGAAATACGTATGGATTCCGGGTAGGGATTCTCCCATAGAAGTCGTTAAGTGGCATGCACGTGGAACAGCTGAAAAAGTCAAATTATATTTTCAAGAACTCGTTTACAAACAAGTTTAGAGTAAAAAGCAATATTCTAAGGATGTTTGCTGTAGTTCAGGTCTGAAGGTACTAAAAAGAGGTGAGGAACTTTAATACGTTTATCTGATCAGCGTTTGTCGAACACAGCGAGATAGGCTAGGTTTAGCGGTTAAAGTAGCAAGGTACGTTTGGTTGCCGGGTCATCAAAAAGCTGTCACGTGTGCAACGCTCGACGTTTATCAGCAAAGTTTCTGAAACGTAACTGTTGGAATCCTAACTGTCGCAACAAAAGTTATGTGGGTGCAGCCAAGATTTAACCACTAAACGCTCTTGTTAGGTGCTAACGTCTCGAAAACCTAAAAATTTAGCGTTATTACAACAGAAAAGATCAAAGTGCATCAGTCGCAAAAAAAGATTGCTTCTGCTTCTCTGCTCAATTCACTATGATGGCGTGTTTTCTAAAGAACTATGTGCACTGTGTGAGTTCGTCGTTTTTACGCAGAGTCAAGTCAAGCTATGTTTGCGCTGCAAGAAGGCAACAAATAAGGTATTTCAATTGACAATGCTTAAACGAACAGCAGTTTGAGCGAAAGACGGCCAAAGCAGTCACTGATTCGAGCACTTAAAAGCACTGTAGCGGTGGAAAAGCGCCGAGCTCATCGTCGTCAAATAGATATCTGTTATATCTATTTTCGACAATAAACTCGCCTTTGTGGATACTAATGTATATAAGCCCAGCCTATTATAGACAGGGCCCCGACAAGGCGGCACTTTTCGGGGGGCGGCATTTTTGGTGAAAAGAAGGAATAGCAAATGGTATTTCACGAATGAACCTGACATTAGATTTAGGTTTTAAATTTGGTGGGGGGTGGCACTTTTCGGTGGTGGAGGACGGCACTTTTCGACTCGCCCCGGGGCGACACTTCCCCATGTCGGGGCCCTGATTATAGAGGGATTATTTTAGGCTCCCTGGGCATAATTTAGCTCGACTACGTCTTTTCCGTAGACTGATAAACGTTGATTAAACTTAAATTTAGTTCTGTGACTGGATGTCAACATGATTGTCGTCTTTTCTCAATACCTTTGTGTGAGTCACCTAACGTAAGATGTCTCCATTCTGTAAGCCATTGGTAACATCCTCTTGAATCAAACGTGCACGCTGGCGCTTTTAACAAAAATAAAATTCAAGGTTATTGTCAATCTTTCTCCTCTGAAGCTCCCAAATCACTTCCGAACATTTGGTCTTGTCTCTGCCATCTTTCTTTGTGAAGATGTAGGCTGGTTGAGCAAATTGTACTCATTCCTGAGTTTGCACGGTCGAAACCTTTTTAAACTTTCGCTTCTTGCCCTTAGCTTTGTAGATTACGTTTTTCTCCCGGCATCTTTCCTCTATCTTCATAATTTGATAAGACTCATTACCAGGTCAAAATGACGAAATCAACAGAGCAGACTATCGCAAGGAAAGCAGAAGATCGCAACGAAGTGAGCAGAGAAGCAGCGGGCCATCTCTTTCTACAGATTGAGACATTTAAATTTTTTCTTCCGTGACAGTGATCAATTTGCGTTTACGTTATGCAGATGTTAGTGCCTGCTGGTGAGCGCTCTTACGCCCGATCCCTTAGCTACAGTTTTAAATGCAAAGCCAGGTCAAGCAAATGTGCAAGATGGCTTAATACTATTTTCAAAACTATTCGTTTAGCATTGAAAACTTTATCTGTACTTTTCATTCGTTCAACTCTCAAAATATGTCTTGAAAAAAGATGTCGCGAAAGAATTGAACCAAAGCTTGCTAATACCCGGAGCGGTTTTCGTCTCGTCCGTAGCAGTGCAAACCAAATTTTCACTCTCCAGCAAATTTTTAGAAATCTTGGGAGTATGCAAAAGATTTCTATCGAGAAAGGCTGTCTGTTGCTGGCCATCAATTCATTGTAAGCCTGCTCAGAAGCAGCATTAAATCACAACCGTTAACAAGGCTATGTGCTTTCACCACTCATCTTCATAGTCTATATGATTCGGACAGACAGTCACAGCTGAGTCGACCAGGGTGACACTGTTGGAAACTGCAAGATGAAACGTCTGCTTTTTGTGGACTATTTGGCGCTGCTTGAATTGTCTGACCAGGGTTTTCAACATGCACTTGATCGGTTTGCAGCTGATTACGATAAAATGGGAATTAAAATTAGCACTAAAGAGACCTAGGTGTTATGTCTCTCCCGAAATCCAGGTCACTGTATGCTAAACGTAAGCAGTAATACACTGCAGCAGGTCGAGAAGTTCAAGTCCATTTACATGGGATGGTATTCACGAGTGACAGAAGGCAGAGTAAAGAGATTGATACACGGATCGGTAAAGAAAAGGTAATTCTGCGTGAGCTTCATTGTTCTGCGGTCACAGGAACTCTCAACCACCGCAAAGCTGTCAGTTTTTAAATCGGTTTTTGTTCCGATCCTCACCTACCGTCGTATGAATTTCGGGTAATGACTGAAAGAGTGCTATCCCAAACACAAGCGGCGGAGATGGGATTTTTTCGAAACGTTCACGACGTGACACTTCGCCACAAAGTGCGCAAGGCGCAACTATGAACTTCAAAAACCTTAAATGTCCAGTCACTTCTCCAAATAAAGAGGTCTCATGCAGCTACGATGGCTCGGCAACGTGATGCTCCTGGAAAGATTGGCGAGGCGAATCCTGCTGGCTGCACCCAAGGGAAAGTGGCATATAGATTTCGACCAAGGACCAGATGGCGTGATTACATCTCCGACCTTGCTTGGTCCTGTCTTGGTTTGGAGCCAGGTGAGCTATTAAAAGTTGCTGAAAGCACTGAGGTATTTCGATACCTCCTGTTGCTACTGCGACCCTTCCGAGAGGAAAAGCGGGTATGAAAATGAATGAATGGAGACATCTCCTCCACTGGCCGTTGGTTTTATTATGAGCCAGTCAACTTCTACCAATGCAGCGAAAACGTTGATTGCGTTTTGAAGGGTACCACAACAAAACATGTACTCTTTCACTGCTGAGGAGAATTGCCATTTTGCGTTATAGGAAAGATTACCAGGTTTCATTAACAATCAATTGATTTCTTACCTGGACACTGATTCGCATTCGCTTCCGCAGCTGAACGTAGACTCGGTGCCATCTTCACCAAACGATTCATGGTGAATCGGGTCATACGGGTACAAAGCAGAAAGCGTCGATTCTGTTTCTGAAAAATTCCCTGCAACAGAGCACTTGCGTTTCAACCACATGCCACAACAGTCCACGATATCACATAGCACCAAATACGTTCATTGGAATACATTTTGATGATGGTGGTGTCAAAACATAAAACGTGCAGAACCAATTGCCATTTTGAACGTCAATATCGGGAAGCTTGCGCAATACATTCACTTCAAGTAACTACTCTCCACAATGGACATAAATAAGGAAGCATTCAGAAAAAAATTTATGAGTAATCGATTACACGTAACAATCCTCAGGCCTAGAATAATAATTTACCTTAATCACGAATTGAAATTTCCAGAAAATGCATTAAAAAAATACAAAATTTTGAAATTTAAGGCTACATTAGAATGCGGTATCAAAACTACTTTTTGAGGTTACGTTTCAATTTGCCTTTTAGCATATAATTGCAGCTGAACAGAGGAAAAAAGGTTATAATTTTAACGAAGCTCTAAACACATCAAAAAGCTTATAATTCGTGTCATCATAGCACACCTTTCAATGCAAGGATACAAACTAGGTAGTAACTATTTTGCATTCTTTAACTTGCACAAGAGGGAAAATTGTGTCAAGGTGCAAAGGACCTTTTACTTGACTTTGTCGTTTAGTCGCAAGACGATCGAAAGTCGAACGGGAGTTCTTCACCTTTTGGAAAGCGTTAGAAACTAACACGCGATAAATAGCAAATTTTTGGGACGTTTGAGCGAGATTTTGGAGCAGCTCCGTTTTTCTTTTCTTAGTTAAAAAAACTTTTGATTCTGAGCTTAAAACAACAGGTACATTTTGTGCCTAAGTGGTTTGCCAGCCGAACGACTTTTTAAGCATTTATTATATCCCAAAATGTTTTTCCTTTGCGAAAGCCTAATATTGTCTGTCTTCGCTAATTGGTGATGTGCTGTGTAGGCCCAGAAAACTTTTTGATGTCCAACATGATTCTAAGAATGCGAACTGCTACTTAGAGTTTCTGTTGAGTTAAATGTTGTCGCCATGGAATTTCTTGTCGAGCAATCTTAATCGGCCTCACCAAAACAATAACCATCACAAAAATGCTTAAATGCACATATAAAGCTTTTATTTCGATTTTTCAAAATGTTCATGGCATAAACTACCCTGTAGTAGGTTAAATTTCAATTTGCAAGCAAACATGCAAAACCGTGGAAGCATTTTGTAGAATTACTGTACCTTGCTTTAATAACTGCTCTAACTTTGAGAGACCTTCACTCAGCCGAGCAATTTCTCCTGATTGCAAAGAAGCTTTTATCGGGACCGAAGTACTTTGAAGGCTTTTGTGTCGCTGGCTGGTAACGATCCACGGCTCATCCTTCTTGCTCACAGAATAGACGTAAACGTAGGTATGGCAAGCTTCCATGATCTTAAGTGCGTTTTGTGAAAAGGCGTCGATGAAAGAATTGATGTCCTGTGAAGCAAAATAGATTGAGAAAAAAAGAAAACTTTCTGAATTTGCCATCAGGTGTGATTCAGCTTCAGGATGTCATCTGTTCAGCAAATGGAAATTCTTTATAGAATAGAAATATTTTTTTAATTAAATATTAGGAGTTCGAAGTAGCATTCAACTGTGCGAAATGACACTTCCATGGATTTGATATCTGTTAAGGCCGATTTACTCTACCGCGCCATTAACATCAACAGCTTTTGTAAAGCAAGCGGGTATCCTTTGTGATTAGAATAGAAGCGGTTGAACATAGCCTATGTTTGCGAAATACTTCTTTCTTGCAATTTTTTCACCTTGCCACAGGGGTTTGTTCCAAAACGCTACGCTTTTGCATCCAGTATACTCACTCGTTTACGAACGACGTGTTTGTTCTTTTCCAGCTCGACCACCATCTGCAGCAGCTGCTTTGTCAGAACATTGATCCTTTCGTATACATCCTTGATGTCGTCCTTTTTTCTTCTGGACATGTTAACCTGCTCACTGACCACACATTTCGCCAACTTCACTGCCAGGTTGCTCGTTGCTTGTGCAGCCAGAAGAATGTTGGTTTGCCTGAAACGCGCGTCAAATGTAGTTTGCACGATGTCTTCACTAAGCATACGAGAGCTATCCGCTTGAACCAAGTGAATCTCCAATTAACACCAAGTACAAGCCAGTGACAGGCCCATTCCCAAGGCCCACACAACTCAAAAACAAAAGTTAATGGATTTTTTCTGAGGCGATTTCCCCATTCCCGGGGTTGCAACCACGCCCGATTCAATAACATAAGTCTCCATGCCGCTTTAACTCCCAATAGAAACAGCTCCAGAGGGTAATTTGAAGGTTATGGTAATGCAATTAATTTTCTCCGAAACATATACTGGACTTCCATTCCGCTTTTGCAGTAACTTGACTTTTTGGAAGTAAATTCATTTGCTGCCTGTCAATAGAGACGCAGAATAGGGAATCGCTTTTTAATATTGAAGTCCAAGTTAAATTTGTTACATTTTTCAATGTAATTGTACCAAATCAGACTATTGTCAGTAGGGAAGTAATAAGTCAACCTCTTGATTTTTCTTTTTATTTTATAATGCGGCTTTATCAGGAATGCCAGGGTAGAGACCCGCACGGACCCGTCTGTATTAAGAATTCTATGACTATCAGCCTCATCTTACTGTATATAACTTTCAACCATAAGGGCATTGCAATTCGTCCATTCACCTGGAAGCCAAAGAAAAATTCGTTTGCTTTTGAATATAAAAATTAACGCAGTGAGTATCAAATCCTTCGGAATTTTTTTGCAAGCTTGGCCATTCTGGCCTCACGCGTCGTAGTGGAAAAAAAATACTACAGAGAAAATTGTATTATCAAGTGAAACAAAGCTTTTTTTGCGGTGAAGGTTGCCACGAGAAGCTATTTTCATAGAAAATCTACTTACCATGCTATAATTAATGCTATGTTCATAAGCAAGAGAAAGTTAGAAAGGCATTGCTGCATTTCTTTCCCTGACTGAGACTCCCTCAAAACCCCAAACTAAATTCAATCACTCGAAACACACTATTGTTAAAGAGTCAAGACGTTGACCATCGGTTTATTGTCACAAAAATTAATCTGATTCTCACCAACCGCATAATTTGGCTATTCTCACCTGTTACTTCAATCTCTTTACTTTTAAAACATTACTGCTCCACTGGGTTGCAAAACCAGTGAGCATTTGTCGCTAGTTCCATGCACTAGAGAAAACCCAGTCATTGTAGAAATTTGACATTTGCACCTAGTTGTTAAGAAATTTAGAGATACCAAAAACGAATCGAGTCAAATTGAGATGTGGACTCGATTCTCTGCATTGCTGCTTAGAAAGACTGGCAGCTTGTTTCATGAAAAAGATGCAAACGTTGCCAAATCGTCAGCAACAGTGCAGGGCACTGCGTTCTTGCTAACTCCTGACACTGTTAAAATCTTTTTGTCAATCGTAACGTAATGTCCATCAATCTTCAAAGTAAACGGGCTACTCACAATCTAGGGTCTACGACGTCACGCATCACGTGATGTATTTGTCGAACGATCCTTGTGGAGGGAGCAATGTCTGTTGTTCTATCCTTCAACGCTTTATTGAGATGTTGTCTTGAAACGTCAAGGATTTTGTCAATTTTTTCCAACAACCTCTCTCCTTCTTGTTGATCAACCCTCGCCAGCAAGCTCTGCGTGTGAGCATGGCTACTTTTATCAAGTGCTGTCTAGTCTAGGATATTGCTTATCCCTAGTGGCTCACGAAATCTTTTGATGTTACAATTTTTTTCTCGATTAATGCTCCTCAAAAATGTGAAACGAAACTATAATGTAATTGCAGTTCACAAAAAAAATAAATGGAAACGGTTTTGAAAAGGCATATAAAAACTTGAAAGAAAGAACTTTAAGGAGATCCGGCGAGAGTAAAAGTGATAAGGTCTGTTATTTCAAGCAATTTTAACTATAACGTTTGAATCCAATGTTGATATTTATGGCATTTATTTTATACAACGATCTGTTTAACCGGGCTATAAAACCTATGAAAACTTTAATATTTATTCTTGTTCTCTGGAAGTTTGGTTATTGTCGTAGTCATCAAACCTATGTGAAGAAGAATTTTCCAAAAATTTAGACTTCTTTATCAGACTGTCAACGTTCAAAATTATTACGAAAAAGAAAAATTAGAAGGAAACAACGGGTTTGTTACATATAAAATTTCGAACTTGTGTCCTGAAAACCTGGGCGTCGGAAGGACTTTTTCCAGAAGTGGGCCACTAATGGATTTTTCCAAAAGTATTTCTACGGAGGGTCAAAAGTGGTGAAATTTGTTTTTTCCCACTAGAAACAAAGAAAACAACCTTTTTTTACAGAAAATTTCAAAATCCAAGGGGTGCAAGGTCTTCCCCTTCCGCCCCTTCCGACACCCATGCTGAGACCACAAGAGTCTAAAGTGAACGTCTGGAGAGTAAGCTTTAATCAGGTTTTAATTTTAATTTTTTTCATTTACTATCTGGGCACGTTGACCGTTTTAACATGGAGTATTCATTTCAAAACTACTGCATGAAGAATTTGTTTGAAAGTTTATTTCCATATATTTTAGGGTCTCACCGCTGATTATTTCAAAAAAAATATTTGCTTTTGAAAGCAGTTTAACCAATATTAGTTTTTAATAAAACCTTCATTGTAATCCGCTGTAGTTGGGTAGCCGGCAACGTATGCGAATTTCTTGTTCTTTCTCGTTTAGACGATAGATCTTGAAGCATGGCAAATGTTTGCAGGTCCTTTGGTGGTAACGCTGGAGGAAGAGAGAAAGCACTTGTAGCTGTTTCAGTTGTAACCTGAAAATTAGAATGTGCAAGGTTATAAATGCAAAAAGTTTCTGGCACTGGTTGGCATGTTCTTTTTTCCAAATCTTAAAGTGTCAAACACTGGATAAAGTTTTAATTTTTGTGAATTTGTGAAATTTTTTATTTGAAACTTGAAAATGCGCTTATTGCTCACCTGAGATACGCCACAACTTGTTCCGCCGTTGTCGAAATCGCTTGCATTTTGTAAGAGTCTTTCTAGTTCTGACAGCTTCACCTTTAAATTGCTCACCAGCTACAACAATAAGAAGTTCATAAACTCGACCCAAAAGCTATTGCTTTTCAGAAAACTCGCAAGCTAAGCTACGTTTGCCTCCTTTTTGACTGAGATTGAACGCAGGGTTTGTGAGTAGCCTTTTGTTGGTTGTCCTTGTAGGTTGTTAAGAACAACGTGAATGTTGGAAATAAATCATGAAATAAAAATTTTTGAAGAACTTTTTTAATTAATTTTTAGGTTCAGTCAGGGAAAGGTGCTTGTATTTAAAACACACAATAATCATTACAATCACTGCGCCAACAATTCTACACTAAATTTGAATTTTGTAAATTTGCTTCCGCTAGAAAACAACAATTTAAATCAGTAAATTTGCTTTTGCTGAAACAAAACAAAATTTTAATCAGTAAATTTGCTTTTGCTGGAACAAAAAAAAATTTTAATTAGTAAATTTGCTTTTGCTAGAACAAAACAAAACTGAAATAATTTCGCTTCTCTCTGACAGTTGAGTAATTGGAGCAATTGAAATAGAGATGGTCCCTGAATTACTTTCATATGTGTTTTCCTTGGTTGCCCACCGGCTAACATTGAATCAGGCCTCAACTTGTCAACAGTTGCCAAAATTAACATTGATGTTTAGGCTAGAAATTTAATATTCGACGAAATATATATTTATCTGCGTTGAAGTTTATATTCGCGCACTAACACTTAGAAAGAAGCTAAAGCTAATGTCCCAATGTGTGCATTACCTTTCTCTGAGCATGAATATCATCAGGGTCTTCGTACCAATCACGTTCTCCGAGCTTAGAAGTACCAAAAGTGGCAGGAGTGCGATGCAAACTCTGCATGAGCAAGCAAGAATGTTGCTGATAATGCTGATACACTTTTTGCAACTCAGCATTTATATGCCACATGAAATTACAGCCAGCCTTGACTTTTCAGTCTTACATTACTTGTGGTGTCAAACAAAGAATCAGAGGTGCGAACACTCGAGTCAGTAACTCTGATTGGACTATTGCAACGTGTCCCAAGAACTCGACATATTGCCAAGTTATTTGGAAGACAACAGTTTTCAGTAATAAGTCTGTAGCAGCAGCTACTCGTACAACTATGAACCGGTGGTATTCATAAAATCTATACTGTCGCTAAGTCTACTGACAATGAACAATATCCAATTACAAGTAGCACGTGTGTGATCAAATGTGTATAACGGACTCTTTGGAAAGTTCTAATGCATTTTAAAAGCAGCAACGCTAAAAAGCAGTGACTGAAGTTATGACATACTCAAGGTTCTGAAAAAAAACGTTTTCAACATTGCCAAAATTTCCTTGAATTTGGTTTCATTACATAGTTCATTTACATCACTATCTTTTGCGTTGTTGCTTCTTGTATATGTTTGCACGATTTCCCTTAGTTTAATATTTGTAGGTTAAATACTATTTCATGCACTATTTGTAGGTTAAATATTACTAATATTTGTAGGTTAAACATTACTAATATTTGTAGGTCAAATATTATTTTCATCTCAAAATAAAGCTCTTATTTAATACCAGTTAATATCAAATGCAGACTCCTGTACTTTTATCAGAAATATCGGTTCTACCGAAGAGGAAAAGGCTTCTGATGGTAATCAATAAGGTAGAGGTATACGTTATTGACATTTTTTACTACAGCACGTTTGTGCCTAAAGTTGTATGGTACGCGGAGCACTGGGAATAGCAAGAGTGGTTCTCAAACTCAAATAATTCTATAATGTCGGGGTGTACAGAAATATCTTTACAAATGGGACAACTTTTATTTCTGTACTAACCTTTTGGAATATTTGATGCAGTCACTTTTGAGGAATACTTGTATAATGAAACACAACAATAGTTCCCATATGCAAAAACAAGAATGGGAATATGTCTGACACTTCAAATCACAGACCAGTTGCAGTAGCCACAGTGATGTCAAAGCTGCTTGAGCACTTCATTTTATCTAACATCTCTCTTTTCCTTGGTACCACAGACAATCAGTTTGGTTTTAAGGCTGGTCATAGTACTGATCAATGTACATTTTTTTTAAAGCAAACTGCCTCATACTTTGTAACCCATGGTTCATCTGTGCATGCTGTGTTTCTAGATGCCTCGAAAGCATTTGATCGAGTACTACACATGAAATTATTTGAGAAATTAATTCAAAGAAAAGTGCCAATGTGTTTTGTGCGCCTACTGAAACATTGGTACAAAGAACAAACGATG
>Ga0210059_1003128_pt1 | contig 26363 bp, 19 predicted proteins | sample Ectturendosymbi2_FD_188042 | JGI IMG/M metagenome (GOLD analysis project Ga0210059, IMG submission 188042) | Ecteinascidia turbinata endosymbiont from Florida, USA - Sample 2 (SPAdes) (version 2) | ecosystem: Host-associated > Tunicates > Ascidians > Unclassified | place: Key West, Florida... | reverse complement strand
AGGGCGTCAAGAGAGGGGTCGTCAAAAAAAGCATCAGTTTCGAAGATTTCAAAAAATATTTATTCTCTGGAAGACAACAACTAAGAACTATGAATATCATCCGGAGTCATAAACATGAAATCTATATAGAGACAATCAACAAAATAGCCCTCTCAAGTTCTGACGACAAACGTATCATAAGGCCTGACAAAATAAATACCTTAGCTCATGGCTACAGGACAGGCTGACATGGGAAACCAACAAGGGAACCGACAGGGGAGACCTAGCAAAGTGACAGGGGAGGCGACAGGGTGACAGGGGTGGCCTGGCAAAGTGGGACAAAATGAACAAAAGTCATCTACTCCAGGAATATCCATGCATTGTTTTAGGGGGAGAGCATTGACCCCTCTGGATCCGGACCTGATCGGGGACAAAGAGTTGATCTTACTACGATGCAGCCTTGGCACGCAAGTACGCGAATTGTATGTCGCGGTTTTTATTGAATACCTTTCAACGTTCTCAGGGCTGATGGCGCACTTCCAGATCGCGCCCGTGGCCGCAGCGAGCAGTTCCTTGTTGTCGGAGTTTGGCAGGAGGGCGACGAGGGGGTCGAGACCCCCGTACAATCTGACAAGATCCCTTGTCGCGCTGTCTTCAGCACACTGCGTGACAAACATTATCGATAAACTGAAACAAGCGAATTGGCATTGCGCGTCAGTTCAAATGAGTGTTTCGCAAAGCGAAGGTTCGCTCAGTGAGTGAAGGGAGATGGCAATCGATGGCGGAAAAGCCTGGCACAAGATGTGCGCACCAAAAAATCGATAACGCTTAACGAAATACGTCTAACGCTAACTTGTCCAAGTCGTGACTAAAAGTTTGCTTGGAAAATATTTTACAGCAGCACGGATGTCCATTTAATTAAGCAAAAAATAACAATCTCATTCAAAATTGCTAATATATTTTCAATAGACTTGACCGGTACCGCAACCGGTACACAGTTCGGTTTATAAGAACCAAACGAACCTTGAAAATGGCTGCGGCGCAGTGCATCTGCAGTTCGGAGTTGGTGCTGCTGAGATTCTTCACCAGATCTTCTATCATCCCTTCAGTGCGAATTGCGAGACGGTAACTTGGCTGGAGGAAAAGAGGGAACGTTTCTGTAACTTTTAATGTGGCCAATGAAACCAGTAACAACAGTTCAGTTCGCGAGTCTTTTGAAAAACAAAGAAAGAGTGCACAAGAACAGAAACACGTGGTCGACGAAAGATTGCCTCCAGAATTATTGCAATCCGCAAAATACCAAGAGGGCTGCGGGGAGCTTCACATGAAAACTCTGCTAGTACAATCAGCAAGCAATATAGCGGTCTTGCTACATTTGTAACTTGTTGTGGCTTCACTGCGATGCCAGGCACATGCAGACGTTCGCCTTACTTCCGATGCGCATTCCTGCAGCGTTCCAACAACGGGTATGAGCATTTCCTCGTGCGTCGACTTCAGGAGCCGAGCAAGCATCGGTATGGCGCCTGCCCGCCGGATGGCGTGCTTGTTCTTCGTCGACTTGCTGCAACTCCACAGCGCGAGGGCGCCAGAGCGCGCAACTTCGACGTCTTTTCCGACGTCCGAAGACAAGGGGGGACAGTCAAGCAAAGCGACCTGCGTAGATGAATTTGAACACGTTACAAAGCTTTCGTTGCACATTATATGCGATTGCAGATATTCAATTAATCGCAGCAATGGTTATGACGGATAAACACGTGACATTTAGTTTTAAATAGCCACTGCTACGCAAGACGTTGTTTCTCAGATCTGTTTATGACACTTTATCAGGAAGCAGCATATCGAAATACTTTTTTTCTTTATTCATTACGCCATGACGTTGATCCAGTGCACTAAAAACAATCTAAAAGCAAAAAAAGTTCTACAGACATAATTCACCATCTGCGGATGGGATTCGAGCCAAGTCAACATCTAAAACCGTTTTGATAAAAGTTGAGTGAAAGTTTTTTAAAAATTCTTTCACAAAAGTTTTCTTAACTTTTACAAAAAAATTCGTACGCAATTTTCGGACAGCATTTTCACAACAAAGGATTTGCAAACAGAACGTTTCAAAAACTTTCATCAACCAAAACATTGTTTTCTTCTGGAGAATGGATAAAGGCACCGTTTTTCCCAGGTTTACAGACGCACATCAAATACACTATGCGCCACTTATTCCGAAGATGATTCTCCAACATCACGTGACAAGACACGTCGTATGACGTCATACGATATTAACTGCCACGGAAAGCGGATCCTTAAAATTTTATTTCGCAAACTTGGCGTTTAATATCAAGATTACATTTGGCGAAATCACAAGCATAACATCAAAATGCACAAATTTATCGAAATTCATTAAAAGCAACTTGATAATTTGGACCCACACACTGTAGCAGCACAAACACATGACAAATTATTCTAACAGAAAAAATTACCGTTCACTACAGCATTGCTAACAAAAGATGTTGTTGTGTGAAAACGTCAGATAGTACATTACTATATGTAAGGATGCGACAGTTAATTGAATTTAAAGCATTTTATGGGCAAAACACGTTTTCGGAAACTGAAAACCAGGAAAAAATGTTGCGACCCAAATACTGAGCCGCAAACGGTAACTTCTTTGATCAAAATCCACATTCGATGCTTGGTGAGCTGTTCTCGGAGGCAAAATGAAACGCCAAATAATTTTTTTGCTTTTGATTTCCCTTTCACTAAAATTTTGAGCCAATTGCCTATTACGGTCTGGCAAACATCAGCTTAGCGTTAGGGCATGGGCGTCGGAAGGGGGGGCATGGGCGTCGGAAGGGGGGGCAAGGGGTGTCCAATGCCCCCCTGGATTTTGAAATTTGACATTTTTCTATCAAAATTTTCGCAAAAAAGGTTGTTTCCTAAGTTTCGGAGTAGGCAAAGTGATATTTCACCACTTTTGGCCCCCTCTGCAAAAATCTTTTTGGCTACCCCTGGAAAATCCACTATTGCCCACTCCCTGGAAAAAATCCTTCCGACGCCCATGGGCATTGGCTTCTTCCTCGTAGTCATTTGTACGCAAAAAGATACGCAAAGCAAATTGAAGAAGCTTGACCTTCAGAATCATAATCACTGACTTTGGAGTTTCTATCCCATTATAACATTACTGACTAAATTGAAAATACCATACCAGTTTCTTTATTCCTCCGTGCTGACGCACAGTTCTCCTAGCTCGCTTGAATTTGGCAACGTTGGCGATGGTTTCGGCAGCCAGGCATTTCAGGTCCTTGTTGCGCGACTGCAAGATTCTGACCATTGTTTGCAAACCGCCCAGGTCGGCGATGGCTCGGCGAATCTGAACGTTTCTGCTGATTTCTTTCAGGATTTGTAATGATCCGATCTGGGCACAAACGCTGAGGATCGCAAAACAGAGCTCACTCTGTCAGTTAAGTAGAAAACAAGTCGTAAAGGATTAAGGGGAAAGGAACAAAATATATCAAAAAGGGTTCATATGAACAGCCTTACTTTGCATTTGTTTTCATCGGTGTCAAGCAGATTGATCAGGACCTCCAAACCACCCACGTCGCGAATTGCGAGCTGGCAGGTTTCCTGAGCCAAGTTAAAATCTCGCATTGAACACAGAGCGATGATAGTTGCGGTTTGGTTTCCCCCTTTCAAGTACTTGACCAGCTTCTGTATTTGCCAGTACTCCGAGGGAAGGTCAGATCCAGCATCTTGCCTCCGATCTTGGATTTCCTCCTCCTCGTCAGATTCTTCGGAGCTCTCGCTCAGTTCTTCGTCATCGGGCGGCGTCTTCCGACTGTTCGTGACGGCACAAACGAAATTAGAAGCTCCTGATTATTGAAAGGACGCAGAAGCGAAGACTGAAGGTTTGGTAAATTTCACGAAAATCAGAGCCATCTTTTCTTGGCACACAAGCGGGTTAATACCTTCGACAACAAAACTATGCAAAAATGCATCGCATTTATTTTTACACTCGCTCAGAAACAAGGTCTTAAGACACAAACAACTAAAATTCAGTAACTCGCAAGGGCAGCGTAAAAAACAATACAGTTTGAGTAAGGAACCTCAACCAAACCACTTCAAGTGTCTCGGAGGCCCGACCTTGCATTTCCTAGCGAAGGTTTTTACGTTGCAAATATATTTGTCATTCTGTGCTTTTTCAGACAGCTCTTTCAAGCCAGAATAGTGTTCATTTGAAAGTATAGCCAGCGATTCGATGCTTGGGCCATTTGAGCGCTTAATGGACGCGAAAACTCAGAGATTCCCGGGCACAAAAGAGAACCACCTTCCCTATTTTGAAATATGTGGAGAAGCACTTTGTACGATAGCAATCATTTTCAAGAGAAGCTTCAACATTTGAAAAGCTTGGCGCAAATACAGCAAATGCGCCATATTTGGGCCAAAAGAAAAACAATTATATTTGAGTCATTATAGATTTTCCTTACGGGCGTTCATATGATAAAAAATGCTCTTTATTTAATCATATGCAGGGTGGCGCATGTATCACTTAGCGAGGCATAAACACAACGCTGTACTGTAAATAAGCTTTGCCAAAACCTCAGTCAAAATTTTGTTTTTTTGCTGTCAAGTTTATCTGATAGTTTTAAAATCAAGCCCTTTCAGATACCCTGAGTTTTTGACGACATTCGCGTCAGCAACCAGAAATGAAATCGGGCAATTTCCCGCGCTATTGCAATAACATTAATGGCCAGGTGAATTTTCTCATTGTTTGCACTGTTTTAGAACAAACTCAAAGATACCACTCCATCCCAGTCGATTGTTTACATACATCAAAAACATTGCGGTTGGTTGTGGCCCACGTACATATAATTTGGTTCTATACGCAACAGCTGAATCCTAAACCAATTTGATCAATTTCTTAAAGGAAGAATCACCGTGTTCGGGCTCAAATAATTTTCATTGCATTAAACTTCTTTCAATATTGTAGATGCACAAGCAGGGCCGCAACCAGCTGATATTTTCGGGTGGGGGCAAAATGATTGTAACTTGTTGTCTGAACATGTTTTTGAAAATTTCAGGGGGTAATTGCCCGGTTGCCCCCTGGTTGCGGGACTGTGCACAAGGTTTTTCGTGTATAAGCCAAATCTGTTTTATTGCAAAAAATACTTTTTCACAAAATACAACTCATCCATAACCTACTGTTCTAATTCTGAATTGAAGGTAAAGCTTTGTAGATTACTCGTGACTCCACCTCCAAAAGCTTCTATTAACTTACCTGAGCAATCTTTCGGAATTGTGGCCGAAACATCAAAATTAAACCGGGCATATGGATTTATCACTAAAAAGTTTCAGACTACACGTAAAGTCAATAGTTTGCTGAAAAAGAACACTGTAAGCAAACTCTACCTTAATCCTTAGATATAATTTTTATTCATCCACATTCTTAAAATGTTAATCAGAAAATCGTGGGAGGATGATTACGAATACTTTCCAAGCACTCTCGATTCATATACTCTAGTCATAGGCTGATTAAGGACAACAACCACGGATGGTAATCCTCTCGAAATTTAGAGCTAGAGTAGGCCGCAGGTCTGGTGTAGGCTACGTTCTACCAAAAAGGTCACCGTGCGCCATTGGTGCAATCACAGACGTACCTAGGGATAACATGATCGTCCCATAAAGAAAACAGTTAAGAAGTTAAAATATCCCTCGTCAAAATTAATCTTCCGCCTATTGTATTGTATTGTTTTGTAGCTATATGACAATTTAACGGTCAAAAAAAATAACACTGAAAACATTCGGAACATTTGATAAATGACCATTTTCTTAGCAATGGCACAGCAAAAGATCCTGCGATCACCTGGTCTGACTGCACCCTATGAACTGTTGCTAAAATGATACAAGCCAATGGCTACTCCATGATCGATATGGGCGTGGCTAGCTGTAACTTCTTTGAAAGTACAGCAGTCCCATCGCCACGGGGGAGCTTTGGTGGGCTCAGCCCCCCCAAACAAAGCTTCAATCCCCCCAAATTGAAATATGAAACACTATAAATCAGTAGAGTTTTTGTAAAATTTGAATGTCAAGCCCCACCTACACAAATGTAAAGCCCCCCCGCACAAACGTAAAGCCCCCCTATGGACGACTTTCTGGCGACGGTTCTGGAGTACAGTACGACTGCGTTACCTTCTACTGCATCTCTGACCCTGGCCTAACTAGGAAAAAACTTGCTGACTTTGCTATCTGATCTTATCAAGAGTTGTCTAAAACTAAAACTGATTTGCAAACAAACACATACGCATTCATCTTTCGGAGGATGTCGATGCTTCTGCGGATTTCCGCAGCACTCATTCCCGTGATTGATGGCGGACGAACCATGCTTGTTTTATCGTCTTCCAAATCTTCACCTTACAACTACAAAGCAATTCAACCAATAGAACCTCTCAGAAAGATTCATTCGTCCTCCGAGGAACTGGTACAAAACTGCAAATTACTGTTAGCTCACTAGGAACCTGACAGGCCTTGTGTTACGTAACAACTACTGTTTGACAAGCAGGGAAACGGTTGTCCACTGGGTTGGCAGGTTCTGCAGATAGACAGACAGGTGGCTGCTGTATCAAGGGCTGCCTGAGCTTAACAAAATCAGAGATACAAAAAGTACGTATTTGCGCTTAATTCGATTCGCCCTGACAATTTCAATAGGAAAACTTACTCGAGTAACATACTAGCGATAGATTCGAGCAAAAATAAAGATGAAGTTTTCAAGGCATATCCTTACTGGGCTTTAAGTTAGACAATTTGGACTGCTGCTAAAACCGACTCATACTGTCGGAAGTGGAAACAGCAGGAAACCCCAAGAAGCACTGTTTACCACAGGTAGGCCTTAGCCGAAAGAGACGAAATTAATACTAAACTGCTAAGACAGGAAAAGCAACTGGGCTGAATAAGTAAGAGATTGCTTTTGTCGTTCTGCTTGACATCTAACACAGCTAGCTAAATAAATGAAAAAACAGAATGAGCGCATCATTTTTCACTTATGTAAGCATGTTTAGTTCAGCGTTTTTTTAACGGAGTGGCTGCGCACACGTTCCATTTCAAGACATGTCGAATCGGTTGCCAGAGTTAATTTAAAATTTTTTCAGGGATTATAGATTGCCAAGCACAGGGTGTGCTAGTGCTTCTGAGAAAGCAATCCGAGACTTGGTGCCGCACCTTTAGGGAGGATGGCAAGAAAAGCGGGAACCGAGGCTCTGCTTGCTTGCAACTGCAGTGCAGGGCCTGTGAACAAAACCTGTGTGGGTGCAAACACGTTACAAGTGTGATTTGCACTGTTTGGTTTTTATCATTAGAAAATGATTGATGCAGCAGTTTGTTTCTGCCTACCCTAATGTGCCATTTTTTACTTCCACATTTTCTTACCTTTTTATATTTTGTATATAAGAAAATGAATAAGGAGTAAAAAGGGCACATTAGTGCAGGCAGAAACAATTGCTGAAGCTTAAAAAAAAAACTCACGCAGGTATCACAGATGCTCAAAAACTTCTAGCAGCTGTGTGGCAGAACCTCTACGAGAGAGGGATGATCCCTTCGAAAAAATTCCAAAGCGAGCCGATGTGGTCACTGATTTGTCCAGTCATCAGTAGACCGCACTTTGCATCCTTGAGAGATCCCAAGTGAAAGGCGTGGCCAGTACGTTGGGGCTAAGATTAGCTGCAGGGACTGCCAGAAAGGAGAAATATTCCCCACCTATTCATCGCTTCACCCAACCTAGCCTGATTGCTTCGCATGACGAAAGAACATGTCTGCCCTTCGAAAGAATTTATTTGATCCATAGCTGGAACACTATCAAGAGTCAACACTCCAGGCAAAGGTGGACTTGGGAATAGTGATGGTTAAAGTATATTCCATTTTCCCAAAACCTGAACTCCCGAAATGCATCCCTATCACCAGTCACAGCTCAGTGTCGTGCCCAAGAACATAGGGGTGCATTTACAGCAGTGGTTCCCAACCGGGGAAAAATTCCTCACCAGGGAGGAATTTTAAGAGTTCAGAAGAATTGCCACTTTATAGTTTAGTTACCTATTCATTGTAAGTGTTGTCTTTCCTCTTTAAGTTGACATTGGCTCATTCAATTAGTTTATCACTTGATATTTGTAAGTTATTTAGTGGGCCATCACACGCTTTTGTTTACAAACTTTCTTGACATTATTTGACAACACATAGTTTTTTTCCACTTTCGTTACTCAAGTTATTGCCATAAATAATGACCATTGTTTCAGTTCTAGCTAATACTAGCCTACGAACCCGAACAGGGGAGGAAATAAAGTTATATAGGGGAGGAATAAAAACTTCCAAAATGATCAAAGGGAGAAATGCATCAAAAAAGTTTGGGAACCACGGATTTACAGCAACACCATCAGCCAGAGCGTGGTTTTGTTAATTTCGTCGAACCAGCAGGCCGTTTCTTCGGGTTGCAAGAGCTTGTCATTTTTTTTTCTTCTTGCAACATCTAAGCAACTTTCCTTTCGTTTGCAGTGGCCAAGTATCCAGAAAAAGACAAGATCAACCGAAAACGAATAAGTGACAGTCGCTAAAACTGTTGGGAGATGTAACATGAAAACGGTCAAACAATAACAGTGCAAATCAAACATCGATAAACTAAGGATCCACTTGCAATTCTCCAACAAACAGGTGGTTGTTTGCTAATGTTTTAATAAATTGCACAATTGGCATCTGTTTCCATAAATCGTTTTTGTTTGCTATTGTTTCGGACGCATCAAAACAAGACAAACGGGCACTCTCGCGTAGTCGACAAATCTTTCGACGGATTAATTCCCGAGCAGAATTCCCAGACTAAAGCCAGGTGTCTCACGCCCATTCGTCACATTGCAAGTGTTCATATTTTTCAAGCGATAAAACAAAAAACTGTATCCAGCGCTCAATCAAATACGATGAAGTTTTAGTGAACCTCAACACGCAGAACATGCAAAAGAACCTGAAATATGAGGGTCTTCGCGCAGCTACTATTGGAACGACCTCTTTCTTCTTTGGCTTAGTTTCGCTCTTTTCTGTTTTCTTGCTATCTTCCAAGCCTTTCCATTTCAATGACGGCTGCATTGACTTTGTCTTGTTCTTAGCAGGCTTTCCTAAAACACAAAAAATGCAAGACCAATATCAAACCAGTTTTGTTGCACTGAATCACCAAAGTGATTAGGTCTGTCGATTCGGGCATCAAATTGATGCCGCGACCTCCTGTAATGACAGAAACAAATGCCTCTTAAGCAAACAGAGGACAATATGCTATCAAAAATCGGTGGAAGTAGTTTATATAATTTGTGCAGCGTTTTACTAAAATAGTTTTGATTTTGACACTTTTCAACTGTTGAGGTTGACACTCTCGCGATAAAACGGTCGTCTATGATCGGCTATTGATAAATACGACCAGAAGATATAACAATGCCTCCTGCCTCCACTTCAGAAACATAACACTCAACCAAAATATCTGACGTACAGGATAGAAAAATCATCATAATCTTTCTGCTGAGCAAATGATCTTATCTCCAAGACTAAGTGCAGCAGCGATCGTCGTTAGAGTTCGAGTTTCAGTGAACAGCTCCAACACCTGTACCATGTTTTCTGTTCGCAAAGCGATATTTGCGGCCAGGTACGATTTTTAATACGATTGAAACGAGGAGTATATCACTGCGGAACGTATCATATGACATAAACTACATCTTGAATAAGCAAAGATTCTAAGTTGTTTAAGAACAACATTCTACTTTACCTGTATTCCTTTTTCAAGAAACATCACGTGTAACAAACCTAATTGAATTGGGGCTGTCTCGCATACCATGTCACTTTCGCTTTTCACTTAAACATTTATAACGAAAAGTTTGGCAAAAGACACTTGAATTCTTCTAACCTTTCTTTCCTGTTTCTTTCAAACTTTTCAGCTGCTTTTCTGTTGGAGCCTCTTCTTCTTTTTCATTTTCAACCGATTGTTCTGAAATTATGGTGGCCGCTTTTTCTGCCTCTTTTGTGACTTCTTGCTGGAAAAAGAATTCCTGACCAAACAGAACATAATCATGGTTACTGCGCCAAGCATTGCCAGCTACACGCAAGTATAGCAATGTCGATATGGATGAACAAGATGACATCATTCAGGGCCTACATTGGAGGTAAAACCTCTCTAACATTACCATCCTAAGGGTGCCTAAATTTCGAAATGCATGGATTATGAAAATTTCTTTTTTGGCAGTGACATTTTAGCAGCTGCAAGCAAACAAGCTGATAGACAGTATAAATGTGAGCTCAAGTTTCAGTGAAGTTCATGCTGCAGATGGTGCACTCCCAGTTACCTTTTGCAAATAATCACAGCATGGCATAGAAGAGACGGGTGATATGAATCGATCTAAAAAGTAACCCACGGCGACCAAACAACTTTTGCAAATTCAACTTCTTGACTTGCCTTCTTGGAGATATTTTCAGCAAACTTCGGTGATTTTTCGCGGAGAAGAGATACCAAGTCCTTGTGCACTTCGCCATTTTTATCGTAGTTTACCTCCAGAGTTTCGTGATTAACGCCCTGAACGATACAAGAGGCAGCTCTTGTTTTTTCGCTGAGACATTTCCGTCATTTTGTACTGAAACATTTTGAATTGTCTTGAACGTTTTCGGTCATTCAAAAAAAATTCGGTCTGTGACCGAAAAAACTAGGGCAGTGGGCGTATTGTAGAAGTACATGGATGATTTTCGGAAGTAGCAACATTTATATCGAACAAACCAGACCTCACCTGGCTTGGTCGTACCTTGATGAGAAGGCATCAGAGGAATGCCGAGAGTCATGAGGTGTTTGAAGACCTGTGGCTGCTGCCCCATGACCCTCCCAATAGAATATGTGGGTTCGAAGATAAAAGAACGACTTTACAAACGCAAATCTTCAACTAAATTTAGCTATGATAAAAGAGCATTCTAATATTTCTCTTACCCCGTTTACATAGCAACCGTAAGTGCTTGCTGTGACGCAAAAAGTGTCGCCGTCATGCGGCGTAACAACAACATAAGAAATATCTCCATGTATTTGTCTCCACGGCAACGCTCGACATCCATTCGAAAAGACATGTTCTGAAAAAATGAACAACAGAAAATTCCAAGTTATTACAGTATCACCTTCTACTATCTTTCATTGAACTAAAAAAGCATTTAAAAGATGTCATGATCTTACGCCCATATACCACGGCAATTACCAAAAAATAAGGCACCGCTTCGTTTTGAAAAGCTTGATAAAATTTATTATCAATTTCTGCGAAATTTAAGGTATTAATGCAATAGCTCGCCTTGATTTGACACGAAAAGTATAATCCGACGCGTCACTTACGAGAAGTGAATTGAATATCTTTGAGAGGAGCGCTCGGTTCATCTCCAGCGAATCCTTGCAGCAACTCAACTTCGGAATTTACTGCAGCCGGAGCCAACCGGACATTTCTAGAAAAAGTAAACGTTAACAAAGGGAAAATACTTTTGCAACCCAAGAGCATTCCACTGCTATATCGTTTTCGAAATGTTGAACATGAATTTATCAAAATCATGGGGTTCTGCGTTGATCTTCCTGATTCATCTGAAATTCCTTACTGAAACTTGTTACAGAATACTGAATGACGACACTTTTAAGTTTTAACGTCTATATTTACGTATATCAGTAGCAGTGAAAACAACTCATTGCTTTGCTCGCGTAGCACTTTACATCGAACCTGTCCGTACTTTCCATTGACGTGAAAAAAGCACCTGGCAGTGATTTTCATGATACAACAAGAAATCTGTTATGCAAAGTTAGGCAAACCGTTCTTAGCTTTGACTGATGCTTTCAGGAGTGGTAAGACGTGGCTGCAGAACTAGGAGCTATGTAATAAGACTGAAACATGCAAAAAAGTTGATCGTCGTATTCGGGGCCTCAATTGATCAGAACCAATCCTACTTGTTTGTGCATTCTTTCTGCCAAGTGAAGAATTACAGCTATTCTTAGGTAAACAGTAAAGCTTTGAAATTATAACCCAACTGCAACAAAAAATTTCCTAGAGTTCTTGTAATTGTCACAAACGTTTAAATGTATCTATCGAAAGGAACACTTTCACAGCAAAAAATCAGACATTATATGATGTTTACAGAATGTACATTTCGACTACTGAGTAAGTCTCCTCAGTTGTTATTCAAACATAAGCAGGGTTACCATCTTCCTGGACCGTAATAATAGCGCTTTAAAAAAAAACATGTTTAACCAATCGAAAATAACTTACAGTGCTAATGGCAATTAATGTACGCGATGACGTGAACGTGCGCGAAGTTTTGTAATGTCACCATGACGCCACATAATATAAACAAGCCTGTGTAACACAGTAACACTAGGATCCATAAAAAGAAAACTTTTCACTGCCAAGAATCAGACACTGAATGTTAATAGAATATAGTTCGTTTGCTGACCTGGCATCTTCAGCTCTGATTCAAATAAGTCATAATAATTAGTAACTACGAGTTCAAAGCAGAAATTAAAACGTTCGGTTTGAAGGATTGGATACATCTCAGCGCTAGTCGTTTTCAATTTCAGTTGGTTAGTTTAGTTTCATAAATGAAAATATTCGTTTGATTTTGTCAGTAAGTCCCGGGAGATAAGGTAGTATGGCTAACCCTATTCTTTCATGTTCTTCGTTTGTTTTTTTACAGGTTTCTTTCGATGGAGCAGTTTGTCTGGGTAACCGTTTTGTTTAAGAGTTGATCTGACGAGGTCAATCTTCACCTGTTTTTCGCTTCCTGGTTGCAGAGTTTGTCGGCGCGTTGTGGCAGCGTGTTCAGTACTACGCATTTATGTGCAAGAGGATGCTCTGAGCGAAAATGCAGGTATTCACCAGTGTGTGTTGGTTTTAACGTGTTTTTATGTTTTTATCGCCAGTAGAGCCTGATTAAAGTTTTGTTTAAACAGTTTATGCATTTAAGACCTCTCACTTTGTCATTTCTTGCATCGATGAATTGAGCAGCTGCATGTCGAACCTTTGTATCAAAAGAAGAACTCGAAGCTGGACTGAGGTTTCCTCAGATTCATCTGTTCTGCTCTGAAAAATGAAGCGGGAACAAAAAGACATGGTCTACCTTTTAATTTCATGTGAAGTTCCATGCTTCGCAATATGAAAATTGAAAGACTCGTTTGTTTTGTAACAACTCATTTTCACCATTGCCGCTTGTGTCGCATGCAATCTTCTCCGTTTAACAGATAATACCTATACAGCACGACGCTACGAGATTTAACTGCTGCACTTTTTCTGAAAAATCATATTTCCAGCTGTATGCTTCGATTGTGGTTGGTGCAAAATAAATGACTTTGAACTAAAAGTCACGATCGCAATGACTTTTGCGACAATGAACGTAAAATTTGTTATTAGCTAAATTGAAAAACACGGCTTAACTTACTTTCTCAACCATTCGAAGAATCGTTGAATCCTGTGCATCGACAGTTGCGTAAGCCGGACCAAGTATTTTCACAAGCGGATCCCGATTGGCTGTAGCAATGCAAATGTCACTGTGCATCTTGTCATGTCATCAAACGAACACAAATCTTGCGACTTTACGCCTCAACTTGACAAAAAATCTTTGTTGGTTATTGCTAACTCTTCAACTAACTCGATTGCACAACAAACTCGACATCTTGCATTTTATGCATAAATAGATGTTTTTTGTAAATCGATTGCGGAAAGTTTCATAGCACTTTCTTACCTGATGCAAAGAAGACAGCAGGATTACGACTGCTGTTGCTTGGACGCTTTTAATTTTAAGTAAAATCTTAGGGGGTTAAGCTTGATTTTCTGCTTTTACGCACCTCACAGACCCACGTATGCCTACTCAGTAGGCGCAATATACACTCTGTTAATCAAAGTAACTCTCTTTGCGAGAAAGAGCTGTTTTCAATAGATCAAAATATTATCGCAGTGAGAAAACATACATGCGTTGAATAGCGTTTACCTTCTAAACACAGTCTAGCTTCATTCAAACTTTTTTCTTGTGACATCTTCAAGACGTTCGCTACTTCTTCTAAACTCCTGACCTTGAGTGTACCTTCAGAAAGTTCAACCAAGGGAGTGCCACTTGAATCTTTGTTCTGTGACGTGACTTGCAAGGCACTGCGTAGCAAACACAAGATTACCAGCATACCACTGCATGTTGTCGAGTTCCACGGAAACCATAAAGTCAGTAATCAGAAAATAAGAGGTTGTAATTCAAAAATGGTGTGGGGACCAGAATTGCTGAGTCAGTAATACAGAACCCACCCTTCAGACCAAGCATCACCAAACGTTTTCCACAAAGGGCCAGGTAAAAATGAGAACTGACCATAAGTGTAGCAACACAGTACGAATGCCCTAAATTGCATCCTTATTTTTCCTTTAACTGTCGCATTTCGTTTATTCCTGATGATGGCTTACGCATAAGCTGAAACGTCGAATAAAACAAATCCATTCTGTTATTATACTAATGTCAAAATAAGAATGAATTCTTTTCGTGGAGAGGCAATCGCAGACCACAAAAAAGAAAATTACAAAAATACATTGCAAGACTACTGGAGGAGTTGTGGGCCAGATTTGAATATCTGCAGGAATAAAAACCATGTTTGCATTTCTTGTAAATCTATTTATCGTTAAAGAAATGAAACTGACCAAAATGCAAGGTCTGAATGGCTCTAAAAAATTTCAGTCAATGCCATTCTACAGTTAGTTCTGGCGATCTAAACATCGTACAATCCTACAAATGAACACTTTGGAGAATTAATATGCATTGCTTTAACTACGTATCGTCCAGATTTTTGGAGACTAGCGAATCAAAGAAAAGCCACGTATTGATAAATATTGTGTTTGCTGCATTTCAATTATATATTGTAGTTCATTTTATGTAAAACTGGCATTCCTTATCGTATTTTTATTAACACTACAAATTGATTTTACGGCTCACTGGTGTTTTTGGTTTTCTGCAAATGACTCTGCTATTGAACAAGTTTGCTCACCCCTGACAACAAACCACAAGATCTTTTGGTCAATACTAGCAGTGGCCACTGTGTTCTGATTTTCAGACTACAGATCAGCACAGGAATTCATGATTGAGTGAAGTTTACGTACACACTGATTCGGTTAATTCAAATTAACCAACACAATTATCAACAATCATGATAATTCAGTTTACACAGTAAATCTATGTCTAGAAAGTGTGTCTAGAGATAATCCAGTCATAATGCTCATTTTTCTTATTTATTTCCTGGTTTTATGCTAAGGGTTTCCAATGGTAATGTAAGCAAGAAATTTGTACAACTACATTATTTTTTATCACAAAATAGTAGGGGGGACAAAAGATATTGCATCCCCACATCCAAAAGTTGGGAGGACATGTCCCTCGTCCTACTTTAAACTCAGTCCCTGCCCTCAAGCCATAAGTTCGTGACCTCTGCTTCAAATAAACATTTGGGATATCAATCTCCAGCCATGCATAACTTGTAGCAAATATCCTTGGACAACACCACTTACATAGAACACTCCAACAAGTGGTTTTGCCACTTGTTTTCAGGTTTCAGTCTGCTGTCACTTGATAGCAAGCAATTTATAAGAAAAAGAGTCATGACTTTCAAAGCCACAGTTTGCAAGCCTTAGTATAGGACACATAATTACAACTGAAAATAAGATGCCTACGTTTTTCCTCCATTCTTATATGCCTGATTAAGCATTTACTACAATCCTTCCTGAGAGTCAAGCATACGGTACCTTATATCATATCCAGCTGTAAACGCAGATGATGTGAGAGATGTTTCCCAAGCAAGCGGTTCCTTGAATACAAGTTTACTTGCTTCTGGTTGTTGACTGGGGAAACTCGATACAAACTAAAAAATACATTGCAGTTATGAGAATCATCTTAACCAGGATTTGCAATACTTCCCCATCTGCCAGAACTCTATGCACATGACTAGAGAGATCTATGTGAAATACCCTCAGAAAATCTGGTGGAATCTAGTTTCTGAATATTTGAAGCAGTGTTTGCAAAACCCAGGCATTTATGATATAAACCCTTTAAGAAGAATTGGTAACAAGCAATTGGCTTGATTATGTGAAAACAAGTTAAATTCCTATTTTAGGAGTGTTTCCAGATGACTGATTCAAATTGATCAATTCATGAAAAGCATTTTGTAAAGATAATTATTGTTGCATAAACATGCTTCTTCCATCAAATACATTTATAACTTCCTATTATATTTTTACACAACAAGGTGTAGTCAGGTTTCAGATAGTTCCACTTGATGCATGACTTTTGAAATATTAAAAATGTAGTCTACTGCAATAGTTTTCCTTTCAGTAGCCCTATTTTAGCACCCAATTATTTCATGTGTTGTGTACAATCAAGTGAAATGTTGTCCTGCAATGTTGACTTAGAGACAGGTTGTACCTGCATACCATTCTGGCAATTCTCAAGAAACACTGAACTGTGGAGTGCAAAGACATTTGTGTGTAGTATTGCTCAGTTGTTTTTTATTGACCTGGTTAGATCTTCCTTGCAGTTGTACGTAACTGGGGTCACATGACCATTCACATGATGACACTACTTTGAGAAAAAACAATCATGGTTTTGTTTATCCATTTGCCCTATAACTTTGTTCTTCTTTTTTACCTGTGAGTTTCAAACAAAAATTGCATTATAAATTCAAACCTATGATACGTACTACAACAGCACATCAGACTGTATTATTCTTCATACCTCACTTGCACAGCTGCTGTTGTAACTCACCTTCAGCATGAAACAGAACTGTTTCAGTTTACAGAACAAGGAGCTTAAACTGAGAAATTTTAGATCAATATTAAAAAGATATCTCATATTTGGTAAAAAGGCAGCACCTTGGACAATTCCAGATGGAGATTTTCAAACACAGGCCATTTTCTAGGGTAAATAAAAAACTGTTTATATGTGCAAATCTTTTATACATGCTAATTAAACATAGTGAGATAATTACACACATGTTTAAAATAAAATGGTCAACCTTCTATGAAATACAACTTCTGTTTGCATTGGAAGCAACTTGCAAATAGCTGGTGTGAGAACACCATCACAAGCATTTAAATGAATTTTCAAAAATTTGAGATGTTGTTAAAATATATTTGCACTCACATGAGCACAATAAGTCATCTATTTTTTATAGTTCTGCCAACAACAGAAATGTTGGTTAAATACAGATAGTGTTGATAAAACTTTCTACAAACACTAGCAGAAAAATTGCCTAGTTTTGTTAAAAACACAAACAATATGTCTAGGTAACTACAATAATTCATCTATATATCAACCCAATATCTACTGAATTGGATTATCATACAAATTGGGATGCTACTAATGTAGAAATAGCAACTTCTGATCAGAAAAAGAAAAAATGTCTTACGAATGGTAATTTAAAAGGAATAAAGTTATTCTTGCAGATTCCTAATTATTATAAAGTTTTTGTTTATAATAAAAAAGTATAAAAATTGCTAATGGCATCTCAGAAACTGTAAACTCATGCTACATCTACAATAAACAAAGTTTCTTGTGACATCAGTACAGCAACAATATGTATTGTAATGAAATTAAACATTGGTTTTTATGTGTGGTTTACCAGATTTTTATCTTGATTTTTGCAAGACATAAAATGTTTGTACACCAAGATTTCAAAACAAACCAAATGAACTACAAAATTTCGTGAACCCAGCAAAGGAGATAACAGCATAATTTCATTCTGCTAGTCTCTTTGCAATATCAAGAACAGAAAGCTGCTCCGGTTCTACCCAACAACACATACTATAGCAACTAACAAGGGCATTTAAGTAAGCACATCAATAACAATTAAAGCCTCAGTCAGTTAACTAATAATATAAGTATAGATAAAAGCAGACACTTTCAAAATAAAATGATTGGTGAACAGCAATGCTTTTCAGGCTGTTAGAATTAAGATAAGCATACAACAGTTAAAGAATGAATGTAATCCTTGGCAACCAGTGTGCTATGCATTTTTGCTTGGTTAATGCTAGAGTATCTTACATAGATATGTAAAATTTTTTTGCTATTGCAGCTTGTGTATCAAAAAAATTTATATTTGCCACAACATTGAAGCACCTTAGCAGTGTTTCCAAATAGGATTTATAACTAAATTCAATGAAGCTGGATATTTATAGTCCACCACTTGCCACATAACGTTCTTAACCCAATTCATTGGTTGTACCTATGTTGTAACGTCCAGTTGTGCTCAAAGCTATGGCAAAATGGTAGAAATGGCAGAAATAAAAAATATCAACCACATCATGTCTACTTTTGCAGTAAATTCTGTTAGTCATATTGTGTAAAATTTGCATTTACTTTTTCCATGTTGTTTAGGCTTAATGTTTCTTGTATTACGGTTATCATGATAATTGTAAAGAGTTGCACACATCACATTGGTGAAATTTTGTTGGCTCAGTGATCAAGGACAAAAATTTCAATTACAAAATGAACATATTAATGCAAGTCGTCATGAGTACTATTTAAGAAAGTTAAAGCTCAATGAGAATGATGTATTGGGAATGAGAAATCTGAAGAAAAGTGGGAAGTTTTATCTTAAATACATGTTTTCCAATGTATAAAACTGACACTTGGTTTTTGTGTTCTCTTTTATGCTAGTTGGCTACTTATCTAATTAATTATCACTGTTGATAATCTAGCAGAGATTTTACTCACATTTAAATATGTCTACAATTAATTCCATCACAAAGTTGAATCCAACTATAATTTGGCCATCAACACCAAACTTTAAGAATAAAACTGATCATTGAAGGATGCTCTACAAAACTATGAATTTTCAGTATCCTAGAATTTTGAATTTTACTGAAATGTATTTGATAATTATACCAGTGCTCATCAACTGTGGTTCCATGGAACCCTAGGGTTCTGCAAAACATGTAGTGCAGTTCCGTGAGTTTTAAAGGTTCTGTCAGGGTTCCTCGTTTTTAAGGGAAATGATTTCTTGCTTCAGTATGTTGATGCAAACACTGCTTCAAATAGTCATGTTGCATTCAGATTCCAAGTAGGGCAGTTAGTTGTATAGGAGGTTGAGTGCAGATAGCAGAACAAGAAATACTGAGTTGTTGCATCACTTGTTCATTGTTGTGCAGTTTGTTGCATCATAGTTATACGACGTTGCTGATGTACAGTTCACAGTACTGTACATCATAGCAGTAGAGAATACACAACGGACTAGAGCTGCTGGTCATCCTTGGTGGGAATAAAGTAAAAACAGTGTGAAACCCAACTTTTTACTATTTAGTCAAGCGAGATGAAGCAAAATAGCATATTTTCTTATGTGAAGCAAAATAATAACAACAGTGAAGGTATGGACAGTAATGAGCAATGTAGTTCAAATGTAAGAGGCACCTAATCCGAAGCAGACCATATGTAATTCAATTGCCAAAGTTAGAAAATGGGACGACATATATTTTAGATAGAGGTTCTCTTTGCCAAATTCTGAATTTAGTAGATACATTCCAGAAATGCAAGAACAACCAAGTCATAAATTTGTTGCTTTTTAACTTCTGTAATAACAGTTTGTTTATTGAAGTGTCTAATAATGAAAAATTTGATTTTCTTACAAGTAATTTGTTTTCTTTAATTGTTGTTAATGGGGGTTCCATAACAAACACGCAAGTATATCAGGGGTTCCACGATGACAAAAAGGTTGAAGAACACGGAAATACAGACATAATTCAACTCAATTACTCTACTCTGAAAACAAATTGAAAGGTGACAATAAAATCTGTTACATGAAAGAATGAATCTGACATTGCCCATGAAAAAATGCTTTCATTCCCTTGTTATTTGGAGACCTAAGTAAAAACATGTTTTTAATGCTTGGTTTTTGTTTTGCAGTTACTCACTGAGTATTACGTAAAAATTATTAGCTGATAGCAAACACTGCAGCTAAAATAATGAACAGCAATTGTTTTCAATGTGGCATAAAAAAGAAAAATACATAGTTTCTACAAATATATGAAAATTATATAAATGTTTTAATAAATTCTTTACAGGCACTACAAAAATAAGTGTACTGTGGAAAAGACAGTCAAATAAGAAAATCATCAACTGAAAAAAGACATAGTAGTATCCAAAAGGAATTGAGAATCATGGTTCAATGCAAAAACTCAAAAGCAAAATTTCAGGCAAATCAATGCAGCATGTGAACTATGCAGGATATGCCCATGACTATGTACACATCTAGCTTGGAATATATGGCACTCAGATGCACAAATTCTGTAGAACTTGGCTTATTTAGCATCATGTGTAAAGCCAAAGATTATAAAGAACCCTAATAAACATTATAGGACAATAAGACTCTTTCAAAAAAGGAAAACAAACAAAATATGACAGGCATGATGCATGCAAGCAATCCTTGATGAGGTATGATGTATGCAAGCAACCCACACAAAATTTGGTCTCACATGCAAAAATAAGATGCATTTATGCACAAGATCCTTTTCAATTTTTACTAAGATTTTTCTACTAGGCTTATAATACAAGCATACCTTATGTCCCTAAAGACAGTAATAAACCTAAACTGGCATGGGAACACATCAATGATGAAGCTTCAAGGCCTGGTCTCATTTATGCGTCTTGTAAACCCATTTTTGCAAGTCTCAGTCTTGTTTTTGAAAGACCCAGGTCTCATCTTAGTGACTGCAGATTTCAACTTTACACATATGATCTCAAGACCTTGACTGATCCATACATATGGCTTTGTAATATTTAGATAGTGTCTATTTTACCAGCGATATTCTGGTGGCAACAGATTGGCTGGAGATATTGTGCCGGCAGTCGAAGATTCGGTCTCGTGGCATGACACAATACAAAGAAATAGGTCACTTTGTCAGGAAAACACTATCCTGTTCTTGGTGTAATGGTTAGGTGTTGTGGTCATGGGCGTAATGAATGGGGCAAGGGGGGCACAATTTCCCAGGCGCCAATTCACTATGGGGTTGCTGAATCACTGCGGGGGCATCGAATTACTGCGAGAGCCACCAAAAAGTCCCAACAATGTCTCAAGTACTTTCTTCAATACAGCAAATTTGCTATCTGAAGAGCTCAGGTTCTACCATGGGGGTGCCAAACTTCGACCATGGGGATGCCGGTTTGACCACGGGGGCGCCAAACTTGTTTTTTGCCCTGGGCGTCATCTAACCTTATAACGCCCCTGGTTGCGGCTGCTATGCCAATGGTTTGCGGTTTGACTCTCGCCTTGCTGACTTTCGTTTTTTTTTTCCTTTGCTTTTTTCCAGGCTCCACTTAGGCGTTACCTTTAGGGGTAGTGTTGTTAGGTTAGGATTAGGGTTAGGTTAAAATTAGGGTTAGGTTAGTGTTAGCTCAGCATTAGGTTAGCTAAGCATTAGGATAGGGATAGGTTAGCTTAGCATTAGGTTAGGAATAGGTTAGGTTAGGGTTAGGATTAGGGTTAGCTTAGGGCTACGGTTATGGTTAAGGTTAGGGTTAGGTTGTAGGTTCATCTTTTAGTTATATTTACTTTCTTTCTACCAAGCCTTTTGCTGCTGCAATCCTGGCAGCAAAATAGACACTGCCATATTTTTATTATTCAACCTGTTCAATATTTGACATATATTTCATAAAGGAAAACCAAACAATTACAAATATGCATAAAATTCAGCAAACTTAAAACTCAAAAGTGTTGCCAATCTTTTTTTAGAGAGTAACAATTTTTTAGTGAAACTGACCATTTTTTTAATTCTTCTTATAAATATTTAAGTCCATTATTAATTTAACAAAGTGTTGGTAATAGTCTTAAAGTTTTAACCAAGTCTCAATCTCAAAGGTTATGGTGTCAATTACATTACTGATGAAAATGATAACATGAACAGTACTGTAGATGTAGGCTATGCTTAAAAGGTAAAATAATCAATAGAAGCATCAGGGTAAACAAATAAGATCAATATGAACTCACCACATAAGCAGTCAAATCAACTTTGTGAACCTTACGTATATTGGAAGTGAAGAAGAAAGCTCAATACAAGCACTTTCCCTCCCTAACCTAACACAGACATTGTAAACACTATAGGATAGGCTAGACCAAATTCCAGTGCATGTTTTTAAAATTTTCATATAAGGTTAAGGTAACTTGCATTCGTTGTAACACCATGCTTGGATAAAAGAAAAAGATCGCTTCAAATAGGAAGATGCAAGAATTTATAGACTTTATAATCAAACATTACAAAACCACAGTAACGATGATGTAGGCTGGGCCTAAAGTAGTACGTCACTCGTTAAAAAAAATTTAAAAAACTTACTTGTATTATATCACGCAACAATTTTTCGTTCATAGGAGATAATTCTAATTTTCCTGTTCCACTCCCAGAGACTGAAGTCCATTGCGCTGCCCTGCTTAAAGCAACACCCATATTAGAAGATCACTCTGGAACTATCTTTCGCGCAAATGCAATCCAACTCGGGGCCAAGTCGCAGTGTCTCTCAGACAGCAGCCACTGCAAGAAAATACAGCGCCATAGCAACTTGACATCGTGTGGTAACCTGCATGGTCCGGTCACCACAAGTGTCGCTAACGCGCAAATGTTAATGTTTAAAATGCAAACTTGTGCCTCAAATCACGACATGACACAAATGCAACAAAAGAAAAAAGGAATGACATCAACGAACAGGAATTAACTGCATGCTGATGAAAATATAAAAACAACAAAAACTCCGGGTTTAGCAAATTGATGTGTTCTAACATTGTGGGTCAGCTGCACAGGCCTCAGGCAGCTCTGTTGCTAGCACAAATCAGTTTTAAATTGACGACGTTTCACATGCAACAAACGCAAACTATCAAAATGCAACGAATCAAATTCAGATAAAATAAGCAAAAAACAACAACACAAACCGAAGGGGAAAAGCTCACTTATTTACAAGGGGTTTGGTGAGCAACCGGAGAGGTAAAAAAACAGAAGGGAAAAGAGGGTAAGGGGCACTAAAAACAACATTATAGAAAAGTGACAAGCATATGAAACGAAAATCACCAGTAATATTAAAAAGATAGAGGGATGTTTTTCTATTGTTCTCCAAATGATTAAAGCGAGGGAGATTTCAAATTTTCAGGAATATTAGACCAAATTTTTGGACCGACATACTGTAAGCTGACAAAGAGACGTTTCCATTGTGGGTCAGTAATATTTTTGCACAAAGGGCAAGCTTTGTTTGATATTTGCGGAGTGATGCAATATCAGAAAAGTAATTATCGAAGTGTTTGGGTAGTTCACCGATATCAAAGGAGTACATTAATTTTGCAACAGACAATTTAAATAAGTCTGGAATACCTAAAACCCTATGCTTGCAATAGGGTAGAGTTGTTTTGGTTTTGCCATATTTAAGGGTTCTTATATTAATTCTGCAATCCAATCATATGTAGTAAAGTAGTTTTTCTGGCTCTTCCCCAGTTAATATTATTTTTTGTCAGACTCATGGTAAACATCACAAGGGCACTTGAACAACAGAGTAACACAAAAATGGTTAATCATAGCGCAGTATAGAGCAGGTGTTAGATGATAAACATACACAACACAGGGAGATGCCAAACACTGAAACAGCGCATCAACTATAACTGCATTCACTCATTCTGAAACAGTTAATCCGACAGTTACGTCTGCTAAAATAGGAATGGAAAAGGACAAAGTAAGATGATTTGAGCACTGAAATGTTGGTATAGTGTTGTGTTACCAACTTTTCAATTTGAGACTTCCAACTGAATTTATCATGAAGTATAATGCCACGATATTTTAGGCTACTGTTGAGTTCGCGTTGCAATCTCAATATGAAACTTTTTCTGACTCCGGAATGCAGCTAAGAAGTGACAGTAATTACTTGAGACCCCAGTCAAGAAAAGGACCAATACGTCTGTCACTACTTTAGATGTACAGTAGTGATTTGGATGAATATTGGGAGAATAATATTCTACAAAGAAATTAACGTCCAAACAAACGTATAAGAATAGAACATTATGAAAATTGAAATATCCATTTTAACCGGTGTCAAGCGAAATTTCTGACTTCACGCCATGTGCGCATGCACAGGCAGGGTAATATTCTACCAGTGATGGAGTGTCGAGACGCGTCTCGAGACCCGTTTTTTGAAGTCTCGGTCTCGGTCTCGAAGGTCTCAGGTGTCGTCTCGGTTTCGGTCTCGAAGGATTTCGGTCTCGGTCTCGAGCTCTTCGTCGCGAGACTTTGCATAGGTTATTTTTTATGAAGTTTTGCAAGAAGGAGTTCCTTTAAAAACGGTTTTAAAAAATGATTGTTCAAAATTTAGCCGTTCAAAGAGGTCAGTGGCTAAGCTTTCTTTGTTGTTATGTTGTTTGCGAGATGGAGAAAACAATTTGCCCTCTACCCCGTTCAAAATTTATACTGAATTCAATGAAAAATGTGCATGCACCAATGAAACCGCAGCGCGTAATCTCTGCAGCGAGAGGCTGGAAGTACTTTGCTAAGTACTATCTTTGACCTGATTTTCCAAGAGTTTTGTTATGAAACCCATAGGCGTACTCAAAAGAGGTGGGAGAATGCCAAAAAGTTTCTTTTTTGAGAAGCCAAATGAAACCATGCCTTTTTTTCGAAGTGCTTTTCAAAGCACTCTGTTAAAACCAGGCCCGTAGCCACGGGGGGGGGGCATTCGGGAGCAGTTCCCCCCAATTTCTTTTGTGCCCCCCCAAATTTTGTTGCCCCCAGAAAAATTTTATTTAAACATATAGTAAAAGCAAGGATCTTGCCCCCATAAAAATGTATTGTGCCCCGCCAAATCTTGAAACCTGGCTACGGGCCTGGTTAAAACATGCTGGTGAAGTTTTTTTTGTTCTGCGTAATGCAGACTTTTTAAGTTCAAAAATGCCTCGGAACTCTCTTGAGGAAAAGTTTTGCTCATAAGAGTTTTATATAGAGAGCAAATAATGCGTCATGGCTGATCAGTCACTTTGACGTAGCCTACTGCTATAGGCTTTACGACCTTTCTGCGTTTTCTAACCGACATGCGGTGTTGCGAAAATTCTGAGTGTGTCAGCAAAAAAGGAATTTTGGAACAGTTGTGAATATCAGTTTAACGTAAAAATATGGAAATTGTGAAAAATCTGAAAATATAAAAACTTGACAATAAAAAATAGCAAATCTAGGAATTATACATAGAGCCATAAAATCAGCGGGAAGGCGCTACACCATTTCACTACTAGTCAACTACACCGGTAATCCCGAACTTCGCTCATTCTACCGCAGCATGCTGCGTCCCAACAATGCCTGTCGAAAGCATCTAATACTTTCTTTTTATCAGAGAAAGAAAAAATCTTCAATACGAAAGCAATGGTTACCTGCAAAAGATCTGCCGCAGTTGTAAAAAACTGACAAATACGAGCACCTTGCCCTAAGTAAGACAAAAATGCAAACCCAAGTTGCTTCAGGGTTTTCATTTGCTCTGTTTGTTGTTGCCATGGAAAACACATCGAATCCACGGGCCAACTGATTCACAAGTAATGACAAAAAATAAAACTTTCACAATGAACCATAGACTGACATGTGCCAACTATGCTATTTATTTAGCCATACATACATGCAAATGTAAAGAAGGCATGAAAATAGGAAAAGTGACGAGAAGGGTGGCCAACAAGTAGAGAAAGCAAGATCCATAATCGAGAATTAAAAACAAGACTCCTTTCAGTTTCTGAGTATTTGATTGTGATGTTTAAGATGCTTTATTATTCCTTATTGTTATAATAAGCATGATGCATGATTTTCTCTCATTTCATATTGTTGTAAGTAAGCAAATGTGAGGTGTGGAAAGAGGAAGCATTTTTATGGTCGACCCCGGGCGACATTAACATCGCTACGCCACTGCAGTAGAGCATGCGGTGGCATATTACTTCGCTGGTTCAAAGTGTAAACCTAATTTGTGCCAAAAAAGCCTATTGCTCTAATAGGCCTAAATATTTTTTTCTTTGCTTCAACAGCAGAATCACGAGCAACATTTTTAGAACTTGTTTTCGACAGAGTGAGCAAGTTTGGATGGATGAAAAATTAGTTACAATTTTGCATTTTGAAATTCAAAGTAGTGCTTTCGTTTTTTTTTAAATCTCTAAATTTATCACCTCTTAATTCAAAATCTTTGGTGAATTCTTACTCAATTACTTGTCGTGTGAGGAGAAAAGTAATTAGGAAAGGTGTAGGTAACGTTACAAAAAATGGCAAAGCTTTGTTAGCCAAAATACACGAAATATGTGGCGAATAAATTTGAGTGTCAGTGCAGATGCCCAGTGTTAAAATAAAAAGAATGTAGTGAAACAGGTAAGTGGT
>Ga0210059_1003127_pt1 | contig 26363 bp, 17 predicted proteins | sample Ectturendosymbi2_FD_188042 | JGI IMG/M metagenome (GOLD analysis project Ga0210059, IMG submission 188042) | Ecteinascidia turbinata endosymbiont from Florida, USA - Sample 2 (SPAdes) (version 2) | ecosystem: Host-associated > Tunicates > Ascidians > Unclassified | place: Key West, Florida... | reverse complement strand
CAATGAGTGTACATGGCCAAAGGGTACAATTCTTTTACTCTAGCCTGGACACCACGATATTTTCCGCTCATATTACTTGCGCCATCATATCCTTGTCCACGCATATGTTCCAGATTAAGCCCAAGTTGAGATAGATGGGTGAGAATCGTAGATAGTTGGGTGAGAATATTGCAAGTGAAGTGTAACACTCGTAACGTAACAAGGTGACAGATCACTACACCACTAGTTATAATCGAAATCTTTATATAGCTATGCATGCATGTGCGGAATTGTTTTGTGTTTTAACAAATGTCAACAAGAAATTTGTGTTTAGGCGATTTCCGTTAAGGGGGGGATTAAACCCCTCAGCCCTTCTTGCGTGCACCCCTGTTCAAAATTCGGGTAGTGATGGCGTGACGCACGTCAACGTATCGACTTGATTCGCAATTTTGTGCTGTGATGAGTTGACTCGAGTCACGTTTTATATCGAAAGAGTCGACACGGCTCAAACCACGATTAATTACTTGAAACTCGAGTCAGAATCATTTTTACAAAATCTCCAAACGTCTTACTGACAAACACTTGGTTTGCACACAAAGAAATGAGCTTATTTTCTTTCAGTAACGCTTGACTCATGGTGAAACTTTATCTTGTGACTATGTTTACTATTGGTGTTAGGCTAGTTTCTCAGAATCAGGGCCCACTTGACACTGAGTAAGAGCTGAGATTTCGCTTTTCACTGAGGGGCCAGTATTTACGTATTAGTGTTGCATTTATGAATCGTGTTCGTGGCAGTCGGGAATCGGCTTCACACTTCTACTTTGAGTCTTTTTTGGGGGCAAGGGAAGGACAAGCAGGTAAAATTGTTGGGGCAGGGTTAGACTACTGGAATTAACTGAGAGTGAAAGAGAGAAGCGAAATGAAACCTAAGAAAACAACATACGGAAACTGTTTATTTCTATTTGACTCGACATTGACTCGATCTTGCAAACCAACGACCCGAAGTGACTCGACTGTTTTTGTGACTCGACTCTGAATCGAATCGACCAAGTCATGACTCGACTCTGACTCGAATCTGAATCGCAGGGCTTGTAACTCGACTCGTGACTCGACAAACATGAATCGGCCACATCACTGAATTCGGGTGCTGGAAATTACAGCAGAGTAGAATTAGGAATGCACGTTTTTCAGCTGCATTAATTGTTAATGGAATGCGTAGTAATTGCCTATATTCAACTGCCAGATTAACAAAGTTTTCCACTACCGTGATAAAATTCGAACATTTTTGAGACGCAATCGTTGCTTTGTAGTGAAAAATATATGTTTGATGAAACACACTTATTTCGACTGTGATAAGAAGACAAATGTTTCTGCAAAAAAAAGACCTAATAAAAAGTTAAAAGTGTGGACAGTAAGCCCGCGTCTTCGTAAAACCGATGAAGCAAAATTAGTTTGATAAAGATAGGTCCTTTTAAAAAAAAGAAAATTCCTGCTGAAAATCCCAAGACTGGGATATTGAAAATAAAATGTCTAGACGAAACAACTTATCTCCACAACTATCGATCAACAACGCTTCTGCAAGTTAAAATACGAATTAAAAGAAATAAAATTTGCAACGAAAAAATTGATGCCTTGTGGCTTTTCTAGCTACGAACAACATATTTCACTGAAAATGAAGACTATTCACCCTTTTCAAATAGAAAAAGAAACAGTGCAGGTTTCAGTTGAGTTGACCTTAATGGGGCAAACATTAGGCAATCTCATGCAAATTAAAATGCTGGGACACCGAAAAACACTTTTAACCCCGTTGTCTCCTCCGGAACATATCGACAATTTTAAATTTTCTGTCATGTTTCAAAGTTGATGTCCGAATTATTGGGGTGTTTAGAGTCGTGATAGGTTTCACGTTGCAGGTGACACTTTCCTAAAGACTTATTTTAAATAAATAGTTTTACCTGAAGGTAGCACAAGGTAGAGTTTTAAAAACAACATTTGACGCATGGCACCAAAAGTAGGTGATACTAAATGTTGTTTCAAGCACTCTGACTGAAAACGTGAATGCTCTGTGTTTCTTAATATCATACTTTGGGCCAATACTGTTATCAGTGTGCAATGTTCCTGTGAGCCTCAGCAACAAAGTGGTTTACGAAAATGTACTAGATGCATATATTTAGATAGTAAAGTTCAGATATTGCAGTTAAAATTTATCCATAATGTACAGTGTTTATTTTTAAGGTTTTTAAAAGGGTGTCGTGGTGGAGCTTTAAGGTGTCAACACCATTTTCCCTTCTATGTCTGGTACTTTAAACTCACTTTCACAAAAACCCAAGTTTCCGTCCAAGTGTGCTTAATTATTTGAATTCGACATTCACTTTTGGCAAACAAACTAAAGATAAATTTCATAAATAGAATGGTTCAATGCAGGCCTACACACTCATTCATTCACTCATTTTCGTGCCCGCTTTTCCTTTGGGGAGAGTCGCGGGGGGAAAAAGCCCTAGGAGGCCCGGAAATGCCTCACAATCAGCAGCAATCTCAAATAGTTCTGCTGGCTCCATACCAAGATGGGACCAAGCAAGGTTGGAGACGTAATCACGTCACTTGTCCTCAGACAAGCTCTGGTCCGCTTTCCCGTGGGTGTAGACTGTAGCCCGAAGGACTTAGTTCGCCATTCTTTCCTGGGCATTTTGGACACATAGCCGAATTAACGTAGCCGGGACCTAACGATTCGGGGAAGTGGCTTGACATGCTGGCTTTACAGATTTCAGACCTGTGCCCTTTGTCACGAAGTGTCACACCGAGAACTCATCGCAAATATCCCATCTCTTCTGTTTATTCTTGACCTAAGATTGATGACCACAGGTCAGGATCGGAACAAAGACAGATTTAGAAACTGAAAAGTTTGCCTTGTTTGAAAGACCCTGTTTCGTCACTACGGAGCAACAAAGCTCACGCAAAACTGCGTTTGCTTCACCAATCCGTGTGTCAACCCCTTTGTTCCCACTTTTGTCACTCGTGAATACCATCGCAATGTACTTGAACGTCTCCACCTGCTGCAATGTATTTGTGCTCACTTGCAGGAAACACTGCCTTGGAGAGACATACGTAATACCTCAATCTTTTAGAGCTGATTTTCGTTTCTTCTTGGTCGCACGCAGCAGAAAACCGATCAAATGTGAGCTGAAGACCCTGTTCCGAAGATCCACACATGCAGTACCAATTCATCCGCAAAACGAAAACGGTTCATCCTGTAGTTCCCAACAATGCCACCGTTGTCGACGTGTGTGTGACTGTCTATCCAATTCATATAGACCAGGGCTCTTCAAATTTTTGGGGAGAGACCATCAGCTGTTGCACAACAGTTCGAGGGCCGTTATCCTGATCTGAATGCTGCTGTTCGATAACTCCTGGGTATGACAGCGACATCGGCTCTGTTGGAACCAGTTTTTGGTGTTGCAACCACAATGCTGCGTCGCCCTGAGCCAACTAAAGAGAGAGTCGAACCAACGACCCTCGGCATAACAGGAACAGAAATTCAACTCGACCAGGTTCATTCCGCTACGGGTGTCACGACTTCAACGGGATATGTGGCGTAATCTCCACGCCACATTAGCCACGCAGGCGAATTGTACAATGTGAAACGTGCCAATCTTGGCGTACGAATCTTAACTATTCTCATTGTTGTGAGAATGAACCGACATTTGGGCATGAATTGAATTTGGATTAACATTGTTTTGATTTGGGAAAATGTAATTCTGATTCAAATTTTACTTCAATTTATGGTTTTCGCAAATCCCCCCTAATTTTAACTCTAATCTAATTTGTGACATCTGATTTAGCTCTAATTTTAATTTGATTTAGCTCTAATTTTAATTTGATTTAGCTCTAATTTTAATTTGATTTAGCTCTAATTTTAATCTAATTTTAATTAGAGCTAAATCAGGGACAAGGCTCCCCCTTCCGACGCCCATGCCTGCGCGCCTCCCAGAACCCCTGCTCTACGCCTACGTTTCTTTGAACTAAATTAGAAAAAATAAAGGTGTTGCTTATTGTTGTCTTTAGTAAAAGTAAAGTTTCAAGTGAATTAAATTTCAAACGGCACAAAATTCAAACCCTTGTAACGAAATTCCCATATTTACAAAACGCAATAAATAATCTGGTTGGTGTGGAGATCTCATAAACTATTTGTTTCAGAGCATGTCAATGAGTATGATAATATTCCCTACTTAACCAAATATGGGGATGTTTTGCAAGTTGGTGACCAGACACCTTATAACTTTGCCACTCACTTGTAACCAGGGTTTATTTATTTTATTTATTATTAATAAACAGGCAATGATGGCAGGCCAAAGCCTGAAGAGATCATTGGCAACGCAAAAGATTAACTTAAAAGAAAAATGACGCACATACACACAAATAAAACAGCACAAACAAAAAACGTCTTAAACGGTGAGGTTATATTAAAAGGGTGGATCTTTGGACAGGAACAGACACGTTTGTGAACAAGCGTAACGACGGATTTTTAGACAGCTTAGGATGTCCAAAGAGAAGTATTTCGACCAGTTCAGCTCGATTCAGTGCAGCAAACTCAGAGTGGGAAAACACATTTTCCTCAACAAGGATCTTAGAGACATTTGTGGTTAACGTTTGGCGTGACGCACAGGTGGAAGGACACTCAAGAAACATGTGAATTTCAGTCTTAATAGCAGACGGGTCAGTGCTTGCGCAAATCAGCCTTAGCAAACAAAATAAAGGCAATTGTTTCGGATAAAGTGAACTATCGCGGAGCACAATCTTAAATATGCGCAGTGCACGAAAGGTCTGCAAAAAGTGGTGAGATGGCTTCTGGACGCAGACGATAACGGAGATTCCCTCCGAAATCTAATTTAAGCTTTTTGGCCCATTTACAAAGTTCCTTGAAATTTGCATGCAAATTCATTCCGTGGTATTTGCATTAAGTCGACAAATTAACAAGCAATAAGTATTCGAAAACAATTAATCCCCTTTACGCAGGTAATAAAGTTTTATAAAATATCAAGCTCAAAAGGGAGGGTTCAACCCCAAATCCCTCCCTTGCGCACGCCATTGCTTAATATAAACTAACAGCGCTCCCAGCTAGGATATCGGAGGAAAATGCAATTAACGCCACGACACAGCAGTTCATAAGTGCAAAAATATCAGGCTGCACGTTAAAACAAGAAGTAAAGCACACTCGTCACTGCGTCCGAGCAATTTACAGCTGCAAAATGAGGTTGCGCTGATGTCTTGTCGAATACGAGCAGTCGAGCATAGAAAGTGTGTGGCTGGACCGGCTGGCGCGCACCCCGGTTTGCAAGATCGAATCTTGCAAAATTACACAAGAATTCAGAATACGCATGAAGTGCGCAAGAAAACTTTCAATTTTTTATTATGCATAGAAGTCCAGCAAACCTTTAGTTTTCATTTTTCCCTGCTGAGACATGATAAACTTCCTGAATGCTTCCATGTTTAAAAAAGCTCTTTTTGAACTCGTGCAACAGTTCTATCATGCTACAGAAATTGCTACTGTAGCCACTGCTGTCAGCGCTTGCGCTGATCAGCCATAGCAGACAAAATAAAGACAATTGTTTCGGATAAGTGAACTACCGCGGAACACAATCTTGAACATGCGTAGTGGATGGAGGGTCTGCAAAAGTGGTGAGGTGGTTTCTGGACGCAAACGATAGCCCGAATTCCCACCAAAACCTAATATTACTTTTTGGTCCATTTACAATGTTCCTTGAAATTTGCATGCAAATTTATTCCGTGGTATTTGCATTAAGGCGACAAACTAACAAGCAAAAAGTATGCGAAAACAATTAATCCCCTTTACGCAGGTAAACATTACATCTGTCGCCATTTGGCAAACAATCTACGCCTTTTGCGGATCATCTTCTTTAGATTTTGATTGATCCAGGGTTTAGCATCTACAGATGTTGGCTTGTTCGATTCAATTATTCTAAAGGGAATACAAGTACAAGCACTTTGGTTTATTATGTCAGTAATGTTAGTAAAGGCAATGTCTGGTGTAGAAGATGCAGCTGTGATATCTTCCCAGGGTGCTATAAGTAAAATTTCATTCAGTTTCTTGAGGTCAGCTCGAAAAAAATTCCAGCATTTGATGGATGAAGGGAAATCAGTACAGAATTTTGAATTTGATTCCAAAAAAGTAAGAGAGTGGTCAAGATTTCCTAAAGGAGGTAAAACATCAGAATTTATGACGCGGCGAAGGTTATTAATGACAAACCAATCAAGAATATTAGCGCCCCTAGTGGGTGATCATAGGCGGATCTAGGATGTTTTTAAGGGGGGGATCAAGGACGAGTTCATCCGGATGTGTACTGACTGCATAGAGTTGAAGACCCCACTGCTCAGGTAACTTTTTGTAACAAACACGGTTGATAACCATACACATTTTGGCTAAATTGCATTCTCACCATTACCCAGGCTTACTGGGACGTTTACGGAGCAGAAGCTGACTTCCAAAACAAATCAGAAATTATTCTCAAACTTATCTAACCTTAAAAAAGTTACTTGTTGAATGTCCGCAATGTTTTATTATTAGCAAAACAAAAACGGGTCCACACCGAAGAAACGCGTGGGGTAGGCATGGGAGTGTCACAAAACTACACGAAGAAACCTGAAATGCCGCCAATAACCTTTGTTGGCAGTCTGTGCAAGATCCATGCCTTATTGTTTTCGAAAATTGCAGATGTTCATGACGTTCGGACTTGAATATCTGTTTGCTTTCCGAAAATTTTCCGATTTTCATTGCATGACACCAGAGACGCAACGAGGGGGCAAGGGGGCATGATTCCTCGGCGCCGAATCATTGCGGGGGCCAAAAAGTTCCAGCAATGTCATGAGCACTTTTTCAAAACAGTACATTTGCTTCCGAAAGACCTCAGGTTCGAACATGGGGCGGCAAACTTGTTTCATGCTCCAGGCGCCATCTAACCTCGTTACTCCCCCGCACAATGCACATCACGATTGTCTATCCAAAATGGCGAAATTTGTTTATATTAATGCCCGCCCATCAGTGGCAAACTATCAATCCCAAAATTTTTGAAACAAAATGCTGTTGATTGTCGAAGTCGTTTGACCATAGAAAATACCTTGAAGGTCGAAAAAAGGTATATTATTTCGAAAACAAGCACAACTTTTCCTCCCCCCCAAAAAAATGGTTGGGTTACCCGAAGAGACAAACATACCAAAAAAACTCGAAAGCAATAATTATGCTGGAACTTTACCCTGAAAAGTGTTTATTGCATCACAAGGGCATTGAAAATGATCTGACAATATTTTTACCACGTCGCAGCGCGAAACGTGAAGTTTGCTGTGAGTCAATGACCAAATTTTCACCCATTCAATTTTTGTATGAAACACGACTATATCGCAGTAACGCAATTTTAGAAATACTACACAGCAAGTTGAAAACAAATCATTAGACACAGCAAGAATACTGGTCGATAAAAAGCATCTGATTTCGTGCTGAGCGGAACTTTTGTGCAAAAATTGTTGCTGGCAGGCAGGAATGTATTGCTAAAAAAAGAGGTGTGGGAACGCCGTTCCCACACCAAACATAAAGGAAGATTGATTCGCCTGCAAGAACTTCCACAATAGATCTTCCTGTTTCACTTAGTGCTACGGTGCTATACACGAGATAAATTGTCATTTATTCATTTATGCTACTCCAGGCGCTACATGCAGAAATTGAAATGAAAAATTTAAATCTTCATTTAAAGTAACGTTACTTGTGCAAAAAGCTGTGGGAACATCGTTCCCACGCGTCCCACCCCACTACACCCCTGCTGGCAGTTCTGGTGCTAATCAGTAGTCATCTTTAGCATAGCCTGCAGCTAATCTAGCGCGCTTCATTTCTACCTGACATATAGGCTACGTTTTACGGTTAGGTTTGCTGTTTTGGAATTGACGCTGTCACTGAGCGCTCTAATCTAGCCTGTAGTTAACTGCAATGTAAGTTCGTTGTGGAGTAATTTTGATGCCTTCGCTTAACTGCAGTAATAACATGAGCTGCACTCATTCATAAAAGCTTGTAGGAATAAATAGTATAATTTGCAGCTTATTCAACTTTTGTCCAGTCTGCTCAGTCCCGTCACCACGGGGGGGAGGACTTGGTAGACTTAGCCCCCCAAACAAAGCTCCAAGTCCCCCAAATTGAAATGTGGAAGCACTATTAAATCAGTGGAGTTTTAGTCAATTTTTCGAATGCCCCTCCGCACAAACGCAAACCCCCTATCGAAAACTTTCTAGCGACGGTTCTGAGTCTGCTGCTTATTCATCTTTTGTCCACAAGAAGCCCAATCTTACCCAAATGAAACAAGAATTTAAATACTTACATGCGCAGTGGCATGCCATGCCCAAAATTTTCGGTGGGTCAAAATGTTTGATTTTAAGCGAGCAACAGTATTTTGTTTGAGATGCTGCCTCTTAAAGCACAAAATGACTAGATATTCTAAAAATTTGGAAGGGCCGTGGCCCCCCTTGCTACGCCTATGTACGTGCGGTTTATGTAACGTGTATGTAATGAAAATACGTCGTGTAAACACTTACTATTTACATAACATTGAGGCCACATTCTTTATATAAAAACGTGTTTATTAGAACTTTCATTTATTGTGAAATAAACACATTCGGATTGCCCAAATTGAGCAAATTGAGCTATGCATTTAACATTTTCGTCCTCATCCCTGTGGAAGAAATGGTTTATTTAAAGGTTATCCAAAAAAATCACCCCAATGGACGTTTCAGTGTCGGAAACCATGGATCAAAAACGTATCTGAGAAAATTTAGGGAGGGGCTTCAGCCCCCTTAGCCCCCCTGGATCCGTCTATGGTGATTGTATAACCTGGTGAAAATTAAACATGTTAAATAAACGAAATAACTCAGTTTGTTGCTGAAACGGTTTGCCCATAGAATGATCATTAAAGTCACCAACAAAAAGAATGGTGGTCGAAGCATCACTCAAAAAGTAATTGATCACGTTAGAACAACACATACGACACCATAACCTATCCGCAGCAGCACTATTTGGGGGTTGATAACATACCGCAATGAGTAAACGGTTGCGATGGTTTCATTTAAAATCTAGCCACATAATTTCAACACCAGATTGTTCTAGATCACGTCTACGAGTACAAAATAAATCACTTTTCACGTAGGCCATTACGCCACTACCGTGGGAGTTTCGGTCAAGACGGAAACGCCACCACCGTGGGAGTTTCGGTCAAGACGGTTCTGAATAGCCAGACAATGGAATGCACGAATTATTGGCATTAGAGCTCAGCCAACTTTCTGTGACACACAATATATCAAAATCATGAACAGATGCTACGACAGCTAATTCATCAAGTTTGTTATGACACCTTGACGCATGAATGCTACGAGTGTTCATATGACAGATTTTTAAATTACGCTTGATCATCATAACAAAATATTAATAATCGTAATTGATCAAAGATGATGAATACATCTAAAGTAAACTGACAACGAAAATTTGTAGTTTTAAGTTCAAGCCACAGTATTTCAACATCATTTGAGTCAAAATCGTAACGACGAACACAAAAAATAGCAGCTTATGCAACTGTCCTTAATTTTGCGGCGTTTTTGCAGCAAATAATGACGAGAACTGCACCTCAAAGCTGAGAAAAGCGTGAGCGTAATGTTCATGTGCTGCAGGCGACAAGAACATGTGCAACTCGCAAGAACTTCGTGTTCGTCAAGACACACAAAACCGGAGGCACAGCAGTGCAGAAGATTGTCAATCGCTTTGCTGAAAAGCTTCGACTCTCAACGGTACAAAGTTTTGCCGTGTTCTGACACAATTTTGGTGGAGATCAATTTATAACTTTTACTTGTTATGACATATTTGTACTTGTTATGACGTATTCGTACTTGTTATGACGTCACACGCAGGGTGCTTCCGCTGTGAGGCCATTCATGGGCGGGTATCCAGGAAGAATCAATCCTCGTTTTATTTTCGTCCATGCCAATGGAACGTGGCGTAGATTGAGTGATGGGGTGACAGTTGTTCCGCACGAGCATCTGCGCTTCGATGCACAGGTCATGAAAAGGACAATGCCGGGAGGTACGTTGTAAGCATTTGCTTTCGTGATTAGAGCAGATTTGGATAAAAGGACTTGTGTTATCGATGTGGTCCGTTTAAAGTACATTTGGCTAGTCCTTGTCTTTTGTCACTTTGTAAAGTGTCTTCTCCCACAAGATTTAAATACAAATCTTATTAACTTAGTTTCCGGAAAGCGGAAACACTCACAAGAATAACAGTGGCTGTAAAACTAATTTTCTCTAAACGCTTGTAATGGAAAAGCATGTCAGACATGCTTTTATAGTAAACTACCTTCGAAAAATCGAAAAAAGGAGTCGAATGCTTCAAAAAAAGGCTCGAATACTCTCATGTGTAATGCAGCACAAAATTCGCATATCTTTTACAAATACTACATGTTTGCATCAGCTTGAACCATTTCTATCATTGCATGTATAAGATACTTCACTATCATCCGCCACCCCTGGGATCAGTTTCAATCGGCGTACAATTGCTTTATCTCAGTCTATCGCTGGATAAAGAAAACCTGAATACGAAATGCTTCTTTTTTCCATTCTATCAAATAACGGGTGGTCAAATGCTCACTCCACTTGATTACCTCATAAGGGCAAGCGTTACTTTGGACTCGTCTGTTTCGTGTTTTTTCAGGTAAGACTTGAATGTTTGTTTTTAAGTTTAAAAATCAATAATACTGTAATAAGTGTAAAAATCGATAATACTTGGGCAGGTGCAAAATATCAGAAAAAATTTACAAATTCTTTTGTTTTTTTACATTCTCTGCATGCTGCATTTTATTACTGCATGTGTTAAGCTCGCCTGCTGTCACTGCCGCAAGAAGAGGTTCTCAGTTCTCTCACATTCGATAAACTTTCTATAGGAAAATGATCAGGGGTGTAGTGGGGCGGGAACGCGTGAGAACGGCGTTCCCACACCTTTGTCATGTTTTGCATTCAAATGAGTTTGAAGCTGTTTAAAAATGGCTAGCTTTTTGGATGCGTTCCCACACCTCTTTTGTTTGCACTACATCCCTGAAATGATATGTCACCAAAATGTGCGGTATACCGAAAAAAAACTTTTGCCAGTTCATCAAAATGCCGATGTGTCATGTCACTGAAACGTTCAGCATTCAGTTTATCACCGAGCAGAATTCCAAGGACTTTAATAACATGCAATTGAGCCAAGTATAGTTTTTAAAGCATCCGCAGTTGTCTTTCTGGCAAAGTCTCAGTAGATCAACTTTTCACTTAGAAAACCATTTCACGGAGCTCACATTCACGTTGATAAGTCTTTCTTATTCTGCTCCATCGGAATTTACACTCGAAGAGAATGCTTTGAACAGGAACAAAAAAAAAAAATCCTAGTTTTTGTGTGGCAATTTTATCCAAGGATCTCAAACATGTTGCCACCGAGCTGATTATTTTTGGTACTTATCGTTTCTTTTTTTCGTGAAAAGATTGTTTTGTTACTGTCAGCCACTGGGTTCAAAATCTTTAGAAGTATGCTGCATTTTTCAAACAAGCTTAGCGGCGATTTAAGCTATTGCGCAGGTAGATTAGCGATAAATGTGGTGTGTAGCTGTAAACTATTGTAAAGGCCCTATTTTTGCTCAGTGCATTTCTTCTTTGATTCAAATTAGGCTTTTATCTTCCATGGCATCCTGCTTTAATTTGACAAGAAAAGTGATTTAAAGAATTTTGAATTTCTTTGCTCATTGCTTCATTTCTTCTCTTACAAAACTTTAAACTACCAATCATTTGATCTCGGCCTTGACCCAATGCTATCTGATGATAAAGGCATTTCGAAAGCTGTCACGGACATGTCAAAAGATATGGATTTGGTGATGTTATTGGAGTATTTCGACGAATCTCTCATTTTACTGAAGGTTTATTTTTGGATTCGCTGGTTAAACGCTGCCATTTTTATGAATTAAATAAAAAATGATATTTTATATTTATTTTGATTTTAGCTTGCGGCAGACCTACAACTACTGCAAACAAGGCGTGTAGTGATCCACTCGCAATGAACAGGTCAAGACGAGTGTCTCTCGTATTAACTTTTATGGCAGTTCTGCTAACATAATGTTGATCAGTTCTCGAATGAACCTTGTTTTTTGAAAGTTTTTGGTTGGTTGCGGGTCAACTGCATTTTAACAAGGGCTCGCAGTTTTTCTTTATTGAAGATTTTGACATACACTAGATCAAGGCTTCCCAAACTTCGGTACATGTTCCCCTAGGGCAGGGGTGGGCAATTATTTTAACTTGGAGGCCACTTTGAGAATACCGCGAAGGGCCATACCATCAAATGCAGTATTTCTCAATGTTGTTCGACCCGTGATTTCCTTTGGTATCTTCACACAACCTGCGACCTCCTTGCTGCTCTTTTTTCAATATATACGATTATAACCACTATGATTACACACAATGTATTTCCAGAAAAATGCAACGAACTACCACAAGATTACTACTGTGTACCACAAAAATGCATTTCATAACATTTAATTTCAAACAGCAATTGAATTCCGTGAACATTTTCGATGCGACCTTTGACTTGCAACCGTATTTCCAACTTTGTTTGACAGTGCTAAAAAAAATCTCGAAAAGCCAAATCAGACAGTTGTGGGTATGATTCACGCACAGCTCATTAGAACCGAGAGAGTGGCATTTCATTAAAAATATCACGTGCTCATGAATTATTCCGAAGATCACAAAATTGGTCCTTTACTGTAATTCATCGAGAATGTTGGCTATAACCAGAGAGGTAGAGAACGGATTTCGTACAAGTTCTTGATACTTCAGCTCAGAGAAATGTTGTTGGAACTAAATTTCAAGGGATTAAAGTTGGTTTATTGTAGATATCTTCAAGTTCAAACTCTCATTAAGTTCTTCAGTTTTTCCAACAGCACTTGGCAAATTCTCAAACATAGCAACGTTTCCTGGCATTACGTTCCGATGACAGTTTTGCAATTTCGAATGAAATGCTTGCAGATTCGTCGTGAAGCTGGATGATGTTTGTAACCTTTCCTTGAAGCTTTAGATTTAAGCCATTCAATTTTCAAACATTTCTGCCAATAAACAAGACTTTTCAACCAAATCTTGTCAGTGTCTCTACGTAAGATGTGAACTCGTTTGCTTCCAGCTCTTGGAATAACTTTATTTCGTCCTTCATTTAAAAAACGCGGTTAGAACGTTTCTTTTCGATAGCGAGCGTACAGCGTATAGAAGTGTGGAGTAGAAGAACTTCATGTGCCGCTTTCATGTCTTTGTACAGTTCTTTAAACAGGCATCTGTGAAGGCTTCCAGATTTGATGTAATCGATAATTTTTTATCGTGGCGTCCAGCCCATTTTTCAGAGGAGTAGGTAAAGTTCTGTTAGGAAGCGCACGTCTGTGGACTACACAGGTGTTTTCCTTTTGCTTTAGGAACAAGTTCTTGAACTTTTTTTCTGAAAACCTGAACGTGATTCCATCATTGCAGGAGCTCTGTCAGTCAGTAGGCTACAAACCACACAAATATATTCCACAGCAACTCTGCTGAAAGGAAAAAATATTTTATCTTCTCCGAAACATCTGCACTTGTTGTAGTTCGCAGTTCTTTACAAAACAGGAACTCCTTTTTAATTTCTCATGAAAGAAGATAGCATCTGAGCACGTGAAGTAAGATCTGTTGATAAATCCACTGGAAAAGAAAACATTAGAGTTGAACATGCTTTCATTTATCACCTGCTTTCATTTATCACCTGCTTTCATTTGATTTGGTCTTTCACATCTTCCGGCTTATCTGAGATTCGCCACTGAATAGTATCACTGTACGGAGATATTCGTCTCGTTTTTGCTTCACTAGCTACTTCAAGAAATAGATTTACTATTTTCAACAAACAGGTTTCATCAGACAGTCTTTAACAAACTAGCGTTTCTCCAATCCCTTGAGTTTTTGTGCTTGACAATTCCAAGTGCGACGTCATATGATGCCTGTGTTCGTGGTGAAAACTTCCGGCAAGATAAGTCTCTGATGTTTCAAACTCGCTTCATGGCGTCGGAGGAATTTTAAACTTTATGTGGCGCGATTGGGACAGTTTCGTCACCACGGGCGTTTTTTTGCGGGCTTAGCCCCCCAAATTGAATTATGGAGCAGTACTGATCGGTGGAGTTTTTATCAAATTTCAGAATGTCAAGCCCCAGAACAAATATTACCCCTTCCCCTTGAAAACTTTCTGGCGACGGTTCTGGATTGGGATGCTTTGTCTCTAAATGCCGTATCAATTGCAAAGGTTTCATAGACTCAGTACTGAGTCTTTATACCACTGCAACAGGTTCCTTCCTGATTGTTGACTACAACGTCACAACAGCAAAATATTGCTAGGCTATCTTAGACAACAACTGGTCTAAAATTAGAATAAATTATTTGTGGCGTGTTGGAAGGCTTTAGCTAGCATTTAAATGCTGTATGAACATCGATGGTTTCACAAACCCAGCATCTGCGCAGAAAACAACGTTGCATAAAACACACTACGGCTTCATTGTTTTTTCCAACTATGGAGGTAAAACCAGAATCCAAATACTTTTCAAAACACTTGCGTTTCCTGTCCATGGTAAGATTAGAAATAAAAGTATCATAATACTATCGCAGTTAGAGTATGCTCTACCTGACCGTTGGCTGCAACTTCACAATACGACTGATAATCTGCTGGTATCAAAGATTACAACTGTTTTAAAACAAGAACGACCAAATGCGTCAATTGATACAAGCAATATACCGCTTGTGGTTTACTTCACCTCGGACATCGACAATAGACGTGCAGGATTGTGAATAATAAAACTAACAGATAGCCTACATGTACAAGAGTAGTCTGACGACGGAAAGATGTATCTGCTTTTCAGGTTGGTTGCGAGTTCGGAAGCATTATGGCATACATTGCCAATCACATTTTGCAACGCATTGTGCTATTTGAGCTGGTAACTCGGATGCTATCAATTGCACGTAGGAACTTGCGGTGTAAGCAAGAAACAAGCTGCTCCGAGAAGCCAATTCATTGCGATGGCCAGATTTTACGATTTGAACTGCAGTGTTAAAAGAAAATGACAAGCTGAACGTATCATCACGTTGAATTCTTTGCGTATGCTCTAAAGAAACTTCGCGATCCCAGATTAAGAAACACTCCTCTAGTAGGATTAACACTCCTCTAGTAGGATTAAAAGCGAAGTTAGAGGAAATTTCAGACTTGATGATTTTTCCTGAATGCTTCCGCGGGCCACTAAAAACGCTGTGGCGGGCCACATGTGGCCCGCTGGCCGCTAATTGCCACCCCTGCCCTAGGGGTACATTTGCCTATCTGAAGAGGTACATTTAAGGTTAGCAATAGAAGGGCAAAATATGTTTATATATTTTTCATTTCGAATTATTTATACATATGTCAGTGAATATTATTTTAAAAAATCATTCGAAACATATTGGTAAATATATTTTTGTTATTTTCGTCAGCCTTTTTGTCACAAGAAATTTTAAGGGTACATGCTAATCTATGAAAACACTGAAGTGGTAGGCCTACATGGCCAGAGAAAGTTTGGGAACCCCTGGACTAGATATTTTAATATCTTGTCAAAATAAAATTAACTGTAACACATTGAAACAAACGACAAAAGATGAGAGGTTGATCCTGTGAATGTCAAAATTCTCATCCAAACCAGGGCGAAAGTTTGTGAAGTGTTCGCACTTAAATTTGCTTCCTTGTCTTTGTTCACAAAATTGTTCCGCGTTTTTTATCGGTCGTGAAAGTACTTTTATTATTTGCCGCCCCATTAAACTTTTATTGTGATTTGCCTATTTGCGAGTGTAAGGCTGTAGAAAAACCACCTTGAAAGTCCAGGTTTATAAATGTAAAGGACACTTAAAGCTGCACTGGAGCTCATTAGGTAAGGCAAAACGTGTGAATGTTATCCAGCACACTCGTTCCTGTTTATCAATATATCGGGCGGCTATATGCTTCTATTTCATCGATAAACCATGCGCATCATACAGGGTGTCCAAGAAGTCGTGCACCATATAATAATTTTTTTTATGTTTCAAGTCGCGCACCATCTAATAATTTGTTGTTTTATGTTTCAGATTTAATGAGATATGAGCGAAAAACTAACAATACAAGAAAGAGTTAAATTGGATGGTTTTTCATATATGTCTTTTCATAAGAATCTGCATGGTACGCGGCGTCTGGGAAACCCTGTATATTGTGTTTGATAAGTGTTTTTACATCTGCGACGTGGTAGTTATAAAATCTTTCTACAATAGGCCACATTTCTAATTCATAAAAACCAGTTTGCATTCCAGGCCCATGCATAACGAAGAGCATAAGAACAAGTTTAAAATTGGGTTTATGGGGAACTTCGGACGGATGCACGGGTTGCTCTCTTGTGACGTTTGCTTTTTTCGTTTAATTCGTCTTAAAGTGAAGAGTTGATGATGCGCCTAGACGTTACCTTTGTGAAGGAATGCATTTGCGATTGTGGTTACCGAAAGTGAGATAAGTAATCGGTTCATGTCAACAGTTTTCACCAAGTCAGTTTTTCTTCAACGAATGTGCCGTTCAACCAGAGCAAAACAGTCAGAACTGTCGCCAGAAAGTTTTCAATAGGGTGGCTTGACACTGAAAATTTGATAAAATTTCCCCTGGTAGATAGTCTTTCGTATTTCAATTTAGGGTGCTTGGTGTTTCGTTGGTGGGGCTAAGACCACCAAAGCCTACCTGTGGCGACGGGACTGGAAGTAATTGCATTTTGAGTTAAATTCGCTTGTCAGTTCGGTTTGATTGACGTAACTTTGCACTTGCGCTCGCCGATCGGAGCTCCACTGCAGAACTTCGTTTGCAACTTTCTGCTTGATTACCAGTGGAAGCGGTACACTGTCTAATGTCCACCACAGCAGCATGCTATTAGGCATAAAGCCCAAATAGGTCTCAATCTCGATGGTTTGTGCAACACATGTGGCACTTCAGAAATGGTAGAGCATTTTCTAATGCAGAGTGACAAATACACAGAAGCACGACATAAACTATACAACAATCCATTCAACATCCCAATATTAACTTTGGCTGGATAACGTTACTGAAAAATACTACAGCAATTCCATTCATTTTAGCATTTCTCCAACAAACAGGACAAGCGCTATAATAAGGAACTCCAAAAACAAGTCGGGGCACTACAAAACGGAGCAGTTGAAAGTGTCAATAAACCTATAATAATTAATAATCATGATTTGCTTTGAGTGTAGCTTCTGTTCACTGCCGTTCTCTATGCTGAATAAAGTCTTGTTGAGGTCTTGCAGCATAGATTATAGTACACTGTTTACTCTCTGCTTACTTGAGACTTAACCTATTGGCAGCGATGTCCTTAGATCTTAACCTGACGTTTTACTTCTTTTCCAGATTTGAGTTTGCAATTATGACAAACACAAATGCACCAATATACGCTAGACGAGAAATAATCCTAGCTATTGGTATGGTTGTGTCGGAAGAATAAGTTCAGAACGTATGTAAGAAATTGAAAATTAAGACGTTGAACAACACCTTCCGCACGTGGTGGCATGAACAGCAATTTCTTTATGGGATGTTACTGTAATTATTGATTGCTATAGTCGGGGGGATAAGGCTTTGATCCCCATAGTAAGACACTCCTTTTAGATTTGCGTTTGTTTTCCTAATTCATATGATGTGGTATTGAAGAGTTGTATAAACAAGAGTAATTTCAAACTGTGGGTTGAGAACCTGATCGTTTGCAACTCATCAACGGGATGGAGATACATACACCAACGAACTTGCATGAGAATAAAGTTGCAGCCTTGATTTTGAAATGTACACAAAGAATTGCAGAAACGCTACTCACGCACAAATTGATTTGTTATGAATATTTGCTGATTGGCAATAAGGTATGCAGACACCTTAAATTTTTACAATGGTAAGATTTAGTCTTCACATTAAGACTTGCTGTTTATACGTTATTTGGGAAAAACAAGGGCAAATTTGGGCAAAAAAAGTTTGCATCACCAAAATATGCACCCCGTACACCTGTAATCAACATTCAGTCTTCATATATGTTCAATCAAAAAACGCGTGAATCGAGCGTAGGCTATTTCAGACAAATGAATACAATACATCAGTCAATTTGTTCTATTTGAAACATCTTTTGTGTTACACAGGACTTGTTATGCATGGATTGGTCAGACCTGCACTACGAACGTCTGAATTCAATGAAATACCAAAAATGCAGTTTGGCTGAAAACCCGAAAGCAGCGGAAGCATTTGGCAAATTATACAAGCAGGTTTGTTTTTTGAAAGATTAATGAAAACATCAACATTTCGTAAGATTAAATAAAAATGCACACGCAGTTACCTTCAGCGTTGAGATATTTTCTCAATGGCTTTTTCAAATCTGTGTAGGGGATACAGTGTATTTTAAAGTTAACATCTGCCATAACAAAAGCATATACGAGTAGCCAACTGGATGTAAACGCGTATCAGCACAGAAAGGAAGATTCTTAAGTGATGAATTACATCGTCAAAAACTTAATTTTGCTTTAACTCTCTCGTGCAGGTGTTTAAGAGGAACTGTTAGATAGAGATGTCGTGCAGAAAGAGATTTTGTGCGGTACAGAAGGTTTGGGCAAAAATCCGCCTTAGAATAATAGCCAATATGAGATTTTATATCGCAACCTGTTCTGACCCAAAATAATTGTCATTTCAACAAACTGCATCGTGTTTCGGGACGTCAATGACGTCTCACCACGATTGGTTGTTATTGATCAGTACTGTGTGTAAAGAAGAATATGGCACGTGCTGTGGAAGCAATTGCGCCATTTTCACTCTCTGCTAAGTTTTTGGAAAGGTGTTCCAGGATCTCAAAATTCTTCAAACCGCGTAATATGAGATTGTTTCAATCAGTACAAAACACGTTTCAAGCTATTCTTTCATGAAAACTTTTCTGCATTTGCATTAGAAAAAAGCAGCAAATGAATCATAAATATTGATTTGTGTTGAATCCTGCTCAGGTGTATTAAAAAAAACATGTTGGTATAACTTGCCCAACTCTGGCAAATTTGTTCCCACAATAACCAAAGCTTTCGCAAACGTTTTAGGTGCACAGGCACGTGTTTGAACAACTCTGAAACTATCCCCAAGCTCATCTCACCCTAATAAAGAAAGTTGTTGCATGTCGGAAAAATTTTATTGTTTCAAAACCAAACACATACCCTTCCCAAAAAAGGCGGGTTGTACAGTTCCAAACGGCACGAAAAATGCACGAAAACATCCGAAATTCCACCAGCAACCTTTATAGGTGGTCTTCACAAGACCCATAGCGTGATGTGTCAGAAGCTGGTGGAAGTACATGCAAAAAATAAATTAGGTTGAGACATGAAAATTTGTTATTTTTATGATATTTTTCGTGAATTCTACTCCATAAGGTGTATTTGTCCCAAACTGGACAAGTTCCTTTAGATAACAGCTGGCAATGTGTTGCGCAGAATCGATCAAAAAAAGGAAAACAAAGTGATTTCAAACATGTTGTGGCGGCAATGCTTGTTTTGAGTTAACACCCGTTTTACAAAGTCACAACAGGGTCAACTGAATATTTGTGTGAATCCTTGCCCAGAAGGTGTGTTGGGCTCAAACTTGACAAACTTCGTTACTACAATATCTGGCAGTCTGTTGCACAGAATCGATAAAAAAAGGAAAAAAAGTGATTTCAAACATGTAGTAGCGGCAGCACTTGTTTTGAGTTAACGCACGTTTGCAAAATGACAACAGGGTTTTTATCGACAGGCTAATGTGCTATTGAATTCTCTCACAAGCGTAACTGGTCTAAGTACTTGTACGCATAACCACAACGCTTGCAGACAAACGTCTTTCACGTAGCAACGTTGAAATGTGCTATACAACAAAAACCAAAGTGCATTCAACGCTTTCCTTTCACCAATCTGGGCAGAAAATTCGAAAGTGTTCCTTGCACACTGGAGCTCCACACTTCCCGAACGCGAACCTCGTCTTGTTCCGGTGCAGTGGACCGCAAATTTGGTAGCGTTTTCTTGTCGTTAGCAATTCATGGACTTGCGCCGGTTATCGCTGACGTCAAATCCGGAAATGTAGGCCCACTGTAGGTGGTGGACCGAATGGCTGGAGGCACCATCTTGTTGCTGTGGTAGGCCCTGTTGCTTTGGTCACAGGGAGATATTTAATAAATGAAAACTCCAACACAGACCTGTGCATTTACAAACCTTCAGAAACGCGGCAAAATGCAGGTTCTGGCGTTTTTCGAAATCTTCAAGCAAAAATCGTGGAATCTTCAAGCAAAAATCGTGCTGTGTGACAACTAGAACAAATTTCGTATGCAAATAGAACATCACAAGAGTTGCAGTGAAAACTCAGCTCGCCTCCTTCCCAAGGGAAAATACTGAAGAGAAAGGTTTCTGATGCTTGGGAAGCAATTACCGAACGTTCAAATAACTCACGCGGATCGACTCTGCTTCTCGTCAACAATGTTTTGATTGATCCGCCAAACCAACACGCTTGGTACCGCATGAACATGTCAAAGCGTTTTTGCCGCATACAGGCAAAGTTGGCTTTGACTAGCTTCTTGTTGGAGCATTTCAAGTGTACTTTGCCGCTTCGTGCAATCCCCCCAACTTGATTATACAACTCTTATGCAGATTTTGAGAATGCTGCTCGAAAGACCACATAAAAACTTAGTTACTAACAAGCTCACCTTAAAAGGGCCATTTTTCGTATGCCTGAAGCACGCCTCAAGTTCATTTGCATTATACGGGCAAACTACACCAGAGCAGGGTTTGATCCCGCTGTGACAATTTTTTCACTACTGCTTGTTTGGGATAAACAAGTTGTGGTTTCGCATCGTTTGGATTATTTAGTCTTCTAGTCGTTGTTATTCAACTATGGGCGTTTCACAATGATTTCAGTTCTGTTGAAACGAAAAGGTAAATAAAGTATTGCTCTTATTTCTTTAAAGTTTAATGTTCTTATTTCTTTTGAAGGATTTAATGTTGTACCACGATTTCAACCAAACGTTTTGGCGCAAAGTGGACGAGTATGGTCGGGAGCGGATGTCACGTGACGAATTGAAGCTTCGACAAATGCGAGAGGAAGGTTTGAAAGGCAATATTAGAAGGAAAAAACGCGAATTACGGAAGTTTGGAATTGCGAAACGAGTTTCAAGTTCACCCGTTTCAAACTACAAGGCTTCGCAGGATAGTTTTTAAAACTGCACAGTCGCGAGGAGATGATCAAATCACTTGCAAAGGTAATAACAGAAGGAAGCGGATTTTTGCCATTTACCGAGATCAAAAACCTTGCCGCTTACATGGTGGGCAACCATGGAGGATGTCCACTATGGAACTTACATTTGCAAAAGTGTTGTCTAATCTCATTCGCCAGGAGGCGTTATCTCCACAGACGTTACGTTACTGTGACATCGCCTGCTGGTTCTGTGACTGTTAAGACCTGGATGATGGAGACTGTTTTGAGTCAACTTTGATGTGTATCGAAATGTTTTCGTTTTGTTCTATATATTTTATTGATATCAGGAAATGCTTTACCTGGGTATTAAACTTATCTACGAATAATTGCGCACTATGTCTCACAATTCAGGAATCTTCAAGCAAAAATCGGATCACAGTTTACTTGCAACGTAAGATCAATTTCACCCAGAAGAGCATCGTCAGTTCCTGGAATAGCAAGATGTGCGTGGCAAAGTGTTAAACCAAAAAATCACTAAAAAATTAACAATTTAACCCCCGACAGGCAAATACGCAAATCTCTTTCCTAATCTAGATCTTACTACCCGTATTACAAAACCATACTATCGTCATCGATGACACGAAGCACTGTTAGGACGGCAAAATAATAGAACAACAAGCTACAGCCCTGCAGCAGATAGTTAACAAAACTTCAAAATCAAACCGGATACAGTGATAAGAGCACACAGACGAACAGCGGAATGGGGGTTTTAGCCGAAAAGTTGAATAAAATACTGTATTCGATAATTGTGGCTATTTTGTTCGCAATAGGAATGGGGTTTGTTCCGCAAATGTAACTTTAAAACATTACGAAATAGGTGGTTTTCCGGCAAATCATGTTGCACATAAAAGTATTGAACAGGCCCTGCTTACCACTGTCAGTCAGCAGGTGCGTTAAACCAGCTCCACACACTGCGATGTGCATTCCAGCGGATAGAAAATTTATTTACTGCTTGACCACATATTGGTTACTACAGAAGATTCAAGGTGGCACGTATTTAACATAGTTGGGGCAATTTAGTTTCTGCTTAAGCTCAATGTTTTGCGAGGTGTTTTAAGAAGCCTCAGTGTAGTTCACCATAAACGTTTGATGGCGACTGAAATTACCACACAGGGCACGTCAGATGAAGCAGTCTCCTCTGCAACATTTCTGTGCACTAAGTTTTTGTACAGTAATTTCTAATGTACGAATCAATTGTTGCCGGTCGTTTGTACCTAGTCATAACACCTGGCTTCAACTTCTTTTCTATTACAAATAATTTGATCTACCAATATTTCTAAATATTCTCAGTAGAATCGGTGTTGTAAGTAACTGTTGAAAGATCAAATGGACAACCGATTATTAAAATTAATTCCGATTATAATCAACGCAATCAGAATCAGTGGTATATTTCTCTTGTTAATGCTACCAGGCCTGCAACCAGGGGGGCAACCGGGCAATTGCTCCCTCGAAATTTTCAAAAACATGTTTACTTGTTGGGCACAGCAACAAGTTACAATCATTTTGCCCTCCCCCCGAAATTATCACAACACGTTGCACTCATTTTGCCCCACCAGAAAATATCAGCTGATTGCGTCCCTGAATACTATACCACATCGTGCTTTACACGCTTGGAGCAGTGGCATCCAGGAAGCAATCAGACACTCACAAACTTATTGATAGTCTTATGGATTATGGATTGTAGCTGAATAGAAGCTGATCACATTGAAATGCGAGAGGTAGCTTATATGCTTTGGAAATTCATCAAGGAATAGCAAGGTCTTGGCATGTTGTGTATTCACGTGCAACAACCAAACGTCAATAGACTTGACGAAACGAAAAATATTTAATGGAAAATAAATTATGTCGGTTTCCTGTTGGAAATTTTCGGGCGCAATTTGCGCTTTTTTCTAGTTACCACAATTACGGTTTTCGTCGTATGTATCAGTCTACCATTCATGTAGTTTCTGGGGGACTTAACACTCTAAAGAAATGTGTCGTTTTAAAAATACCAAAGCGTTGGTGTACGCTTTTGAGGGCCTGATGTATCAAAAACGAATGCTTCCAACGTGCAATTGATTGAATCGTTTTGAGTATTGTGCATATTTTAAACTATTTTGAAAGAAAAACACGAGAGCATTATCTAAGTGTGGTTAATTGTTTCTGTTTGAAACTCAAAAACTCTTTGATTTATTTTCATTTCCCAGTGCAACCAAGTTTCTTGGATGCACCCGCTCTCCAGACACTAAAATATGTTCTAATTATCACGAGAAGCCCGTGCAGCACTCACACACGATGTAACGTGTATTTGCAAAGCATTCGTGCTTGGTTGATTTCCTTCTTTGACGACCCCAAAATAAATTTCAGTTTGAATGCAACCCTTCTTAAAACAATTAAATGCTGGTTAGCGTAAATTTATCCCTCATCCTACATGCAGACATGGCCAGGGGCGGATCCAGAGGTGGGGGAGGGGGCGATTGGGGCGATCGCCCCCCTAAAACCTACGAAAGTAATTTTATACATGATTTTGTGCAATTCGGAAAACAGCATGCACGATATAATGCCATTTTGCCGTCCGTTGTTTTGTCACAGCAGTGTTGTGAAGTATACTATAGCTCTCTTACAGTAGTGAACCCGTAATGAGACTTGACTACCAACTTTTACGGAAATCGCCCCCCTAACGTTACTGGGTGGATCCGACCCTGGACATGCCTTGGCTTCTTATGTAAGTACTTTCGGGATGTTGGTTGACCACAGTCGGTTCGTTTTGCCAAAATCACAGGTCGCATTTTCGTGAGCACACTTACACGCTTGTGCTATTTGGCAATTAGACCATTTAAGGTTTAGTTAATATTCTCTTTGATTGGATCCCCAATTAATTCTCAAAACTTCGTGTGGGCAAAAACTTCGTGTGGGCAAACTTCGTGTGTGCAACTCCTGTGTCAGAAATTGCGCATGTGCTCGTTGTACCTGTCCTTGATGGTTCTCACGGCGAAACCCAAATAAATATTAAGTGCTGATCCATAGCTCAGACGCTTTTTTCCCAGCATCTTGATTCAAGTGGCCATTCTCCTTCCTAGTAATCGTATGGCTGGGGCTAAGTTCTTTCGTTGCTGTTGAGAACATTAGCGCTGTTTTCTTTTATTACAATTGTCATGTTGCGCACACAGCTGTTACTTACCTTCAAGGTCTTTCTGTGGAGAAGGTCATGACAGCAAATATCCAGGAAGTTCTGTTCCTGTTACTTCCAGGGCAATGCCAATAATTTTTCAATCCTGGTTTACTTTGCGTCGTGTTTGTTTAGATTTTGTTGCAGCTTGTATTCGTGGGGCATCGTGTAATTGTAAAGCGTAGTTGTACACAATACCGGACAGAAATTTGAAAGGGGGATATTACGACATTTTATGCATTTTTGCTACATCAGATTGGTGCACAGGTTCTTTGTGATGGTCACATTTTCCATTATGCTTGTAAGTCAAGCACGGAGCGTGTTTACTGCACAATCTAGGCTATACATCCGTAATATTCAACCTCTCCTGTGGTTATTTTAGCAGGTCCAAATCATGTTCCCAGCTTACTTGTTACTGTCTATTAAGTTAAAAAAGGTAAGTTGAATTTAGCAAAAATTAAACGTTTGTGAAGTTGAATCGGAAACAAACATGTAGAGAAGCAACAGAAGTGATTGAGTGAAACGCAAGACTTTAAAACACGAAACACAGTCAATTTGCGTTTCATAAACTTCTAACCCTAGTTTTAGATGTGCTTAGAAAATAACCATTTAAATGTCTTGTTCGTTGACTCATTCATTATAAAGTTGCTGCCAATGACGCAGTTGATTTCGAAACTTCCAAAATTCAGCAGTTGATTTCATTCAAATCTGTGATTTACAATTATTGCTTACATTGTGTAGAGCTGTTGAAAGTTAGCAAAGGCAAAGGTTCTGACCTTATGTGCTGCTAAAGCTTGTCACAATGCAGGTGCGCACATGGAAAATCGAAGAGCGCACGCAGGTTTAGACACTGCATGGTACCCAGGCAGTTACACTGTTCTAATTTCTGTTCTCAACAAGAAACGTATGCCAGTTCTACAAATTTTTCACATTGAAGTTTTGCGATCGGTTTAGTGTGACTGTGTACCTGTCTCAACGAAGTAGTTAAGAACGATATGACATGTTTTTTAAATGCCATAAAACCACAAGGAACTGAAACTTATGCCGTGTCAAAGATGCAGTTTGTATTTCTTGGCGACATAGAGTTTGCTGTGCTAGGCGGAAATGAGACACTATTAAACGCCAGACTGGAAATTAATTTAAATCAGTGCGCTAGTAATTACGCCAGCCACCAATAGCGACATTCCCACTAAGTGCTTACTACTCGAAATCTATTTATTTATTACAAAGGTTTTTCGACCTTCAAAGCAGAAGGCGGATGCGCAGAAAGCTTAACGTCGCAAACGATTATTAAGTGAAACGTCGTACGCCCTGAGTTATTCTCGCTTTTATAATAAAAATTATTTACTTGCTGCATCTCGGTTTTAATCAAATGATGAACCATAACAGAGCTTTATAAATCGTTTTGTCAGCAGTCAAACTTATCATCACCTTTCCAGGACAGTTTCATCTTGATTTCGGTGTTGGATGGTATATTTCGTTATTAATTGTCGGGATGTACTGTATTTACGCAGAATGCTGTATTTACACAGAATGCTGAAAAAACGAACAGATTCATGAGAAAAAGCCTCAACATTTAGACAAAGTTTAACTTCAGGTCTTACCAGTGCCGTGGCAAGGGTAAGTGAGGCCCCCCCGAAATTTCACGTGGGGCCCCCATACGCTATTGGCCTATTATTATGAATTGCAGTAAAAAGTCGTAACCTCTGGCAGTCATTTTCTCCTCAACAATATGATTCTTTCGTATCTTTGAAAACAAGAAAAAAACTTCATTTATTTTGCTTTGTTTAAAACTTACTACGGCGCAATAGAATTGGTGTTACTGACTTTCGCAGCCGAAAA
>Ga0210059_1003126_pt1 | contig 26372 bp, 18 predicted proteins | sample Ectturendosymbi2_FD_188042 | JGI IMG/M metagenome (GOLD analysis project Ga0210059, IMG submission 188042) | Ecteinascidia turbinata endosymbiont from Florida, USA - Sample 2 (SPAdes) (version 2) | ecosystem: Host-associated > Tunicates > Ascidians > Unclassified | place: Key West, Florida... | reverse complement strand
TTAACTGCATTTGAACAACGGGAAAAAGAGGCTCGCAGCTTGTTTGCTGCACAATATTGATATCTCAGTTGTCTCTGAATGTCTTTGTCATCTGAGAGCTCAGTATCCAATACTATCCCCAGATATACTATCCCCAAATAAGATCATTAAGCGTCACTTACAGAACTACTGGGTTCTTGATGCCTTGCGTTGTTGTTTAGTCGCTATTGTTTCCTTTCTTTCTGATAGAATAAGGTTTGAAAGGATGTCAATTATTTTTATGAAGTTGACAATATTGAAGAAATGTTAAAACTTTCTAAACAATGCATGAAGTTATCCATAAGCGTAACAGTTTAGACATTCAAAGTGTCTTCACACAGAATTTGGTTTACGTTTCCGAAAGTTTACGGTTAACGGTAAGTTATGAGAAACGCTTACGTGTTACAAAATATTGCCACACAGGAACCGGGTGTCTTCACGGGAAAGGCTTGCCTTGTGTAACTAGTTTTGTTGTGTATACTAAACTTCTGTTGACAATCTCTCACTGCACAGTTTTCTGTTATAAAACTTTGTAGAAAAAAACAGAGTGTTGAACCACCAAGTGTGCTGTTTGTACAATAAAGTGAACACTCTCATAACTGAACGAGTCGTGAGAAACCGAGAAAATCATTCCGGATAGTGCTAACGGCGCATGTGTGTACACCACTGTTGGCAATAAGCCGCCCGTAGGCCGTAACTGGACTCTGTGTGAAGATGCCTTAAAAGAGGGATACTTGACGTTATTGCCATTCGACACTGGCAGTATTCCGTGACCAGAAAACCTCTACACGTTGTTTTCTTTTACTCTCTGCCCTCTTTCGTTGACTATACATGTTAATAAAAACCCCATTGACTAATGTAACGTTGGTCCTAATACTTGCTACGAAGCACGCAACATCTACTACGAAGCGCCAAACTTTCACTGCTGACAGAGACAGGCCGAGAACGAACTGCCACTCTGACTATTATGTGGAAAAGAATCCACTTCCGTGTTGCACATCATTGTTTGAGTCTACCCAGCAGCCTACACTACGCATTTGCGTTGCGCTGGGCGGGAGGCGAATATCCTACAGATGCATGAAAAATCAAAACCAGCACTTAACCTACACTAAACCGAAATAAAACCTAATTTGTTTCTAAACTGAAATTTCTGCAACTGTTAAACAATGCACTCGTTTCAGAATTTTAAACAGAAAGACGCACGAATCAGGGACGGCAAGTTTTCTTCTACAGAACAATCGGAGAAAAGCATCGAAAATTGAGACGATGTCCAAAAAAATAAAAATATTTGAATTACTTGTGGTTTTTAGAGCTTAGACTCATTAATCGATGAAGTGAGAAGTATCTAAAGTAGACCATCAATAGTGTATTCAACTGCCCATTTTCACTCCCAGAACCACGTGCCTATACCATTGCATTCTTTGCCCACAGTTGCATCTTGACGCCACAAGGCGTTCTATGTAAACAAAACCAGTAAACCACCATATGCGACGCACAACATGACGGTGCTGGCTTCGGCTGAGTTGATCACTTTTCGGCGGATCTGGTGTTGTGATCGGATATCCCGAGCGAGCGGCATGTGCGCAAAGCTTCGCACCGTGGCAGCAAGCAACAATAGAGATCACCCAACGAGTTCACTCTATTATTGCTTGTTCAGGCCACATATATATCATGTTTTTCTTCACGCACATCCCGTTCGTGGTGAATCACATATTTAACGCAACGCCACCGGAGAGGTTGCAACACTAGACTATTGCAGGCACGCAAACTGAACGAGACACGCTTTACATTCGGAGATCCTGATTCAGTATCTGACCTCAACCTACTACAGCTGAACAAACCAAATAAGGACTGATTTAGCTCGCCTTGCGAACTTAAAGACGTCCTGATCAGTAAAAGAATTACTTCCGTTTGCCACAGCAGGAAGCAAAATTTAGACCAAAGACTGGAAATTGTCGGTGAAGTTGCAAATGGATTATGGCGATTATTAATTTTGTGACTCACAGCCTCTTGTTCTTAATCAAGAAAGTTAGCCAAAAGGAATATAACACTTAAATAGTCAAGTGGTTATTTTTTTAAATTGATTATACAAAAATAGGTTAAACCTTTCACGATTCTCATTAAATTCAGTCACCCACAGATTTGTGTTACTAAACGTATTGAGATTAAGGCCAGCGCTATGGGCTTTGGAAGGATTTTTCCAAGGGATGGCCAATAGTGGATTTTTCCAGGCTGGCCCAACAGTCGTGAAATTTCAATTTTACCAACTCGAAGCTCAAGAAAAACCTTTTTTGCTAAACATTTAATAGGAAAATATCAAATTTCACAATCCAGGGGAACAAGGCCCCCCCTGCACATCCCTTGGCCAGCGCTATGCAACTCTTCAGACTCAGAAAAACATTGCGAGGTTGGTCACAAATCACAATCAAGCACAGTACATAACACGTAAGCGTGTATCAGGCATCACTAACACAGAGTGACTAACATCCGGGATGCGAAGTCGGTGTCTCATGGAGTTGGAGGTTTTTAGCTGGAGTTGGAGTCGGATTCCTAAGAGCACTAGTAGGGGTAGGAGTCGGATTATTTTATCCGACGACTCCGGAAATCCAGTTGAACCATTTTTTACATCGCGGAATCCGAACTCGTACCTGTTGAAATGGCACAATTTTTTTTAAACATTTATTGAAACAGAGAATTCTTGCTGTGTACCACGATTTCCATTGATTGTTAGTTGCTACAAAATAGTTGACAGCCAAACTTCATTCACGTTATGATAAGAAGTCGGAAATTTTGGAAAGATCAGAGTCGGTGGTGGAAATTTTGGAAAGGTCGGAGTTGGAGTCGGACATTTTACCTCCGACACTGCGATAAACATTTGCATGACCTCGAATTGAACTACTCAAAACAACCTAAACGAAGCCAGAAAAAACTGAACCTGATTAATGGAAGGCGTTTTCTAGTTTTGAACATGTTCAGACAAAAAATTTTAACTGACAAGTTGAGTACGAAAGCGCAAAATAATTGATAACGTTGTTTTTAGCTTTCCAATAAATCTCAACTTAGATTTTAAATGTGACTCTCATTCAGTTTATGGAACACTTGCATCTTTGTTCGAAAGAAAAGGACGGAAGAACTTTCCCACGGGTGCTCGATTAATTTTTGTTCACTTCTGACATCACTCCTCAGTCGCTGGCTCTTATTACATAAGAAGAGCTTTTGTAGAAAACAGACCTTCGTCAATGAAAATTTTATGCAGTTTGGAGTCCAACGTATCTTTCAAACATTGCAACATAACACAAGGAATTTCATACAAAGTTGTCACAACTCAAAGCAGATCAATGCTACTGAAACTCTACCAAAAAGTGCTGTCTGTCTCACGAATAGGCGTAGTTATACTCACAGTAGCAAATACCACGTGGCAAGGATATGTAACCAATTCCGACTGAAAATCTTTATTACTAGTACGTCGCTGCGGTTAATGTAACTGAAAACTAAGCAAAGATTTGTTTTGAAACCATGTATGAATAACTCCGAAATTCCGTCGGCAAGAAGAGCCGTTCTCAGCATTTTCCTATTTGCGGATTCAAATTTATTTTGTGTCAGACCTCATGATCCATATCACAAGAGTACTCGAATAACAGCAGAATGGTTAGTTATAAAAAACATATAGCAAGGTACACGCTACAAAACAAGCTTCCGCTAACGATTGGTTGGAGTCTTAAAATGGTGTCTTGGCCTCGAGGTCAGTGTTGCGGGGCCAAAAACTAAGTGGAGAACACTAAAAATAGCAGGGTGGTTTTCTCTTAAGTATTTCGCAAAACATGAAAACGTAACAGAACAGTCCTCTGTTTTTTTAAAAATGTTGCAAGAGTGCGTTTTTTTGCTCCGCCCGACTATACCACTTCCCAATCTCAACTTCAGTTGTAACCTGAAAGCTCTCCGTCTCGAAAAGCCAAGTTTTCGCTCTTCGTCTCAAGGGGCCGCAATGTGTTCTTTGCGTCTGATATCTTGAATGAAATATCACAATTTAACCATTGTTTGGAAACTTGACCATTTCAAATAAAAACCAACCAATTGATGAACCTGCCCGATGTGACTTGGTTCAATGATTCCAAAACATAAATAGCAAACTGCCGACTAGTGGCTCCTGTACCCTGGAAAGTGACGAAACCTGCGCTTGCCTTGCCTATGATGTTGGACGGAGTTCGAACTGCTTTCGCCCTGTGCAGGGTTGTAGTGGGGGAATGCATGGGAACGGCGTTCCCACACCTTTTTCACGTTTTGCTTTAAAATGAGTTGGAATCTGTTTCAAAATGGCTATTTTTTTGATGATTTCTCACACCTTTTTTGTTTGCACTGCATCCCTGCCTAGATGGAAATTCTTTCGGTAAAAAGCAAGCACGTCATCGAGTGTATTTTGTTTCCGAATAAAGAAGACTTCGTGAAGACAACGTTTCCATGACTTTTGCTCTTTTAAACGACACAAATGAATATTTTTGCGTCAGTGATTACTTGCCAGTGATAAGTTATTGATTACTATAAATTTTATTTTTTCGGATTTCTTCACTGTGGTCCGTCCGTGTTGAAGGTGATCCGAACTTTTCAAGTTCAGAAATTTGTGTGAACAAAATTGATGGTACTTTTAAAAGCTTGCTAAATACAGGATTTTACTCACTCGAAACTAAGAAAACAACCTTTTTTGCTAAACATTTAATAGGGTCGGATCGCGATGTCCGCACATGACATCAATAACCTTTTTAACAAATGCAACCAATTATGTTGAAAGGACCGAGTCGAGAATTGATGTTGATCCTTCGAGGAATGTGCCTGCCATGCTCTCTGCTTTCATAACTTTGCGATGATTCCGCTGCACCTGTCCACGTTTCAGTGACAATTCTCCGCAAGAGCGAACGCAAAGTGTTTTACTATAAGGAAATCAATTTCGCGTCATTTACGCATCTTCAGTCCTGTAAATTGCAAGCAAACACTTACGGATGAAACAATGAAAGACTAAACCACGATTTGGAGAAAGTACGCGAACTGTAGTTTCAAACACACGCTATGACCATGATGCTGTTATCACCGAAACTAAACTAACGCCAGGTATCGGACGACTGGTTTCAGCAACCTATTTGAACGAGTCACAGAAGCATTATTCGACCGCTCTTGGCCTGCACAACTACGAAGTGCTGGTCAACGCATCGCATTAAGATGAAACAAGCTTTGTAAGTCCAACTGTTTTAGCCAGCATTTCCTACCTGTAGTTCGCGTGCTTTTTCAAAGTCTTTGAATGTATATGGATTTTTTAAACGATTTCACAAGATATCTGCCTTCTTCCAGATTCTATGGGCCCTACCAAGCAACCATTTTCTTTGAAAATTTTGTGCCATTTCCAAATCTGTACTGCAGCCAGTGTTTCAAGGTGTTTTGAAAGACCGAAACGGTCCCTCAAAAATTTTCCAACGGTATCTTAAAATACAGTAGAACCTCGTTTTACGACCACCACCAAAATACACCATAAAACCTTGCCTCATGACCATCTTGGTATTGAGATAAAACAGTTGTGGTCTCATAAAAATGTCTTAGCGGGCACCAAGGTTAAACCTCAAACAAAACTGACTGCAGCTACGGGTTTTACTATCGCACGCTGTACAGTCTTGTTCGACTGTTTGAGCATATTCCAACATAAACACCTCTATTGAAATGACAACTGTTTCTATATCTGAAAAAATGAACGCATGAAACAAAAGACATGAACTTTCTAGTTGTTTCCGCGCATGCTGTTAAAATTTGAGATCTTTTGGAAATATGATAAAGTTAATAGCTGGCATAATGACGACAAAGCTTTGGGTCACGTGGGACACCGCATGTTGCTGTCTGCAACAATCCGTATTTAGAATTTTGAGATACAAATTGGACTGAAGAGAGAATCATCAATGAACAGAATTTCCTATTCACACATTTCGCGCATGTAAACAAGTAGCCTACTCAAATATATTCGATTTGGCAAATTCAGAGCAAAGGCTTTTGTCAAACTTTCGTTGGTTATACCGGAATGCTTACCAAGAGTGATCAGCGGGAGAACCTGTTTCGAAGACAAGAATAATAAAAAACCTTTTTCATAAATGCCACAGTGTTACAAGGTGAAACTTGGGTTCGTAACACAGTTGATGACTGTTTTTTGCTCTTTACTTTATTCAATGAAAATTATGAAAGTTTGTCGTCGTATGGATATCGAAGGGACCACAATCCCCCTTCTTTTGAAAGAAATGTTGTTTCCTTATATTCTTTAGTACTGCAGAAAAATCGTGGCCACTGGTTGCCATTTTAAAAAAATTTCCTATAGAAACATTTTTTCACTAACCTGATTAGCACGATGTGACATATCCTTTTTTGTGAAAATGTTCCCCAAGTTTCAAGTTTAGCACTACATTTCTGATTATGGGATCACCGAATCCAACAAAACCATTAAACTAACGCTGTTAAAACTTATGTTCTGATGCTATTTCGTTCCAGTTTATCACACCTACTGTAAATACGCTGTTGAAACTATAGTGACAACACGCAGCTCAATTATATTGATAATCTGGATGCGATACCTAACCACCTATCCAACCTCATCTTTGGCCTGGAAAATGACGTTGCAGTCAAATTCTTGGGCTTCATCTGCTTCAGCTGCCGGTTGTTGACGGCAAGTAACTTCTAGACCCTGGCAGTAAAGAGTACATTGCAGTGACTATTTTGAAAAGCTTTGCGACAGAAAACGACCTCTCAGGTTATGACTTTCGGTACTGAAGGAAAAATAGATTGGACGTGTGAAACTGTTCGCTGAAGCCAAAAACTACGAACTGCTATTCGTGAATCGTTTTATCTTAGACTATGTTTTTCATTGCTTTAGCTATGGTCTGCAAGTCAGCTACGTCACGACGAACAATGCAAGTCATTCCACCCGGAAGTTTTCAGTGTGCTGCAAAGCTGCGTAGGTTGAAATGGCTGTAGAATGAAAGATGGCTTCAGGTTCATTTATTAGCCCCCTGCCTAGATCAAGGGTCCCCAACTCGAGATACATGTGCCTGTAGGGGAACATTTGCCTATTCGAAGGGTTTCATTTGAGTTTAGTAAAAGAAGCGAAAATATATTTACAATATTATTTATTTCCTAATATTTATACATGTAACTTTGAGACATAAAACGGACTCCACTTTTACATTACTAAAAATCTAAAAGTTCTTTTAAGAATTGAGTGGATTTTTGTCATTTTACTCAGCCTTTTTGTCATAAAATCTTTTAGGGTTAGCCTAAATGCTTATGCCGTCAAAATGCTGAAGGGTCACGTGGTCAGAGAAAGGTTGGAAATCCCTGGTCTAGACGTTTCATTTTAGTGGTACTACGGCCCTGAAATGGCCATGTGTTCTGTTGTTTCACTGACATCACCTCTTCAAAAGCTGCTCTTGAACAAGGCACAAAAGGGCCTGATTGTATTTTTGCAGAACACGTGCTGTATGCAGGTGAATCTCTTTGCTTTTTTCTCAGTGTACTTTTTGACATGTGTATTGTTCACGCTTTGTACCTAGTTCATGTTTAAGCACAACAATAGTTCCCATATGCACAAATAAGAATGGGAATATGTCCTACACATCAAATTACAGACCTGTGGCAGTTGCCACAGACCACAGTGGTGTCAAAACGACTTGAATACTTCATCTTGTCTAGCATCTCTCTTTTCCTCAGAACCACAGACAATCAATTTGTGCTTAAAGCTGGACATGGTATTGACCAATGTGCATTTTTGTTGAAGCAAACTGCTTTCTACTTTTTAACCCATGGTTCATCAGTGCATGCTGTGTTTTTACATGCCTCGAAAGCATTCGATCGAATACTACACATGAAATTATTTTAGAAACTAATTCAAAGAAAGGCGCCAATGTGTTTAGTGCGCCTACTGAAACATTGGTACAAGGAGCAAGCGATGCAAATAAAATGGGACAAGCATTTTTCTGAACCGTTTCATGTGTCTAATGGGGTTAGACAAGGGGAGTACTGAGTCCATACTTGTTTGCTGTTTGTTTAGATCAGGGGTCGGGAACCTTTTTGGCTAAGGGAGCCATGAAACCTACATATTTTTAATTGTATTTCCGTGAGAGCCATACAATATTTTTCAACATTTAATCCCACTAAGTTATAAGTAAACCAACAATTTTAAACAGTGGTGAATGTCTGAGTTTTCTCTTTAATAAAATGCTTCTTACTGTTAATGCGTCTTCTGGTGCTGCATGGTGTTGCTGATGGCTTGGTAGCCTGGGAGAGGGTGAATTACAGAAAAAGTTTCATTTGCAACAATCGTGTTAAGAAAATATCAAGAAAGCCAGATGCCGTCATCAAAAGAGCCATATATGGCTCGCGAACCATAGGTTCCCGACCCTGGTTTAGATGATTTATCCAACGAACTAAACAACATTAAAGCAGGGTGTTATATTGGTGAAGTTGTAGTAAATCACTTGATGTTTGCTGATGATATTTGTGTGTTCTGTCCAAGTGTACGTTGGTTGCAAAGCATCCTTGATGTGTGCTAGGCTTATGCTGAATCGCATGGGATTATTTTCAACTGCAACAAACTGTTTGTATGACGTTTAAGACTAAGAGTAAATAAAGCACAGTCACCCAATTATTGACATTGGTTGGTCAAAACGAAAAAAATATGTTAACCAATACAAATATCTGGGGATTTTTTGGATATATGCACTCAGATGACAAAGACATTCAGAGACAACTGCGATATCAATGTTGTGCAGCAAACAAGCTGCGAGCCTTTTTTTCTCGATGTTCAAATGCAGTTAAAAATGTTCTTTTTCGTTCCTTTTGTACGCCCATGTAGGCCCATATGCTATGCATCACAACTATGATGTAATTTCAGGAAGCCATACATGCAGATATTGTGTGTGGCCTTATTTTGGATGCAGAGCTCTATACAACCTGCCCTGGAGAGCGAGTGATAGTAGCCACCAGCTTCAATGTAACATTCCTGCCTTTGAGGCTCTGTTACGAAAAAAAACGTACCAGAAAATCCAGCAACATATGGTTACGTGCTTTGATGCAATCAGATTGTTCGTAATCATCCCTATTCTTTGAACACAACGATCGCCGTTTACTCTGTGAATGAGTGAGCTAACTTTGCAGGGGCTGTTTGATTGATGGCATGTCATGTCACAATGCAATCGCATTTTCCCTCGCTCGCCTCCCCTTAAACACACCACTGGTTCTACCTTCAACGCACTTGCAAAAAGTGTCTGCAACCGTGTGATTCCGCCAGCTCCAATGCCTTGTAAAACGATCTGTTTTGTCTGTTTTGTACCGACCTGCATTCTGCAGAGTGTGTGTGTTTATATTATATGGACTTCGTGTCTGGTCACAAACAAATAAATTTAATTTAATTATCCAAAACAACTGGCAAATACACAAGGTTCCTCGGGTTTTCAACTATCTTATTCCATGGGCTAACGTTCAGAAAGAAACTAGAAATTGTGTTTTGCGTTCGACCGTTTACATAAGATCCAGTAATTACGTCTACATTCAGAAGAATTGAATTTATTGATTAAATATTGACAACATTTTCTGACTCGTGAAAGCCTCGGTCACACATTCGGTTTTCAAAACCAAGAATACTGGCAAGTGAATTTTCACCCCTAACGTCGACTAGATAGCTATCTCGGATTTCCAATACGCTTTTCAACGTGTTTGTGTTTGCTGAATTTTTCACAGCTTCGTCGTCATGTTCATTGTTTTTCATTGCATTTTTAATTGTTACTGAGATGTCAATCAAATCATAACGGCCTTCTGGAATGTGTATTTCAAACCATTGTCTTTGTCGCAACGATGAGTCATCATCTCCTCGCTTGCTCGTGTTTACTTCTATATAACCAGGAGAATACCGAAAAACATTATTGCTTTCATCGAGGTTGGGAAAACTACAATACGTTTCTAAGTTCACCAAAGCCATTTCATACTTTCAGGTTTTGTTCAACTCGATTGGGGGGTTAAAAGTCGTCTTCATTTTTGTTGAATTGTCTGAAACAACAATTTGAGTTTTTGTTGAATTGTCTGAAAATATTTTGGTTCAGTGTTTTGAACGATTTTTCAAGAAGTTCTGAATTGTTCATTTATTCTACAATAAAGAATTATCAAATATGATTCTGTATTTGGCATTGTCTTTTGATGAGGGTAAGTCAATCACCACAAAGTTATGAGGTTTTGACCACGTTGTTTTGAACAACTTCTTGAATGGGTCTTTGGTCGTATCTTGAGACACATAGTCATTACAAATATGGTCAATATTCTTTTGGTCTAGTGGAAACAGACAAAAGAAGTTTGCGTTTTCCTAATTGTTTGACGAGGAAGTTTGAAGTAATTTTGTGATTAGTTCAGGCAATCACAATTTGAATGCCTTCCATGGACGTAATATATTTCACATTTATTTTGCTTCTGAAGCAAGAGATCATCGAATATCACGAGATTTTTATGTTCTGAAGACAACTCCTTGGGGCGTAAAACGTCGTCTGCCGATTCATAAAAATTGCATATAATCGGTTTTGCGCCGACCGCGTCGGCTTTGCCAGCTCGCCTGGCGACGCCTCCGCTCCTACTCACACAACGTTCGCTTCATGTGCTTCGCTTAACCTTCGACCTTGCCAATTCTTCAATCAAAACGTCTCGCTGTATTTCATCACGATTTTCAAACGAACTCATGATTAATCCTTTCGGAAGTTGTTCTTCAAAACCTTTCGTAAAATTTTATACTCTGGTTGAAACAAAAACTTGCCAAAAACCGACAACTTTGAATAGTCTAACCCAGTGGTCACCAACATGGCGCCCGTGGGCACCATGTCGCCCTTGAGGACCACGCTGGTCTCCCGCGGGCCTGATTTGAAAATAGCATTAAGATAATGAGTATCGTCAAATAGATTAACATCATTAATGATAACGTAATAGGTAAATTGAACTAAATTTTTATGTCAGAAATGTGTATCAAACTAGTAGCCCTTAGCGTTAATCGATACTCAAGTAGCCTGTTTACATGGCGCATTTCATTGTGGCCAAATTGTGGCTTTTGGTCGATTGTGGCTTTTATTTTCCGAGTCACGTTTAAGAGTGTGGCTTTCTTAAGCGTCACTCAGCAAATAAAAAGCCACAATCGACCAAAAGCCACAATTAGGCCACAATGAAATGCGCCGTGTAAATAGGCTAAAGAAGTAGCTCTCTGTTCCACAAAGGTTGGTGACCCCTGGTCTAACCAGTTTGGCTGAAGAAGTAAGTTCAGCAAAAGAGTAGTCTTTTCACAACCTGACTTTCCAATAATCAAACCCCCGCAGGCTCTTTGGCAGAAGAGGGTAATTATTTTTGGTTGTGTTTTCATTCCATGAAACGTTTTTTATCTCCAATTAATAAATGGATAAAATTTATACTGACAAACTTTATTGGGTTAAATGTCGAAAATTTACAGAAACGAAGGTCGTGAAAAAACAACCAAAAATAATCGTCAAATGCTTCAAGGTATTTGTGTTGTTTGTGGAACGAAAAAGTCTAAGTTTGTGAAAGCAAGTTCTAAAGCAAGTGGTGGTAGTTTTATCAACAACGCAATCAACAGTCTTCCATTTGAGATGCATTTGCCTGGTCACTCATTTACTGGTCCAGGAGCAAAGCTGAACAAAAGATTGAATTCTGATGGCTCCTGGAAAAAATGGTCAAAGCCTGTTAACCGAGTGGACCTGAGTGCATACTACCACCACTTATGTTATCGAGATAATCCAGACACTAAAACACGCAACGAATAATGTGACAGAGAGATGCTTGAAGAGCTTGACGGAATTTGCAATCCAACACTCAGAGAAAGAATGGAACGAGGAGTTGTTTCTAAAATTATTGGAACAAACGAGCGCTTCGAGATGGGAATAAAAAAACGCGAAAGCAAGTGAACCGAACGTGAAAATTTCCTGGACAAATCAACTCGCTGACGAACTTCATAAACCAGCTGTCACAAAATTTCCAAAAAGAAAAGTGTTTTTGAACAGCATTGATAAAATCTGAACAGTAGACTTGATTGAAATGAAATATTCAACCGTGGGATCAGGCATCTTCCGACTGTAATAGATGTATTTTCAACATATGGTTGGATGCTTCCACTCAAAGATAAAACTGGTAAATCTGTTTCAGATGCGCTCAAAGAGACTTTTAAAACGTCACAGAGAATGCCAGAGAAACTTTGGACAGACAAGGGAAAAGAATTTTATAATAAACATGTAAAGGAGCTGGGTGATGAACTTTACTGAAAACGAAGAGAAGTCCTCAGTTGCTGAACATTGAAATCGCACAGTGAAAGAGCGACTGTACAAGCAATTCACAGCAAACAACACACAGAAATATATTGACATTCTGGACAACTTTGTTCGAAAGTATAACACCTCAAGGCATTCATCAGTAAAAATGACGCCAGTTCAAGCAAGTAAAAAAGAAAATGAAGTCACAGTTTTCAGTAATCTCTATCTAGACTTTGAAAGACGTCCAACAGCAAAATTTCAAATTGGTGACAAGGTAAGAATTCCCAAAAAATGGGCTCATTGAGAAAGGCTACACCCCAAATTGGACTGAGGTTTTCACTGTATCAAAAATACAACGAACCAACCCAATATTTCGCAAAATAACTGATTACAACAACGAAGCAATTCAAGGTACGTTTTATGAACAAGAGCTTCAGAAATCAAGCCAAGAGGTTTTCAGAATCGAAAAGGTTGTGAAGAAAGGCAAAACTAGATCGGTGGTGAAGTGGAAAGGCTATCCTGATTCTTTCAACTCATGGGTTGATAACAAAGAACTCATTAAATTTCAATTAAGCTATAATATAAATAGATACTATAGAAATTCTTGTAAGACACGGAGTAAAAAGCTCAACTGTGCAAGCGAGCGAAGCAAGCGGGTCGTTTGTGAAAGGAGAAAAACTCACATCAGCACAACTTGAAGAGTTGCAAGAAGAACTAAGGAACTCAAAATAATTCGATAAAAATATAAAGAAAAACTCTCAACTGTGCGAGCGTTTCTGGGTGATGAAAGTCTCTCACAAGCACAAAAAGATGCATTTACCGAATTATTTTTGCAATGTTTCCCAGAAGTCAAAATCTTCTTGAGAAAATATGTGGTTATCCGTTTGAAATGAATTTGGACCCTACCCAAACCGCTCACGCATGCTCCCATGCGGTTGCTCATATCTTTGGAATCCCATTCAAAAATTTGAACATACAATAAATGTTATTTCTAAAAATCAAAGACCCATCAAAAAGAGACGCTTGTCGCTGAATTTCTCAAAAACAAAAACAAAATTCAAACGATTTTCGCTCAGAACGGATTTGTCAACAATCACCGCTGCCGTTGAAAATTGTTTGTAAATTTGCACCACTTCAAACAGCAATTGAAAATACACCCGACGTTTTAAACGCACCAAATGTTCCAGCATTGCCATCACTAGCGTACGGAAGGGGGAGGCCACGGTGCCATGGCCACCCCCTCAGACCCTAAAAATAAAAAAATGTGAAAACAGTATTGTCTAAAACTTGCATGCAGAATGCACGAAAATGCGTATTTTTAGGTGTAATTTTGCAAAATTTTCCCGGGGACATGCCCACGGAACCCCCTAGAATGGTCGTGTCTTCGGCACTTCCCCTAAAATTGTTTTATTACGTCACACGATTGTGGCGTCACGTGGTTGTGACGAAACTTGGCCACCCCCTCGGAAATTTTCTGCGTACGCCACTGATTTCCATAAGAGCTCCTCCACCCACTGAAAATGGAACAATTGCTCAAAGATATCTTCGTTTGTTAACAACTAACAAAGCAGTCAGAACTTTTGATGTCATAGACAAAGATGGACAATATTATCGTGGCAAATCAAAAGTCGACATTGATAGAAATGATTTAATTATTGATGATAAACGATATAGTGGAACACAAGGTCTTTGCGATTTCATTGTCATGAAAAATCCTGAGGTTGGTTTCGCTACAGAAGAAGACAAGAAAAACTATGAAGAAATCATGGTAAATTCTGGAGCAATGAGACATCCAAATCATCCAGATAAACCATTTGCAAACATAGGCTATAGATGGCAAACAGTCATGAAACCAATTTGGAGCGAGCATGTGAAAAAAAACAAAACAAAAATCAAAGCATCAACAGAAAAAAGGTAAAGGTATCATCTCACCAAGCGACTCGAACGCATTGTGTGAATGACTCGAACTTTTGTTTGGTTCAAAACACGCAGGACACACTGGTGTTCGAAACGCGATTGTTGAAGTTGGTAATGAATTGCTCAGACAAAAAGTCATCTCGCGTGATGATTACAAAAACTTAAATTGTGAATTATGTAGCCTAGTCACATATATTTTTCTGCGCCACCAATATCCCGCAGTTGCGCACATCTTGACTCACACGGTTAATTTGGCTTTCGGGCCAAATCAGGCTTCAAAAATGTCGGGCTTTTGATACCGCGTTCGCGCCAGGTTCGGACGTCAAAATAAGGCCCGTTATTAAGCCGTTCAATGTAACATTCGTACCAGTCTTGGAGGCCTAATTGTGAAAAAATGTGTATGTGAAGTGTAGTGGGGCACAGTAGACCTAGGAGCACAATCCTCTTATTTGATTTATTCAAAAAGTTGAACATTTTGAACTTTAAAACTTCCGTGGTGATTTAGTCTCATACCAGCCGTGGTACCAAAGTGAATTTCTCCTTGACAGGCAGCCGTTTTTACGAGTTACAGGGCAAGTTATGTTTTTGCTGCCCAAATGTAATTTACAAAACCGCATTTAGATTTGGGTTTTGCCCACATTAATCAACATTTTCTTTTTTTAGGTGTATTATGTGCGTAGAGGCACATTATGTTTGTATGGTAAAGCATGAATTTCAGCATACTGCATTGGTTACATTTAGGCTAATGTTTGGTAATCATACAAATGTATTTCCGCATGCAGTGATAGCGGGTAATTAGAATGTGAAAGCAGTGCAAAGGCAGTCAGCAAGTGCCTATTTTACATTGGATATCACGTGGACATTATGAAATGCATGCATCCCAACTTTTTATTGACCAGTCGAGCGCACCCCATGCTCATGTCGAGTGTGTCCGATGCATGGGGCACACTCGACAGAAAAAGTACCCTTTTTAAATTGGTTGTAAAATACTTTCTGAAAAGCATTGTTTTCATATTTTGGCATGATATTGTGTATATACAGTTGCTTTATTGTATGATAAATTTTGAGCTTGTTTGGACTTGAGCAGTGGTTGAAAATGCAAAAAGTGTCGACTGTGCCCCCACCTTCCCCCACCTGTTTCTGGAATGATGCAGAAAGTCTAACAATATATGATTGTGCACTTTGTTGTAGTCAAAATGTTTATATTCGTCCTAGATCTCGTCCTAGATCACTAGATCTCGGAGCAGGTGTTGAGCAGCCATTCGATTGTCTCATCATCCAGAACCACAAGGCTGTGCAATCCATGAGTAGGTCGGTGGGTTGGACATTGAAAGACAACATGGTCGACGGTTTGTTCTTGCAACATACTTGAAGTAACTCCACAAAAAGTTCCAAGGAAATTGAAAACAATAATGAGTTTGAACTTTGTAAAGAAAATTAGGAAAAGATTGATATCCTCCTCCGGTACTCCTCAGCCAAGAAACAGGGTTCTTAGACTCTGCCTCCGCAAAGAACAGGCAGATCCGCGAAGCAGAGTCCGCAAATCCGCTTTTTGTCCACCTCTGGAATCCAGTGTTGAACATGAACTGGTATCCGGATCGTCATCCAACCAGATGTTGCTATTTAGAACCAGATCCGGGCTGGACTGGATGTCGAAAACACTCTACCGGATCAGATATGGATATCCAAACTGCGTTGACCACTGCAGTCAAATGCTTAATCAGAGTTTTTCATACATGAACCAGTGATGTGCCCGAGTCATTTTGTTGAGTCAGAGGCAAGTCATTACTTGGTCGAGTCAGAGCGAGTCACAAGAACTGTCGAGTCACTTCGAGTCATTGGTTTGCAAGCTCGAGTCAATGTCGAGTCACATGAAATTTCACATTTTTTCTATGACATTTTTATGCTATGAAATAGCACCCAATGCTATAAAATGGGCCTGATAAGTCAGAAAATGGTGCCCAATGTTGTTTTAACAAGTTTCATTGCAAGTAATTATTTATATTTAGTTTTCTCAGTTTGCATGTTACTTCTCTCCTTCACTGTCAGTCATCTAAAAAATTCTTGCCCAACCTTGCTGCAACTGTTGCAATCTTTCAGCTAGCGTTGTGTTGAATATGCGATTCACCACGTGCGTGATGAGCGTGAAGAACAACATCCACCTATATGTGGCGCGAACAAGCAGAAATAGAATGAGCACGACGTGTGATCTCTACTGTTGCTTGCTGCTGAAGTGTGAAGCTTTACGCACTTGCTGCTCAACCTTTCCAATCACAAGAAAGCGGTGCTTTGACCAGGATGTGAACGTGGTGCCAGGTGAACCTTCACAAAAAGAACGTGCGATAGGTTCGGTTCATTGCAAAAAGGAGATGTTGCAACCTCTTAGTTGGCGTTGCTTTGAAAGTGTGATTCACTGCATACGGGGTGTGCGCAAACAGCAACACACAAAAGATGCCTCTTGAACAAGCAATAATATGGTGATCTCATTGGGTGATCTGTATTGTTGACTACTGCCACAATGTAAAGGTTTGTGCACTTGCCGCTCGAGCTTTTGATCACAACATAGGAAATATACTTCCTTGTCTTTCACATGCCCAATATGTGAAAAGGACCAGAGATGAACATGTTCTTGGATTTGGATTTAAATCTTGCGACATTTCCAGGTTTGTTATCCCATTTGACTGTTAATTATTTGTCTACCTAGCCTGATAGCCTTACCATTTTTAGGAACACTGCCTTATATTGCGGTCAAGGGTGACAGCTACTCCAAGGACAATTGTATCATCTTGTGCACATCCAACTGTGAAAACGTAACTGCCCTATGTCGCATATCATCATTCACATGTACAGACTACAATAATAGCTTTACACATATCATTGTATCATTCAAAGGTTAAGCAGTGTACAAAATTCATAATTTATTTAGACAGTTTCACATTTACATTTCAGAGAAAGTAAATTCTATCCTAAGGTCTTTTCTAGGAAAGTCCTTCTCGGTACCAAGCGAGGTCTAATCGGATTGAGAGTTCAGTACCATTTCCCAGCCTAATATAACCAGTTCCGGTGTCAAGCGAAAATTTCTGACTTCACGCCATGTGTGCATGCACAGAGTAATATTCTACAAACGAAATTCCCACAGAAACTTGATGATTAGGCTCAGGGTTTAGTGTTTAGGTAAGTGTGTCGGGTTAAGGTTTGCTTAGGGTTAGAAAAAGGAAAATAATTGAGGTCTAACACAGTCCAATATTTTTCAGTGGTGACATTATTCCCGTACTGAAGGTTGTTGTGGGTATCTGACATCTAACCAAAAAGTTTTAATTTACACAATACACATCAAAAAAGTTATCACCAAACTTTATTCCATTGCTCTGAGAAGCAATATAACTGAGAAAGTGTGATAGGTCAGAAATTTCGCTTGACACCGGGTAAGGCCCGTCTATGGTCCTTCGCATATAGAAACAAAATAATTTTCGTTTGCCTCTGGTCCGGTTCGGAGCTACTTCAGTTTGTTGAAGTATTTCATTGTCTTCAATCTTCATATGTTGACAGATGTTGGAGTAAGAAGCGTCCAACATTCCTCCCGGGTGCATTTTGGCTTGGAATTTCATCTGTTTTCTTCCGTATTATCGTTTTGGTTCTTGCTCTTTGACATAGGTGAACTTAATGACGATTTCACTTGTACAATCCACCACTGATAAATACCAAAATAGTTTTTTCTTTAGAGTTTAGACAATCTATGCTACAAAGGCTTCAAGTTCCTTTTCTGAAATATTGTTCAATTGTCAGTCTGTTGATGTTAGGACGTTAGTATTCGAAATTGAACGTCTTCTTGGTCGTTCGTTATGTGTGTAATCTCCTTATTTCGGCATGTATAGATGCATTTCATTATCATCTTGATAGATCAAATAACGATGATATTGATGTTTTCGATGAAGATGATCATCAGATGTTGGAAGTTGAGAAATAACGTTGTTTGGAAACTTCCCAACTGATACAGTGTCGTCTCATTTTCTCAGCTGAATTGTATAGGAAGACGTTTTCGAGGAAAATCGTAGTTCGTTCATGGTCTTACAGCAGAGCCGTGTGATAGGCTGTTGGGGCCGCCCCAAAAAATTCAGATGGGGCCCTTTTTAGCAAGCATTTAGGCAGATGCGTGCTTTTTCGATCCAGTTGCAAATTATCCCCCTGAGCAGAGCTATTTCAAAACCTAACCAAGTTAAAATAATAATGTACAACTGAGGAGAAAACAACTTTAATGAACTGCCAATGCAAAGCAAGTGAAAAATAATTTTATCACTTGTTAGTTGTTATCATCAATAAAGCGAAGCAAATATGTCTCCTTGTGATGTGATGGGAAATTATTTATGATGTAATCTACTTGTCTGATGTAGTTGCCATACTTGCATCAACTATAGTATACGACAGGGGTGTGCAACCTGCGGGCCATGGGCCAAATGCAATACAACAAAGTGGATTTTTATGCCGGCCACTAGTACCAGACAGCTTGTGTGAAACGAAGGCGGGGCCCGCGGCCTAATCTGTTTAACTGCGTTTGGCCCTTCAGTAATAAAGATTGCACAACCCTGGTATACAACAATATGTGAAACCGGTGTTACTGCGCGCAGCGACGACGCTTCCTTCGCCTTGTTTAACCGCTCCAGCTGTCCATCCGGTGACCAATAATTTAACGTATGTGGCAGTTCCCTTCTAAAGAAGAAGAACATAACATGTTTAGGACAACTCCGCGAGAGCACTGGTGAATTTGGCCGGAGTGCCCAAGGCACGCCCAAGTTAACAATTACGAAACTTAGACCCGCCCGTTTTCGTTCGACTTCAAGCTCAGTTTTGTTATCAGACGAAAGTGTATTCACTCATGGTTTTATTAATACAACGTTAAGCACTGCGACATTTATCTTTCAATACAAACAACAAGAGTTTACTATAGCATGGTGTATTGATATACACATAGAGATTTATTACAAGTAACAGGGGCTAGCGCAAGTTTTATTCTTTCATGGAAGAGAGAGAGTTACCCATCCTATTGGGCAGTCGTAACACGACCTGCTTGAAAATTGGTTAAGACCTCGGTATCTCCGTTAGTCAAACCGTTCTGGGGTGTTTTTTTGGCTACAAGCATGTCTTAGATCACTAGACCCTACTCTATCACCAACTGTTTGAGTGCTAAGCTTGGTATGCCCACTGCTCAACTGATTGAACCTAGCAAAGACACAGGTATATATAAATTTTCTCGAGCATTTTCATTGGCTACTCGGATGACGTCGTGAAACGTCATTACGTCGAGTTCGGACTTTTCGGAGTTACCAGTGATTTCGGTTACGTTTTTTATCATAATTTGGATTGTGTTTTGTTATTATTTGTTTTCATTCGTTTGGATCGAAAATATTATTTATATTTTTATCTGAATTGTTGACAGAATTGTTTTTATAAGGTTTTGATTTGCTCTCTTCCTAGTGGTGACTTGCTATTGCAAACTGAGTGTAAACATACGATAGTTCAAATAAATACACAATACAACGTTCTTGTAAATCAAGTGTTTGCAAATCCAGTCTCCGTCTTCATTCTTCTTGAGTTCAGTTCATGGCTTTAGACACTCCAGTGTTTCTTCTTTGCCTTCACTATTTAATGAGGTTGTCGGCGAACTTTCAAGTTGTTTTCTGAACTTGTTTTTCAAGTCTTTCCCTGTTTGTATTTCGGAGTCACAAGTCGCTTCATGTTGAGGATGCAAAGCGAACTCAACACGTAGCTAAAGCTATGACGAACTCCCATGCAAAGGTCACGACCGGGTCATGACCCGCCCTTTTGGCGACTTGCTTAATCTCACTCTGAGTTGAGTAACAATTTAATTTCTATGTTGCCATTTTGTGTCTGCGAACAGGATGTTGAGACAGACCTTCCTCTGCTTTGCAGTCTCGAACAGTCGTAACAAAGAAAGTTGTTTTTCTGTTTTGCCACGCCTAGTATGATAAAAGTACAGCTCGGGTTAACTAGAACTTTAGTAACATTTCGGCTCTCACGTAACCAAATTCGGCTCTGGCGTAACCAACCAAGTCAGAGTGTTTCTGTTGACCGAAAAAGACCAGAGATCTGAGCTGTGGAACGTACAACGTTTTTGGTATGTAAGTTTGTTATACCCTTCATTAGGAGGATTTAATCGAGCAGTCACAGCTTGCCAATCGGCACTGAAGTAATACCTTGATCTCAATCAGGCGTTTGAAATGCATGTTTGAATTTACTGTAAATAGCCACGTTGTGCGCTTGTCTAATCGTTAATTGTCTGTAGCGCCCTCAGCTATCGGTGTGAATTTATTTTGCTCAGTTAGCTGCGCTCACAGAATGTTTTTGTTTGTTTGTGTTGTGTTTCAGAAACCGTGCTGTCGATCAATTGCCGCTGATGTTTGTTGTTTGTTTGTTGGGTCTGATAACAAGAAATTGTGCTACCTTCCGGTTCCGCTAGCAATTGCTGTTGGGAACAAGAGACTACAGTCCAGTTGATGCGCGGTTCGCAAGGGTCAGGATCTAGGCAAAGATTGTCAGGGCGCGTTTCTCAAATTTCTGCGGACTAGCTTCCTTACGGCTCGCGATTAAAAGGCTAGCTGCCGCAACAACCGGCAGTCTCATTAATGCTTGAGATTTGCATCCCGACGATCACAGAGCACCTGGTGGTCGCTGCTCAGCCGACATCATTTTAGCCATCATTTTAATAGTCAGTCTCAATGTAATTAACTTGGTGCTTTCACCAAAAGCTGATAGATGGAAGCAGTGTGAAGAACAAGCTGCTTCCCAATATACACTCTGCCTTCACTTCTAATGAGAACGAATTTATTGGAATCTGATACCATCCATCATCATCATGACACATAACAAGTGAGATTAAATCTGAAGAGGCTTTCTAAGATCGAGCAAGCGAGCATTAAACTTATCAAGATTATCCCCGGTTTTTCTGGTCGAAACTTTCAATTAGACTGTCTTAACCCTTTGGCTCCAGGGTTTACCTTCTTTTTTGCAGAATTTTGCAATCCCATAACTCGCCATGCGGTTGAGCTAGAGAGCTATCCAAACCATCCACGGATTCAGCAAGTCTTCTGCTTGAAATTGATAAAAAAAGGATTTTTGTTTTCGGTTTGGGGTTCGCTGGGGGACCGCTGAAAGTGGGGGTGTTTTTACTTTTTTGGCCACTTTTACCTGGCCCTGGACCACAACCCATTGGGCTATTATTTTGGCTCAAGATGTTTTTGGAAACAAGGCCAAAATCCGCATCTTTGGAGCCCTGGAATGACTTTCTAGCATATCGGGAGCGAAAATTATGGCTCATAAACCAAAAATTGACCAAAATTTTGCTCCCTCCAAAACCACTTTGGGGGGCATTTCGCCGCAAGCAATAACTCGCCGTCAGATTGAGCTACAGAGCTGTTCAAACCCTCTAAAGACTCGTGAAAGTATGTAGTTTGCAATAAAAAAAAAACGTTTCAGTTTAGGATATCAGGTTTTTTTTATGCTTATGTAATGATAGGTTGTTCATGTTATTTTTGCTGACGTCAGCATTTTTGCCAACCTCCCTTTATAACCCGGAGGAACCATTTAAATGACATATTTTTTTTGATTTAGCTGTTTTTTGGTTACATTTCGGGACTTTGAAGGGTCCGAACGGGTTTTTAGCGTTCCTGGTTCCAAGACTAAGGCCAAAAAACATTAAAATTAATTCGGAAAATCCCCCAAAAATATTGAGTAAAACCCCTTACCAATTAGCTGTTTTTTGGCCCAACTTTTGAACCAGAAACGCTGGAAACTCAATCAAGGTCTCTTAAAACGCATATTCTGCTCTAGAAACCAAAAATACTGCGAGTCAAAATATTGGCACGTGGGATCGGATGATGACGTCATATAATTAACCATAAAACATGTCCCTGTCATGATCCCATTGGCCCAAAACTCTCCAACCAAATTTAAAAAAAATTTTTTATTCTAAACTGCACAACGCCACTAGTCATAACAGCTCTCTAGCTCAATGTGCAGCTGAGTGATGGCTGACCAAAATTTGCCCTAAAAGGGCAAATTATGCCTTTTCTGAAAAGTTTTGAATTAGGCCAAAATCTGGGTTTTTGACCCATAATTTTGGCTACAGGTATGCTAGCAAGTCAATCCAAGGCTCTATAGATGCGGATGTTGACCTAGTTTTCAACAAAACTTTGAGTCAATTTTTGAGTCAAAAAACTTTGAGTCAAAACTTTGAGTCGCTTTTATTTGATAGGGTCTTTTCAGAACTTTTTGGAAGAAATTTTAACCCACAATTGTTTACGTATAGAAGTTGGTTTGAAGCTTTTCTTTGGTTGTTGATTGGAGATGGTGGTGGGGCCACTTTGAAAGTAAGGTACTTGCACATTACAACTGCTGTTGGTGGCCCCTTTGAAAGCAAGGTACTAGCACATAACAGTTACTCTTGAGGGCCCTTTGAAAGCAAGGTAATTAAACATTACAACTGCTGTTGGGGACTCCCTTGAAAGCAAGGTGCTTACATATTTCAGTTGCTCTTGAAGGTCCCTTTGCAAGCAAAGTACTTACAGATTGTAGTTTGTTTAAGGCCCCTTCAATGAAGTTTAAAAGTAGAGTACTTACACATTTCAGTGCCTGTCGGGGACCCTTTTGAAAGCAAATTACCTGGGCATTACAGTTTCTGTAAGGGGGACCTTTGAAAGCAAAGTACCTGCGCATTACAGTTTCTGTAGGGGGGCCCTTTGAAGACAGAGATGTTGCTTATGATCTGCTTTGTAGTACATTATATGAGTGAATAATAGTGTAGGTTTTTCATCAAAAATAAGGAAAATTTACCTGCGTAACACCTCAAGGAGGGCCCACGAAAGGGTGGCCCGAGGCAAGTGCCTCGCTCGCCTCCCCTTAAACGCACCACTGATTATTGGGCCATTTTTATTCCACGTTTCTTAGATTCTTTTGAGTCGTCGTTCAGTTGATGTAACTGTCTTTGGCATTGTTGCATAAAATTTTTTGATAAACAATTAAGCTTTCGTTTCTTCTTCAGTTGTTCTGAACGGGGTGTTCAGGTTTCTTGTCTCTTTTTGGGGTGTAATTTTCATTTTTACTGTGGGTATCTTGGGCATTCGGTCGTTTCCCCATTTCTTTTTCTGAATCATCTGTCGGGCTACTTTTTAACACACAAGGGATTTTATTAGTTTCTTTTTCTTGGTAATATTGTTTTATTATCAAGATGTTTTTCCACAGTGCAGATAATTTTACAAAGATATCCTCGAAAGGTATATCTGCAATTGTTGGGTAGTACAAATTTAATTTGGTTTTCAAAGTATCCTGAAAAGTTTTCAAAAATATTCCATTTTCTCCAATTTCATATAAGGTGAATCGAGCTTGCTTGACAGTTTTTCGTAGTTCAATAGGTGGATTTATTTTCCAATCCAAGGCTTGTTCCACTATGGCCTGCCGGAGTTGTTCACTCCGCTTTTGAACATTAACTATCGTTTCTACTTCAAAATTTGATAATGCTATGTCCTACTCCTAAACTGTTATTTTTGTGCTTTTTTCTTTCTATATGAACTTCGAAGCTCGCATTTACTGAAAATATCCGTTGTTGGTAAGAGGGAGATAAAACTTGCATAATTTATAGGCCTAACTACAATAGATGATTTTAGTAAATGGAAGGTTAAGGTATACTATACAGTAAATTCATGCAGTTCTTTTCACGCAAATCACATGCTTAATGATTAAGCACAGAAAAGTACCAAAACAATTTTTCACAGAAAAACCTCAAAAATTGTGTAGATATAATTATAAATACTATAGCCACAGAGACAGACCATAATATTCATAATGGAGTACCACTACTGTGTGTTGCGTAAGTTCCAGCAGCAAGGCAGGAACATATAGCACCACCGAATGAGGTTGCATAGACAGAGGTAAGGACAGATTATAAAACGGTTTAACAGTAAACAGTAATCCAGTGAGTATGTGTTGCTTACATGAAAAACAAACAAAATAAGGTTAGTCAGGATAGCTTGAAAGGGGAGCAAAACGATACTGCCCAGAGGCCTTTATGGAATTGAAGTGACCACGGATGTGCCTGGCCTGAGAGTGAGGCAATTCAAATTAAAGGGTCAGTTTGTCATTCAAACAGTGTGGGTCTTGTTGTGGTGTAGTGGTTAGGCGTTATGGCTGCTATGCCAATGGTTTTCGGTTCGATTCTCACCTTGCTGACTTTACTTTTTTCAGGCTTACGTGTTACCTGTATGGGTTAGTACTAGGTTAGCATTAGTTTAAGGTTAGGTTAGGGTTATTTTTAAGGCAGTGTCTATTTTGCCGCCAGGATGGCAGCAGCAAAAGACTTGGTAGAAGAAAGGAAGTAAATATAACTAAAAGATAAACCTACAACGTAACCCTAACCGTAGCCCTAAGGCTAAGCTAAACCTAACCCTAACTTATCCTTAACCTAACACTAAGCTAACCTAATGCTAAGCTAACCTAACACTAAGCTAACCTAACACTAAGCTAACACTAAGCTAACCTAACGCTGAGCTAACCTAACACTGAGCTAACCTAACACTGAGCTAACCTAACGCTGAGCTAACCTATTAACGCTGAGCTAACCTATTAACGCTGAGCTAACCTATTAACGCTAAGCTAACCTAATGCTAAGCTAACCTAACGCTAAGCTAACCTAACGTTAAGCTAACACAAATGCTAAGCTAACACTAATCCTAACCTAACAATACTAACCCTAAAGTAAAACCTAACGGAGCCTTAAAAAAAGCAAAGAAAAAAACAAAACGAAAGTCGGCAAGGTGAGAGTCGAACTGCAAACCATGAGTATAGCACTAGCAGCCGTAACACCTAAACATTACACCATGAGCAGGACAGTGTTTTCCTGAGAAAGTTACCTTTTCCTTTGTATTGCGTCATGCCATGAGACCGAATCTTCGACTGCCGGCACAATAGCTTTAGCCGATCTATTGTTGCCAGAATATTGCCGGTAAAATAGACACAACCTAGTATTTTTAACTATCAAATTTCATTCACTTTTTTATGTCAATTAGTCAGAAATTTTGGGAAGTCGGAGTTGGATATTTTACCTCCGACTCTGCAACCCTGATTTACATGCTGAATAAAGTTAATAGTAATGTCAACTGTGAAACTTCATTATTGTGTAGTGCATAAGCTACAGATATTGTCAATTCACTATGCTTGTAAAATTTTCATCCTCGATTTGTGTAAAGCCTTGCAGGAAAACCAAAAAGTAATATAGCTTGTTTGTTGTTGTGGTAATTATAATGGAGCTGCTGCTTCTCTTAATTGCCTGTGTTCATAATTACGTAGTTTGCATTCTTGTTGTGTTCACGACTATTGTGCCTTGTTCTGATGGGTGTTACTCTGCATTTCAAACTCATACTGGTTGTTTGTATGCAGCGAGTTGCGCAGTGTTTCTTTTAATTTATTTGTTTGTGAGCAGACACGAAGTCCAATGCATGAACACATACACTCTGCAGAACGCAGGTCGATAAAAACAGACAAAACAGATGGTAGTACAAGGCATTGAAGCCGGCGGAATCACAGGGTTACTGACACTTTTTGCAACTGCATTGAAGACAGAACGGTTGTTAGCCTGATTCAGGCATTAGTTGATTAAAGCCTAATGAATCAGGGAGTCTGATTTTAGTGCATCACAATTTACTTATGTGAGCTTACCAAAAATCATCAAAAAATCTATCAACCAAAAATCATCAAATCTCTACATGATAGGCTTTAAGTCAGTAAGAAAATTTCTGAGTGATTGTTTATCCACATTACATTATAAACCGCTCCCAATGAAATGCAATTGCCGAGAACAACAGCCACATGGTCACAGAAGGCCGATCATATGCCGAACTATTCCGATCTTTGGCCGATCACATGCCGAACTATTCCGATCTTACTTCGGGTTACAACGGGCCGATCTTAATTCCGCACTCGGCGAAACGCGTGCGTGACTGCAGGCAAAACACACCATGGCTGCAGGAAAAATAAACTATGGTTGCTTTGAAATGCTCTCCTGGCTACACCGTACGTCAGCGAACATTATAAATACATGTTTCTGGTTGCTAGAGACAT
>Ga0210059_1003125_pt1 | contig 26373 bp, 18 predicted proteins | sample Ectturendosymbi2_FD_188042 | JGI IMG/M metagenome (GOLD analysis project Ga0210059, IMG submission 188042) | Ecteinascidia turbinata endosymbiont from Florida, USA - Sample 2 (SPAdes) (version 2) | ecosystem: Host-associated > Tunicates > Ascidians > Unclassified | place: Key West, Florida... | reverse complement strand
GGCAAAGCCAAGCCCACATAAGAAAATGGTTTAGAGTTATCAAATGAAACATTTACTGTTTCCACACATTCAAAAATATTCGTGTATGCCAGAGAGGAAATGCGTCAAAAGCTGTAGATCGCTTCAGCACTGGAATGGTGTCATGAGATTTAAGCAGGTTGAGAACCAGTCACGCAATCATGCTTTGCGGAAAAGAAAATGTTGTCAATGCATGCTGATTGCTGAGAACGGAAATTCGCCACGCTGTGTCTACAGGCTACAGCATCCCACTACTTCATACACTGGTTTGATGCGACTAAATTTTGTGAACAACTAGACAATGTAATATTTAACAGAGATGCTTCATTATTGGACAGTTTCCACTGTAACAACGTTACGCAATTAAATGAAACCACTTGGTTTATGTACACCAATCAATAAAATCACATAGTATATCAGATTTGTTTTCTGAACCATCTTATCGCGTAGTTGTTCATTTTCTTTTCAAGCTGATTCAACTTCTTTTCATATTCAACCATCTTTTGTTGTATTCCATCTAGCTTATTCTCAATAGTTGTTAGCTTATCCAGTCTTTTATTCTGAATGAGCATTGTTTCTTTCAATTCCTGGACGCCTTGCCAGAGTTGATTGAAATTTTTCGAACTTGACATCCTGCTTGGTTTCTTTATATCCAAAATCAGTATTCAGCAGCAAGTTGCATATTGTTTTATACAGTATTAAGTTAGGTTATTACACACATTATTACAACACTATCCCCCTGTCTTATTCATTTAAGTGTGACGCGGCAATTTATCAAACGATAATTTATCGAATCCGACAATTCGTCGAATTTTATCAAACCCAGTCCGGTCGTTTTTAATACACACTTATAAAAGAAAAATTTTTATGAATGGAACGAATTTCATCACTGGAATACGCAACGCGTTTATACACATTTCAACTACATTCATTTATTTACATAACACAATTGCAAACTATTAAAGTCACAAGCTGCATGCAATTTCGCAGAGGTAGCTGCTTATGTAATGACTGTGTCCAGAGGGCACTTAAAGGACAAAAGGATACGCAGATACGAAGCTGTCGCTTTTGGGTGGAAGTATGCAGGGTGTCATTGGGATGGGTGGAAACAGGATTTCACACTTGGGCGAACCTGTTCAGAGCAATGACGCAGTCAGATTGATTTATGAAAACGAATTCTATCTGAGACGTGATGGAACAAATTGGATGAGAGGGTCTCTTCATGCTGGAGGTTTTCAAGTGAAGTGATTCAAGGGACACCCGCCAAGAACAAGACGCGGTAAATTTAAGAACGCTTCAAGCTTCTGTAGCAAGTGTTACCAGTGCGGCTGACACGGTAGTCGGTGATGCGATAACAAACCACGCAAGCATCTTGAATCGAGAAATCAGAACAAAAAGTTTTAGCTTGGATCCACAAGGAACAGCAACGAAAAATTTTAGCATGGGTGGGCAATATTGTATTGCTGGACTTCCAGACCCAACACGTGAACACGAGGCTGTCAATCTCAGGACGTTGAACAGAGAAATTAGGGCTAATAACCTGTTAGAATCATTGAAATATTTGAGGCTTGATGGTGAAAATCAAATGGTTTTAGATCTTCAAATGAACGATCACAAACTTGTCGGCCTGGCCGACGCAGTCAGACCTACTGATGGTGTGAACAAAAAGTTTTGGACGAGGCTGTTAATTCATGCCAAAGGTATACTGATAATTTAATAACCCAAACAAATGAAAACAAAAGTGCTGAAATTGAACAGCTAAGATTGGAAGCTAAATCTTACATCGATGATAAATATGAAAGAATAGAAGCTTCACTTACTGTAATAAATGAACGAATTGCAACAAACAGTGAAACAGACGAATTAAAAGAAACAATATTAAATCAAAAAATTGATGGAATTGAACAAAATTTTGTTCAAAGAATGAATGATTTAGAATTTCAATTTAGAAAACTACAAGAGTGAGCAAAAAAAAGTTTTTAGAGTTAAAATGAATTACTGTGGGATGCCAGTTCACTTGGATACAAAAAAACTCATTCTTATCCATGGCAAACACAAAAACTTAAATACACACAACAAACTTTTGTGAGATCTTGGGAAAAGAAAAAACGCTAGAGCAAATTAATGCCGCTTTTGAAACGTGGTAGAGTGTGTGTGGATTGAAATTCAAAAGAGTTGAGAGCAAAGATTGTGAGATAAAGGTATCATTCTTAAATGATCAAATTAATCGCCCACACAAACTTACCGGGCAAAAAGGGGGCACATTAGCACACGCGGTGACATTTGCGGTGACATTTGCGGTGACATTCATTTTGACAATGAGGTCTGGACGGATAAGAATGAGGGTGGTAAATACAATTTATTTACAGTTGCTGTTCATGAAATAGGTCATTGCATTGGACTCTTTCACAATACTGAAGAAAAAGACAGTGTTTTGCAGCCGATTTATAATCCCGGATTTAGTGTCGAAAACAAAAACAAGATACTTTCTGAATCTGACATTAAAACAGTACAAGAAATGTATGGTGCTGCCAAGAGTGTAATATAGAAACTTTTGCCCACGGCTTTCGGAGGCACGAACTGTGATTGAAAGCAGGGAATTTTGCACTGAAACGAACAATCGAACAAATACCCACAGACAGTGGCGAGCGAAGTGTCCTGTCGAAAATGGCGCACCAACTGTCAACAAAGTGTGCGCTTTCTACTGATGACGACAAACGAATTATCCTTCCAGATCGCGTAAATACCCTAGCTCACGGATGAGGGCAAGCATTTTAACAAAATGGGCATTTTTTCAGCGGTGAATAACAATTTTGGAAATGGCGCACCAACTGTCTTTAGCTATCTACTGCTATGTTAGAGCGCTCAGCGACGGCGTAAACTCCAAAACAGCAAACTTAATCGTAAAACGTAATCTAGATGTCAGGTAGGCTAAAAATGAAGCGCATTAGATTGGCTGTAGGCTGCTAAAGATGACTGCTGATTAGCGTCAGAACTGCCAGCGGGGTTGTAGTGGGGTGTGAAAGGCGTTCCCATTCCCACATCTTTTTGTACTGGTAACGCTACTTGAAGATTTAGATTTTTTATTTCAATTTCTACAGTACGTGCAGCGCCTGGAGCAGCATAAATGAATAAAGACAAGTTATCTCGTGTATAGGACCGCAGCACAAAAGTGAAACAGGAAGATCCAGTGTGGAAATTCTTGTAGGCGAATCAGTCTTCCTTTGTGTTTGGTGTGGAAACGTCGTGTCCACACCTTTTTTTTAGCAATACACCCCTGCCTGCCAGCAACAATTTTTGGGCAAAAGCTCAGCACGAAATCAGATGCTTTTTTATCCACCAACATTCTGCTGTCTCTAATAATTTTTTTCGAACTACTGTACAGCATTTTTGCAATTGCGTTACCGCGATATAGTCGCGTTTCGTAGAAAAATTGAATGTATGAGAATTTGGTCATTGACTCATTGCAAACTTCACGTTTCCAAATATTGTCTGATCATTTTCAATGCCCTTGTGATGCAATAAACACCTTCCAGGGCAAAGTGCCAGCATAAATATTGCTTTCGAGTTTTTGGTATGTTTGTCTCTACGCGTACCCCAAACGTGTTTTTTGGGGGAGAGGGAAAGTTGTGCTTGTTTTCGATATAATATACCTTTTTTCGACCTTCAAGTTATTTTCTATGGTCAAATGACTTCGATAATCAACAGCATTTGTTCTAAATAGTTTGTAATTGACAGTTTGTCACTGATGAGCAGGTATTTTGTAAAGAAATTTCGCCATTTTGGCTAGACAATCGTGATGTGCAGGGGCGTAACGAGGTTAGATGGCGCCTGGGGAGAGAAACAAGTTTGGCGCCCCCATGTTCGAACTTGAGGTCTTTTCGGAAACAAATGTACTGTTTTGAAACAAGTGCTTATGACATTGTTGTGACTTTTTGGTCCCCCGCAATGATTCGGCGCCCGGGGAATTGCGCCCCCTTGCTCCTCTCGTTACGTCTCTGGTGTTATTTAATAAAAATCAGAAAAGTTTCCGAAAATAAACAAATTTTCAAGTCCGAGCGTCATGAACTTCTATTCCGTGAACATCTGCAATTTTCGAATAAAATAGCCTACCGTATGGATCTTGCGCAGACTGTCAACAAACGTTACTGGCGGCATTTCAAGTTTCTTCGTGTAGTTTTTGTGTCACTTCAAATCCTGCCCCACGCGTTTTTTCGGCGTGGACCTGTTTTGTTTTGCTAATAATGAAACTTTTCCGACATTCAAATAGTTACTCTTTCGAGGTTAGATAAGTTTGAGAATAATTTCTAAATTTTTTGAAGACCGCTTCTGCTCCGGAAACGTCTCAGTAAGCCTTTGTCAAAAACCGTTACCTGAGCAGTTGGGTCTTCACTGCTATGTAGTCACTACACATCCGGATGAACTCGTCCTTGAGGCCCCCCTAAAAAAAATCCTGGATCCGCCTATGGTGTTGTGAATATATAGCAGAAGCCATGGCACATACAAGAGCAAAGTTCTACACTGTAGCAGCAACAGTTTCTGGTTCTTTTGTCACAAAACAAAATTCTGAACATGAGGTCATCTAGACTACCAAACCTGCAATTCATCTTTCAGTGCTACCATTAACTATGTGGAAAGAAAAGACAAACTGATAAAAGCAAACACACAATTGATATTTACAGACGATTGTAGGCCAGTTATCATGATGAGGTATTTAATTTCACAGGTGTGAAGAGAAGAAAACAGTGAAATTAATGTACCTTTATTTGAAAATGCGAGTTAAAATGTGAGACAAAAATCAAGTTGAAAATAAAATCAAATGACAGGCAGATGAAGAACTCTATAGGACATCAGAACGAGAAAATTTACAGTGCCTTTGAAGTATAAGATACATAGAAAAACAATGGAAAAATCACATTGTCAACGCATCATACAGGTTCTTTCTGTATGTATCCCGGCATTCTGGATCCGAGTTGAACATGTTGGTCAGCGAAAAGGGCGGCGCTGCCACAGCAGCCTAAGCGTTTTTCTTTATGCTGCTTGTAGCGTTGATTCGTCAAAATATTAAGCTTACAGTGTTGTTACCGCTTTGAGAATACAAAAACACTGAAACAATGATGGAACACAAAATGTATGAAAATAATTACCATAATGCATTCAACTGGTTTGTAATGTTATTTCTTATGTTTGTTGGTTGAAAATGTTTTTCAAACCGTTCATACAGAAGTACAATAGAGTTCAAGTTCAAAATATATTTTTTATTAAGCAAACACATTTTACAGCTTAATCATTTTAGTGTGGAAAGGTTTGAATTAATCGTTTCTGCGATTGCGCAGGCTGTTTCTTGCACAACATTATCAATATTAAATTAGAAAAATGTCAGACAAAGAAGCAGCCGCATGTTATCAAAATCTGTAACGTAATTTCTTTGTGGCAATATTTGCAAGAACATGAAACAAAAACATGATTCTCCACTGAGTTTCCATTTGAGGTAAAATTACTTTAACAGTTTAATATCTTTTCTTAGTTCCATTAAGGTTGCCGGCCAACATCCACAGAGTTCGACGATGTTTGGAAACCAGTCTAGAAATAATACTCAAAACAATGAGAAGAACGTTGTTCAGTGAGATCCCTGCAAAAACATGAGGTAAATATCAATATGTACTCTCCTTATAACCGGATAGTGATTTAATACGTTGATGATGCCGACAACAACGTTACGGTACTTCAACTAACCAAGACTGAACTCCCTACTCATAGAGTTTACACAAAAAAACTTAAAAATCTAAGAGTTTTGATAATTATATTTCTTTTGGTTAGTACTTGCGCGTCTGTGCTGCAATAAAGACAGTGTGCGAGCGTATAATGCACTCAAAGCCTCGAATTACGTCATAAAACCAAAAGCATTTCAATTTTTGTTTGGCGATTTCAAAGAATACAAATTAAAGCAAGCTGCAGCAAAGGTTATCGTAGCCGCTGTGTGGAAGAAACATCAAAGCGCTTTTCCTTCCTGTGGTTCTTCAAATAAATAGTACACATTTGCAGTTTTCACCTAAACCCAGACAGCAAAAGCGTGCAAAAAGAGAATACCAATCTCGTGCAACAAATATATCTTACCTTTATTCCAATTGTAGTTGTTGAAACAAAGCACGAGCATGAACAAACTTGAGAAAATGTAAATGCAAGAGGTGTGCCGGGTGATGGCGCTGTGCGCAACCAAGTCGATGTACATCCATGTCGCTAAAATGGCTACGTAACACGCGATGCCTATGGTTCCGCCAGTTTCAGCAGACACAAGACCTAAAAGCAAACAAGAGTATGTTAACAAAAGTAATGTTGGTAAACATTGCTGCAAACAAGATAACCACAGTATGCTGCCAGCCGAAATCACGCTTTGCTTCAACAAAATCTAGTTTAGCATGTCAGCTGCTTCCATAATCAGTTGAAACACTAGCGTTGCAATAAAAAGCTTTTTTTAATGTTGAATGAACACTAGGTTGATTTCATTCTCTGGATTGTCAACTGCCATATCATCTGCCAACAATCCACACAAAAAAATAACCAGGAAGAACTTCAAGTCCTGTGTGATGTTTATTTGTGAAAAACAACCTGAGAAGTACAAACGTCAGAGCCGGAGGAAGGGCCCCTTGTACCTCCGGCCGGGTGGATGCCCCGGGCAAATAGGGGGCCTCCAAATCTGACTTAGTACCTTTGTTACGGCATGTAGAGACACCAAAACTGAACTCAATAAGAACTGATTTCACACATTTACCCTTTCAATATTCATATTTATCTAATACGTCAAATAAATTAATCTTCACACGACCCATAACTTCCTAAAGCCAACCCTTGCTAAATGCATTGTGAATAGTTTCGTTGTCAGCATTTGCCTTGGTAAGCTGTCTGTTGTGCAGGTAACGTCTGCTGAATCCACGTTGATTGTAAGCATTTTTAGTATAGCCTAATAAAAATTATTCATGAAAATTAAGTTGTGGACCAATTGCGTTGCTAGAGGTTTTAGCCAGGGTGGGAAACGTAGCTGAAAGAGACCCACTGGCAATCGTAAGGGGGCCCCCGCCTGCCCGCCAACATTCAGAATAAAGCTTAGAAATGAAAGTTTATCCAGATGTGGATTTCTATATGCTAAAACCCGAAATCACCGGAAAACAACAGTCCAAAGACTTCCGAAAAACGCAAAAAGCAACAGCTTACCGAAAACCATAAAAGTACTGAATACCGAAATATAAACAGAATGGGGGCTCAGTTTTTGCATTTACTTGTCAGGGGAGAGGTTTGCACCCTTGTATTCCCGTCAGTCACACCACTGTTGTGGACCTGTGTTGTATTTTTTCACTGTACAAGAATAGAATAACCGGCATACAGTCATATAAAACCGTATTCGTAGCCCGGGCATGTAATTACCAGTGTATCTTGCATCAGAGTTGTCCAATGAAAACATGAAACTTTACACCAATGAGAAATCCAGTTACTTAACCAATAACACTGTGTCCAGTGTTGGGCCTCGGCCCAATTGTGGGCCGTTGAGCACTTTTCATTGGGCCGCGCAAAACTTGTTATGGGCCGTGATTGCTGCGCTGATTGCGTGGAATCAAACATGGGCTACTGTAATAACTATATACAACATTGATTGTTTGACGTTAACAGTGCATTGACGTTGTCATTATAGGGTTTATTACATTACCATATCATTGCTATGTTACAGATAACTGAATGCAACATAAGTTTGAAACTGGGTCTTTAAAAAAAGGCACGGGCCTTTAATTACCATTGAAAGGGCGTGGGCGCGCGGATGAGAGGAAAAGCGGTCATTCGCCACCCTTTTGCAAAGTGGGACTAAGAACCAAAAATTTCTAGCAAACCTGAAGTCTGGAGCTTAATTCCGATTAAGTTGATTTAATTCTTGCATTGACAGTTTATTTGCCGGTATGACACAAACAGTGCACAATAACCAGGTTCACTGTCCTAGTGTTGTGCAGAGAAGAGTTTGCTGTTCACTCACGTCCGCTAGTTTGCTAGTCTGCAGAGGCAATTTGCGGAACTTGCGTGCAGATTGTTCTAGTGTTTGACTTTATTGCGTAACAATAACATGGCAACGAATCTTCGCGTGTTCACTTCAAATTACACTGGTAGGCGTTTTGCGGCATACCAGTGTTGAACGCAAGTAATACCGGGAGACAGTGAGTTCTGATAGCGGATAGCCACTTTTATAGCCTACGGTGTAAAAAGAAGCATGATAAGTTTGAAAAATCCATTGTTAGTGTGAGACTGAACGCTTGTCCGGATTATGTGGATGAGCTTTCACGACGAAAAGTCTGTAAAGGCAAGCAAGGATTTATTGAAAGGATTTTTGATTGCTTTAGACGAGATTTTAGACGTTTGCAACTCTTGCTTCTATGTGATGCTGGCAAGTCTTGTTAGGTAAAATAAAGACATAATTGTGGTTTTATTAAAGATCATGGCAATTTGCTTCTTTGTAAAAAAGTGCCATGTTTGAAAAATCTGCAGATAGTCTATTTTGTAACTTATCGCAATATACTTGGCTATTGCTGCCACGAAGTGCATTTTTTGTGACTATTGCCGTAAAGTCGCGCAAGCGCTTTGTGAACGTCCGTTTACATTGCATCGTCAGCAATCTCAAAAGTATAAGCAAAATTTCGACGTTGCTCCCCATGGAAAAATTTCTGCGGACGCTCATGGAAGGGGGATTGCGGCCATTCTAACGAAAGTTTGCCGATCACTGCTGTGCGCAATACTGCTGAATAGAGCTTCAGCAAGTTCAAACTTATTAAAACGTTTCACAGATCAATCAACACTGATGTAAGGCTAACAAATCTGGCAGGGATATCTATTGAAAGTGAAACTCCTAAAACTTTAGATGTAACGGAGTTGACAGAAAAATTTGTATTTTTGAAAACTTGGAAGAAGTAATTTTCTTAGCTTGAAACATAGCAAATGCTTAACAATGTCTGCTTTATACGTTGTGTTGATGCTGCAGAAAATGCTTTCATAAGCATTTATTTGAAAAGGCGATATTTTGTTTACATAAATACTGTACAATGTGTTAAATGCAGTATATTGTATATTGGGGGCCCTAACGTCCAGGCTCGGAGGGGGGCCCCAACCACCTAGCGCCGGCCCTGACAAACGTTGATACGTCTTGAGCCTCAAAGGCAAAACACAGTTCATGTCATAACTGGCACGCCGCAAATGAAATCTCGCGCGTGGTCATTTTTTCAATGTATATTGGAAAAAAGAAAACTATTTTACGTCCTTTTTATCCTACAAATTATTGGATATATAACCTGTCCCGTCAACTCCAATATTACAGAAAATCACAAACTCTATCAATCCAACAAATGCCTCATAAACGCAGCTTGCGATACAAAAACAAGCGTTCAACACCGCAAATCTTTCCGGCAACACTTAAAACTTGTATTTATATCAAAGGAATCAATACGATGCCTCTTGATGTTGTTAAGACGTATATACCCCGATGTAACCCAATATTTCTTTTTAAATGTCTCTCAAATATCACAAATGCGGTTGTAATGCTTGATGCGGCTCATTACGTCAACGGTATTTCATCTTGATCACGGTTTTACTCCGTTAGTTTTATTTAGTGTGCAACAGCTTTTTCGTTCTGAGGTTTTGTGCAAAAAAGCTTGCATCACTAGCTACAGTGTGAAAAAAGCATTTTGACCTTGAAAATGTCCCAAAATCACACACATTAAGTAACGTTCACTTGCAAATATACCATGTACCTCGCAGTTCAGTATCAGGACGACTGTAGCTGGATTTGTACGCCAAAGTTTGCGCCATTGTCCAGATTAAAGCTGCTGTCATCCACACTGCTACAAATGCTTTAGTTTCGATCACACAGTACTTGAAGACTTTCGTGTAGTGACCTTAAAAAAAACAATTCCTTAATGCTGCACAATCTTTCAACCGCAAAAAAACAAAGCCACCTTTCAATTGGCTCAAACATCAAAACTAAGAAAATTCAAAAATTTGTATAATAAAGAAAAGAAACATTGAGTCAAATTTTTAACTTTCTTCAGTTTTTGCCCAATATCGAAAAATGACCTTTGAGAGAATGCCTCGTCAAAATCAAACTGAAAGAGTAGCTCGGTTTTACTCGGTTCAAAATGTTCTTACTAGAGTTTATAGTTTGGTTTAAACAATTGATTTAGAATTAATTTTCATAACGTCCTCAGAATTTGCATCACCTTCCGCACAACATACATAAACGCATAGCAAGTGAAACCTGAAATAAGTAATAAAGGGTCATAAGGAAACCACGTTGAAAGCTTTGTTATGCTTCATGTTTCCTCGTACGTTGAATTGTGGTCACAATACTTTCAAAAATGCAATTTAATATGTACAGTAGTTCGGGGTTTGAGAAAAAAGAGTTGAAGGGAATATGTTCAGGACCCGATGAAGTTTCGAGTCAGTCACTGCTCCAAGTAGCAACCAAGCAATAATGTATAATATTTGAAATGTAATGTTCACTAATTGCTGGACTTGCAGCTCTGCATAAAAAAGTTTCACAAAAGAGTAAAGCAAAAAGGCATGGCAATCATTGTGGTCAAACTGATGTCGAACCAGGTACAGGTTTTGCGGTCGGTGTATGTCTTTCCTCCAACGCAGGTCCTTCCATGATTTTACAACACTGGTAGAGTGAAATCCAGTTAGTAAGCGCTTTCCATGTCACTGGTATGATGAAAACCTCCACGTTTTCGTACGAAACGCCACAGACCCAGACAATTGTAAATAACGTATTGGTGATTTCCATAATGTAAATAATCTGCACCAAGAAAAATGTTCACAAACAAACGTAAAGGTATCAAAAAGGGTGTAATACGACAAAAGAGTACCTACGACAAACAATTCAAATGTCCAGAAAAAAACGTAAAAACAGACGATGCTTTTTAATTTTTGGTTATCCAGATATATACTCATTCAAGTGCTTGCCTAAATATTTAAATAGAATCTAATCTTGATTTGCTTGAAAATGTACTCAGTCAATGTTTGGATAATTTTTAATAAAAAGGAAATTCCTTAATCTATATTTATTTCTGTCTTTGTGTCTGCAGATCTTTCTTTGTGTCATTGTCGAACAAGTTCGCAAACAGACACTCGTTTCCAAAGATAAGGCAAGACTATTAATAAAGAACCTTGATATGCATAGATATTTGGGCTGAAATAAAACCAATCAATCAAGTGATTTTCAGGAGAAAAGAGCTGGACAATATTTCAAGAAAAGTTCAAACGCTGGTTTCATTTTTCAAAGTAATGAACTGTATTTTGATGTAAGGTTAGTAGTGGAGCCATAGAGCCATCACGTTTTAGAAAAAAAAGTGCAAAATCTTTGATTAGCCACTAAAATCACATGCAATAATGCATTGAAGATGACTTTACGATCCATTGATACATTTAAACAAGTTGTAATTACTTTATAGAAAGTCGTTTAAAAAGAATTCGAACAAAATGCTGTTACAATAGTAGAATCCATGAAAAAATAAAAATCTTTATAATAAAAGCGTAGCAACGTACTTTCTTTTCAGGTGTCATTTGCGAACCGAGTTTGTAAAAAATAAATTGCGTGAGAAAGCGAGATGAGTATACCACCACCCAGGAGATAAGCATCTAAAGAAACAAATGTTTGTCCATTAGATGCTGTTAACCACAAATTTGATTCAACTGGTAACATTAAATTACGAAAATGCACATCAAACATTTTAACCTATTTAGCATAAATCAGTGGTTTCCTCACTTTGAGTCTCCACGACCCCTGTGATTGTCAGATGTTTCCAGGAACCCCCAACTTTTCAAGACTAGATCTGATTCCCACTATTTCTATGTTACCTTGCCTGCCTACCGCAGTGTTTTGTGAAATATCATGAAAGATTTATCTTAATTAGGCACACACTGTGGGTTTATGCTTCGTTTTCGTAGTGTAGTCTAGATAAAACACTAATAAAGTCACCGCGCTGGAAAGCAGGGTTTCTAGGTGCAGCTGGGAGAAAATTTCCAATCGTTTGTCAAAGTATGTCCGATAACTTCAAAACATTCCAAAACAAACCGAAACAAGCCGAATGCGACCACTTTTGAATTAACCAAACGAGTGGTAACACAAATTCGATGTTGATGCAGAACCAAACCTAAACGTATTGCATACATAAAGTAAGTGTTACACTCCAGACGTACAAACAAAGTTAACTTAGGAAAGATGTGATTGGTCCTTGAAAAGTTCGAGAAACTCAATCGTAGAAGTTTGCTGGCAACTAACGAGACGTTTATAGTATCAGACAAAAGGCAAGCCAGCAGAGGGTGATCGAGAAGCATTACTGTAATAATAATGATTTATCTGAAATCATATTGGATGTTTCAAACAACAATTGTTTTCATTCCTTGCAAAGGTCGAATGAAACAAAGATCGAAAACGCAATCGATTTATGCTGACAATTGGAAAATGCGAATGCCCTGAAACGAGTTTTGTTTTTGCATTTTTAAAGTAAGGCACATATAATACAAATTTTAATTTCATGAAAATTGAAAGCAAAAAACGTTGTGACAAAAGCATTTCTCTCCCAAAAATACCACGTCAGAGCAAAGCAATTATACGAACCGTTGTTACAACAGAATATTGCCGGTGGATCATAATATCATTAAGCTTAATTGAAATTCAATATTATAAAGTTTTTATGAAACTTGTGCGAGACGTCTGTTCAGAGCTTTCTAGAATCATGTTGAGGACATACACAGATAACGAAACCAAAAGTAAGTAATAACTGTTATCGAATCACCCAAACAAAATATGTGCACTCGATTAAATTCAAAAACGTTTAATTTTTAGAAAAAAATTATTCCGAGACAACGAAGCCTTTCGCACCTTCACCAGCAATGATCAGGGTAGAACCTGCTAAGTTTTGTTCAAAACATATGCAATTAATCATTTCTATGTTCACGTCTTATGGGCAAAACAATGCTTTTTTTCAATGCAAAGTCTTCTTTTCGAAATAACATACGTGGAAAGACTGTGTAGCGGTCGCTTCCCCCAAACCACGTTTTATTCTTTACAACAAAATATGGATTATTGCTATCTCTTTATATATAGTTTTTTTTAAGCAAAATGTTAGGTACCCGGTGTAGACCTGTAGCGACCCGGTCTCTTTGATTCTAGGGACTCGATTTTCTCTGATTCTATGGACCCGATTTTCAAATCTAGTGACCGATTCGGGTCCCTAAAATGCCTTAAAAAACCCTGTTGATATAGATTCTTTGTGTTCTGTAGCTTTTTCAGCGAACATTTTGCTTCAGTTGTTTTTACAATGAAATGCAGGAAGTTGTACTTTGACCTGTCCCGAGCCAATTCCCTTGCAATTGGATGTTCGTAATTTCTCTATCTTTTGTCATTTCTCATAGTTTATAAAAATAATTTTCAAGCAAACGTTTTTAGTGACATGAGCTTTCATTAGTGTTCTTAACACATTCGCTCTGATAGCTAATAACGCAATATTGTCTAACACAATTACAGTAAGTGTTCAAATGTCCATCGAAATTAACAAAATAGCAAATGCTAATGAAGGTTTTAGTTGTACCATTTCCTTTAAAAATCAATTTCAATGCAACTATTTTCATGTAATAATTAAGATGGGAACTTTTACGTATTAGCGCAGACGAAACGTCCAGACCGATTACCGTGGTGTTACCACTGGCGTAGGAACTGGGGTTGCAGTGGGTGCCAGCGCACCCCTTAAAATTTTGATTTGTCGAAAATTTGGGCAAAATCGCAAACAATTTGGGAAAACATATTTCAACATTTTGAACAATTACCACGGAAATATATTACGTTTTTTAAGTTCATAAATGAAAGTTTATTACGTCATAGAAAACACATTAAATATACATAAAATCAACAAACTGTTTCTAGTAACTTCACGTTATATTATGTGAGAACCGATGAGTAACTGATTCACTTGAAAGTTTGGGCAAAAGAAGGCGTTTCATTCACATGCTTTATTAATTGTACACTGAGGGAACCAAGTATGTTGTAGGGCACCTACTTTATATTGCGAGAGTCCATGCCAGGCAAGTAGCCTACAGAAAATTTTTTGTTTTTAATTTTAACTACAATGTTTGGATTGACACATTTTGCAATGCAGTTTGTTGCGTGTTGCATATATGTCCTCATCTAGATGTTAGGTTTCTTGCTGGCAGCAGCAGCTGGAATGTGAATGGGACGCTAAACCTCAAAACTGTGAGGCAGATGTTCAGAGTACTGAACCAACTGGCTTCTGACAATGTTCTTGCACAGCCTAGCATATGTTTTTCAGTCTGGTTAATTAGGAACCAAATTTCAAGTACTAAATTTCTATGGCAACGTGGTAAAGGAAAAGAAAATGTAGCAACACTTTCAGAAAATTTGTAGGGAGAACGTTTGTTGCATAAACATTTTTCGGGCAAAGTTAGGGAAATTTGGGCACAATATCCTTTGCACCCCCTAAAAATTACCTGCTCGTCCCCCGGTAATTGTTACCATGATCGGTTTACATGACATGCTTTTGAAAATATAAATATTAAGTGCTTTCACAACATGAATCCATAAAAAACACAATTTTCAAAATTAGGTTTTGGCTAAAATCCCATTTTGCTGTACTTCGAATTTCAGTTTAAAAAATTGATTGTTTGCATAATTTTTGCTTACTTCACCGCTGTTATGCTTTTGATCTTGGCTTACACCAAGCTCATAACAATTTCCCAACATCCACAGCAACTTCGCAAATATGCAAATATGAAAGATACAAAACGATTTACTGTACAAAGACGAATCGTTTAGCAAATATACCATAACAGGCGGTGCAGCTGTATCAGTTGGGTATTTGCTGAGAAACTGTGGCAGTGAGTGGGGACCAAGGCCTGAAAAGGAAATTTCATAGTTTTATTTTTAAGCGTCTATATTTAAGCGTGACGGGTCAATTTATCGAACGACACTTCATCGCAATCGACAATTCGTCAAATTTTATCAAACCTAGTGCGGTCATTTTTAATGCACATATACAACGGAACGATTTTTATGAACGACACAAATTTTATTAATGAAATACGCAACGCGTTTCAAATGCACATTTCAATCACATTCATTTAGAGTACACGGTTACAAATTATAAAAGTTATAAGCTCTATGCAATTGCCCAGAGGTAGCTGATTGTAAAATGACTGCATCCAGACGGGGCTCTCGTCCTGTTGTCCTCGGTTTTGTATGCATGGTTTTTACATTTGAGATAGTCTTCACATCTCCAGTAGGTTACGACATTTTGGGTTTCATCACGGACATACATTAAAACAGGGGTCACCAACATGGTGCCCGCAGGCACCAGGTCGTCCGTACGGACCATGTGGGTCCGGCTTGTTCTGACAATAGCATAAACATGATCAATGTCTTGATACATATCTTTAATTTTTGGTAATTACAACACAATTGAAGACAAATTGAGCAAATTTTTATTTCAGAAGCCTGTGTATCAAACTGGAAGCCCTTCGCATGAATCTGTAGCAAGAAGTAGCTCTCAGTTTCTAAAAGGTTGGTGACCCTCGCATTAAACCTTTCAAAGTCTCTTTCACTTTCCTTATTCACTTATACTGGATTCCATTTCTAAACTACTTTACAAATCACTCGTAACTGCTCACTTCAGTGCTGTCTTTGACTTTTGGTCTGAGTGTTCTGCGGCAGAACAGGCAGAACGTCTACCTCCTGCTAGCTCCAATCCGAGTCGATGTTTTAAAGAAGGATAAAAAGGGACTTTGCACTTTGAACAAAAGAAATAGAGCGTAACGATGGAAGCTCTAGGATGCAGCGTGGAGACTATGGATACCATGCCGTGATAACCTCTTGCGGTGGTTACGTCAGCTCTCGTTCGATAAATTGTGGTTTTATTAACAGTCGATTCCAGGGCATGGGCGTCGGAAAGGAGGGGCCACGTTCCTTCCTGAATTTTGAACATTTCGGCGAAAAAAGGTTGTTTTCTTGGATTCGGGTTGGAAAAAACAAATCGCACCACATTTGGCCGCCCCTAAAAAATGTTTGGAAAAATCCTCTAGTGGCCCTGCCCTGGACTTCCGAAGCTCATGTTCCAGGGTCTACGAGAAGGGGTACAATAGGTGCACTATGCCCGTAACCGGCAGGTACTGGGCCTGGGAGAATGAAAGTACGCACGCTAAGTTTTTCTATAATCACGACCAAAGTTGCCACTGACAGTATAACACAAAAATTAATATATTTCTAAATTTTAGCATGATAACTGTTTTATCTGCAGAGTATTCTAATTATTATTAAAACAAGCAATACAAATTTCGGCGAGGTCCCCAGAAGCTAAGGGGGCGGTATCTGTCTTCCTACCCCTTGGTAAAATTTATCTCAGAGGTCCTTGTAGATTCGATTAACTTTCTAACTGTTCGATAAATTGTCGTTTTATAAACTGTTGTAGTACCACATTTAATTGTTTTTCATTGTTACGGCACTATTTATCTTGAATAGCCGACACAATGAGAAAAATGTTCAAACTGTTTTGTAATAAGATATTATGTAACACGTATAAAATGCGGACAAGGAAAGCATATTTGACACGTTTCTTGCACAACCTGCTTTTTCAAAATTGGGTTATACTCACCTGGAAACCAGTCTCGAAGCTTTCCTGAGACCACACTAATGAGCAAGGAAAGAGCGAGGCAAGTAGTTAGGAACCATGTTGCTAAGCATACCCTCTCTTGAGATTTGAACATTGTTCAGAAATCGAGTTAATACCCACTTGCAACTCTTTAAATCAGATTGTAATTGTTTACTACCAATACCGAACCTATATTAAACGAATATTGCAACAGTAAGTAAATTACGAAATACCTATGATTCTAACGTGGTGGAAAGCGGGACTATTCAGTTGGTCAACCAAGCAGCTTCAACCTACTTTGTCTAATAACTCACGGCTGAACTGATGAAAAAGAAAAAAGAAAGCAGCTAAAAAGCCTAAACAAAACTTGTTAGCAACTTCATAAAGCTTCAAACAGTTATGGACAAAAGCAACTGCAACGGAATTGTCTCTGTTATATTTTAACATTCAGAGACGATAGAAACGTGCCTTAAATCTTTATACAAAACGAATATTGGCAGAAAATCTACGTGAGAGGATGATCGCTTTGCGAACAATTTTATTTGAGCCAGTGAAAGCGTTAGGGTGACTGAGAGGCTGGTAGTCGGTAGATCGCACGTGGGGCTCAAGTATGTCTCACGGAAAAGCGGGACCGATATTTCTAAGCCAGGTTCAGTTGCTGTGTCTGCGAGAATGGAAAAATATCCCCCGTCTTTGGTACACGAAACGTAGAAGTGCTGAATAAGCTGATAATGAAAATAACGGCCAAAGAAAAATATTAAAATAACGGCCAAAGAAAAAAATAAAAGTAACGGCCAAAGAAAAAATAGGCTGATAATGAAAATAACGGCCAAAGGAAAATATGAAAATAACGGCCAAATAAAAATATGTAAATGACATTTTGTAGACGTTTCGGTAACTCCTGCTACTATTATCAATAATTGCTATGTACTGATTATGGTAACGGGGTTACCGAAGCGTCTACAAAATGTCGTTGTCACTAAGCCCTAACGCTTGAACGCATTAAATTGGACATTTTCATATTCTATGGTTAACCGAAAAATATTGTTTTTTTAGATTAAGAAAAATGAAATTTCACCACTTTTGTCCCTCCCCTGAAAAATTGTTAATGGCTACCCCTCGTTGATGTGCTTTATATTTTTCATTAGATGAAATTGGTCTTAACCACGAGCATGATTATTTCATTGCACTGTAAAGTATCAGCAAAGTATTTACCGGAGTGAGTATCAGCAAAGTATTTAGTCACATTATTTATATGAACAACAGAGTTATTTTGTTAACATTTGAAAATATTCTTTTAGTGTTCGTTAAAAATGTTCATCAGCTCTGCACTTCTTCCAGTCATCAAGCAAAATTTCAGGATTTTTTGACTGATATTTCAACACGCTTTTTATTTTGGCTTATTTGTTTCGAATATAAAATTCACCACCTCCCGTAATCTTCTAGCATCTGTAATCCTCAACAAAGAGTACGTATGAGCACAAACAGCTTCCGTAAACAATCCTTCCGGATTCAAGGTTATTGCAGAATATTAATTTTCGCCGTATTTCTCTTTTTTTCTCAATAATCCCAACTGCTCACATTTACTCTAATTGAATAAGAGCTGATGATGCCTATCTAATAGGCACGAAATAAACATTCTGATATGATCGTAGTGTCTGATTATTACCTGTGAAAGTATTCCTTTGGATAGACAGTTTTTTTCATTTCTGTTAGCAAATCTACACCAAGCACAATATCCCAATTTTTACGACAGATTCCTGTTCCTCTCACACCCTTTTCAAAACGTTATCTTGGAGTAAACTTCCCATCTCCACCTACGGTCGCATTTGATTCAGAAAAAAATGATTTGCCACCACAAGAAATGTCATGACCAACCAAATGGCAAGCGACGCTGCATTTCAAAAACATTGTAAGTTTTGCAGCAGGAAATGAGCTGGCAGGCAAGTTGCTGGTGAGAGGAAGCAGTAACGACACCGGTGGTTATCAGCACAAAACGCTTCACTCACAGGATTTATTTCAATGGTGACATGCGACGCGAACTATGTCGACAGACCAAATGCTAAACTTGAAAAAACGCAAAAAATGCGATTGTAATGCATGTTCTCTTAATACAGGGGCAGCCTTTTCAGACATCACAGTTGTACCAAGGTCATTTTTTTCTAAAGCTCGTAAAGAGCTTCCGAAATAAACGACGTCAAAAAAAATATTTTACGAATCATCTTTGTAAACTTACGTCCATGAAACAGTTTAGCATTGGTTGATTAAATTTTTAGAATTACTTTTGCCAGGGCACTTTAGCAATGGTTGATTTCTGTCAACTGGCTGGTCAGCTTTTTATAATTCACTATATTTTCAACCATTCCCACAATCGCTCCTTCACCATCCGGTAACTTAACGATTTCTCGGATTTATGAAAGTCCCTCAGAATAGTAGTTGGCAGCATCCAAACAACTCTCTTAAAGGGTAACTACTGGCTGCGGAGATCTTCAACAGACATTCAAAATCAGTGGCTCTGCTTCTAATTTTCACAACACGTGGTTTTACTGCAACAATCAAATTGTCTACTTCAGTGCTTTTGACCTATGGGACAGTACGCACCGGTGCGGATAAGAAAACCCACAAAAGAAAGCGGACCGCTGTCCGGCTGTCCACTTAAACGAATTTCCTATCGACCGCAGAAGATAATTGTTTCGATAATAATTGAGGTAATTTTTCTGTTATCTAAAATTTTCTGTTTCTCTTGATGATTTAACTGAACTGCTGCACTGTCCTGTTTTCCGGGTTCAATCGATGATGTGCACTCTGCTTTCAACACGGTGCCACAGGTGATCTACAAAATGTTCAAGCGCATTCCAACAGTAGCACCTGCTTTATTTCCAAATAGAACGGAGTGCCTTCAAAATACCCCTTTTTCAACCTTACAATATGATAACCATTTGAACCGACTGAGCCAGCGGTACTAAAAACGTAGCGTTCGTTTGCTTTTACTCGTTACGCTAAATGGAAAATCAAAGGATGGGTGGGATGTCCAAAGATTCTTCAGCATTCGAAGCTTTTCTGCGTTTGGGTACGTTTTTCTATCCAAAGTGAAATGTCACTTGGGCATTTTTAGCGCAGAGCTAGACAGAGGCTGGTCGGACGCCTGAGCGTCTGCAAAACTGTCTGGTAGGTTCTATTCGTCACTGCTGCTACTGCACGCACTTTCAGCACAAACGGAACTAGCTGCTTCCGCGTTAGAACATACGACATTTTCCGTAGAATCATTTCGACATTTCGTAGAATAGATACACAGCAAACCTTTTACTTTTTCCCTGCTGAGACCAGGGATGCTGGCTGAGACATAATCAAATACATAATAAATGCTTCTTTGTTTTAACAACTGCTGACTTTCAGTTTGTTTAACCAGTTTTACCGTGCTACCCTGGTCATTGGCAATGTAACCAATACGGTCAGTGCATGCGCTGATCAGCCATAGCAGACAAAACAAAGAGAATTGTACGGATAAAGTGGACTAACACATAATACATGGTACAATCGTAAAAATGCGTAGTCGACAAAAGATCTACAGAATGTGGTGAGATGGTTCCTGAATACAGCCGATAACCCAGATTCTCACCAAAACCTAATGATTTTTGCCCCATTCACAACTTTCCGTGAAATACCCATGCAAACTCATTCTGCGGTATTTGCGTTAAGTTGACAGCAAACAAGCAAACAAATACACGAAAATAATAATCATCTCCTTTGCGCAGTAAATAAAGTTTTTATAACAAATCAAGCTCAGGGGCTTTAACTCCAACACCCCATGCGTACCCCCGTGCTGAGAGAATACAAGAGGAGTATCACGGCGATGAGCATACAATCAATCAGTTATCATCTGTTATTTTTAAGCAAAAGCTTTAGAATTGGCTCAGTTTTACCTACCTAATCGCAATCAAGCTTAGTATAGTGCTGTAAATAGGAAGTGCACCATTCCCGTTTGTAGCTGTTTATACTATAAACCAAAAACTCTGCAAAGAAATATACTCGATCATTGAGTTTAGCGCGATGTTTTGTTTTACAGTTGTAGCTTAATCATTGAAACATGTGTTGGCTGGTCTAATTACAATATCTAGCACTTGCATAGAAAATTTTGAAGACTAGATAAATAAGAGCTTGCTAATTTGCGTCACTAATAATTTTGTTATTGATGCAATTCACACATTCATATATTGTCTAAGATTTGTCTTAGCAAAGTCCATAAGTTTGAGATCCCTGTTGTAGTCTAACAAACTCTTTCATGTTTCTTGCGTTCAATTTTGTACGTTTGAAATGGGCTATATTGTCAAATATTTTACTTTGGGAAAATAAGCCAAACCTATTTTCTGGGTAAAAAGGTAGCACATCTATTCAACTGAATCATCATGTTGTAGCATGTAATAAGGGGCTGTAGATTTTGCTCCTACGTCACTGAGTCACAGTTCGAGACTGAAAAAGATTTCTGTCTGGTTACTGCAGTTCGTTAGCAAGAACAGGTTTGGGTTCCTGGAAATACGTTCACCACTCGCTAAGTATTTTCGGTGCTTGCCAAAGGTGGACTGAGTCTCACTTCATTGATTCTGCATCCGCCCCAACTCCGAAATGTTTTGCTCCGCATCCGCTCCTTCTCCGCAAATCACGGAAATGTTCAAGTCCGACTCCGCCTTGCATGCGCCAAGCTCCAAATTCTACAGTAGCAGATATGCCTATTGCTTTGACAGTTTTGTCTGATGTAATTCCAATCTGCAAAACTGTTTTTCTATTTTAAGAGAACTTTTTATCTGCTTGGAACACCTAACCTCATGTAGACCATCATAAAACATCATAGTTGTTGAAACTTCAGTTCACTCACTAATAGCTGGGCAGCTCAATACTAACAGTGTACAGTATTACCAAAAAAACAACTTCAAAATATAATGCCAGTTATGAACTCCAGTGTATATCTATTATCTAACCACCAATTACATCATGTTCACACATTGGATGAACATCACAAAACTCTACTGCTAGACGAAAGATGCATCCGCGCGACAATGCTCAAGTCAATGATTAAGTCTAGAATTCTAGGTAAACCTTAATCAATCAATGGCTGTCAATAACAAATTCCTTTTGTCTGTAATGCATTACTGTATGGTATGTCAACACGAGGAAAACGTCGCAGGTCAGGCTACATTACAGAATCTTGGCAATAACCATCAATTACATGAAAGCCACCAGTAAAACTACCCAACTAGGTGTCGGGTAAGATTTCTCCAGAAATGAGCATATCGTTCAAAGCTACAGCCTCTTCCGTTTTTTCGGTGCCCTGGCGTTTTTGCAATTGCTATGGTTTCTTTCTCGTGTGTTTGAAATTACCAATTTTTGCCAAATAAACTCAACTCAAATAAAGTGCCGCAGGATTTAAATCCCAGTCCATGTTAATCTCTGGCACACTTACCAGATGAAAAAAACAAACTTTGGCCTTAGAAAATTCAACAGTGCTGTGTCAGTAACGAATATGTTTTACGTAACTCCATAAAGTTTTTTACATTCAAAGCTATAGCTACTTGCCCTCTGTAAAGAAAATGAAGAAAAAATCACTCCTCCCCTCCGCCAACATAAAGATTCTCAGAGTCCGCCGCCACAAAATAACAAGGGGGCTTCGCATTTCCGCTATTTCTCCAACTTTGGTGCTTCCACGACGAACTGCAGACCGCGCTTCCACCCTGCTAAGTTCCTGCAAGATGGTGGTGTCGTTTTGCCAGCTTGGCAGACTTTCAGTTAAGTGCTCTTTGTCTGTAAAGCCTAGATCACGCTGAATGCGATTGTTGCGATTTAGTCTGCAGCAACAAATTTTGGACGTCACATCCTGTAATCGTGCGACTAGTGGGGCTTGCGGAAAACTAGAAATTGGTTCTGCTCCAGTGTTTTTCAACCGGACGGCCATGACGCATTTTCCAGTGGTCGCTGAGTTTGGCATAAATCAGAATTAAAGCATTATGGGACTAGTATAATGATGTCGTTATGATCAATTAAGATAGACAAATAGCACAAAAATTCGAACTGATTGTTATGTTTGTAACAACTCCAACTTACAAATGCTAGCTGAAACATTATTTACGAGAATTGCTTTGGCATAGCATTGAAGTTGTTATAACACAGCAGCTAATGCTACGCTTCAGGTATAGAATGTTAAATTTATGCAATTATAAGCCTTGAAACGACAAGCGTATTCCAAATATGGTGGAAGCCTGTCGGAAGAGTTTGTAATGAATAACCATGATAGATACCTCAAACTCATTGATTTTTATTTGGCCCAACAATATAATCCATATTGTTTAAACTTGGTTCATTATATGGAGAAAAAAAGCACATTGCTCATTATACAAAGTGTGGGTTTACCTCATTCAGTAATCGAGGAAAGGAAAAGTGTCAGTGCGTCGTTTCCTACCGTCGCACGAGCAATGAATCTGTACGACCATACAAATTACAAACTAATTTGGAAAATAATAATTCTGGCCAAAGGTATGGAGTAATTTAAAAGACTGGAAGCAGGTTTAGAAACGTCAACGTCTTGACAAGACTGGATCTTTTCGATGCACTGATATGAAAATTGACAGAGACATATTTTGAAGTCTGCCTAATAATTGCCAAACAGAAAAAAGTCCACAAGTTTGGTGAGACTTTTGTCAAGCCGAGTGCTCTGACCCTGTAACGGACTGTGTTGGGCCAAAAAATTGAAAAATAAGGACTTTGTCAGACAACACTGTTCAGAAAACAATTACTCTCATGGGGAATAAAACAAAAAAGTAAGTGGTAACTGAAGTTAAAGGGAAGCCGTTATTTGGGTTGCGCGCTCTTCAACTTGATGAATCTGCAAATATTTCATTAGCATCTCAGCTTATCATCTTTGTTCGTTGTGTGATGGATAAAAAGTAAAGGAAGTGTTGCTTTTTTCTTTTCTTGTGAATTGAAATCCATCACAAGGCAAAAGACGAAATGCCAAAAGTAGAGCATATTTTGACGAAGAAGTCATAGCTGGATGAATTTGTGTGGTGTGCGCACTGGTGGTTCACCGCCGATGATTTAAACAAAAAGCGGTTATCATACGCTGGTGCACAAGCAAACACCTGATGTTGTCACCACCCATTGTTTTATTCATGGGAAAGCGTTAGTTTCAAAGACTTTACCAGAGGGTCTTAAATGCGTTTTGCCTTGGTCATTATAATGGTGAATTATGTCGTACACAGTGTGTTAGAAGTTGTGTGAAGACCTAAATCAGTGGTGCCCAACCTTTTTTGTGCCAAGGTCTACTTTTCAAGCAATCACTATCCCGAGATCTACCAGCTCAGTGTCAACATCACAAACCTATTTACGTCGCATCCAGCCTGCAGTAAATAATGGGCAAAGTAGTTGCTGGTCGTACAATATTCATTTCAAATCTTTCGCTTTAGTAAAATAATCCCTTTCACAAATTTTCTACACGCTGAAGCACGAAATCAGATCTGCGATTACTGCTGGCGACAAAGTCATTCATAATTTTTTCTCTGTCGATCTGGCGGTCTTTGTGTATGGAAAGCAGTGCAAGTCCTGTCATTCGCTCATTTCCAATCGACGATCTTAGATAGGTTTTAAGACGTCTCATGGTGCTGAACCTGCGCTCACTTGTAGCAGTTGATACAGGAAGAGTGCCTAAAATGGTGAGCATTATGTAGATATTCGGATAAATGTCAGCATGGCAAGCACAGAGTGCGACGATGGCACTCGACGGAACAGTGCTAACATCTTCCTTCTTCCACTTATTTACCCAACGCCGCACTTCAGGAACAACCGCTGCTCTGGGGCCAATATCTTCCTGATATATTTCCAGCAACCTTTCTAAATCTTGACAGTGTTTAGCGAAGCATCGCAATACTTAGGTATCAAGCCCCAAAGACTTCGGCACTTCTGCTTCTGATCAAAGAATCTATCCTCCATTTCCACTATTAAATGATCTGAATACGGTACAAATATTGCTTCCCGAAAAAAATACTCAGGGTCATCACAAGGATAATTATCTCTGAAAATTTGAATTTTGCATCTTCTGGGAATCAACAGTGGAGCATCATATTTTTCACATTCATTCTTAGCTTGGTCAAATATTTTATGAAAAACGTTTTCGCAATTGCTTCTGTTTTGTCGCAGAATAGCCAGCACACTATCAATGAGCTCAATCACTGCAAATATATCCAATTCTTTCTTTAGCAGCAGTTTTGAAACAGGCAGGATTATACCAGAAATGTGTTGCATAACCAAAGCCGCGGTCGTTTGACTAGGTTATTAAAATCGTGAATTGTGTGAAATTAAGATCGTGAATTACGTGAAAAACAGTGCTTTAAATTCACGTGTGTTCCAGAGGTTGTGTGAAGACTTGAATTCCGATCATAAATATCTTCCCTACCACACATAAATGCGATGGCTGTCAAGAGGCAACGTGGTAGTCTGAGTGTTCGAGCTCCGTAATGAGTCGAAGATCTTTCTGGAAGCAGCAAAACCAGAACTCGCAGTTCACTTTCCAAATGGTAAGTTTGTTTTCGCCTGGCATATTTGGTAGATAATTTTGAAGTTTGAACCAGTTGAATTTAAAGATTTAATGGAAAGGAAAAGATATCATTCAGTTTGTGGACTTCACAAATGCATTTGTTCAAAAGCTGTGCAACTGGAAACGTTAAGTGGAACCAGTGGCGTACGCAGAAAATGTTCATGGGAGGTTTTCATTCAGAGGCATATGGTGGCCGTTTGTATTTGCTGTGCTCTGTTTGTGACATCACAATATGTCGTCATATTCATGTTTCCAAACCAACGTTTTTGTTTATCCGGGCAGAAATCGTCATAAAACCCTGTCTGGAGATAGCAGCAGGTGAAATTCTTGGAGGGGTCGAAGCTGTGGCCCAAGTGCAAATCTGGCATTGTCCTATAAGTCCATACAAAGGAGATGTGCGTTAATGGCTGGGACCATTGGCGTTCGCACGGGGGGACGACTCGGCCACTTGACCCCCAAGAAATCGGGACTAAGAACCAAAAACTTTTTATAAATACTAAGTCAGCCACTTGGATCTTTGAACTACTCTTTTCATCTGCAAAGGATGTCCTCATTGCTGAGTAAGAAAGTATTTTGGTCTGGTCTTAAATAGATCAGTCAGTATGAGATCTTTACCACAAAGACGCCGGATGGCTTGACAGAACACATTGTTGGCTTCCCAGTAATTAGAATCCAGTTTATGTCCGAAATTCTCCTAAGAGTGCTTTATGGATTTTTCACCGTAAGGACTGCGGACTTTTACGAACCAACGTAACGCGAATGCAAAGGAGTGTCACTTTAGTTGTAAAGCCATACCTTGTGGGCTACTCTCTTTGCTTGAATAACATCTTTCAGCTCCTGGTTCCACCAAATGGTTACTTTTTTGACATTATTCGCCATGACGATTCGTCTTCGATCGCATATCCGAGCAGCAGATGAAGCTACAGCTGCTTTGAATAACTGGCAACCACCTCCGCGTTCGCCATTCCGGATTTTCTCCGAAGAAGGACGATACGATGTCTGCAAAAAGGTATGCCTCACCTAACAGTATATTTCCGCCAGGGCCGAAAATCAATGAATGACAGTTGACCCAAGCAATCTCTATAC
>Ga0210059_1003124_pt1 | contig 26374 bp, 13 predicted proteins | sample Ectturendosymbi2_FD_188042 | JGI IMG/M metagenome (GOLD analysis project Ga0210059, IMG submission 188042) | Ecteinascidia turbinata endosymbiont from Florida, USA - Sample 2 (SPAdes) (version 2) | ecosystem: Host-associated > Tunicates > Ascidians > Unclassified | place: Key West, Florida... | reverse complement strand
AATCTTTCCTGTTGGGGCATTCTGGTCATGCGGCCGAAACATTGTATTAAAGATAGCTCCATTAAAGGGTTTCACGAATTGTGCAGATGCGCATTTTTTTCAGACGTGTCACGCCGCAGGCTCTTCAGAAAATCCCATCTCTGCCGCTTTTACTTGACACAGATTCTTTCGGACATTTCCCGAGATTCATGACCATGTGTGAGAATCGGTAGAAAAAACAGAATGAACTCCTTCCCTACCGATGGATGAGTTTTTGTCGCGCTTTCTTGTCACCGGTTGCCGACCAGTGTATGCATATACTCGTACTTCCAATCCCATGCCAGTAGTTTCCTATCGCAGTTCTGTTCTTGTCAACAGTGTGTATCGTACACCCCAGGGTGTACCAAACTTTTCCAGGGGTGTATATCACTGTGATGGGGTGTACCAGACGTGTGCTCTTCAAGAACAGTCATATTGTCCCACATATAATGTTCTTGGCTCTAGCTCTTTGTGTTAACTTTTCACAGGTTTTAAACCGTATCATTCGGAGAGTGTGAATTCATGAATTGTCCGTCTTTTCCCGCCAGTTTATTTGTACAGTAGATCAGGTGCTTACAACCCACGTGATCACCTTTTACAGTATTTTCGACGCAGCAGTCTGGGGTCCGTGGGTGGGGAAAGGTTGGAAACCATTGTTGTAGCTTGACGTTTGCTGAAGCTAGTGCAACAATCTTACCTTTTTCGGCAATGATTATTGTGTTGTTATAAGCTACATAACGTATTTTTCTTACGTTAATTTTAAAGCAGTTAGCTGGATCTAAGCAAAAGCTAATACCGAGAAGTGCGTGATCTGTGTGTTAATTTACCATTACAACTTTTACAACTTTTTACTTCAGATGTTAGGTTATTACCATATTATACTTTTGAACGTTTTTACAGTGAGTTGTTTACCATCAAAAAATGGACCTACTTGATTATGAAATAACACTTTAGTAGCGAGAGACACTTGGTTGGAAGAAAGAGCATAATAACTGTCAAGGCAAAGATTTCAGTGAATCAGGGGAGAGTATGGATGTCAGCAAATCACATGCTGAGTGCAACGTAACCCACTTTTCCGGGAGTAACGTTGAGAATCAGCAGTAAACTGTTGTAAAGAAGCTATTTAGAAGTAAAAAGTCTGTATGGTGAAGAAATGCAAAAGCAGCGATGACTAGCCCACATCGCCTGTAGATTTTATCGCACTAAAGAAGAAATGTTAAATTCGTATCGTTCAGCGCATTGCCTGTTTTGTACAATCGTATTTGGCAATAATAATTTGGCTCCAGGACATCTCAAAAGCTTTTGAAATAACAACACCATGTTCATCAAAACAAGTCAAAGGCATTCTTTGAGGCACCTCAAGAAAGTCATTAGCGGCAACTTTTGTCTTTTGAGAATAGTGTGGTAAAAGAAGGAAATAACGATTTGGTACTTGCTTTAAAATGGCTCGCGCCCTTATGCAAAGAAAACGTCCGCATACCGAGTTGGAGTCTGTAGTTATTCCCTGTCTTGAAATTACTGCTGACATTCTGCATGGAGGAAAAAAACTGTTGACAATTTAAGACAAAGTCCACTATTCGACAAAAAAACTAAACTTAGACGTCTTCATATTTCTGACGATTTCTTGAAACAACTTCTTCACAAACTGCAGAAAACTCAGTGGTTTACTGGTTTTGTATTCATTTCGATGAAACAATAGATATTCCAGACGAGGTGCAGTTGATTGTGTTTTGTAGGGTTGCCGATGAGAAAACAAATACAAACGACGAGAATTACTTGTACTGTCTAAAAAACGTTGGAGTTTGCACAACTGCTCAAGCCATCTTCGCCAAATTGAAGCAGTTCATTGTGAAATATGGTTTGGTTTGGACGAAGTGTAAGTCAGTTGCTACCGATGGAGAAGCAGTCATACAAGGTTCTAGTAGTGGACTTGTCCGAAAAATCAAAAACGTTTCCCGGACTGTGCTTCAACTCATTGCCCGATTCATCGAGAAACACTTGTGGTTGAGAACAATCAGCGGCCAGGTCTAGAGATTGTTCTTGATGATGTCATAAAAATTGTGAATTTTATCTGCTCACATTCAAAGAAGCATCGAATGTTTTCAGACGTGTGCAAAGACATGGAAGGAACGCAATGAGGATACTACATCATGGTGAGGTACGCTGGTTATCCGGAGGAAAAGTTTTAAAGCGAGTGTTTCAACTGCGGCTTGCGGGTTTTCCTTGCTCAACAAAAATATCCAATGTCTCCAGAGTTTCAAGACAACCTTTGTCTTTCAAAATTGCCCCACTTGTCGACAATATTTCAGAACATAAATCGTTTCATTTTGTCGTTGCAAGGAAAGGGATGGGACGTTTTTTAAATTTCCAGTGAGGTTCAGGCGTTTAACCCAAACTTAAAAGTTGTGAAGTATCAGAAGGCGATTTTTCAGATTTTGATTGCTTACAAAATTTCAGTCACAGACCTGGAATCAAGAATACAATCAATTGTGCACGAGCATCTCGATGTTCCACCACAAAATTTTGAAGTTTATTTTCGAAAAGGTGTTTATTTGAATCTGATTTCTCTGACATGGATTGTGCAGCCCTTTACAGATGAGAAAGTCTACTTGAGCCACTTTAACGAATGGAGTTGCGGTCAGACTTTTGGTCTAAAAAGCAGATTTTAGAAATTGTATAAACTACTATGATTTTTGGGTTGCACTAATTATCAGCATTCCTGATTAACAAAATTTATGCCAAAAAGATATTTCTGTTCTTGTTCGCATGTCAACATTAAACTACCTTTGCGAGCAAGGATTTTCTTCTTTTGTCAAAATTAAATCAAAAAAGAGAAACTGAATCAAGGATGTTGGTCTGTAAAAATCATTTTAGTGTTTTGCAGTTTAGATATGGCAGAGCCAGACACGAGCACACACTTTAAATATTACAAGCTTTGCCATTTGAAATCGGCTAAGCGACATTTACAGCATGATAATGGCTTAAACGTTAAATTTTACACTTTGACAGCACTAGATTTCAGTGCATGACAAGGGGTGTACAGGTTTTCGAGCAAATTTAAAAGTGTGTACCAATACAAAAAAGTTTAACAACCACTGCCTACCGGCATACGACCTCCTGCTCTCGCAGCAGATGCCAGAGAGTACCTCCTGGCGGGATGCCAGAGTTTACTCACAGGCAAACTACAACTCACATACTTAGAATCAAATACCAAGTAAACTTCTACGGAGGTCTGACAATTTTTCATGGTGATTTTGGCCAAGGTTACCTTTACTGGCCACCTTGGCCATGAATACCAACAGCGAAACTTTCGCTACCGCAAGTGAGCAGCGCTGACGTCGTTAGTAAGTTTAAAAATTTGCAAGCAATAACTATTTATTTAAATATTTTATTTTTTGAGTTTCATGTTTGCTTGTGCATGAAACACTGCGTCATTGAGACTTTTGCTAAGCCAGGAATTCTGAAGAAAAAATCTCACGGTAAGTCAGCTACCATGACAGTGCTTCTTGATAGTTTCATGCACCAAAAATCGTAGTAAATAGAGCGCATCATGAGAAACGTTGCTGGTTTATACATTGCAAGCAAATAACATTGCACGAATCCTTTTTTACCTTTTCAATTTGGTGCTTGTTTGCGCATGAAACACAGCATCATTGGCACTGTTGTTAGGCCAGAACTTGCCAAGAAAAAAATCTCATGAGAAGGCAGCTCCCATTGAGAACATTGATAGGTTTGATTTTCGCAAGCAACAAAAATCGTCGTAAATATAGCATTAACCAAGGCGTTGATCGATTTAAAACTTGCAAGAAATGAACATTACACCAATCTAATTACTTTTTTAACTTGGTTCTTGTTTGCGCATGAAATTTGACAACATTGAAACGGTTGTTTGGATACAAATTACAACGCAAAATTCTTACGAAAACGCAGCTCCATTTAGACCGTTGTTGGACTTGATTTTTGTGTGTATCATGAATCGTAGTAATACAGCATAATTGGAAAGGTTGTTATTACAGTATTTCAAACTTCAATGAATTTATAAAGCATTGAAGATTGCTTAAAGGAAGGATATTCACAAACAGCATAACCGACGTTCGATATGCGACAAGCGCTACTAGACCAACCCTTGCGCTTACACGCATCCCAGACGACAGCAGTGCAAATCTTCGCTCTTTGGCGACATTTCAAAGGCTGACCTTTGACCGTACCAAACGTTTGGGGACAACTGCTGAAACGCATCGGTAGAAAACGTTTCGTGTGCCGTTCAACCAACCGGTAGGGAACCTACAGCTTTGCACCGTTTGAAAGCTCCCGTTTTGCGACCGCGAAGCAATAAAGCTCATGTCATACACACATTTGCTCCACCAATCCCTGTGCCAATCTCCTTATTCTACCTTCTGTCACTCATGAATACCACCCCAAAGTACTTGTATTTCTCCACCGGCTGCAGTGTATTACTATTGCTTTTAGAATACGCAGATTTGGGTTTCCTCGGTCTTAGCGCTAATTTTCATTTCTACTTGGTCGCACGAAAACTGAACAAGTTCATATTGAAGACCTTGTTCAGAGGATGCAAGCCAGGGCTGTGGAGCAGGAGCCGAAGCAGTTTTGGATGGCTGGAGCCTGAAATTTGAGTTCCCGTTCAACAGACATAGTTTGTACAGCAAGCCAATTGTACAAATAATATAATGGTTTTTAGTTTTTAATTTTGGACCAAATTGTTCTCAAGCCGCCGCCGAAGCCAAAACTTTTATAGATTGGAGCCTGAAGTTTGGGTTCCGGCTCTACAGCCCTGATGCAAGCAGCAACAAGTCGACTGCACAAAGCAAACGGTTGATTCTGCAGCATTCCCACAGTAACACCCTCGTCGACTCGACTGCGACTGTCTATCCAATTGATAGACTACGATGAGGAGTGGTGAAAACAACACACCGTTGCCGAAGTTCAACATCCACGATGAATGGTTGTGATTTAACTCACTCAACCGACACGAACACAAACTTCTGAACAGGAATGCAATGATTTGGCGGCCAGTAACAGAAGTCAACATCGCACTCCCGCAACACTTTCGACAACTTTTCTCGAGGCACCCGGTCGTGTGCTTTTCCGAGGAGACATCCTTGTTATGCTTCAATAAATGTCTAAAATATTTGATCTGTAGTGCTACGGCCTGGACGAAAACTGCAATAGGCATCGTCCAGCTTAGGTTAAATTTAGTTTGTGGCATCTTTTTGTGCATGAAGACAACCACCCCATTACTGTAGACCCCACTCACATCGAATCCGTTGCGAATATTGCTGGAGCAACGGCATTCCTTGCAAAACGTTTTGTGATACCGGTGGAAGAAGGGCAAAAAGAATTTGTGGCGCTTGCAGTAAAAGTGATGTTCCCAGAAAACAGACGGTGGTTATATTATTGCAGTTCTTTTAAGGAAAACGGTTCAATTGTTCCTTTTAAAGAAAATGTGAAACAACATCAAACTATAAAGCGTCGCCAGCGAAACGTTAATTATAAAGCAAAAATGTGTTGTTTTTCTTTTGATGAACCACACGTTTCAAATAATGACATTTTTCGTTACCAAGCACAATCTGATTTCACAATATTATGATCGTTTCAGATGCAAAAATTAGCATCTTCACAAGACATGGGAGGATTTTCTAATTAGTAGCTAATAATGTTTTGCATATTGTATTTAACTACAACTATTTTTACCCATATAGCCTTTTTCAGAAGATTAAGCCTTTGTCCATTTCTGAACAAATGATACAAGATTATAATTTTGCGTGTGCGGTCGTCGCAAGTGGTGGTAACTGGCGTAAGACGAACTTAACTACTGAGTAGGCCTACATTCAGCGGGAGAGGACACCTTCACTGGACATTCACAATAAGTTTTCAGTGCAAACGAAACAATTGCCTGCGCATGCTGCTGTGATTCGTCTTGACGCTTGAACGAGTATTTGACACGATTAACTGTTAGAAGCTTAAAATCAAAGCATTTCCTGATCTTTTCAGGACCTGATAAACAATTTACAAAATTTTATGAGTTTCCAACCTCAGCCAGGTCCAGCTTGAGTTACATTTGCACACAATACATATTGCCCGCTTTCGTGAGTCTTTCAAAAACTAAAATGGTGGTCGTGGTGTTGGCTTTACGGTTTTCACTTCCTGAAGTTTCTATCAAAAAAGTTCCACAAACTTCAAGATCATTTGCACAGTAGATACTGTACCCTCAGAATCATGTTCATAGTTGATAAGGCATTACAGTAGAAGAAAAAATTCAAATAGCCATGTAGTGATTGTCCACTGAACGCTTTCAAAGGAACTGTTTTCATCATCAGCGAGATTTAAAAAGAAACCCTGCTAAGACCACAAAACGTCCATGTACTATTGCATATACTAAATGATAGGCGAGGAGTTCATGCCAGTTATAATTGAGGAAGGCGAACAACAGCAAAATAAATATAAAACCAGTCACGTGGATGAACTAACGACTTTTAAAAAACGAGCGGTTTTCTGAAATTGAACCGTCTCTAAAATATGCAATCGTTTCTGTTTTTGGGCGTGATTAGCGGGAGACAAATTTGTGGTTCAGTAAAATTCAGAATTATGTTCCGGCTGGCTCTTTGCATACGTTTGATTTCAAATGTGGGAACTTCTGGTTTCGTAAAACGGTTAGTAAGGTTGAATTGATTCTGGGCAATATGAAGGTTTCCCACCATGAACATGTCAATTTGTACTTGGCTCCCATAGGTTTTGAAAGACATTCCTGAAAGGAAACCAAAATTGAAGTTTGAATGTGTAATGCACACACCTTACCGAATTTCAATCATGGGAGAATGATTTTTAATTGGGGCTGCAGATGATGTGTTGTTGACCCCAGGTAGTGGACTCAAAATTAGATATTTTTGAAGTCAACTGCCAGCTGCAGATAGTAATTTTCGTCCTTCTTTTTGTATTGCCGCATGCGAATGCAGGCTTTGATAGAGCGCAAACAAACTGTTTAACAAATATCATGAAATTTTCAAAATCCGTACCCATAACGTTGCGGTTTTATTATCCCCTTGTTAAGTGGATTGTTGTTGTATTTGCATGCAGCGCGGTTTTCACTCTATAAGCGTGAATAACAGGAATGACATGGGCGCAAAGTCTCGTAATCGGGTCATACCTCGACTATAATAGTTCAGTTCGGTGAGCTCAACTCATGGTGGAAAGTTCCAGTGAGGTTTTAGTTAGAGCAGAAAAACTGTGTTAAACGCTCCCTCGTGCGCTCGGTGAGTCCAGTGTATAGTTGTGTTTGAATTATTATTACTTGATTCTTCAGTGCGCAACTGCGTGCTGGATCGATTGTGTTCTTAGGTGCTACGAGCTTACCACGAGTACAAAAATATATATTTGTGTTCGTAACCGCGCTATTCAGTGCGTTATGTGCTGAAGCGCTGAAAGAAAAAGAGTGCAGTGAGTTAATATGTAGTTTTTTTTTTTTACTTTTATCGACTCTTTTTCTGCTAGTGACATTAACGTTGTTTAGTTTCGCTTTAATTAGTTTCTCTATTGTTGACAAGAGCTCGTCAAACTAGTCAGCTGAAGGTTTTCAATGTAACCTGCAAACACAGAAACACACAACCTGATCAGAGCTGGCTATTAAAGAAAATAAAGAACTAGTTATCATGAAAGTCAAGGAGTATCGTGGAATACATTTGGTTTGAGCTTGATTGAAGCGGATCTAAAGTTTTGTAGATAACACAGTTCATAAAAACACCAACTAGAATGCAGGTTGTGGGTCAACCCGCAGCGACAACAGATATCTGCAATTGAAAAATTGGAATTGAACAGAAGACTTGTGTTTTTTCACACGATTGCAATTGCTCTCTTTTTACCAAAACTTAAGGCATTCCATGGTATAAAAATACGTAATCTGCTGTTCATTGTAAAGTTTTAGTCGACCGCTGGAGATTTTGTGCTGGCGTTTACCTCTATGCTTGACATGCGGTGATTGGCTATCTTTTTGTATATACGGCGCCATTTGCATGCTTTGTGATGTAATTTACGGCACTTCATTCTCTTTAACTTGCTGACGATTTAAAGGTTGTTTCGGAAACGTTGCACATAAATTCATGTTCATTGATTTTTTGTTTTTGTTTCTTCGGCTTTGCAAGATTTTTAAGTTTTAATTTGTACACTTCTGGCAGAAATGTTGTTTTGATTTAAAAATATATAAAATAAACACTAGAACAACCTGTATATATCAAAGGATTTTGAAGAGTGATCTCGATCAATCAAAATCTTTTTCTCATCATTTCCTTCATCTTTCCACCATATCACTTTTCGTGATGTCCGTAGGGTGTGCGGTTTTGGTGGAAAGTATAAACACAGTAGAACGACTGTTCCGCCGACGTATCCGCGCTGGTGTTTCTTCGAGATGAGGTTAATTTCTGTGATCAAAGAACAACACTTGCAATACATACTGATTAACTGCAGTGAAAGTTTTGAAACGCGAGACGATTTTCGGTTCATGAAAATTAATTTTAATCTGCACTGGAAAATAAGTCAACCTTCAATATGCGTCTGGGTAATTTATCAAAAAAGACTTCCATTGCCTTAATATGACATCTGTCATTCATGGTTATATAACATCTGCCATTCATGGTTATATAACATCTGCCATTCATGGTTATATAACATCTGGCATTCATGGTTAAAAACGGAATTGAAATAACTTTTACACAGCAGTTGAATCTGACAAAAACAGTGGCGCAAGTATGTGTCTTCAAGCAAAATATACATACTCAACTTCATCAGCTCTAAACATGCTTGCAAAGCTCAGCTTCACCATACCTCGAAGCCAATAAGTGAAATTCAAAAATAAAATTATGCGATTATAGATCAAGTACTGAAAATCCGAGTGCAGGGTTTAGAATATTACATTTTAATGACATTTGCAAGTTAGAAAAGGCTGATATAATGCATAAATTTAAGAAATAGCTTTTATCAGCATTCGATACGTCATTTATTTAGTTGGAAAATATGTATTCATATAATCCTTCATATTTGGAATGTCTTTAGTAGGAAAAGACTATCCACAGATCAATTTATAGCGTACATATGTGTAAAGGTATGGGACTCCTTAGGGCCAATTTTAAAGGTACAGTCTTTCTATGTTTTTTAAATATATATATATATGTGCTTACAAAACAGATCTGTTTTGACATAAAAAAGAGGTCATTACATGAAAGGAAAATTATAATTAGAAGAGGTGAACAAAAATGTGAACAGGTTTTGAACAATTCCCCATTCTATTTGAATAAGATTGTAGGCCTGAGGATGCATAGTGTTACACGTGCAATCGATTTCCTATTAAAAACTTTGCTGGTGGACTAAAACCTTCAGCTTTGTGGAGACTAGTTATTTGAACAATACCTTATTTACTAAACTACAAAACCACCTGTTTTTAGGTTCCCCGGGAGAAAAACGTCACGTTTTCTCTTTGCTTAAAATAAGTTCTATTACTTTTTGGATACGATGTAATTTTGCCGTATGTGGTCCGTCTTTGCACCCAGGATAGAAATATTCGCACTGAAGTGTATGTGGCGCTTTAAGATGTTGAGACGTTCTCCCAAACAAACATGAATGAATGAATAAGAAAAACACAATCAAGCTTAAAATTGAATTTTTTATGGGCAATTATTACCAGAATATTTCAGCGATTTTCAGCTTTTTCTTGCTTACTGAACTCCCAGCGGTTGCACAAACAAAAGAAAAAATGCTTTATTTGCGGAATAACTGTACTAAACAAATTACCCAAAAAAACTAATTTGCAAAAAGTGCTTCTTCCTCAAACATAAGCCGTGGAAAATTTATTTATCAGCAGAACAGGATTGTAAACTGCATAGTTCTTAAAGCCTCTAAAACAAAGTTAAGAATAGAAAGCTTTTGTTTAGGATTTAGGAAAAAACCTTGATCCGTAAAAAACATGTTACACACAGTAATTAACCGATGCAATAACTGCAATGAAAGCTCGTTTGTGCAATACCTGTCTTTTTAACTATAAATATGATATATCCTCTCATTCGTTTGAATCCAACTCCGACTTCACAGACGTACAAGCCAGAATCCCGTCTTTTTAGGTCGCTGATCGTCAGTGAAGCATTTCCCGGTGATTTGGACAGTTTCACCCGTCCTCTAAAATTTAGATTAAAAGAGCATATTTTGAATAAAATATGGTTTGAAAGCCAAACAACAATCACTCACATAGACGTAGGCTTATTAGGCGTGTAGTTAGAGCACTCAGCAGCATGATGGTAAATAGACTGCACAAACAGCGGCAATGCAGGCATCCATTAAATTTAAATTTGTGTATAATTTTCAAAAGACTTTCCAAAACCATTTTTTAATTTTAATTTCTAAAAATCTATTGTAGAATAATTGACAATTTTATGTTGTTAACATTGTGCGGTAAAATATTTCTCTACAATAATTAAAAAATAGTGCTGCAAAATCTTTTCAATTCAAAAAGGTAGAAATCCGAAGATTTTTTCAAATATTGATACATTTCAAGTCAAGCATTATTTCACTAGAAATACATTTCTGTCATGTTCCTGGCTTTTTATATTTAAAACCACTGTTTTGCTGTGAAAAACGTTTTTGCTGAACACGTTTGTACAACACCTTTTTCACGGAAAAAGGTAAATACCTATGACCCTACACTTTTCCGGCGCATTCCAAGTCTTTGTGAAAATAAAGGCTTGTATTTCAGTGTTCCTACAAAGCTGTGCACATAGAATCGAAGTGTGCACGGATTCCAGAAACAACCTCAGGTGCACATAAAACCGGCAACAAACTTAAACCGAAACAAAACTTTCCTCTGTTCCAAATAAGCAGAAACGTTTGGTCAGTTCACAACAACTATCCAACACCGAGTTTCACCAACCTTTTCAGTGGCGAGCTGCCTCCCAACAAAGTGAAAAATAACAATCTTTCCCTCTATTTATATGCCATACAATTCTAAACAACGGAAACATTTGCCATGTGGAAGCTACAGCATGTGTATAGTGCAGAATAATATCAATCAATCATGAAATCAATAGCTCATGAAAAAAACAAAAATCGTAATATGAATAACAACCAAATCCACAGTACCTAACAACATCTTAATTACATTTTTTTATTCATCAATAAGTATGAAATTATGAGGAAACGTTTGGAAATTCTTTCTTTACTCAATTGGCTCGAAACATTCTCTTCATTTTGGTTGTTAGTCCGAGGTGTTCATTAAGTTGCAGGCGTGTGTGACCCTCAGTAGTTACAAAATGCGTTTGCAATTCATAGAATGCAGGTGAAAAAAAACTTCAAACTTTTTCACAACTACTGTCTACAGAAGGAAATCATTTCTCAGCACAGAATCAGACACTATGATCTTACAGAGTATATATTTCGCCTACAAAGTAGGCATCATCAGCTCTTATTCAAATAGAATGTCGAACTATTAAAATTTTTCACAACTATGTCGAACTATTAAAATTTTTCACAACTATGTCGAACTATTAAAATTTTTCACAACTATGTCGAACTATTAAAATTGAACCAATAAACAATTTGCTTCCAGAATAGTGTGGCTTCGACAAATGAAAGGAAAAAGAGATGAAAACAGAAAGCAAGCTGCAGTTCTCAGGTTTGCTTTTAAAGTAGGTAAAACACAAAAGCCACGTTTACATGTTTTTGCATTTGATGGAAACATAACACCAAGATGTATCTTAGAACTAAAAGAGCGCTTTTGGCCCAAGGTTGCGATATTTCCAACGATTAATGCATGAATCAAAAGACTTTAGGCTTGCTTTATGAACTCAGAAGCTGTTCAAAAAACACTTCAGCGGTTTAAGAACACTTCGCTTACAGTTGGGTTATATTGGATTAGCAAGTAAAGTTGATTTATAATAAGCATGCAATACAGGATTGTGAAAAGCTAAAATAACAATGGCGTTTGGTAAACTTGATTAATCCACATGTTATCATAGTCAGGTCCTGCGCATGATGCTCAACTACAACAGGTGATGGGACTACAGTTCGAGAGTTCGGCACTTTATTCGGGAACTGGAGTACCCTTTAATCATTATTTATTCCCAGGTCCATAGCTCGGAGTGGTGACGCCTGACAGGGATCTAACTACGGATCAAGTATAGTACTATTTGCGGGCAGAATGAGCTCATCGGTCGTGCAAAGCAGTCAATGTACGTAGGGGAACCGATAGGCAAGCGGGAAATATTTTTGCACTCTAATAGCGCTTGCAGCTGAACCTGAATCCAACTTCTTGGCGATGACTTTCTTCGGGAATCTCTGCAGGATGCGAAGATCGGTCTAACAATGGCTGGGCAACGTAGTAACTAACTTTAGAATTTTCTACAAACGATCATCCTCATTAGTAGAGGTTCTCCCACAAACACACATGCATACACAGATACAAACACACACACACATTTTGAGTAAGTCGTGACCGTTTAGGTTCGAATCAAATGCAGTAAAGTTTCGTTCAAAGTAACAGGTTTTACCACAAATCCATAATGCACATGATGAGAATACGTCCTTGTATTGAAAAGATGCATGAGCTACGCTGAAGAGCCGATTATTTTCCAATATAAGATATAGCTTCATTTGCCGTGTTTAAATGCCTTGCCGATCTTGATCAGAGAGACGCAGCTTTTAAAGTTCAAGGAATTTTACCTGTACTTTTCATTTGGCACGTCGATGAACCAACTGTTAAAAATATTTGTGAATCGACCGGATTTCGTTTTCTTTTTCCAGATGACTGATCTGTGGTAAAATGGCATAGAGCTTTGCGGTAATGGGAACAAGCAGACAAGGGTCGCTTGTCCACCGACTACTCCTGTTTGAGGAGTCTTCACCTTTACTCGATAGTTTTGAACTCCTGAAAAGAAAAATACCACATACCGTCAAGACCTAAAACAAGATGCGGAATAACAATCTCTTATTTGCTACCGCAGAAATAAACGCTCTGGCAATTCTTCAAACACATACAATGTCTAAAAGAAACGTGCAGTTTGACACAGTTTGACAAAAAATCCACAACAAAAGTAATGTTGCAAAACAATAGAGCATTGCTATTGTGCTTGCGTTTATAAAACCAGCACTCATTTATCAAGATATAGAGGCCTGATATTGAAATTCCTGCACCCAGGACCGTTGAGAAAAAAGGCAGGTAGGATCACTGTCCGTCAACCCAAACGTATTTACAAACCAGGGTGTATCTCAAAATGATAACATCAATGATTTTATCACACTAACTCGAATAAATCCTTACGTTTTGATGAATACACTCAGAAAGAATCAAAACATCGTTTTCAGGTTTCAGAAAAGTGGGGCTTAATGCACCTCTGAAGGTTTGACAATGTGGTTGAAGAGTGAGGCTGTTTTGTTGGTTGTTCACCAAGAATCATCTATTTGAAAAACCCTTTATAGAGGTGTCCACAAATACGTGTGCCTGTCTTGCAGTCTCGAGACTAGGTCTCCGTCTTGACTCTTGAGACTCATTTCAAGAGCCGGTTTTGCGAGTCTCGGTCTTGAATGTCTCAGGTTCCGAAAGACGTAAATCTCGGTCTTGAGCCTTTGTCCCGAGTGGCCTACATCAACGTGGATTGGAAAAGCTACAACAGTTCAACTTGTTCCCTCTTGGCAATTTCCCGTAGAAAATAAAAAATAAAAAAGTGTGTTTCAATGAATTTCCACGAAATGGATGCTCAAAAACGGCAAAGGCTTTTTTAACGTCATTAACGCAAAATTATGATAATGTTCAGAAACATAATGGCTGAGTATTAGATATCTTGTTGCATGACTAAATGTCGAGTCGGGTTTCAATCACCATCTGAAGACTTTTGGTGTTTCGATTATTGCTTTTCGGTCTCAAACATTGAGTTATCGCTCTCGAAGATTGTACCAGGTTTCGGTTTCGAAACCTAAGGCATCGAATACATCACTACTACCTTGTTCCATACAAACCGGGTATAAATTTTATTGCCTCTGACGGGCCATTTCAATTCAAACAAGTTTTAGTGTTTTACTACAAAACCTTCCCATAGCTAGACGTTCCTTAGAGGTGCCATTGTAAGATTGAATTTTCTCAGATTTTAAATAAACGTCGCTTTGAAAACTATGGGCCATTTTTCACACAAGCGATCTGATTTCCTGAAATTCAAAACATCCCAACGTTCCCAAGCGACATCGGCGACAGGCACAACACACATTTATTGCCGAAATTTGAACACATCAGAACATACTCTTGAAGTTTAGCGCCATTTTTGGTACCACACAACCGACACAGTGACAGCGGTTCTAGCAGCGAATATCAAATCAATCGCAAGTGCGGACCGCACTGGCCACACTCGTTCACGGCTTCTGCATTTCCAAGGTCCTGTTTGCAGATGTTAGTGACATTCACATGAATTGTTTCGAGGCATGATCCACAAATACAATATGCAAGGATAATTCCATGTCGTATGGTCAGAACCTGAGGTTTTCTTTCAGCCATTTTTCGGTCACAGGCCGAAATGTTTGTGAAATGACCAAAAAAATTGAGTCATTTCGGTCAGAATGTTTTAAAATATACACTAATGAACACTGTTACGGCGAGTTTTAATACAACTGTGAGACAATTGACCGAAATATCTCAGCAAAAAATGACCGAAACATCTCAGCGAAAAAAAAGCAAGTCAGAACACATCTTTAGCGAGAAAAGTATATTGCTACAAGTGGCTTTTGCATCAACTCTTTTGTCAATAGTAACGTGTTTATGTATTATATCCAATTCGTGTTTGCACCTATATATGTGTTAAGGCGGGTTTAGACTATCGCGAAGTCTTGGAAAATTGAACCATATTATGGTTTACACACTTAGGAAGTCAGAGGAAGTTGAGCGACCAATTTCGGGTGATTCCCCAACCTGGAAAAAGAATCTAAGCTAGGAATAGTGACACCTGCACTTGCAGCTTTCGCCAAACCAAGGCTTCTTGCCACAAATACATTTGTGGAGCTACCTAGTCTTGGTGAATAGCATATTGTGCTTTAATCAGAAAACGTAGCTATAGTCATGAAGACCCATGATAGAAAGTTTGGATTGTTAGCTGTGAGTGAATCATAACAGTTCTGCGCAGATTTAAATTTTTTGTCCGCTGCTGAAAAATTTAAACACGCCCCATCCCGCACCCGCATGAATTTGAGAAATCTCCCCCCCTCCCGCCCCGTACCCTCAGATTTCTCAAAACCATTAAAATCTCATGCCATGAAAACCATTTAAATCTCATGCCATGTGTTTTATCGCTAGTGGCAATTTATTCAGTGGTTCATTTCAAAGCCAACACAAGCTCTTGAAAAAACACTGTAAACTAAAGTGTGAAACCTTTTAGTCAACTGTAAACGCTTCTTTCTTAGTTTTAAGAGCACTATTGAAATAAAGCATGTTGTTCACCGACGAACTTTTTAAATTTCCTCTTCTGCTATTCACGACAGGCCTAGCTATATTATACACTTGTTCGCTAGCAGCGTTGATTGCCATGACACAGAATCCATTTCTTGCAAGATCACTGAGAGCTGTAAACTCCAATCTGCGGTCTCGTCACCACTGGAGAATGTTACTACAGCCTTGCACCACAAGCTCTCTGCAGCATTAATTTTATTTCTCATGTCAATGTCACACGTATTGGGTCAACATTCAGTTACCCACACAAAAATGTCTTATTCCGCGCCCGCCCCGCACCAAGTAAACCCGCGCCCGCCCCGCACGCTTAGCTCTGCGGGTTGCCCGCAACCCGCGCGGGTCAGTCCACCGTGCAAGTCGCCGTTGGTCCACATACCACAACAACCCTTATACAAGTGGTAACCGTAGGCTTCTACAGCTTCTATAGTAAAAAATAAATAATGAAAATCATTTCAAACTTACTTTGCAACAAAATCTTATGAAATAGAACATTACTACGTTTAAACCAGTTTTTTTAAGGAAAATGTTAGGTACCCTGTATGGACCTGTAGGGACCCGATTTCTCTGATTCTAGGGACCCGATTTTCTCTGTTCCTAGGGACCCGATGGTAATTTTCTCTGATTCTAGGGACCCGATTTTCAATTCTAGGGACCCGCATCGGGTCCTAAAACACCTTCAAAAAAACCTGTTTAAACCTAACTTTAAAGTTTTGCTATTTTTTCAATGCAACTTTCTTTTTGTTTCAAATAGTGTGATTCTTAGCGCAGTGACGAAACCAACGATTTGTTTATATCAGTTGAATTGTAAAACACACCCGGCACCACCAAAACAAAATGAATGACCTTTGAAAGATGTTAACGCGAATCTTCTGCTTTTCATTCGCTAAATCGTGCAAAAATGTTTGAAATGCAATCTAACAAATCATAAAAAGGTAAAAAAAAATTTGAAAAACTTCTTTTTTGCATCCTGTTTTGTGAGACTGCACCATGAAAAACCTCCAGGCATCCGTAGTGTACAGAGGCTAAAGAATGTAGACTTGAATACCGCTGTCTCAGTTGTAACAGTTGGTTGAGCACGCGCTACCAAAGCTGGTACGCTGGGTTCGATCCCTAGTTAATCATACCGGAGGGTTGAAAAACTGGACTTGCGGCCTGTCCAGCCTCGTGCTCGGCGCTAATTTAGTAACTTTCAACGATTTCCTCGATTGGCAGATTTAACTGCACTTTTAATATTTATCACCTTCAACCTTATTCCTGCTCCATACGCAGGCTATCATCTGAACCACGTTCCACAGTGAATCATTGCGAAACGGTTACCACAGAAAATACAACTATCCAACTGCATTGAAATTGCACAATATAAACTCAAACCAACGTGCATCCTAGGAAAAGTGACTGTGAACACCGATTCTAACTTTATTTGCGTAAACCAATGCAAAAAGAGTTAGAATATGCGGAAAATGCAAAAAAAATTGAGCGAATTGGGAAAAAAAACTGTTTAAAAATGTGTTCCCATATGGGAACTTTAGGCGGTAACGGGTGAGCACAGTTTTTACATGAAAGCGTACAGCTGGATTTGTCTTGCAAGCCTTGCATTACTGGTGGTGAGTGCGCATGTGCAAGCAGACCGTGCCCGATTTGTTACGGACATAAACGCAAGGATGTGGTTGTAAAACAAGCTGCAGTGCGGTTGAATTCCAGAATGGCAAATCATTTTCAACTTCAAGGTACCCTGTAGGGTCGAGATGTGACAGCATACTGTGGCAAACGACCTTTTGTCCATAAGTCACCGACCCTTTGCTGCAGAAGAGTGGTTTGCAACTGTGGGATCGCGACCCCAGAGGGGCCCGGAACCACTTTTGGAGGGTTCGCGAGTAGATATTTTATGTACACTGCTGTGTTACATTTGCATTGTTCGAATTTTAGATGGGGTCGTTGGGTTGTAGTGAGTTGCTATAATGGGCCGCGGTACAAAAAAGGTTGAAAACCGCTGCCGTAGAAAGACCACGAGGACATCTTGGCACGCGCGTTTTGATACACTTCCTAATAAAAACAAAAAATTAGCTACTTTTTTATTTTCGAATTTTCCCACCATTACCAGTGACGTAACTGACGGGGTGCAGGGGGCGAGCCTCCCCCTGGGAAGCTAAACGCAAAACTGGGCCCCCTTTAGCTGACATTTTGATATTAGTATTCTTTTGGTTTTTGTAGGTTGTTGTTCATTTCCGTTTTCCTGGGCATTTTCGTTTTTTTAAGCTAGTATAGAAATCTGCGATATCCGGATTCACTATCATTTCTTAATTTTTTTCTGAGTGTTGGCTAGTGGCACCCCAGCGGTAGCCAATGGGCCCCCTTCAGCTAAGTTTTCCTCCAATGGCTCAAACCTGCAGTTACACCACTGACCATGATGTGGAAACGACGGTACTATGGTTTTCACCAGAATCCATCACAGTGACTTCCAACGTAGACAAAGTGTGAAACACTCTTTGTACGTTTGAATAGTGAAGTCACTGTGAAGTGCTGGCTGAGCCACGTCCATCGTATGGCGAATGGTCGCCTCCCCATTGATATCCTTTACGGCGAATCCTGTAACGCGCCACGAAAAAACGGCAGACCCAAAATAGGCTACAAGGACGTCATCAAGCGTGACATGGCTAGCTTACACTTCTTTCCACAGCCCTAGGAAACGCTTGCTGCTGACCGCGACCAAGGTCCCTACTGTTTCACAGGGTTGCCAACCTGTCTTCGCCAAAAAAGCCAGACCTTGTCCCAAAAAAAGGCAGATAGCAGTTTTAAGGCATTAATACATAAAATATGCATAACCAAACACAAAACAGACGTTAAAACTCATCGGAAACATCGATACAATACAATTCCACTCTTTAGAAGCATTTACGTTCCCAGTAATTACACTGTCGCACATTTGTTTCTTATAAATAAAATCGATCATTTTTAGAGCAACAGTAAAGTCTTTTCAATATTTTGCGCGTGCTGCATGGTTATCGACTCTTTTCAGAAGAGATTTTTAATGAATATGCAGCTCAGACAATGTTTTCCCAGAGCCAAGCCTTTCCAACTGAAATAAAGCCAGAAAAAGCCAGGTTTTGTCTGGCTTTTTTTGATTTCCAACAAAAGCCAAAGTGTTAAAAAAAAGCCAGAATTTCAAAATCTGGCTTCAAAAACGCCAAATTGGCAACCCTGCTGTTTCACTTGGAGACCTTGCCACGCCAGGCGGCGTGTCTCCCTGAATGATGGATATTCATTCTCAGCTAACAACTGCGCACAATAAAGTGGAGAAGCGCCGAGAGCTCATCATTGTCAACGACGGGATGGGCTGTAGTAGTAGACTCCACCCTTGCAAAAAAGTCATTTCAGAAGATGCGCGATGTCTTACCCTTTCCTACAATGTCTGAGAGTTTGATTGTGTAGAGCAGGGGTTCCCAACCTTTCTCATACCATGCACCCCTTCAGCATTCCGACAGATGAGCATGCACCCCTTCAGCATTTCAACAGATAAGTATGTACACCTTCAGCTTTCGACAGATACACACGTACCCCTAAAATTTCCTATGATAATTACATTTTATCATAGTTATTCATAGATATATTTAACAAGCATAAAATGATTTTTAAAAAGAATATTCACTGATATATGCGTAAATATTTGGAAATATATTATATGCAAATATATTTTGCTTTTCTGTTGATACCATTAAATGTACTCCTTCGGATAGGCCAATGCACCCCTGGGGGTACATGTACCCCAGGTTGGGAACCCCTGGTGTAGAGTGACACTTCCGGCCTTTTAAATGTGTCTTCCCACAGAATCCGCTTTGCGTGCCCCAACGGTTACGGTCAGTTATGAGACACGGCTTTATTATTACAAAATACTATCATACAGAGTGTTTCATTGCACCAGCAAGTTTGTAGAATAAAGAGAACAATCATAACTGAATGAACAAGAAAATCAAAACGCCGAACACACGACCTTCGTAAGACCTGATACAGTAGAACTCGTCTAATTCGTCACTTTTTCGTCGGTCCCGGCAGAATCCCTATCTTTTGTGTACATTTCTGTTCGTCTAATTCGCCATCGTCTAATTCGTCAATTTGTTTAATTCGTCACCTCTTTCTATCCCTAAGAAGCGTTTTGTTCGTCTAATTCGTCATTTGCCATTTCGCTTTTGATGTCTAAGCAGCTAGTACGTATGGGAATTCAAACAAATTAAGGATCTTTATCTGAGAATTGTTGCACCTCACAATTTATTTATCGAATTTATACACGAGGTTCGAAGCGCAACCCGACTCCCCATTGAGAGAACGCAGAAAAGTTTATTAAAGATTTGAAAGGTGCTTGATTAAATTGAAGGGTCCATACAGAGCAGAGAAATCAATTGTTGTATTCAAACATAACGTCATAAACTTGTATTTTACTGCTAATAATAGCACTATGTATACGAGTTACTATGATAAAGTATACGAACTTCTATGATACAGTTTTCACCTGTTTGCATAATTCGTCAGTTAGCCTAATTCGTCACTTTTTTCTAATGCCCTTGAGGTGACAATTAGGCAAATTCTACTGCATTACTAAAAATAGCTTACTTTTCTAACTAGACACTAGACAGGTTTGACACTTGGTAGGCCACAGACTTCTGGTTGTCTGTGACTGTAAAATCTTAGCATTCGACATCTGTTCTGGTTCAAGATGATTTGGAAGCTTCACAACGCTGTTGGATTAACATAAATGCAAGAAACTCTTCCACATGTTAAACACACATTCACCTCTATTGAAGCTAGAGTAAACTCCAGCTTTGAAATAGTTTATCAGTAAGCCCAGTGAACAGGTTAATTTCTTGCCATCCTTTACTCTTCTTTTCTGTCTTAGTGCTCAGTAATTCTTGGATTGTACAGACGCAATCTGTGTCTAAGTACTGTAATTCGATTAAATGCTTATTAAAATTAAATGCTTATGTTCCACTATCTTAGACACTGCACAGCTGTAACTACGTAGAAGAAATAATCTGGAAGAGCAGAAACGAAGTATTGTGTTTGTATACATCGAAATCAACTGAAGGCAGGCCTGCAACAGAACTTGTACTGTAACCTTCAAATAATATTGCTTGTTGCTGCTGATCTATTGGTTAAATTTTAGACTGAAGCACATGACTGAAAAACATATCCACATTCAGTTTAACAGTACTACAATTCTGCACGTACTACGTTAATTACTTTGTAAGTGCCATGTGATTAAATGAAGCCTATTTGTATTAATGTATGCGAATTTCGCAACAAGTCCAAAGTTTTTTATTTGTGCTATCCTCATTATAACAGCTTTCCCTAATCTTTCTGATGGCAATTGAATAATTTGAGTATGCCTAAATGCCAACGCGTGTGTATATCTACAACAAAGTGATTTATATATTGACCTAACCTTAACCAAAGTAAAAGTCTGTCTGTCACTTGTTTGAACAAACATGTGTAATTACAGGTTAGGCCTTAAACATGATCGAAACTTAGGTGCACGCTGCTACAGCATAGGTGTCAGCACATGCAAGTGCGTCAGGGTAAAAATCTGTGCACGTAATTGCAGATAACCTTTTGCCCTAAATGCTGCTAAAGTAGGCCTACCACTTTGATATTGCCTTAGGCACTATCCACTGATCTAGAAGTCCTACTTCTATTCAAGTTCTAGAGTAGACCTACACTGGGATAATACTGGTGCTGTGGCTGAAGCAAATTTCACGCGTGGTGTCTATGTGCATGGCAAACGTGTAGCCTGCCCACCTGCAGAAAGTATACCAGCACTTTTGTCTACGGTACAAACTACAGATGTAGCGCACAGACAACTTTGTCCGCTGCGTGTATCGCCCCGCGGTTTCTGTCAGCAGCGAAATCGCATGTGTTGTGCACTCTTTGACCACAACCGGTCCGCGACGCAAGCTTAGGGTTTTGAAATGTAGTATGTCATTCCAGCAACATTCTTTTCATCATTTTTTTGTCGCTCCATACATTCCTTTTAGCCCTTTTTATGCACAAAGCCATGGCAACCTTGCTAGTTGCTACTGTATAATAGCTAATCAACATTTCTAACATTTGCTTCAGCTACACAGAGCTCTAATTCATTTCTACTTAACTCTTCTCGCTCGATGTCAAAGGTTCTTTCATTTTGAGGTATGAAATCAAAAGCGTTGCGGACACGTAATGCAGATTAGGTTTCAGCTAGAATAGCTGCTACAGTGCTACCGTATCACAAGCAAGGTGTGAGTGATGTAATCACTCAATGTTTAAGTATCCAATACATAAAGAAAACATCCATGTCCATAATAATGTATTAGAGAAGTCAAAGAAACCTGGCGTGGAAGTTCAATTACAAACGACCTAAGGCCTTTTTCTACATTAGATAGCAAAAAGTACAGGAGTAGTCAGTCTTTAACCGAGAGAGGTGCTGCCACTGCATTTAGCAGTATCTATTTATGCAGGTTTTAATAGTAGGCTAAGAATGGTTCATGCTTGGTGTCAAAGTCACTTGCCAGATGATGTGCAGTACTTCTACTAAAAATTGCAAGGTTTGTTACATCACCCATTCTATTTCCTGCAATATACAGCGCCGAGTGCCAGTGCAGCCACGCCACACGGGTATATGCAAACCCGACTTGCGTAGGATTGGACCTTGATAACAGTTCCGTAGCCACGGGGGTTTTGGAGGCTTATCCCCCCCAAACAAAGCTCCAAACCTCCAAATTGAAATACCAAACACTATAAATTAGTTGAGTTTTTGTCAATTTTTAGAATGTCAAGCCCCTTCGCACAAACGCAAAGCCCCCTTATTGATCCCTCTCTACACGACAGCTCCCCGCTCACATTTAAAAACAGTACAGAGATGTACTTATCTCTGCATATGATGACAGATAGTATGGTGCTGAAACACGGAGTTCTGTATGTCAACTGTAGCCCACTTCTTTTTCAAATCGCACATTTCCCGTTGATCATATTCCCTCCTCCCTTAGCTATATGTATTCCATACTTTTCTTAACGCTATTGTACATACTACCATTATTTACACATCTAGGTTGCGTTTGCTTACCTACAGTAGGTTTTGATTGTTTTGTTTTTTGTTTGTGTATTTATGATTTGGTGTTCTTGTTTTGTTGTTTTTGTGATTTGATTTTCTTGTCGCTGCTGGTGTTCTTTTGTTTTGCAGGACCAGCACGTCATTTCCCAGTATTCCTACATATCACTTCTGGCGAACAAAGAAATTCGAAGGCTACATCTCCGCAGTTTGGATTCCAAGAGTACTAAACCAACCATCATCCAAATGCAAAAAATACACTGCAAACAATTTGTAGAGCTTGCTAGATGCGAAAGGGTTATGACAACCCGCGCAGAGTTTCATTTTAGCCGGGTTTATACTTTCTCTGCCACGCCCAGATCCTTGCGGATCTGAGCAACCCATCCACCGAGAGAGACCGGTTGCGACCCAGCACCCCCTGTTCAAGTGTGTTGATCATCTAGCAGCTCCTTCCCATTCATATGCAACACCACGTGTTGAAACTGGACAGTAACAACGCTAATTTAACTGTTGAGGGGCATCGGCTCGATAAACTTCCAGTTCCTTCAATGCCCTGCTGGCGTCCTTGCACTAATTTGTGTTTTTTCTTGCTAAATATTAATTATCGCCAAATAAAATCAACTCAACTCAACCCTATTGAAAACTTTTTGGTAACGTAGTAAGGCAGAAAGCGCTACAAGCAGAAAGTAATCAATGACCCTATGTTTGCAAAAACAAATCTTAGTGCTTGCTTGAATTTGAAAGAATTCAATATAACAGGAGTCTCCAAACTACGGCCCGTGGGCCAAATCCTGCACCCGAAGTTATTTTGTTGATAATGAAAAAATATATATTTCCGAATAACTTGTTGACTTGGTAGAATGTAACATATCCCGAAACAATCTCATCACGTAAGATGTTCGGCCCTCGAACTGTTGTGCAATAGCTCATGTGGCCCTCTGACAAAAAAGTTAGGAGACCCTGCAATATAAGATCCTACATTTCCACACGGTACGCGTCGCAGGCAACAACGCGGTGGCAACACTTGCGGCAGCGATGCGATGAGCCGATTGTCACATTTTGCGATGCAGATCCCACTCCGGGATTTTTCACACAGGAATCACCAAGCGTGTCAGGAATCACCAAGCGTGTCAGTTGATCAAGCGTGTCAGTTGATCAAGCGTGTCAGTTGATGTTTTTTTATTTTCTAAGCTTTGCTACTTGAAGTATACACTGTATTTTTTATTAAACTTTTTGACTTTTATTTTTTCGTGGATACACGCAATCCGTTAAAGTTTCAGGAAGTTTTTGTCATCCGTCATAGAAGTAAACTCACACTTACCTACAATTACCAAGCGCGTCAATTGACGCTGCAGCATAGGCGTGGCCAGGGGAGGCCCATGCTCCCCAAATTTTTAGCACATCGTGCCGTTTGGTGCTTTGAGAGGCTGTGTCCTAAACAAAATACTGTTGCTCGCTTGAAGGGCTGGCTACGCTACTGCGCTGCAGGCAATGTAATGCTGAGAAGTGTCAGAGGCGCTAATGTTTTGCGATTATTTTAGCGTATTAGCCTAGTTTACCTTTTGCTTGTGTTTGACAAGGTTTTTACAGTATTTTTTAAAATAATGGGAGGAATCCCCTGATTTAGATAATGACGACGCATTAGATTCTGGAGCCGCTGTTTCTCCAAATAACGTGAACACTGAAGTTGAGGAGGAAGATAATGAGCAGATATATCGCGGTAGAAATGGATCATGTTGGCTTCAGGCTTCAGCGCCAAACCAAGGTGATACTGGGCGTTTGCAGCAGCAGAATATGATGAGAATAAGATTCGATCGAAGGGGAATACCAAACGACCTGAAAGAAACTTGCAGCCTACACGACACCACCATTGTCGACTTAGCAGATGCTGCTGTTGCTACAGTTACTATAACTAAGTATCAGTACAAGAAGTCAAAATCCGTAAACATAGTAAGTTCATTGTACTCAAATGCAGGCACGTAGCCAGAAATTTTGATGGGGGGGGCAAACAACAACCAAGTCTCAACATTTGATTATTTAATGACCCTTATTCTTAAAGCATCATCCACAAAAGGTGCATTTTTCTATCGTTTTTATCTGAATAATATGTTCAGATTTAAGGCGGAAAAAAAATAGTCCATTTTCGCTGAATTGACAAATTTTGAAAGTTTGTTTTTAGTAAAGTTCCAAGATTCTATTTTGGATGAAAGCCACCCTTTGCGCGTAAACGTTTCATGTAAGAGCCCTTTTCAAAATCTAGATGTTTTAAGTGCAAGATCTGCAGTATGTCTTTTGCAGCCAATATTGCAGTTGTCATTGTGGCCGCCATTATGCCTGCGTTTTGTTGAATTTACACACTTCTGATGTACATCAACACACGTTCAATCGAAGCCGAGTAGCGACTTTGCTTTAGACACTGACTCCCGAAGTTGGTCTGCAAAACTAGCGCGCATCTAAGACGTGGATCTTATCTAATTCTTGAGCAACTGGTTGACGTATGTAGCTGATAGCGTAAAGGCTAGAATACTTCACGGCGTTTGAAAAATATTTGGATTTTATGTCATTAAATGCTATGAAATGCAAGAGCTACACATGTCCGAGTCAAACTTGCATGTTTGACCCACGCAGTCTACACAAAGGTGAAAACTTTTGTGTTTGCAGAAAGGAGGCCAAGATCGATTCTCACCATGCACGGCTCTGCGGTAAAGTTAAGAAATACTTGTCGAAGCTGCCTAACACAACGGTGGATTAGCTGATCTTGATCAATGGTTCCCGAAGTATCGGTCGAAACACAAACAAGGGTGACAAAGGGTCAAAAATGGGCCGTGACGAGGCAATCCAAACCGGAGTTGTGCATTTTCAACGTTACCACTCTTTGTCTTTGTGTGTAGCGTAGGGACTTGAGCAAAAAGTGGAATGCTGACACCAAAAATGAACTTAGCAACATATACTGCCAAAAATCACCGATACGATGTTTTTTCTTTTTTATCATAAGTTGTTTGAAGCGTATTCACCAAATTCAGATTTGGGTAGCGCTTAAAAAATTAGGAACTGCTGATCCAGCCATTCAAGCACACGCGGTTGAATTTTTTTTTAAATCCATGAATGTCCACTGGACTGGGAAAAAATTTTTCCGTTATAGTTACATGCGCTCTGTCGATGAAACATATTGCAAGCTATCTATAAGTAATGGCATAGTCTCAATGTCCAGTTCCAAAATAAAAACATCTTCCTACTTACGTTAGACTTTGCTACTGAGTCTACCCATTTGGAGGGGAATCATTTCAAGTTTACAGTAGGATAGAGTGGCAATTGACATCAAATGAAAGTTGTGACAGTTTTAGACTGTTTGTTTGATATGGTGGTTTGTTGTTGGCGCTTCATAACTACAATGGTCTTGTAGCGCCACGACTGAGTTTGTACAATTTCTGGGCTCATTTTCACTCGGTTAGTTTTTGTGTTCTGGTAGTGTTCCCTGCAGCTCTTCCGTACACCGTGCGCCTGGTAAGAAAGTTACAGTACCAATTTACAAGGTCTTGGTAAAATCCGGTCGAGAGTCGAACTCTCGATCTACCAGCACCGAAGTGGACGCACTTACCACTAGACCACGGGATGGTCACTATGAGTAATCAACGCCTTGACTAGGGTGCGGGCCGAAAAGGGAAGTCCGCTACAATTCAAACTGTTTTTTTTTCTCGCCGACATGTTAATATGAAATCATTGATGAAAACGTTACCGTTCCACATGATTGTGATCAAACCGTTACAATGCAATTGTAATCGTGCTAGGTCACCGAGTCAACA
>Ga0210059_1003123_pt1 | contig 26379 bp, 9 predicted proteins | sample Ectturendosymbi2_FD_188042 | JGI IMG/M metagenome (GOLD analysis project Ga0210059, IMG submission 188042) | Ecteinascidia turbinata endosymbiont from Florida, USA - Sample 2 (SPAdes) (version 2) | ecosystem: Host-associated > Tunicates > Ascidians > Unclassified | place: Key West, Florida... | reverse complement strand
CGTAAGGCCGGCCCTGACTGCCGTAATTATTACGCGTGTGCAGTACTTAGCAGGAACCTTGCTCAGCAAAACACGTCGTGGGAAAGGCCAGTGATATTAGCTTCAATTTTTCCCGAAGTTCTGGAAAAGGCTCACTGCACACCACTTAATCCAAAAATCTGACCATCCGTGTGTCTGAAATGTAGAACGGGCTTCATCGTCACGTTGGACGTCGATGAACGTTTCTGGTTGGTGGAATCGCATTCGCTTATGCTGCCTAGCTGGCAAAAGGTATTTAACCCTGTAGCTTTTTACGCAATGTAACTTTCGGTGCGATCTCCACAACAGAATGACTTCATAGCAAGCCTCAAGCAGGTGGTCAAAAGGATTTTTTGGACTGCTTAGTTCAGCCAAGATTGGGTCTTAGATTTATTCGCTGGTCTAAGTTACTCCTTTCCCAGCCTACCGTTCTGTTAAACTCTGTCATAAGTCAGATGAACACAGTACAGCTATATCCACAATGCAGCAAAACACTGTAACTGACTTAAAAACACGATACGCACTTTCACAAATTACCGTTAGCTGTTACTAATTTTACCAGCCATTGCCTGCTACGTAAACCGTCTCGCAACAGTCATATTTCCAGTATTTTTACAACAAAACACACTTCAATAGGTCTGCATTGTTTCACTCAAGGTGCTAACTAAATAAAACATGCGATATAGGGCTGTCATACTTTTTTGCCTACAAAACAACGGTTTGGCAGTGCTTTACCGAAGGCCAGGAAGATTTGTTTCAAGGCAATTTTGCTAATATAACACAACACAGTTGGATGGATTTGTGACAATTTACGACGAAAATTCACTTGGCTAAACTTGACGGCAACTTGCAATTAATATTCGCTATCGCCGCGAATGTTGACACGATGAGTTAGTGGTAGCAATGTTATGATTGTTGGGCCATTTTTACTATCTTCAAAATAGCAGAAGTTTTCCTCCTGAAAAATGGAGTTTGACCGATTGGGTATTTTCCGATATCTATATTAGCATTGGTCACTTTCAACCAATGTCAGTATAATAGAACTAATCAAACATACTCTACAAGAAACGTCCAAAACGTTGCGTGCTGATGTATACAGGCTGGCAAGGGCAAATGCTATCGCTTGATGTCCTTTTTTGACGTTGATCATCCAACAGTTGGGTTAACCATCCTAACAAACTACTCAGTGCAAAAGTTTCTCTGCTCTGTTACCTTATTTTGAACGTTATACTCAACAAAATACCTGCACACTCCCAATCTTCGTAAGAACCGCAATGCTTGACTCCCAGCCAGCGACAATCTCAGTGGTCTCGGATAGTTGGTGGAGTGAAGCGTTACATAGAACAATGTTATTTGATTGTTACGTGACCAGACAAGCGTTTTACACCGTGTTGTGAACCATGGAGTCGAAAGTGCATCAAATGCTTTGATTCCAAAGTACCAAATATTGTTTTTTTGGAATCAATTCAAATTTTTAGTATGTTTTAACCTGCAGAAATCGCCCCCAAAATCTTATTAATCACAACTCGCCCCACAACGCATAAAACCGCCTCCTGGGGGGCGATTTTGACCACGTTAAAGAACCCGGCACTAGACAAAGTGTTTTTATTAATCCGCTTCCGCCAAAACTTACATTTTAATTTCATGTTAACGGCCGCATACATTTCTATCGAAGGCCGCAGGTTGTGTACCCCTGATCTACTGAGGCGAACATCGTCGTATCCACAAGCTCAACCGCCAATACGACACTGCTCAGTCGGTCCCCGAAGCTTTGCGTACACCCGCGGAAGCGTTGAAAACAAGCTCGTTTATTTTGGTCGTTGACACTTTGAAGGAAGCCCCCAGGAAAAGACTTGGAACTGACAAGACAGTCTTCCCAAGGTTTGGCTTTTTGCGGATCTTAATGAAATTAAGTTCAGAAACCTTGGCAGAGACAGCATCAAACTTCATAACGTGTTACCCCAACGATTTGGAGGCTGCTTTGATAGAAGAACTTGTGCAATTTGCAGCCCTCTTCAATGACATTGTGGACAAGCAAAAGGCCAATCTTGGTCACAGTGACGGAAAATGTATAAAAATTGCGAATGTAATTGTTTGTATATTGTGGGAAACGAGCTGCACTCTGCTTTTCAAAAAATACTTACAGTAATACTTACAGTAGTACTAACAGCAAATTACCTTTCGCATATACTTGTGCCTCGTGAATGTTTCCAATTGTACTGGAGAGCGGTCTTTTTCTAAATTACGCAGAATTAGGAATTATCTTCGAAGTTCAGTTGGGCCAGAAAAAACTAAGCATGTTTTCTACGGGCCTGGAGACAATCATCAACGAATTCGTGGACAAAGAATGAAGCGTCATGAAACTTTCCACAGCTGATCTTTTTTCAAAAAGCACTCAGTATCACAGAGACAGAGTCACTTTAATTAAATGTTACTAAGAATTATCCGCATTTTAAAGCCTTTGCAGTTATAATGCGCAGACTTAACAATTAAAAATTGCAAAGTGCTTGTCGTGATCGTGAGAGTATCAGTCTCAGATAAAACAAGCATTGTTTTCCGCATATCTCGGAGCAGTGAATGGGTGAAAAAATTGTAAAGCTACCATAGCAAAACTTTAGTTAAACAGTACGGCTGATGTTACGTTTGCGCGATATTTCGCTGAGAGCATTTTTTCTAAACGGTGTGAACTTTGATCTTTTGCGGTAGAGTAGACATATCTTTGCTCAATGCATACGTGAATAGACGATTTGTGCAGTGAAGATGGTCAAAGAGCCTGTGCCGGAAAAGGTTGTTGTGCAGTGTCACGGTAGCACAAAATCGATTTTGTTGTGAAACAACTGTTGTTTTAAACAACCTAATCACATGCGAAGCGTCCGTGCATGGCCACTCCCCAAGTGTCTCTGAAGTGTAAGCTGCCAAATCGTGTCAGTTCTGACGTTTTTGACTGGTGCTTCTGCAAAGTTGAAACGAGGGCATGTGAAAGGCTATGCAGTTGCGCTAAGCGTTTTGGGGACCTCGAGGTCGCGACTTTGCCCGGGGCCTCGCGCTCATTTAATCCAGCCCTGTTTACTGTCAATATATAGTTCAAATGATACGCCTTTCACGCTCTAACACTACAACAGTAAACGATTGCAGCAATGACGAAATACTAACTTTGCTTAACATCGAGTTGCCTTTGTATGACCGCTAGTAACCGAGAGATAATAAAGATCACGGAATATTGCTACTTAAGCGTGAATGTATAAGCGTGTCTATCTCGTAATGTCTTGTGACTAAACTTGTAACTGACGCCTGTTTTGACCAATGAAATTCGCTCTCTCAGCTATAAATACATAGACGTAGCCAGGGGGGCCATGGCCCCCCAAATTTTGAGAACATACAGTCATTTTTTGCCTTAAGAGGATGTATCCCCCCAAAAATAGTGTTATTCGCCTACAATCAAATATTTTGGCCCCCCTACATTTTTGGTCTGGCTACGCTAGTGTATAAATACCCTTGTTTTCGGCATTGGGCTTGAGTCCACCAACCCGTAGGCCATGGCTATCCATCTGTAGTGTTTCCCCAGTTCCTACCGCAACTTTGAAAAAAAGATGACCGCTACCATGGCTTTTGGCTAAATAGCGTTATACTGCCAAAATTCTTTATGATTTAAAATGTCATACCGAAATGCTTCCCAAATTTTCCGTGACTTTTGAAAGGCCCGCTCTCTCTACCGAACTTGTTTTTAAATCCCTGGCAATACGTGATTAATGTTTGAAATCGTTTTTTTTAATGTAAATTGCGATTTGAGCCACTTGAATACGGCCGATTAAAGTTACCATGTTGTCTGCCGTAAAATGCTTGAGGTAACGCCGAACTTAAGGAGTGCCTGTCCGAGCAGCAGTCCTTTACTCAAATTGACACTTACGTAGCGGGCTCGTTGACAGATGTGACCTGGTCATTTCTCAGTGCTCTCAAGAGGATTAATGAACAAGTGCTGGCCGATAGCCACAACATGTACAAGCTGAAACTATGTAAGCCAGCAACGCCTGATTTTCTGCGAACCAAGGCACAAGCCGACACCGTGCCTCAGGCCACTGTACAAATTGCAGTGCAGTTACGTTTTGCATTTGCGCTTGGGAGGTGGATTTAATCTGAAGCGACGGCACAGTTTGAGCTCCACATGACGAGGCAAGCGCCTGGACGAGATTGACTACAGTCATCTTTTGGATGGAACTGTTATAATTCACAAATCTGAAACAACTCGAAAAAGTTTTTTTTTCTTTTTTTAGTATACCAGTGTTATATTTATCGATGTAAAGAGCAAAAGAGGTTGTTGCGACGTTTATAGCCTACACAAAAAAGAGGCAATCCAGTACATGTGAGTCCTTAACTTCACCGTTAAGGCCGAGCGAAAATGCCATTTGTCTTTGATGGCTGATAAATGCCCTACAATAATGAGTGACTTGAACAGCAACTGCTTTTTTCTGTGTGCTATAGCACCTGAATATTGTTCGACGTTTCGTGTTTCACTGATTGAAAGTCGCTGACAATGGCAATATTAATTTTCAATTCCATCAACATGGCTGCCGAGGAATTTTTGGATTAAATGTGTTTGTCGTACAAGCACTCCATCGAAGAAGATTGCTTTCATTGGAGGAAAAGTCCAATGTCTCAATTAGGCAGGAGAATCTCTTTCACGGTGGCTCACTGACGTAAGCTCTCTTCAAGTCTTTACACTCGGAAAAGCTTCAATGTTGTGTAGAACAAGTGTGTGTTGTCTTTGCCGTAAATCGAAGTTGTGCCTTTCGTTTTGGCTGTAATCGCCGTTGCTCGGGGATGGGAAATAACTGCTCAACCAACAGTTATGGTTTTTCAGAAATGTCTGAGACGTATTTAAGCCTGCATGCAGTTGAAAACAACTGAAAGATGAAGAAGGCGCTGACATACCTGACCACCACATATATAAGCGAAAGATCAAAAGCCTTGGCACGAACAAATAGTCGCTCTTTTACAAACAGAGACAATGAAATATATTTGCGTCGTTGTCTTCACAGCGGTTGAACTTTGCTTCGTCTTCAACATCGCGGGTAATGTGCATATCGATTTTGAACTGTGATTTGCTATGAGCATTCTTATTGGAAAGAAACGTCAGGGCATTCACAATAATGAGGATTTGCGAGAACGCCATCCAAAGCAAGGGCGATGACGCTGATTTACCGTTTTTTTTCAACTAAACTAGAACTTTTTTGATTGGCGAGCTGCTTTGCAATGTTAGATAACGTGTAGATTGCATTTGTAAAGTGCGTCTTGGAATTAGTTCTAATTCTTCAAAGTTGCGAATTGTTTCAGCGTGAAATATTTTTTGTCAGGTGTTCCGTTTCTCTTGTATTTCTGTTTACTTTTAGTTGCTGTGGAGGTTTCACGTCTATAGAATATATTTTTGAACGTAACATTTAACCTCTTATAAGAAATTTTGTCAGAAAGTTTTTTATAAGCACTTGGGAAAATCTGCTATGATACAAATTAGATGTATGTGTGCATATATTGGGCAACGACAACAAACTTGTTTCGAAATTGTGATATGATTTTTCTTAACCTTGCAGTTACTAAAAAACAAACTTTAGCAGTACAAACTGCATGGTGTGGATACTTCAACCATAAAAGAAATGCTAATCGTTCATAAAGAGGAAATCTTTAGGTGCGGCGAAGTGGCACATTCCGTGAGATCAGTGCATAAGGACAAGTTGAAACGTTGTGGAGTAAAATTAATCATTGGCATTCACTGCATCGTATTTTTTAAAAACTGAACACAGAAAAGACTGACCGTCTGCAACTTGAGGTTTAGAATAATCAGCAGGTTTTTCTCCTCCCACAAGTTTTTGGATACTTCGTACTTGTTGGAGTAACTTTGTCAATTTTTCAGATTGCTTGTAAAAAAGGAGAAAAAATAATTCGTACAAAACTAGGGAAAACAAAGCATCGGAATAAAAGACAGCTCAGAATTAGCTTAAGTTGATCAAAGCATATAGAAGCATTTGTGATAAGTTTATGTAAGACCAGAGTTTGGCAAAAAAGGATGATGTAGATACCCTACTTCTTTAGGCCTTTATGAAAGTGTTAAATAGTTGAAATAAAAAAGTCTATATAAATGCAAGCACTTGGTCAACGTATGAAAATGGTGAATATTAAAATTAAAAACTTCAAAAGCTCACCAGTTATAATTACACAAAAAATGTACAGTCCATGTCCAGTGGTTCTCAACCTCGACCGGAGGGTCCGATCTCACAAACTACGTCATCATACTCACTCACCCTTTGCAGTAGGAAAGCATATGTACCATTTATTCGAAGGTAGTTGTAGAAGAATCCATTTTAGGTGTAATTTTAACTAAAATCTATCTCTGTCGGGAAGTTGCTTGAGATTAATTCACCTGACGCCTGTGTTTCGATCAAACCGAAGTTAAGAATAATCTTACCGCACAAATTAAGAATATAAGAAAAACTAAAGGAAATGAAGGGCAATAAAAAAACAGAGTAAAAATGGGAAAAACAATTGTTTGAAAGGCATACCAACTGCGATCTTGCTGTAAGGAAATGTGTCGATTCACGGGCGTGTCTTTGTGACACGTTACCTTGATTTTCAGACAAAACATCAAGGTGTAGAGCGGGTGATCACTGTTTACGAGGGATATGCTCGTTTTACTGAGTTGTGCAAATTTATCTTCACTTTTCATCTGCTTTAGACCAGAACTTTTTCCAATTAATTCATAGGAAAGCTGCACTTCTCATTCGTTCTTATTTTTGCGGCACGTATGCTCAGTTTGCTTCAAATCCCTTTGAATAAGTTTCGAAGGCCAAACCTGATAAGCAGTGGCTGCTATACATTGTACCGTCGGCTGCTATACATTGTACCGTCGACTGCTATACATTGTACCGTCGGCTGCTATACATTGTACCGTCGACTGCTATACATTGTACCTAATCTTAGCCACAACTAACAATCTGTTTATAAAGTCCTGCCATTTGCAACCAGATTGCAGGGTAAGCTCAGAAAACCGTCGCCATAAAGTTTTCAATAGGGGGGCTTTGGGTTTGTGCGGGGGGGCTTGACATTCTAAAAATTGACAAAAACTCAACTGATTTATAGTGCTTCATGTTTCAATTTGGGGGGCTTAGCCCCCAAAAGCCCCCCGGTGGCGACGGGACTGGGTAAACTGCAGAGTTGAAGTTATGTACAAATCAGCTTTTGTCTATATTACTTTCAAACCAAGCACATGCTGTGCTCTGTTGACTATACGAGCATATGTCGGTTATGTAACTCACTAATTGTTGCATTTAAGATCATTTGCTTTTCTTAAATAAAAGTATCGCTATTTCTGCACTTGTACACTCGCTTGTGCGAACGTACAGGCGCAAAAATTCATGAAAGGCGCGTATAGAATGAACATGTGAAGAACTCGTAGCAATGTCTCTGGACCGGGAACCAACCGAGAAAAGCAGAGTAATTGAAAACGCTGTTGCTGAAGGTACCTCTTGGACCAACATAGGGTCAAGGTAGACCGAGTCCCAGAGGTGACTACCCTAAAAGAAATCCCACACAAGGTGTTGAGGAAGAACACTGCAAACACCAACTCTTGGTTAGGTGCTGAGTGGTTCGATTAATCTTCAGAAGATCTCCAAGCCTGTCTGTTGCGCACCTAAATTTCCTGTCGAGAAACTGAAACTGCAAAATTAAATTTCGGTAGCATATGCGTTTTCCAGTAATCTTTCAACAGCAGATATGATTAGTGAAGAATATAAGTGACTAGCACCAGACAGAAAATTTCTTTAATCATTATTATTTGAACCGTGACCATTACTGTCACCATCTCCAGGTTGTGGTTCTAAAGTTATAAGCACAGTTTAACATTGCGTAGTATTTCGTTGCAGTCTTCTCGCAGTGCGATGCTATAAGAGACCTGACCGTTGCTTCCGAATACCAGCATCTTCAAGAAAACACACGGGTGCGAAGATCCGCTTTCACATGTCAGATTGAATGGGTCGCTGGCAACGGGAAAAAGGTGACATCTACAATTCAGTCATACATGCAATTATCTTAAACATATTCTAAGATTTAAATGCATGCAAATGTTTGTTGTGTTTGCAACGGATCTTCAGCGGTGTGAAGAATTTTGCGAAATTACTTCCAAACTTTGCATGTGAATCAGGGTCAATCTGGGATAAGTTACGTATGCGCAAAACATTTGAAAAGGTTGTAACAAGTGATGAATTTTATTTGAAATGTGTTATTTTCATTAGGACGCAGCATTGATCATGGCCGTTGTCAGGATCAAAGTTTTACCGAGGCGAATATGTTAATTACGTCCCCGGTTGGGCATGTTGTTAAATATAGTTTATGCAGACCTAACATCCTGCCTTTATTTAATTTAGGCTGGTGGTTGCAACACAGGGTAGCTGCAGTGCTGCTCTTTTTAAAACAGCCACACAATAAAATATGATTTGATTTAGCATTACAAAAATGTTTTGTGGCAGCACCAGAACCGTCGCCAGAAAGTTTTCAATAGGGGGGCTTTGGGTTTGTGGGGGCGCTTGACACTCTAAAAATTGACAAAAGCTCAACTGACATATAGTGTTTCATGTTTTAATTTGGGGGGGGTTGGAGCTTTGTTTGGGGGCTAAGCCCCCAAAAGCCCCCCGTGGCGACGGGACTGGGCAGCACTACAGAACGTTTACCGAGGCAAGTGCATCATTGACCTCAATGTAGCTACGGCTTAGCTGATTGTGGTGAGGTGGTTAAATAACGCTCCGCTCGTGTTCCTCTGATTAAAGCGCCGTTGTCATCAAAGTAGTTTCGGTCTCCAAATGCTTGTTTTCTTAACGGTCAGTTGGTACATTCGTAGTAACGGTTGTCAACTGTGTTGTTCTTAGTTTTCCTCCGAGAGTAAAAACGTTACTTTCTCATGTTGCAGCTCGGTTAACGTCTAACGTTAAGAAAACCTGGATTCAGTTTTGCAGTCCCTCGTAAGATTTTAAGATATTGATTTTTGGTGAAATAGAGCATGATCATTCCGAAAGAGTTTTTGTTGTTCTTACACTTAAACTACCAACAAAAAATGCAAATCCAGTTCATATCTACCACTTTCCATATAGCTTAAGCATTGTGTATGCTAAAAAAGAAAGCAAAGAAAAAAGAACACTTGAATGAGTTAGCGCAATTAGATGCAACAGCACTCAAAAATGTCTTGCAATCTGTTGAAGCTTCAAATTTCCTTATTTAACAGAAAAAGCTTGACTGCAGCATTTTTTGGCAGAAGAAGCACATTCGTTGTCGCCGGTGGCATCGTTCGAGTGAGTAGTCTATCATGCGTGTCCAGCAGATCCAGCTAGAGTAATTCATTCTGTGTAAAACCGTGTTTTTGCGCAATGTTACTCTCCTCGGGCACTTGCCCTAAAGACGCTATCATCTTACTTAAGAGGTTATCTGTACATACCACTCGACTGCGCAGAATACTCAACCGTAGCAATGAAATTATTCTGTTTTGTAAACCACTCTGAAAATACTACGTACAGTGCAATGTCGTCTGATTAACACGTTGTTTAGGCAGAGAAGAAAGTAATAATATGGTCAACCTCTGAGAAGAACTTCAGGCTTTGCACAATCTATAACGGTGTAGGTTTGCCTAATAATTTCTGTATTTCATGGAAATATGAAATAAGTTGATAACTCAGCATGTTCCTCTGTACTATATCACAGACGATTAAACTGTACAATGGATAAAAATTCCGCTTTCACTGGAAAGATTATTTTGGAAAACATTGGCTACTTCTCGTCCATAATTTGTTCCACGTAAAAACGCGGAGCAAACGTTTCGTGGAAGTAAATCCGCGTTGTGCCGCCAATTTTAAACAACCAAATTATTTCAAGCGTTTGAATCCTTCAACTCTAACGCCATAACAAACAATTTGCCGTTTCTCCATGGAAAATAGGTAAACGTTCATTTTCTCACATTGCTACCTGCAGTGTGCTTGTTCGTGAAAATAAACCCAAACAAGTGCCATAAGTACTTGCTTTTCAGGTAGGGACCCAGCCTCCCGAAAAAGATTGAAAAGAGACGAAAAAGTTACTGTTTACTGTTAACCTTATTTTGATAAACGAAGCTGGGCCAGCATGATTTTGCATCGCAACTTAGAAAGTTGCTTCCTGCTGCGTGGGAAGTAGTTCTGCTAAAAGAGGAAATAATCATAATAATCAAAACGAAATAGCCGGACACTGTTTTCAACGCTGGGAATTTCACCGGAAAGCTTTAACAGTATTCCATTAATCACTTTGGGGATGGCGTCTCTGGTTTGCATTTAGAAACTAGCCTGAACAAAACGTTTTTTTCAAACTGCTCCACATAAACCTTAAAATAACTAAATCGGTTGCAGTCAGCCGCTTTCAGGTCAATCTTGGCATTCGATGATATGACTTGAATGTTTCAAATTACAGATTGATTTGTAGATTCTGTTTAAATCCATGTCAGCACATTTTCACCAAGTCTGGATCTAAATTCGTTTTTTTTCCGCGTTAACTCATGTAAATACCACCCATGACACTATTTCAGTAATTTTCAACTTAATGAAGAAAAGCATCCGGTATTGATCGAACGCTCCTCGAGACTCCTGCGTAGTTCACCAAATATTTATGACTTTTCCGGTCATTCGTGGATAATGAAGGTCTCGTCGCCATTTTCGAAAACGCTCACGTCGAAACGAAACAGCCCTGGGGCCCACTTATTCTGTTTATTCATGGCCCTGGTTTATGAGGAAAAGATTTCAAGAGTGTGATATAACCGGTTTTAAGTGGTTGTTTGTCGCGTAAACTTATTTTCAAAGCATAAGAGTTCATTGAGGCGCAAATATTTCTTTTGTCATAAAATGTTAAACTTTTCTAAAACTATAGTTTTACTGCATTCAGATCACATCTGGAAAATTGTTATTTTGAAAAGTCTTTTTAATCATACAAATATTTTCAGAACTGTGTCTGGAAAATAAACTGTTTCGGGCAAACTACAGTGAATTCACAAAACATTCCTTGCATAATTCTCAAAAACAAGACAAATGCGATTCCAGGAAGAGCATTATAGTTTTTGTTAAGAGTCATATCCGTTGGATGTGATGGATGAAACGTGAACATTTCAAAACACTTTTATAATACGACGGTTTACCGAATCCTTTTTTATCAATTCCATACCCAACGTTAATAATGAAAATTTTCAGATCTTTTCCACAGGTATGTAAAGCAGCGCTTGGCTATTCACGACTAAATCGTGGATTGAGCAGTTTTAGTGTACTTTTATTTCGTTTTCAGTTTGGTTTAATTAATAGTTTGACGTTCTTCCTTCTTTTTGTTGCACACCCAACCTTTCATTGTTTGCCTTTTTTCGATGCCATTATCGCTACAACATGTAATTAGGCGTGTTTGGTGCACTAAACAGTGAAAGCAATTGAAGTCGACTTCCAATGCTTTCCTGCTTCGTGCCATTCACAGGCCCGTAGCCATGGGGTAAATTCGCGGACAATCACCCCCAATAATTTTTCTTCCCCACAAAGCTGTGTTGTGCCCAGAAAAATGTGTTTTAAACATAAAATAGAAACTAAAATATTGCCCCACACAAAAGGCACTTTCCCCCCAAACCTTCAAACCTGGCCACGGGCCTGGCCATCTACCCTGATAAAAGCTACTGTCATCTGGTTGAAACGTCGATGTTGTTTTTAAACTTTACAACAGTTGAGAAAAGATTTTGTTTTGAAACGTAAACTTATTTATCACGAGTGTTTTTTTGATAAACATCGACGAGAGCCGATGGTGAGATGGTTCCGCCGACCACCGATAGAAAATAAATGCATTAAAACACTATTATCTTCAAGCAAACTCACGTCAGTAGCAAATCCGCAAAAGCTCTTTGGTAAAACAAACGCGTGCTCAAGTTTAAGGTATTAAGTAGATTGTTGATTAATATGCTATCATACGTTTTGCAGGGTTGTGCCTAGTCTGCCGTTTCCTTTGCCACAACGTACACAAAAGTCACTCACGCATATAAATGACACTTATGTTGGCGATTCGTCTGGTCAACGTCAGAAAGCGGTAGCAGAATGTCTTTTCCATCTTTGTTGTTTCATTTTCGTAATCACCAGAAGCCACGAAGACTGTTGAATGAACACTGGGAGAAGTGATTATGGATATGTTCAAGAAGAACCGCAAAAAAGTTGACCAGTAACAGAACAAACTTGACAATTTCTGTAACTTCTTTCATGTGAAACTTTACAAGCATGTGAAAGGTTTATACAGTGTAAGACACGCAATCAACGTTTTGTTCTGTGAAGCCTATGCCAATATGGGTCGAGAACGTGTCTCAGAGAAAACCAGGGTGTATATATTCAGTATGTGCTGCCGTTAAAGTTGTCCGACGTTGGGCGCAGTGATCTGAATGTGTTGTTGACATCCGAGATGTTTCAATTTCGTGACTATTCCAAGCGTGACTGCCTTCCTGAATTGCTTGGCTTGGTAGTTTGAAAATTTAGAGCGTGTTTACCATCTCTTGAAGGAGTTTCAGTGTTTATCTAATCCTCGTGCTTTGTCAGTTGCCACAACTACATAAAGATAACAGCCAAGAAATTTTGCACTGTAGCAAATAATACCGAAGCGATGTGTTTGCCCAATTCTGCATAGTGCCTGCTCCCACAAATGATGTGCGGTGGCTTCAAGGTGGATAGTGGCATGACAAGGTGTTGAGATCATCCATGATGAACATGAATTTCTTTACACAAATGCTAAGCATTCTGACGCATTGATTCTGACACCTTTCCTACTCGGACATCTAAGTTTGTTGGTCCACAGCAGATAAATCAACAAAAACATGACGGCATATCAATGACGGGGTTTCGAGACTTGGTTTCGGTTTCGTTTCCCATTTTTGTGAGTCTCGGTCTCGAAGGTTTCTGGTCTCGTTTCGGTTTCTAAGGCTAAAGATCTCGGTCACAAGACTACTGAGACTTTGAATAAAGCAGTGATATAGCTTAGTAGAAATTCTGTAATTCAGCATTTGCTGTCTGTCGTATCTGCAGGTAAGAAACAACCAAAGCAGGTAGGAAAATGCCAGAAGTTCGAAAAAATTTCAACTTCGAAGTGGTGATGACATTTTAAAAAAGTTTTAGAAAAATTTCGGCATAATCACCAAATTTTTAAGTCTCGGTCTCGAATTTCAAGTCTCGAGTCTCGGTCTAGGATTTTTTGATGAAGTCTCGGTCTCGAAGTTTTAAGCAGTTTTGGAGCATCGCAGGTTTAAAAAATATCAATCAGTAGCTGAAATAGTTCATAGCGATTTTAAACAGGAGCAAGTACGCTCCTCAGGTGTAGAAACCCACAAACTTCATTTTCAATGTTTACCTCGTTGTCGCCTCTCGTACGTTTAGCTACACCAAGCGGAAGAAATTTAAAGAAAGACTCTTGAATTGAACAAGAAAATCCAAGTTGTACACACACGGTACAACTCTGTACGAGTTTACTGATCTCACAGATAAAAATCTGCAATTAATGTAGACGAGTTTTCCAAGACTTTTTTGCTCTTTAAAGCTGTCTGCGATCATCTGGTAAAGATTGAAAGGATTGAAAAGTCACTTTCATATATTTCACTGTGCTTTGCTATTGTATCTTTTACGTTACAGCTTGCAGGTAAATTCGCTGTATAAATTAGTCCACCGTTTCTGATTTATGCCCAATGTTTACTGTAGTCTGATTTAAATAACGGAAGCCTTTTGCTGAACGCGTTAAAATAACGCAGTATATTGTACATATTTCAATATCGTGTATCCGACCCAGATTGTATCAAGATAGGTCGTTGTGCATCAGTTGAAATATCACAGGCGTTTGTCTGCTAACATCCAAAGAAACAAAAGAACGCGGTTTACATCCTAACAAGCAGCATCAGCTCGAAAAGCATGCTGATGGCAATGGTATCGAAACGGATAAGTGAAATACTGCAATTTGGACACCCCGAAGCGCGGTGCATGCCAGTTTTTACACTTCTTTGCCTGAAAAACATTGGATGTTTCGAATTTCCGGAAGATGGCGCTGTTGATTTGAATAAAGTGTTTCACACACATAAAAAGCGTTTTTGCTTGAACGTGCAACCAGAAATGAGACATCATTTGAAAATAAATCTTTTAAGGCGTTTTTTTCGAGCAAAGCTAAAAAATACAGCTCACGGTCCTGCCTCTTTAAGACTATGGTAACGTGTTCCGACTGACCCAAGAAAATTTTCCATCAGCTGTAACATTTGCAAAACAAAACATTAAACTTGTTTGGCAGCCAATGCAGTGGAATGCAAGCTTCTCTTGGGCTTCGTTGATCGACATCATTTGCAACGAATGCTTCGAAACTCGACAAAATATGTCCACACGCAAGTCTTTTTTAAGGTTTGACCTCGGCGACCGCAAAGACATTTTAGACACCGCAGGATTTTCATCTGAATACCGAGCTGGCCGTAAAGCGAGGTTTTAATATATTTTGATGGTCATTACACAGCTAAGATCTGCGAAAAATTTCGGTCTCCCAAAATACCTTGAAAACATTGCGCATACGCCTAAGAACGTGTAATTTGCTGGTGTCTAGCATCACGGCCATGAATAACAGCCTCACTAGTTGGTAGATGAGCAGCTCAGGCAGCTAATTAAAAAGATTTATTGATGACGCGAAGACAAAAGGCGCGTCTCCAGAGGCTTGTTGAATGCAATCCAATCAGACGAGATGGAGATTAGCTGGAAGGGTTGGATACCAAAGCAATGGTACATTGGCCACCAGGGGCAACTGGAAAATAATTCTTGCTTTCCACGAGATATCTACCTTGATTTGAAGGAATTTGAAGCCGAAAAAAGCGCTCAAAATTCACAAAATATAATTGTTTTTATAAATCTTCATTCTTCTTTTGCCCTGATAAAACACAATCGATGAAGATTTACCTTAAATTCGCCAACCGATTTTCTGTGCCAAACTACGAACGTACTTCTGCTTTCTAACTCTTAACTCCTTCAAATATCCTTTGTGTTAGGTAAATATGCACTTCATCTGACTTTTTCCCGCTTTCGTACGTGTTTTAGTGGTGAACCCTTCCGATATTTTGAATTTTTGCTTTGAAAATAACCGCTTGTGAATAGATGTCCATGTCTTGGGAGTACCATCCGCTGAATAGAAATCTGTCTACATTTTAGGTCTTTATGTGGTTGGTAAAAAGGATTGCTTCACACTGAAGCCACTATCAATGTTTTGTTAACGTAAACGTGCTGTTCAGCTAGCGGTTAATGAAGGTAGGGGCAATTTTTCTCTCCAAACGACCAGAACGCCCCTTCAATTGACGCGTCTTGAAAGTAATATTACGCCTCTTTTGAGTAATATGGCTACCTGAGTATATCACATGCGGATAAAGGTAAGACAATTTAGAGCTCTTTGCAAATTTAAATCAGGCAAATGGGCACAGCTGCCGTCTTTCGGTAATAGTTTGGCTCGGAAAAAATGTTCTTCTCAAAGATTTTCAGCATTTTCTCCATAGCAAAATTGCTCAATTATGGCCATTGGCAGTCATGCTCAAATGTTCGAGTCACCAATTGGTTTCATCGAACGTTGTTTGAACCAGGGTTGTGGTGTCGGTGTCGCAAGGAGTCGGAGGTTTTTGGGTGGAGTCAGATCCCTAAGAACACTAGGAGTCGGAGTTGGTGTCGAAGTTTTTATCCGACTCCGGAAGTCCAACTGAATCATTTTTTACATTGCACTCCAACGTTGGGAACCCTAACTCGTGCCTGTTGAAATGGGACAATTTCTTTTGAAACTTTTATTGAAACAGAGAATTCTTGCTGTGTACCACGATTTCCATTGATTCCTGGTTGCTGCGAAATTGTTGACAACCAAACTTCATGCACGTTATCTTAAGATCGAAATCGGAGTCGGGGGTCGGAAATTTTGCAACGGTCGGAGTCGGGGAAAGGTGGGGGTTAGACATTTCATCCTCCGACTCCGCAACCCTGGTGTTATCTACGGCAGTGTTAAAAAAGGTTTTAATTTTAGTAAAACATGTGTTGGCGACCCATTCGCAGTTGCTACTCCCACACGTCAGGTCTGGCACCGTCGCGGAGTACAGAGATGTCGAAAGGTAAACGCGTGCGAATTCAGGCGTATTTTGAATATGAGCTCAGTACGGATCGAAAGAAATTCATGTCTTCTTAGACAGTCGCAAGCAAGCAAGACTTAACCCTATTTATAATAATCATGAGCTTTACTACACCACTGTAACCAAAAATGGAGAATAAGTTTGGTTTTCTGTGGTAATAATGTCTTGCTTGCAGTACAGTATATTTTAAGCCAGGGAGCTCCAAACGTTTTTGTCAGAGGGTCACATATTACATAACAGTTCGAGGGCCGGACATATCTTTTATTTTTTCAATGTTGAAAAAATGTATTTGCGGTCGGATGAAATGGCTTCGCGGGCCGAATTTGGCTTGCGGGCCCTAGTTTGAAGACCCTGTTCTAAGCAACTGCTTTTTATGCAATCGTCTGGACTATCGTTGCTCTTTTATTGTAACTGGCTTAGATTATACAAATAGCTCACTATAGAAGCACGCAGCTGCAGAAATGGCGGTGCTGAGCAGGGACCTCGTTGAGAACACTCGATATAAGGATTCCATACACGCACAGAAACGCTTTCATTCTAAATATTACACTGCGTCTCTTGCTCTATTGGATACATCTTGCTTCCATTTGTTGAGAACAGGATAACGCCGCTCTAAGAATGTCAGTCTTGAACTGCCGCTTTTATCACTGACTTTCCAAATATTTTATTAAAGTTTGTTGGTAACACTGCAAAAGAAGAGTAAATATACAAAAACTCTGACGACTACAAGTGTTAAAAACAACAGTCTTTGTTGACAAGAAATAGACACACTTAAAGCCCTCATAAGGTCAAGTCCAATCACAATATCTGGACATTCATTTATATTTTTAGTTTTCATGCTGTTTGGAAAACAACGCCATGAATGTCTTTGCGTCTCTTTTTAATCCAAATTAAGTTTTTGATTGGAAATTGGAAACATTTTTGGTGGGCAAAATTCAGGATAGTACATGATGGCAATACTTCAGTAGTAATTTTCGCTTCCTTTCGAAGTGTTTAAGGAGTGATGTTCTTCATTACAATTGGAGAAACGCTCTTATTCATTAAAACCAACAAGCTCCAGCGTCATATTTTCACGTTAACCGCCCGCAAACCTAAATCCCCGGTAGAATGCGCACGAGACCAGATACTCTATCGTGTCTAGTGCACCAACTGTCGATCAACAAGCGACCATTCTGCCGCCTAATTCGAGCTAAGTCGAAAGTGATTTGGTAACATTGCATAGCTGGTGAAAACAATACGTAAAGGAAGAAGCGTTTCTCCCCCTGTCAGAGAGCGAGGCGCTGCAGCCAACATGTCAAAGTCGATTCGTCATCGTGTGAGCGGGCGGTAAAAATGACCAAATGAAAATCGCAGTCAATTCGGGGCAACTGCTTGAAACCTCGCGCTATCGCTGCTGACCTTGCTTGTAGTGCGGCCGGATGAGGCATTATCGAACAGATGTCGTAGGCCACTGGAGCTCCCAAGAAATCGAAGGGAATCACGGAACGCCGCAGCGACGACGACGTTCAGGCCTTGTAAGGGTAATCACCAGTATTTCGAGTGCCGCTCTACGGACGCAGGCCTCAAGACTGACTGCTGTACAGCGGGGAAGTACACGCTGATGTACGTTCATTTACTAACCAAGGGACAAAGCGCTGATTAGTCGGTGATTACACAGCGCGGGGGCAGCGGCGTACTGCACAGTTAATTCAAAGCTCTTCTCCAACCATTGCCACAGTCTCGTGATACTTGTGATAAGTAGACTTTTGATCGATGTTTAGAATCTTAAACGCAGGAAAGACCAGAGCCGTTTGCGTTCAACCAGATGTAATTTTTTTCGTATCACTATGGCAACGCAAAAATATTGACTAAAACTGTTTAAACAGACGATCCTGGCGCTGAATATTCGCGAGTTGTGGATGTCAGTGGATCGCTGACGATACAATGTAGTCCGATGTTATGCAGTTGAAAACAGCAAACTGACCTCAAATCACCGTGCTCGTTGGATGAAGTTAATGATCAAACATCGTTTAACAACATTCAATTGAGGCAGTCAAAAATGTTTGCTGAGCCAAGGAGGTAGTGAATTAAAACAATCAGCTACTTGGGTTAACCGAAGGTTTTTAGTTCACGCAGCCATCAAGATTCTTTAAAATATTAAACAAATACTCAACAGTGTTTGTCGAAAGGAATCCTTTCACAGTAATGAATCATACTTCGCCTGCTGAGCAAGCATTCTCAGCTCTCATTCATATAGAACTAAACAAAACACATTTTCAATGTAGTGATTTATGGTTTAAACGGTCTTTTTCAAGGAAAGCACGAATAAGGTTCAACGATAATAAGAAAGCATTGACAGTAGACACAATCAAGCCTAGTGATTTCGTCACCGATGACGAAATGCTCGTACTTATACGTCAATGCCGTCTGTGGAACACATCACAATGCGGAAAAATTGCCACGCACAAAGCTAAGATAACAACGGCAGATGATAAGCTTTTAGAAAGGACACAGCACGCGAAATCTCCAACAGGAGTTTACACGCCACCAAAACAACATTAACGAGACAAGCCGCTGCCTTTATCAACCACAGCGTGGAGATTTTTGTCGGATTTGGGGAATTTATTCGATGGACACAATGACTAAAAGCAACCCCGAAAAAGACTACTGCACACGAACGGCCAGCAGTACTTCAGATTGGAAAGTTCATTTAGGTGGTTTGCGTCACGTGGCGGGACTTCTTGGCTCTTACTGTGACCGTGGAAGGCCAGAATGGACCGCGCAACTGCAGAGTCTCCCAAGCAGCAAAGCCGAGAAACCGCGATCCCCAAAAGTCCTGGGATAATAGCGAGCTTTCCTTTCGAGAAGAAATGAGATTTATGGGCTCTCCAAAATCCGATTTGCGTCATTTGTTTCAATCTCCACAAACGCAAATATTGTAATGAAATTGACTATTTCAATTTGTAACTGCAAAGGCGGTATGCGTTCGAAGACGCGCAAATCCACGTAATCGAAACCTTACCTGTCAACCCCAGGCAAATTCCAGAAGGTGAGCTCCAACCCCAAACGTGAATTTTGTCAAAACTAGGGGAGAGCAAACTGCAGTGCTCTTGGAGCGACAGAAATTACCGCTGATGCAGCGAATAAACTATAAGGGCGATGAAGAGGGGACCACCGGAGCCTTACACCTTTGAGGGATTTTAGCATAGTCCGATTCGAAAGCGGTTCTGTCGGTTACAACGACGATATATGCAATGCTGCGCCATCCGAACTGCTTGCGGGAAGATTGCTTTTCTTTCCGTCAGTTGATGGCCCGCCGCTAGTTATATCGCTCACGCGAGCATAGAGATGGCCGGTGGGAGGCCTCGGTGACGTCGGAAGGATACGCGCCTCGTTGTAACCGGGTGGCTTCGCGTCGCCGTCGCAGCCTTCACTGACGGTGAACGGCTTCGGGGCGACTTTGCCGTTGTTCCGAAACCCCGAAGGAGCCAGTTCGTGGTGTCTGGACGTTACCGGCTTTACAAACCCCACGTCGTCTTCGCTTCCGGCGCACCTGTAATACTCGGAAGACGACGATCCGCCGCTAATACCGGACGTCGACGACGAAACGTCGGACGAGGCCATGGGCGTCGTCGGAACGGCGAGGCTGTCAGTCTGGTGCGGCTGGCCGGCGTCGTTGCCGATTCGCACAAAATCCGAACAGAAGTTTTTGCCGGCGTCGAAGCCCAGGGTGGCGGGGTAGTGACCGCCGGCTGTGGCGACCGGCATCGAATCGGACGGAATGACCTTGATTTCGGGTTCGGCTCCGTCGTTCGAGTGGATTTGAGGGATAGCGGTCAGGAGCGAAGAGTCCCTCTTTTCTTGAGACGACTCCACGCTGTGACGATAAGGGAGCGAAGACGAGCGGTTGTTCAAAGTCCTGGTGCTGCCACTGCCAATCAAAGCACGGGAATAAGCATTATAGTTCAGGCAAAACCTTATTTCGTTCAATATAAATGTTTCGGCGCAAATCGTGCCTTAGTCCAGGCCATGAGCCTTGGGGGGAAGGGGAGCATTAGGAGACAGTGCCCCCCAAGTCTTTTGTACCCACCAAATTTAGTTATGCCCAGAAAGATTTCTTTTAAACATATAATAAAAACAAAAGTATTCCCCCTAAAAATGTATTTTACACCCGAACACTTAAAACCTGACTACGGGCCTGCCTTAGTTCAACCAATCCGCAATTTAAAATGTCGTTTCCGTACAGACTCTTTTCAAGGACGCAATTCGTAGGAGTTCTTCCAGAAACTCGCAACAGCGCAAATGCAGTGAGACCGTGCCTGCGTCAGGCCTCCAAATCTTACAAACTCCAAATGTTTGAGAGATAAATATCTTTGGGTAGTTAAAGAATCACTGAAACTAGTTTTTCGGAAAGCTTTCATTAAAATTATCCGCAATACCTTTATAAATACCGCGTTTCCGAGAGAACGAATCTTCGCGAGAAATAAAACAACTTTGCATGAAATTTCGTGTACAGTTGTCAATGTGTTTCTTTTTGTGTGTTATGCTCCAGTCTATATAGAGGTGAATGTGATCCACTTTTGAACAAGCATTCCAAAACAATGTGAACTTATGTTGCATAAAACTAATTAATTGCAAAATGTAAAGCACAGTTACTTTTTCCAGTTGCGCATTCTGAGGTAAGTCTCGTGATTTGTGGGATAATTTATATCCTAGTAAACTAGTTAATACCGATGTCCTTACAAGGAAGAAAGCCCGTTTGCTACATTTTCGTATTTCATTGTGTTTTCCTACGTAATGTTGCCTTTGCTACGTGTTTAAAATTAGTTTGAAGCGGACCAAACCGCATTTAGTCACGATTTGATTCGACAAAAGAAGCGGCATTAACAGTAGCGCGCCTCAAACTGTCACGAAAGCAATCATGGCCCCTGCACCCCTACCCCTTCATACTATCCTGGCAAAGTGTTTGTGCACAGGTTGCCCGCCTTGTCAGTTGCACACAACGCCCTGAATGACGGTATTGAACCTGTGGCAAGTTGGAATCGAACAGCGGGCACTGAACACTTTACTGCGGGATTTCTTTACGTGGTGCAAGAATTCATAAGACGCGGCTTCACCAATGTACCGGCCTAGTAGTTCAGCGGTGTGAGCGCGTGACGCTAAATCTGTTTCGCTTGGCTCGATTCCCAGTCGGGTAGTACCGAAGGCTTGGAAACGGGTACTTTCGTCCTCTCCAGTCTCGTGTTAAACGTTAATGGAAGATTTTGTTTCGCGCGTGATGCCGCCATTGACTGAATGCAGCATTCATTCACTGCGGATGTACTGAACATGCTCCCTCGGTGCAGTCAAGCGGGTATGGACGTCACCGACCTTTCGTGACACTGTAGGAGTGCAGAAGCGATAAAAGCGAAAATTAACCTGAATCGTTGGTCATCATTCTACCTCCAAATGAGCCATGAAGCAGAAGCACCAACCACAGGACCAGGCCCGTAACCAGCTCAGGACACCGGGTGGGGCGAAGAGTTTTCTGAGAGGTGCCCAAACTTGTTGAGCAATGTCCAATAGTTTTAAACTATTTCTATCACATTTTTCCAAGGGGGGCAAAAAAGTTTGCAGGGGGGCTTCGCCCCTCCTGCACCCCCGTGGTTACGGGCCTGCACAGGACTAGAAGACAGCCGAGATCAGACACCGGTCTAGGTGCATCGTCAAGGCGATTCGGGATATACACCTGATAGGTCAAAACTAATTGTTCTCGTTTTTCAAGGTATGCTTGATTAAAGTGTCTTGCAGTTAGTCACCTTCTCCTGCTTTTGTGGGGAAACTTGCTTAAAGTTGCGGCGTTCTTCAACAGTGGAACCCTCCGAATGCCCTTAAAAACCTGCCACAAGAAACCTATTCGACGTCCACGATCTCTTCTTGTCGTGATACTAAAGGAAGCAAACGTTTTGCAGAATAATACGGTCCTATGATCTAGCTAGCCTGTTTGTTGGTTGCTACTTTGTAAGATACAAAATGGACAAACAAGATTGTTTTCCGAAAAACAAGTTTTTTTAGATGAAATTGCACATGTCAAACCAGGCACGCAGCAAGGTTTTAAGGTTTGGAGGGGCAAAATACAGTTAAAAAGGCAAGATTTCTGTTTTTGTTATATGTTTAAAATTTTTTTTCTGGGCCCAACAAAATTTGGGGGCACAAAAACATTTGGGTGACATTGCCCGTGAATGCCCCTTTTTGGCTACGGGCCTGCTTCAAACCAAATACGAAGGCAGCAAAAACATCTGCATTCAGACTTTACTAGTGTCAACATTCTTCCAAACCCCGTTATTAAAAAAATACAAAACTTTTCTACGCAACGGTTTCATCCCTCGATATATTTTTATTTGATTTTATATGACCATTGGAGAAAAGGCTTGGTTTAAGCATCTGAGCGTGACAAAAGAAACATGTTTCTTCTTGCCTGAGCGTTTAAAAGGCAAACCACCTCTTGCCCGAGGTGAGCTAGGACGACCAACGTAGTCCTTGCTGATCGGGCCATTGTCACTTTCAGTAAGATCAAGCCTGTATTACCGAAAGTATTCCCAGCACGGAACGCTTGCGTAGGTTTTACAGCGCAGCTACAGGCAAGTTAAACTTTTTCATTCTCAAGACAACATGTCTTCATTGACCTTACCTGGCGTTGCATGGCACCATACATATGGATTCATCGAAGCGGTTCACATTCCCCAGAGAGTTCGCTCGTGATGAGGGGCTCCCCCTGTTTGAGTACCTTCTACCGTACGGCTCGCAACTCTCGTGGTCAGAAACGACCGACCTCGCCGACATGAGAGATCCGGTATCGTGATCGCCAAGGACAGAGTGCGGCTCGCCCGCAGCGTTCAGTAGAGGACTGCAGTACTCGCTGCCCACTAAGTCGTGATTCTGCAACAATCACCAGCAAAACTAATGTTTTCGTAATCACAAAAATCGTAACACTGAAAACTGTTTGTGAGCGGTATTAGTTCTGCAAAATTCAAGACGCTACCATGAAAATGGGGTGTACGTGTCGTATGTAGCAAAATGCGATATTGGATGATCAAAATTGAAATTTTGTAGCTAAAAATAACCCTTTGCATCGGTAATATTTCAATTAAGCAGATAAAAGGAACAAGACTTGCAGAATAGGTAAAACTGTTTTTTCAAACCATTGTTTTCAGAGAAAATGCAATAAACTTAAAAGTTTAGTTTTCCCAATTTGTAAAATATAAACAGAGGCTCAAGTTCTGAGTTCAAAATCAAGTTGTAAAACATCAACTTGTCTTATTAGGGACACAAAAGTTCAACGAAGAATTATTTTGACAGAGCAAAATAGTGACTGTTGTGCGGGAAAACTTCAGCGAAATACCAAGTTCGATTGCACAGTGTGTGCAACACACTGCACAGTGTTCGATTGCACAGTGTGTGCAACACACTGCACAGTGTTCGATTGCACAGTGTGTGCAACACACTGCACAGTGTTCGATTGCACAGTGTGTGCAACACACTGCACAGTGTTCGATTGCACAGTGTGTGAGTGTGTTTCAGGGTCTGCTCAGGGGCTAAAAGTTGAACATGTTGGACATGCTCCACAAATCACAGGTCTCTTAAATATTTGTGTTATTGCGTGAGTAATATCATTTACGTTTTGCCGAATCAAATGAACAATTACGTAACTTTGCAACCCTGCTCAGGTCCAGAACGACCACCAGCACCGTTGGTACCGCAGCCCAAATTGAGTAAAAACTTTTCCCGCCATTACCGAACCTTACTGAAACGTTTCAGGCGCACAGACGCGTTTTTCAACAACTCAGCAATTGTTCCAAGCTGATCTACCCAAAAAAATGAATTATATTTTTAAAAATATAAAAGAAAACATAACTTCATCCCGTAAAATGGGGAAGGCACGCATACTAAAGACACCAAAACGGCAAGCAAATTACATCGGTTGAAGATCAAAATCGTATTCTGCTCGAAACTTGCGGTTCTACAGTATATGGAACAGCAGTAGATTAGGTTGAGACATGAAAATATGTTATTTTCAAGGATATCTGTGCAGTTTTCAGATAGGTACAGAAGCCCAAAATGGGTAAATGGTAAGTAGGATGGTAAATTCCAATCACGAACAAGTAAAATGTTGCGCACTACTGTTGCATCTACACGTGCAAATTCTATTTTGAGCAAAATAGCTTTTTATTTCACGCATCCAGGTAACCAGGGCCAAATTGTCCAAACATTGCTTTTGATACGCGTCAGGTACACAAGGCCGAATGGGGCAATTTCCCTCGTTTACTCGAAATATACAAATCTTATGCCGATTTCGATTGGAATTTCCGAAAGAACGCATAAAAATGCAGCTACTAAAAGAATCAGCTTTGAATGTTAACTCAAGTAACCAGTCTCTACAGAGGTGAAGAGTTTGTGACATTAAGCAAATTTTCAATAGGAAATCGATTTCACGTAACACGACGTATCGTCAATCCTACAACCTTTTTCAAAAAGAATCATTCGATTCCTCTTTTTTTCGGCAAAAAATTCATAGGAACATTTTTCACCGTTTTAGGGTTCATTGTGCCGTAGAATCTAATCTAAGGCTTAGATTGTGTCGTTCTTGTCACGAAATAAGCGTTTCGGACATAGCACACCTTTTCTCGTGGTGGATGTTTGCGTAAACGGCTTCTTTCTGCATTCTTTGCGTTTGCTTTTTTTTACTCAGCGGAGCGAAGACCGGAATGTTCATATGGCACAAAAATCAAGATGAGTCACCTTGTAGCACCGCGGGTAATGAGAAAACGCTTTTTTTCACAATTATATTACGCGCCTAACCGCTCTCCTAATGTACCGCTTTAAAAAAATACCACACCGATATTTGAACTTCCTTAGCGTGAATGATTGTTTAACAACCACAGGTTTTCTGGCGAATTCCTTGCTTGCTAACAACACCATCACCACCACTTAAAGATATTTGCAACAAGTACAGAAAACTTTGTTCATCATCAGAGTATTGTTGTCGCTTGGGCACGTCTTTGTTGCTGAGAAATGCGCGATGATTACAGTTTCAAGGCTAAGCGCTGTTTGAACTCGGATAGATGGCGATGGGCAGTTGCTGGTTCGACTTATGCGTTGGAACTTTAATTGCGTGCCTGCGTCTACACACTTGCGTTCGGGCTCGCGCCTGTCAGAAAGCGCGAAAAGCGATGATGCGTAGCTTCTGGCGCCTGCAGTGTTTCCCATTAAGGTATTTTTAATATTCGTATAGTTAATTAGATCTTTCAGGTAAATAAAACTGAGATCATTCGTCGATTGATTGAAACATTTGTTGAACGTTGAATCTCCCCGAACCTTCAAACGCATAATTTTAAGATGATGGTGTTGGCTTTTCTGAGGGTGATTAAATAAATTACTGAGTTACAAAACCCGCTGGCAAAAATTGTCAAAGCAAAAATGATAGCTTCGGTAAATTAAGTGATAAGCACTGGAACATAATTTTCGTGAATGAACGTAAAATGAGAACTTTGATGTTGAGCTATGCGCTACTTTACTACGGTCGTCGCCATCGGGGATGCCAGTGGTTCCCGGCTCTCCCGTTAAAAATCTGTGCCCCCCATTTCATATCTTTGGCCCCCCGGTTGCTGCATACATCCGATGTTGTATTAAAAATTTTCGGCCCCCTTTTGTGGTTTTTCTCCCCCCTGCTGCGAAATCCTGGCGACGGGCTTGTACTCCACTCTTCCACAAAAGATTCGGGCAACAACGCGTCAGCTAGAATGCAGGGAACCAGACTGTACTACAACTGCGGATGTGCAAAAACCGAAAGAAGTCAGAAGCAGTTGCTTTGAAAAAGCACGTCAAATTAAAATTTTCAAAACGTTCACAAGTAAAGTTCTTGAAACGGTGCGCCGGTCAAAAAGCATGGTTCGCATATCGTGCGCACTTTCAAACAATTATACAAAAACTTGTGCCTGCCAAATTTCAACGTTTTTGGCAATTTAGGCAGAAATTTGATAACTTAAAAATTGAAGGGTGGCCTAATTGCTCCAGCTTTGAGAACCTCCAAATGCGTGACGAGCTCCCTGTGGCAACGTATTCGACACAGTTCTGTGATACTGATAGGCAGTGTCGATTTTGCTGATAGGCAGTGACGCTTGTCCAAGTAAACGCACGGGGAGCCCGTTGCACATTTGGAG
>Ga0210059_1003121_pt1:0-25000 | contig 26385 bp, 18 predicted proteins | sample Ectturendosymbi2_FD_188042 | JGI IMG/M metagenome (GOLD analysis project Ga0210059, IMG submission 188042) | Ecteinascidia turbinata endosymbiont from Florida, USA - Sample 2 (SPAdes) (version 2) | ecosystem: Host-associated > Tunicates > Ascidians > Unclassified | place: Key West... | reverse complement strand
GCCCATTGCCGCGGCCTCGCTTATCGAATCAGCCTTTTTCCTTGTGCGCGTATGTTTGAGGCACGCGCTGTGTTCGTGTCGTGAACGATCTTGGGTGTGGGCCATTCAGCAGCAATGAAGCGACTTGTCGTAGCTTGGCTTGCTTGATAGGTGGCGTGAGTATTGATACCACGTTGAAGACGCCACGTGATAGCAGTGTTTACACTGGTGTTGTCCGCTGAATGGTTATTGTGACAGTGTTATCAAGAGCGCTACGAAAGTGGCGTCTGAGTTCTGCAGAGGTTCCCCTCTTGTCCCATGTGAATAGAAGCAAATTTGCAATTAGTGGAATTTTAAGCCAAACAGGGGGCTACGGCTTTTCCAGATAAAGCACTCTGGCATCAGATTTTTGAAGTCTTTATGTGCACTGTGAACAACTACTTAAAAAGTCGTTTACAAGGCCCAGAATTTCATGTCTACCTGTCGAGCGACAGGATTGCAATCTGATAAAAAAGACTGCTAACTAAATGATCAGTGAATGCTTGTTTATGCCATGCCGAGGGCATAGAGGCCTTTGCGTGGGTACAGATAAATCTAACAGTAAAAATACTTAATGAACGATAATAATTTTTGTATCATATGACATCACAACTTGTTACATGGGTCGTATAATATGACGTTGATACCCATTTCGGCCTATTGATCCATTGGCTAAGAATTTCAGAGCATTACACAGTGATAGATTCAGGAATTCGGGGGCCCGAGGCAAAGATTTTGAGGGGTGGACCTAGTAGGCGGTCAGGCTACTTGAAATATCGCAGCAAATATGAAACTTGCATATATTGCATGATATGCACATTGCATATCCAACCTATTTGAAACTACTTGTACAGTTCAGTTCAGTTTATTTATGCATCCCGACCAAGCACAAAATGCTTTATCAGGAATACAGGGACAGGAAGCGACGGCCGTAGCTGTCATTTACGTCACTGCCCCCAGTAATATCATCATGCTGTAATATCATCTGTATTTGGTGGTGCTGTCAATCGCAGAATGTTATTTCAAAGCCTTTTCGTCCCATCATCAATGATGTCGTTGACCTTGGCGCTTCGGACTGTAAGGTCCTGACTTAACAAAGCCCTGCGTTGTGCCACATGCAGACAAAAACTTTGTCGCACTCGTTGCAACTTCATGCTCAAATGACCGTTTTTGTACTTCTCAAAGAAATAACCATACGTATCAGAACAAAAATTGTACCTTGGGTACATCTTTCTTCGTTTGAAATTCACTATTCAAGCTCTCTTCACTCTATATATTACAAAAAACACACAGCAACAGAAAATAAACAGAAAAGTAAGTAAGGTACTTTTTAATGTACTGATTGATAATGATACGCAGATATATGCAATGAAAGATTTAATTATGACAATTTGTCAATATACGCCTAACTTCATAAGTACTGTACAGACAATACAAGCAATATGATAATTAGCAATGTATAATGGTTAGTTTTTGACTCAAAATTTAAACAAGTACAACTGAAACTTAGAACCAAACTTGGAAACATACACTAAATGTCAAAATCTTTATAAACCTTTATTTATACAAGCAGGCATATGCAAAAAGACCACAGCAGAAACAATACTACTGTACTTGCAAATCTATATTATGGAGCTGTAGCCTACCTTTCAAAATGTAATACATTGGTTGCAGGGTCGTAACGAGGGGGGAAAGGGGGACACAATTCCGGCGGCGAATCACTATGTGGCGCCAAATCACTGCGGGGGGCGCCGAAAAGTCTCAACAGTGTCACAAGTACTTTATTCCATTACTTCCGAAAGACCTCAGGTTCGAACATGGGGGCGCCAAACGTGCTTCTCGCCCCGGGCGTCATCTAACCTCGTTACGCCCATGATTGGTTGTCCAAATCTGAGTGAATTTGAAACATTGCTAGGAAGCAGAATTGGTAAAAAAACTCCATGCACTTATAACCACAAAACCTAATCGGTATTTATGACCGAGGGTTTCCACATCATTCCAGAAGAGGGAGCGTGAAGCAAGTGCGCCATTTGCCTCAAACTAAATCCACCACTGATTACAAAATCATCGCTCTATATCTTCTTCAACTTTCAAGACAACAATGCTGCTTTCTTCTTCATCTTCACTTTCAAATCAACAATGCGGCTTTCACGCTTTCAACTCCGGTTGGCCCCCACCACCCTGATGCCGCAATTCCATTGGTTTCTCCCACGTGCATTGCGGCAGTGATAAAACGTGCCTTTTCGGCGTAATTTATGGACTTATTATTGAATCTTTTTATTTGTCCCTGTTTGTGCAAATTTTATTTTGCCACAGTGATGTGGATTGCATTGGCCTCCGCGTTTGCTGATTGACTTGAGTCTCAGTTGAGCTGGGGGTAAAATGAATACTTTAACATTGTGAAAAAAGCTGTCTATCGAAAGAAATCCTTTTCCAGCAAAGAATCAGGCACTAAGATCTTACAGGGCATATATTTAGCATATGAAGTAGGCATCATCAGCTCTTATTCAAATAGAATCTGTGAAAAAACTGGTTCATCTAACAATCAAACTTGCTTGTAAAAATAGCTTCACCTGCGTCTGTGTAACTAAGCGGAAGAGGTCTATTTGAACGCTCTGAGACTTGAGTCCAGGCTTTGTTTGCTCACAATAAACCTTGTACTTTCACGACATAAACAGTGCCCCTGTGGCCAGTGTTGCCTTCTGCACGGGTTGTCTTTTGATGGTATCACGCTTCTGATAGCGAAGGATGAAAAAGTTTGATTTGTTGAATATTCTTGTTGCATAACAATGAACATAAGACGTTTTTTGAAGCAGATCTTTAAGTGATTTCTAGTAGGTAACGTTCCAGAACCGTCGCCAAAAAGTATTGAATTGGGGGGCTTTACGTTTGTGCAGGGGGGCTTGACCTTTTGAAAATTTACATTAAATTTACAGCACAGCATTTGAAAATTGTTATTCACATTTCGGAAAAATCAATCACACAATAACTAAATATTTTCCCACAAATACCTATAATAGGGTGGTAGTTTGCAACTAAAAATTTTGAAGGAGTTTAACAAAAGGATTTGGGTCTTAATCATTGTCATTTAATTGATGGCGATTATTACAGATGTCGTAATGAAATGCAAATGTCAACAAAAATTTGCAAGCATAAAAACCTATCATTCAGTTATTGAAACACTTACCGAAGGAACAAATCTGAGGCCGGTCAAAGCAGTGCACTGCGTCGAACGTGTTCTCATATTAGCCCAAATGGATGAACTTTACCATGAGCTTAAGTGAATTTCGCTTATAAAACATGGACAACGGGCTTTTGACTGGCCGAAATCTGCATGTATAAACCTTTCTGATGTTTAGGCGTGTTAATCACCTGGTGCATGGCACATGTTTAGGTTAAATTGTACCATTTGGTATCTCAAATAAGCTACAAATTATAACAAGCATGAAGTAAGTCCTGTGAGAGTGGTTCCCAAACTCTTTCTGATCGCGCAATATTTGTGGGACCTGTACTGTCAACACCTACCACCTTGTTCCCTTGTTCCAGGAAAAGTCAATGAGCCAAATATAGTTCGATCTAAAGTTTGGAAAACCAGAATCGACACAAATGCAACATAAAGCAAATGGCTGTGAGAAAGTATTACGGCCATTTTTGAAACCAACAAGGGAAGTGGGCTACACAAAAATTCAGGAATGTATTAACAGAATCCAACAGGTAAAAATTATATCAGTGAATATATTTTTTTGTGAAGAAAAACAGAAAGTAGGTCTATTCGTGTACCACCTTGAAGGCCTTCGTGTACCACTACTGGTACGCGTACCACAGTTTGGAGGAAATTTTGCTTCTATGCAGCACAAAAAATGAGAAAAGTATCTGGGCTAGCCATAATACATTTTTCACTACAAATCACTGTACAAAATACGTTGATAAAGTGGAAGTCTGACTTCTGGACGTGTACAACTAGTCATATGCGGTAACTTCACATGCAACACTCCAAGCACTGGATGCCGACGCTTTGCGTTCAAGCCTCAAATACCTTCATCACCACACAAACGTATCAAAAATCATCAGGCGATGTTATTCTAGGTAACAGCGGCAAGTACTGCCCTGTCTTCAGATTAAAAGGACAGAAGAGAATACGGATTGATTAAAACTTCCCTGATTTTTAGAGTTTCATATATCAAGTTGGAGGGCTTAAAGCTTTATGTAGAGGGGCTAAGCCTTCACAGCTCCCCCGTGACGACGGAACTGTAACATTCCATGGGGAATTTATGCAATCAATAGAGTTAATTCAAGTCAATATAGATCAAATATTTTAGAAAACGAGGATATTTATATAAAGACGTAGTATGACATATGAAATTACTAAATTTTACTATTTTAATATGTTATTGTACAATAACTCCAATGATTGAGGACGTAAACCACTAGCTGCAGCCCATGAAATAATACAGTATTTGAAATGCCGGTGTACAAGATTGAAATACCACATATTTGAAACATGTGTGCTTTAAATTAGCTGGCAATGAGCTGCTCACTGGAATGCTTGGGACACGATCAGTGTGGCGGAACTACGAAGGCTTAGGATTATTTTGAACACGTAGCTTCAGCCGTTTTATGATTGACTTACGCCCGTGAGTAACCGCTAAACAGGGAAGGCTACATCCAAAGCGATGCTCTCAAACGAAAGGCATGTTTTTGTACACATTGATTATCCTCACCTTAGGCATCGTTTTTACCATAAATACAAATCACCAGCTTATAGAGTCAATTCTAGAGTGGAATAACCTACTCATGAAGAGCAGTGGTGGATTCAGGAACTTGTGACCCCGAGGCAAAGATTTTGAGGGGACCTAAAGTATAGGCACTCATGTTACTTCAAAAATCACAGAAATATGAAGCATACATGCATCGCATGATGTGTATAACCAGCTGTTTTCAACTACTCGCACATACAGTAATAAATAATATTAATAACTTACTGTATACAGGAGTGTAGTGGGGCCGGAACGCATGGGAACGGCGTTCCCACACCTTTTTCACGTTTTGCTTTAAACTGAGTTTTAAGCTGTTTTAAAATGGCTATTTATTGGATGCGTTCACGCCCCTCTTTTGTTAGCACTACATCTCTGAACAGTTTTGTTTTAAGGAAAATATTAGGTACCCGGTATGAACCTGTGTAGGGACCCGATTTATCTGTTTCTGGGGACCCGATTTTCAATTCCAGGGACCCGAATCGGGTCCCTAAAACACCTTAAAAACTGTCCCTGAATACAAAAATCCTTGCCGAAATTTTGCCTGCAACACTCAGATCTTCTTACGGCAATCTGCTGATCAACGCAACATCCCTGCCTAGCCTTCCCAGCTGTTAAGTATCAAAATGATTCTTTCGACAGAAACCACTTGCAACCACTCTAAACCACAGAAAACGAGTGAAGAGAATGGTCACGGTCATTCTACGTCCTTGCCACGAGGAAACGTCTGACATGGCACCACACGGCTAGACGTTATTTGAAGTACGTAGATGAACATACTTTGGCACTTTGCACATTGGGGACTCACTGTATTTGAACAAGGGGGGTTGTGGCAAGTGCCTCATTTGCCTCACTGTGAATCCAACACTGTTAAAAGGAATGCTGCCATGAACTAAGCATCTCGGGCTTGCATCAAGGTTTAGAGGTTGTGACATGAAAGCAATCCGTTTTTACAGCTTCCGCGACTTGTTTTAAAGCGTGCACTCTGGTTCTGACATGACGCGCAAATTTTTCAACTTCCGATACAACATCCGATACGTAAACCGTGCTAAGCCTTACGTGTGCCCTGATGCTGCATAGAAGGGCAAACCCCGGAAATCACGTGTTGATAGCAAACCGGCTGACCTGTTGTCTGCTCTGAAGTGACGTCGACAACGAAGTCGTGGATAGAAAGCGCCAATACACATTACGGCATCGAGTTTCGTTACTCTTCTTGATTCTCTTCCTATATTGGCCGATTCGCGTTTCGTGTGGGCCAGGTTAGCTTCGATAGGGAGAAGTTGTCGGAAAATATTTTGCTATCCTTTCATCTGGCCTTTTTCAGGTTTTATCCCCGTGAACATTAAACGCTGTTGCATTTCAATAAAACTTTTAGGAGATTATACACAGCACTGCACCTAAGAATTTTTCCTTGTTTATACGTCCAAAAATACTTTTTACAGGGTTGTCCATGGGACATATTTATCTGTCCCATTCCCATCCCATAGTATTTTATGCCTGTCCCGTCCCATCCCACGGGACGTTTCCCATGGGATTCCCATAGGAATGACATTCCCATGGACAAGCCTAGGGTTGTCCATGGGACATATTTATCTGTCCCATTCCCATCCCATAGCAATTTATGCCTGTCCCATCCCATACCATGGGACGTTTCCCATGGTCAAACCTGACTTTTTAACTACAGTATAAGTCTATTTGATTCCAAAAGGTAAATGGGATGATGAGCTTAACTGTAGAAACAGCCTGCTTTACACATCCTTTCGGTGGTTGTAAAACATCATTCAGTCTTTTGCTTGTTCGAGCATAATTCACTGCAGTGTCAACCCAATTTTCAGCAACGGTAGCCATTTTCAATCGTGAGCAAAGCAATTTAAGATGTGTTTTGCTTTCAGCTTCCCTATACGTTTAAACAACTCGTCAAGTGTCAGGCAGTAGCACATTTCAAAGCTAAGCACTAACTGAACCTTTGCAATATTTGCAAACATTAAGCAGCAAATTGTACTCAATTCCAATAACACACAGCAGTTTCTTGCAACACCGGTATTCTTTCCCAAGAGTGAAATTGTTGCGTTTGCAACAATTTGAGCTCAAATCAATACATGACTGAAAGAAAATTCCAAATTTGAGTACAGCTCTAATTTTGAAGACAACGCTATTTCCTTTGCCTTTCGCAAAAATCGAAGTTTGGAAAAGCTTTCCCAAAACGTTGTTTGAGCCACTGGATACTGGGTTTGTTTGTTTGACGCTGATATAGTTGAAATTGCTCGTGTCAGAGCTGAGTGTAGGCATCAGGACGGGACCTGGTATAGAACTGCCAGCACTCTGCAGTGTAAAAATGAAATAAGTCAGAGCGGTGGTGGCAAACTTTCACGCTAAACACACTGTTCAGGAAAAATGCAACGCATAGACACAAAATTTAAGTGAGATGGAAATGAGTAAATTTAACCGAATGTTACACTTGTATTTGAAAGAACTGAGCAAGTCCTTGGAAAACCATGATAAGGACGTCTTTTTGTCTTTTCTGGTGTATTTCTGAAACAAACCAGAAACGTGGACAAACCAGAGGGCATAAATTGATTGATATTTTTGAAAATTTTCTAAGCTTCTTTGCCCAAATGTTTTGAGATTTTGCCCAAATATTTGACAAATCAAAACCTTTGGGGCTTGTACCACCTGCACCCAGGGCCGGCCTTAGCAAGTGCGGGGGCCAACTGGAAGCACTTTTGCGGGCCCCACTCCGTGGCGTGTGACGAAACTTTTGAGGAGGGCATCAAAATGATAGAAAGTGGCAATGTGAAAGAGCGAGGTCCGAAGGGTCGATGTGAAACTAGGAGGTCTGGGAGCATGCCCCCAGTTTCAGCTCCCCAGCAGAGACTAGCGTCCAATAAATCCAAGATTTACTACACTCAACCTATCCTCTCTGGCCAGATTCCTCCCGCGGGGTAGACAGCCAACTGGCCATTTGTTAAATGAAATAAGCAGTACTGTTTGAAATAATCAGCCAGAAAATATATGACAGCATAGCTACAAAATATCAATAAACGAAAAAGCGTGACAACAAAGCAATAGGATATCACACAAAAAATACAGTGCAACTTTGTACTATAATGCTGCACAATAATGAGAAAGACGAATGGAACAGATAGGTAAGTTATAAGCAAAACAATAACACGTGAGAACACACAAATCAAATCGGCTGACTTTGGACTATGGTAGCCAGGGCCGGCCCTAGCAAGTGCGGGACCCAATGCAAGACTTAGGCGCGGGGCCCCTCTGAGCAGTGGTGTTATGACGTCATCGTGCTCAGTCAAACGTGCTACGACCTTTCTGATGAAAATGCTTTTGCTAAATAGCTATAGCCTATGAATATCAAAAGAACGGCAAATTATTGAAGTTGGTCTGTATTGTGTACCAACAGTTTTTTTCTATGTGAAGGGGCGTGAGCATAGCTCATGTGTCCACTAATTACGCCCATGTTTATGACTAATAGCATACTGCTGTGGTGAGCATTAATTCAGCCGAAAGTTGTAAAGAAAGCTCTGCAATGGAGGTCCGAGCGGCGAACGCAAGTGCAAAGTTACGTCAACCAAACCGAATTGAACTTACAATACAATTCACCCTTGTTGCGCGGCATCTTCATTCAAAGAACAACTGACTTGGAGAAAACTGCTAACATGAACTGATTGTACATTACTCGCTTTTACTAACCACAAGCGCAGACACGTTCTTGTATAAAGGCAACGTCTGGGTGCACGATCAACTATCACTTTTATGGAGCAATACCTGAAAAAGCAGACTTCACAAGAGAGCAACCCATGAATCCGCCCGAGTGACCCTAAAGCTCAATTTTATAATTGTTCTTAAAACATTGACTTGGAATGTAAACTGTTTGTTATGAATTACAAATGCAATGTGTAAAGATTGTACAACAACCACGTTAGAGATGTAGACAAACTTATCAAGCGCAATAAATAATACGCATGGTTGATTGATGAAAACAGAAGCATATAGCCGCAGGCTTTTAAGTAGTGGCTTTTCTACTTACTTACGCTCGCAAATAGGCAAAACACAGTGAAAGGTTGGTGGGGCAGTAAATGATAAAAGTACTTGCACGACCGACAAATAACGCGGAACCATTTGATGGACAAAGAAAAGGAGGCAAATTTAAGTGCGAACACCGCACAAAATTTTGCGCTGGTTTGCATGAGATTTTTGGCTTTCACGGGTTCAACCTCTCATCTTTTGTCATTTGTTTTCAATGTCGTAGTTTTTGAAAAAATATTAAAATATATAAATTACGTTAAAAACTTCAGTGAAGCAAAACTGCGCAAGCCTTTGTCGAAATGAGGATGATCCGCGACCAATCAAACACTTTCCAAAGCAAAAGGATCTTTTGAAAACTGAACAGCATTACGTTGGCAGTGCTGTCATCAAAGTTAATAAGACAAACACTCGTCTTGATCTGTCCATTGCAAGTTGAATCACTACACCTTGTTTGCAACAGCTGTGGGTCTATTGCAGTCTTAACTGGCACTAGTAGGAAACAAGTTTCATCCATAAAGAGTGGGACATGGTGAGGCGCAGGTATAACGCTAAGCACGTTTCGCAACGGTCGATAATTTGAGGAAATTCATCGTTCGTTCAAACGAGATAGTTGTTTGCTAACAATGAAATTTATAAGCTGTTTTTGCAATACTCGGAGCACAAAGGGTATCTGGCAAAAATGAACAACCTGCGCAAACACCATGGCGCGGGGCCCCCTGAGGCGCGGGGCCCCTGAGGCGCGGGGCCCAATGCAGCCGCATCGGTTGCATTGGCTTAAGGCCGGCCCTGAAGGTAGCCTACGATACAAAAAACGCTTTTGCTAAGAGAAACTTTTTTTCGTGCTGTAGCATTAGCAAATTCCTTCAGGATTTCGTCCATGTTTAAGCCTTCGCTAATTTCTGATTCAATGGACATAATCGCCAAACTATTTTGGCGCTCTTGTTAGATTGAAGATCTCACATAAGTTTAAATAAATTTCAGCTTAAAAAGCTCCTTTTCCCGGACGCCATGGTCAGTGGGGTGGTCAAGCAAATCCAAAGGGCAATAAACAAACTAGGGAAAGAAGTTGTCTCATCAGATCTCTACGAAAGGGAATACGAATAACGCTATGAAAAGACCTACTAAGAAGCACACAATTGTGTTGCGAACTTAATTTAACCTGCATAAGAAAAGCAACAATATCTATTGAAACAGCAAAAACTATCGAACCGAACCTTGCAGCAGTTCAGTTCAGTTTATTTTTGTATCCCGACCAAGCACAGAGTACTTGATCAGGAATACAGGGACAGGAAGCGACGGCCCTAGCTGTCATTTAAATCACTGCCCCCACAAGTTCATGCAAAACAACAAAATACGAATGAAACACCACAGCAAAATAAACAACGAAAAAAAAAACAAAAAAATGCAAATATCAACAGAGGCGTTGCACTAAGTAAACAACACCAAATGTTGAACAACTCAAAAATTCTCACGTTGAGTTCAGTCAAAGCAAGTCCAGTTTACACTGTAGCAATCCGCATCCCTCAGCCTATGAATCAGCCATCCCCACAGCAGGACCACCGCTCAAAAATACGTGGTACTTCTCAAAAGAATCAATATCGCGACACGAGGCCGCTTAGGAGAAAGGAAAACAATAGTTCACAGCCAACCTCGTTACCACACAACAAATACTTGACATAGTAAAGACAGCTATGCCGCTGTCAACAGTCTTCAAATAAATATATTTTGGAAACACTTTCACCGTTAAACGTTCATTCCAAATTGTGTTTGGAAACACTGTTTCCACACAGCTAAGCCTTGCAAGGTCTTGACAACATGACACAGTACCTACTGTACGCCTGGCCAACCCATTTCAGTAACACAAAGTCAACAATCAAATAAACAGATAAACAAATGAAAAATGAGACACATGTTCAACAAGCTTCAGTGTACACAAACCTAGACTGGACGTTATCATTCAGATATAAACAAAAACAAAATGTGAATATCAAAGCAATCAGACAATAATTATTAGTACTATTAGTCAATTGCCTGCAACTATTGAAACTTGACTTGCCAAATACGAAACGCTTACAATTGAGACAGAAGACAGCTTCAAAACTTAGATCCTCTCTGCCTTGACTAGCTGCTATTGAAATACTAGGCTGCACATTACCGAAAAACAATAACCATTCCTGTTACGATCACAAAACGAATTATGATGATTAAGGGTGTTGAAAATCGCGCAGTTCATTTTGATCTTCGTTGGCCACGTGCTGGCGCCGGCACTGCACAAGCAGCTTCGATAGAAAGTGTAAGTTTGCGTAGGTATAGCGTGAGGCCCGATTGGCAGTAATCGGTCCAACCGGCTAAAGGCCGACCCTACCTGCACCTCCAGCTTAATTCTACACCACTGCCTACACTTATCAATTTCTCGGAAATGTTTGCACTACCTCATTGTTTACATTAACTGAAAGTAATTTTTCAATGCTTTAAAGCCAAGGTCTTTTTAGAACAATTGAAAGTGAAGATTATATCGCCAAACCGTCACGCATGATATAACTCTGCGTGACACAATTTGCATTGCCACTAAACATGAAACCAAACAGACAAGACAACATCGCAACACGTTCTTTACTCTTAAATCCAACTTTGAACAAGCAAGAAAAGACGTCTCGGTTTTTATTCATTGTGCTGTCCGCTTTGTTTTGATTATGGCGTTTGCAGTGAAATGACAGTAAATTTACGAATGATCAAAAAATTGCATTTAATAATTTCAACAATATGTCGCTGCCATACTCGCCACCTCTTGCGAACCTTTCATTCGTCCCCTTAAACTTTTTAGTCGCGTCTCCTTTGGCGTTTAGTAAATGACCCGGTGCCTCACGTAACGTCAAAATCAAACACATAAAAACGGAACAACGACTTATTTGCCATCATCCTACTTTGTAGCAAGGATGCAATTTTTTGCATGGCACTTTTGGCGAGAAAAAAGTGAAGTACATTTCAGAATATACGCTGGAGCTCTGCTCAGAAAAGCATAGTACGTTTTGAAACGTATGGTGGCGGCGAAAGTGTTAACAGCTCCGAACGATCCTCTTTATGACAAATTCATTATATTATTTTGATCTCTTTTTACAACAGTTAAAAGCGAAGAACATATCGCCAAATTTTCATACATGATATAGCCCAGTGACGCAATGCGTATTACCACAAAAATGAAACCAAACAGACAAGACACCATCTCAACACGAAATGTTCTTTATTCATAAATCCAACTTTGAACAAGCAAGAAAAGACATCTCGATTTTTGGTCACTGTACTGTTCGCTTTGTTTTGATTATGACGTTAATAACAAAATGATACAAAATTTACCAATGATAAAAACAATGCATTTAATACTTTTCAACAATATGTCGCTGCCATACTCACGTCTCCCTTGCGAAACTTTCACGCCCCAAGAATGGCGCTCCCGCCAGTTTAAGAACCCAGGCTCTAGAGAGAAAATCTGCGCCTTGTTTGAATGCTGCAAAGCGCATATTAACAATAGGCTAGCAGGAATTGGCCAGCCTGTAAAGGGGTAAGAGAAACAGGCGGGTGTAAGGTTTTCACATAACGATGGCAGTGCTTGATCTCTGTCTCGGGTCACTTAACATACATTTGCATGCCTCTCAGGCAATGCTGTAACTAGATGAAGAAGCATCTGGTTACAGCATTTTAATAAAAGATAATTTTTTAAATTTCACTCTGTGGATACCCCTACCTTGGATTCCCCGGGGCCGTCGCCCTGTTCCCTCCCACCCTCTGTACGCCCCTGACTGTCATTACCAAAATCTTGTTAAACCAGCTGTCAAAAGCATCTGAGATCGGAGTCAAAACATTGACTGCAAGCGATGATCCCTGATACTCTCTTTCAAAGTACTTGTATCAGTGTCTTGAAATTCAAAACTTCCCGCTTTACAAGACCTTTTAGCTGGTTTTACTTCCACAGTTTTACTAATCAGACTCGCCTTTTTGTAATAAAGGTCGTGTTGGACTCAGTCACTGCTGATGTAGTAAACAAAACATTCGACCTTTCGCTATAGCCGTCCTTGTCAGTTGTTTGGAAACAAAAATTATAATGCAAACCTAACTAGACTGAAAGTCATCCCGGCACTCCACTTTTTCATAAGTGATTATCGCTTACAGCAAATTCTAGTGCTGTCGTCTTCATTTGTGCATCAAGATAGTTGGTACTCATAAATTATTTAGGGTTACAGCGAGTTGTATGTTGCTCTTGTTAAACTGTCATTATTCTACGTAGCTCATCACAGTGTATCCCACAAAATGTGGCCTGACGCGTCGTTCTTTGTGAAAAGCACTGATATATTGCAGTTTTTGAAATATCACTTGTTTTCAGTGTATACCTGGTCATTTGTAAACTCACTGAAACCCGGTAATTTTGACATTGTTTTCGTTTACAAACACGTTTCAGCAACACATTCAGTTTATTTACAGTAGAGTAGGTTTCAAATGACAGATGCCTTCAAATGGCCCTCCCTGTTGCGGTATTTTCTAAATGCTTACTACAGTAAACCTGTCGATACGAGAGCAACCATTGCTACCTGTGCTGGATGTGTTCGGTGCCGGCTGGATAGGAATACGCCCTTTTCAAGGCGCCACAGCAGGGATGCTGCGGCAGCATCCCTGGTGCCGAAGATGACCAAAGACCCAGGATACTGCAGCTGAACACCGAGGGCATCACCGCAAGCAAGATCAGAGTTATCGAGCAGCTAGCCTACAACAAGGCACTCGTAGATGTCGCGGGATATAAGACCCTTAAAGTCTACAAAACTCCACCCTCGCGATTCACACCAACGGCCATCACGACGTTCCCCCAAAAAAAATTTATCCCACGTTGCCGTCGCAAGAACTACGAGTGCGTCATGTTGGGACAACGAGTGCGAGAGACTCTCTGTCGCTCTTTCCTCCGAGCCCCAGTGGGGAATGATTCTGACAGAGATGTTTCATCCCTAATTTCACTTCATGGCCCGACCAGTAGAGGTGGGAGCGATGGGAAGAATCTGTCAATTCCACTGACTCCTCGCCAGTAGCGTACGCAAGGGGGATTGGGGTTAACTCCTCCCCTTGAGCTTGATATTTTACACAAACTTTATTACCTGCGCAAAGGAGATAAATTATTTTCACATACTTTTTACTTATTAATTTGTCGACTTACTGCAATTACCACGAAATAAATTTGCATGCAAATTTCAAGGAAAATTGTAAATGGGCCAAAAAGTAATAATTATGTTCTGGTGGGAATCAGGGTTATCGTCTGCGTACAGAAACCATCTCACCACTTTTGGAGACCTTTCGTCGACTACGCATGTTTAAGATTGTGTTTCGTGATAGTTTACGTTACCCGAAACAATTCTCTTTATTTTGTCTGGTATGGCTGATCAGCGCAAGCGCTGACCGTATTGGCGACATTACCGAATTCTGTAGCATGATAGAACTGTTGCACGAGCTCAAACACAGCAGTTTTTAACATAGAAGCATTCAAGCATTTCATAATGTCTCAGCAGGGAAAAAGAAAACTAAGTTTTCTAGACTTCTATACATAACAAAATCGAACGTTTCTTGCGCACTTTATGCGCATTCTCAATTCTTGTGTAGATTACAGTGGCGTATCTAGGGTATGGCAGGCATGACGCGTGCCATGGGCGCCACTTTGACGGGGGGCAAAATTGCTTGGAAAAAATTAAAATTATGACCAAACTGTGGTATTGTGAAATAACACGACGGTCAGACATTGTGACAGAACAAGAACGCTCGCATGCCATACAGGGGCAGTGGCGTACGCAGATAATTTTCATGGGGGTGTTTTCATTCAGTGGAATATGGTGGTCATTTGTGTTTGGTTTGCGCTGTTTGTGACGTCAAAATTTGACGTCATATTTATGTTTCCAAACCACCATTTGGCGAAGTTTGTTGACATAATATGCATATTTTTTGCATCCACTCCCCTTATTTCATGTGTCATTGCACTGAATATAAACTATTAGCGCTCCAAGTTAGGATATCGGAAGAAAATACACTCAACCCTACGACACAGCAGTTCATTACTGCAAAAATATCAGGCTGCGCGTTAAAACAGGGGAGCAAAACACTCATCACTGCGTCAGCGCAATTTACAACTACAAAATGAAACTGCGCTATAATGTCTTGTTGAATACAAGCAGTCGAGCGTACAAAAAGTGCGGCTGGACTGGCTGACGCACAACCCCGTTTGAAGGATCCAATCTTGCTCAACTACACAAGAATTGAGAATGCGCATAAAGTACGCAAGAAAACGTTTGATTTTTTGTTATTTATAGAAGTCCAGCAAACGTTTAGTTTTCCTTTTTTCTTGCTGAAACATTATCAAATGCCTGAATGCTTCCATGTTAAGAACTGCTGTTTTGGAGCTCGTGCAACAGTTCTATCATGCTACATAAATTGGTGTTGTGGCCAATGGGATCAGCGTGTTGATCAGCCTTAGAAAAAAAAAATAAATGGTTTCAGATAAAGTGAACTATCCTGGAACACAATCTTAAACATGCGCAGTGGACGAAAGGTCCGCAAAAAGTGGTGAGATGGTTTCTGGAGGCAGACAATAACCCGGATTCCCACCGAAACCTAATTATTACTTTTTAGCCCATTTACAATATTCCTTGAAATTTGCATGCAAATTCATTCTGTGGTATTTGCAGTAAGTCGACAAAATAACAAGCAAAAAGTATGCGAAAACAACTAGTCAATCTCCTTTGCGCAGGTAATAAATTTTTTGTAAAATATCAAGTTCAAGGGGGAGGCGGGTTACCTGACCCCTCTTGCGTACGCCCTTGATTGTTTCGGATAAAGTGAACTATCGCGGAACACAATCTTAAACACGCGCAATGGACGAAAGATCTGCAAAAAGGGATGAGATGGTTTCTGGATGTAGATGATAACCCAGATTCCCACTAGAACCTAATTATTACTTTTTGGCCCATTTACAATGCTCCTTGAAATTTGCATGCATATTCATTCCGTGGTATTTGCATTAAGTCGACTTAATCTCCCTTGCACAGATAATAAAGTTATTGTACAACATCAAGCTCAAGGGTGGGTTAACCCCAACCACCCCCTTGCGTACGCCCTTGTACTGGGGCGTAACGAGGTTAAATGGCACCAGGGGCAAGAAACAAGTTTGGCGTCCCCACGTTCGAACCTGGGATCTTTCGGAAACAAATTTACTGCATTGAAGAATGCACATGTGACATTGTTGGGACTTTCCAGCGCCTCCCGCAATCATTTGGCGCCCCCCGCAGCGATTCGACGCCCCCATAGTGATTCGGCAACCGGGTAACTGTGCCCCCCTTGTTACGCCGCTGATGCTGATGCCATAGCTAGGAGACCTCATCCTTCTCACACTATACGAAAAGATAGATCAGTCCGTAATGCTGCATTACAAGCAAGAAGATATTAGTCAGAATCTGCAGAGGTATAATGACGTGAGATGGCGCCCAGGACAAGAAGTAAGTTTGGCACTCCATGTTCGGACCTGAGGTTTGGAAGCAAATGTATTGTATTGAAGAAAGTACTTGTGATGTGACATTGTTGAGACTTTTCGGCGCCCCCCCGCAGTCATTGGGGCCCCCATGGTGATTCGGCGCCCGGAGAATTGTGCCCCCCTCGTTACGCCCCTGTCTGGCTGAGACGAGTTTAAGTCAAGGCTGTGAGAATCTGACTGTTAGGCAAATAACTGCTGCTGAGGTCCAACAGACTTACACATTGCTTAAACGGCTGCGACCCAATCCGACTTTACGAATATTTTTCGATGGCCACTAGTGTCCGATAAATAGGCTAATGCATTACCCCAGTCCAGAGACTAAGGTAGAGAACATTAGTTAGTCCTCGACGAATCAGCAGTTTATGTCTTTACCGTGCCAGCTGAGCACAAAATGTTAATTCATGAAGGCGATTTTTAGTCTTGTTTAGAGCTAGCTTTTTCTGTACAAATTTGACTTTCTGTTCGTTGTCCAAGGTCTTGTGAAAAGGTTCTGACTGTGAAAAACTGAAATCTACGCGTGACAATTTAGGAGCTGTGTAGGGGTAGGTCGGGTTAGTTGACTCACCGCCAGTATCTAACCAACCACGCTTGAAGGCGGAAAATACCTCCGGGTCTCACTAACAATAAGTCAGGGCAGGTTGTGTGATCTAGGTTTGATGAGAATAGAAAGGGATGAAAGAGCGAAAAGTTAAAATCATAGACGACTTTGTTTCCATGAAAGCACGCAAAGTGTTGTTTTACTTTACTGTAAATTATCATTTTTGCGTAATTTAACAGAAAAAGTCTGAGTATAGTTATGTTTCGATGGAGTTGTGTGTCTTCAAACACAAGTGATGCATGACTTGCATTAAATAATTGATTATACAATTCAAATTAAATGTGTTTCTTTAAATTGTCGGTTGCAGTTGCAATATATTGTTTGATTTTTTGTAAGATACACTGTTTCGGCATGCAGCACCATGTAGACCTATTAACTACGATAAGGTTATTGTTCGATTGTTTTCATGTTCTTCATAATAAAAATAAATGAGTATATATAGAGAGAGAGAGAGAGAGTTTATTGGCGCAAATATTAAACAATTTCATACAAATTAAAGCTAAGGCGCTGGGACACCGAAAAAAACCTGTTAAACAGGTTGTCTTGTCGGGCGCCCCTCGTTAGCCCATTTACAATATTCCTTGAAATTTGCAGTGTGTTGTGGTCCTTATGGATAATTTGAAGTATGGATAATTTGAAAACATTAGAGGTATGTTGTGGTCCTTATGCATAATTTGTATTTCATTTGCTGAAACGTATGAAGCAAAAAGACATATTTTCCGTTTTAAAACATTTGTCTTCTTCATGGTTTAACTTTCGTAAAAACTGTACTTATATCTAATATTTAAATTATTATGAAGGGGCACACATTTGAACTTTGCGATGGGCACCACTTTACATAGATACGCCACTGGTAGATTTGCAAGATTCGATCTAGCAAACCGTGGTGTGAGCCAGCCAGTCCAACCGCACATTTTCTATGCTAGACTGCTCATGTTGGACGAGACATTAGCGCAGCCTCATTTTGCAGTTAAATTGCTCTGACGCAGTGATGAGTGTGTTTTACTCACCTGTTTTAACACGCAGCCTATATCCTAGCTTGGAACGCTGATAGTTTATATTCAGTGCAATGACACATAAAATAAGGAGAGCGCGTGTAGAAGAATGTGCATACTATGTCAACAAACTTCGCCAAAACGTTGGTTTGGAAACATGAATATGACGTCAAATTGTGACGTCACAAAGACTGCACACCACAAACAAACGACCACCATACGCTACTGAATGAACCCCCCCATGAAAATTTTCTGCGGACGCCACTACTCCTCGCATTCCAGCCGCAAAGCGCAGAGGATCAACAAAATTACCGGCAGGCCCGGACAATCCTCTCGGCTGTGCCCCATCTCATCAAACTCCATCAGCTCACAACTCACGAAGAACGGGTCACACAAGATGGGGGACCACGAGTCCACAAAGCTCATCAACAAGAAGATGTTTGAACTATCCCAGCATCTGAAGGAGATAGTGTCTCTGACCTCTTCACGCCAGAAGAGCTTTCTAATGCCCTTAATCACCTAGAGCCAGGAAAATCTCTGGGATTAGATTCCATTTTCCCGGAGTTTATACTTCACGCCGAGTCGGCTCTCAAATTTGTTTTTGCGATTCTTCACTTCCTGCATGCACCAACTCAAAATTCCCAGGAGCTGGAGAAGAGCACTAGTAGATGTGATCCCTAAGCCGAATAAACCATTCGGGGACCCAAAGAGTTATCACCCTATACTGTATCTCTACTGTATGTCCCCTTCAAGATCCTCGAGAGACTCATCTTCGCTCGTGTCGAACCAATCTATTAATCTATTAATCCCGAGGGAACAGGCGGCCTTTCGACACGGGAAGTCGACCGTAGATCAGGTCACCTTGCTGACGCAAGACATCGAGGATAGCGTTTTGGGTAAGAAGGCCAGAGTTGTGTTTGTCGATCTCACAGCGGACTACGACATTGTATGACATCGCGGCCCCACCTGTATGCTACTGCGATTGCTACCTGACAAGCACATGGTCCACATTATCACGGAGCTGATTGCTAATCGCAGCTTCACCCTTACCACCGGAAGCAACAAACGGAGCAAGTTACGACGCCTCGTGAATGGCGTCCCACAGGGATCCGTCCGGATACCCCTTCTTTTCAACATCTACACCTCTGACCTGCCAATCACCGTCTCCAGAAAGTATGCGTATGCTGACGATCTAGCAATCATGCATGATGATCGAGACTGGCAAGTAGTGGAAGGAGTTCTCAGTAAAGACATGGGCGACTATAGGTAAATACATTCCAGGCCTGGACACTAAAGCTCAGCACTACAAAAACGGATTCGGTAGTCTTCCATCGCAACAACAAAGAAGCTAAACGTGGGTTGAAAGTCTTGTTCAACGACTAAACCCTGCCTTTTCGCTCCGAGCCCAAATATCTCGGAGCAACGTTGGACAGGACGCTCACGTATCGCCGACACCTCAAATCGTTCCGCAGAAACCTGACATGACGAGTCCCGCTCTTGAGGCGACTTGCTGGCTCGGGCTGGGGTTCTGGTGAAACAACGCTGCAAACAGTCACCTTAGCCCTGGTCCATTCAACAGGAGAGTACTGCGTTACGTACCGAAGTGCTCGCACACGCCTCATTGATCCTGTCATCAACGACGCCTTGTGAACTGTGACTGGATGCCTGCCTCTCACACCAGCGGACAACCTTCCAATCCTAACAGGCATCCAACCTGCCGAACTTCACGGGGTGGGAACGCACGGCATATCAGGTCGAGACACCCATTTGTACCCTACAACATCTCATCAATTCATCTGACAACAAAAGTGCGGCGCTCTGGTTGGATCACCGATGGAATGCGGAGTGGTTGGAGAGCACTACGAGACTCCGTACTTTCATTCCCGAACATCGGCATCTACCCTCCCGGAATGGTCGTGCCATTCAATATGGGACCGAGTCCGTCTTAACCGCCTCCGCACCAGTGGCGGACGTTTCCGCTCCTGCTTGTACAAATGGGGTACGGCCCCTTGTGCGGCTTGTGAGTGTAGAAAGAGCTCTTTAGAGAAAGGCTTCATTAAAAACGCCCTATAGGAAGATCAACCGATCACACTGTAGATTACCACTAACCATTGTACAAAGAAATAAACTTAACCTAGTCGATGTTTCATGCCTAAGAACAAAAGCAAAGTATTTCGGATGCTTGTGGTGGTTGCACAATATGCAAAACACAAGGCAAACTGCTGACCATGGGATGCATGCGGCCCACTGAATAGTTTTTGCTGCCCTCGTCTACACGGTCTAAACTTTCATAGCTCACACTTTTATAGATACACAATGCATACCTTTATAGATCTAGAATCTAGACTTAACGGTTGTAGGCCTATAACTATTAGATCTGATAATTCTTTCCCTAAAATACTCATGATGTTTACATTTTTATTTATTACAGATATAAATAATCCCAAATATGAGTAGTTCGAAAATAAGTTTGAACATTAAAAAGATAAAATAAAAGAAGATTGAATATTAAAATGATAAAATAAACTAAATTCGAATATTGAAGATATACATACGTCTAAAATTAAATCTATTAAAATATATTATTTTTTATATAAACAGGTACATTTAGAGATGCTGGTCCTTCGCTGGTACTAACAGAACAATGTGGCCCTCCCTGAAAAAGTTTGCCCACCCCTGGCCACAGAGTATTAAAGTAGTTTTCCGTTGCGGTCAGCATATAGGCCTTTCGTATGGTGTATGTCGGTCCTTTTGGAAATAATTTGAACAACATTGAGAAAAGAGCACTTACTCACATTACATTCCGCTTTTCCTCCACGGAGGGGCCTGCGGGCACCAGCTCTACTAGGGCTCGAAATACTTCATGGTTTTCAGCAACCTCTGATAGTTCTGCTGGCTCGACACCAAGGCGGGGCCAAGCCAGGCCGCAGATGTAATAACACTACCTGGTCTTTAGTCGGCCTCTCGGGGGATTTGCTGTGGGTGCAGCCAGCAGTACTCGCCTCGCTAACCCTTCTTGTGGCATTCCGGTCACATGAACGAAACCTCGTGACTGGGATCTCTCGTTTCGGAGAAGATATGGCTCGACATTCAGGACTTTACGCGAGTTTCACAACTGCGTACTTTGTCGCGAAGTGTCACGCCGTAACATTTTCGCAAAAATCCCATCTTTGCAATTCGCACCTGAGCACTCTTTCACTCATTACCCAAGATTCATTACCGTAGGTGAGGACATAGGTGTAGGAGCAGAAAATTGTGGAGGGATGCAAAAGACATTCTGTCCATATTTCCCTAATTTTGCCCAAAAAGGGTTCATGCAGCAAACGTTCTCCCTATATATTTCTATAACTGTTGCTACATTCTATTGTCCTCTACCATGTTACCATAGAAAACAAAATAGAAAATTTGGCACTTGACGGTTGGTTCTTACTAACCCAACTAAAAAAGTATGCAGGGGTGCGCAAGAACATCGTCAGAGGTCAGTTGGCTCGGTACTCTGAACAACTGCCGCACAGTACTGAGGTTTCGCGTTCCGTTCGCATTCAAGCTGTTGCTGCCAGCAAGAAACCTAACACCAGCTCAGGATATATGGGTAATATGCAACAAACTGCATGGCGAATGTGTTTATCCAAACACCGTACTTAAAATAGAAAACACAGCTATTCTGTACTTGCCTGGCATGGACTCTACGAACATGAAGTAGGTACCCTGCGGCATATTCGCTTCTCGCAGTGTACAATTAAGAAAGCACGTAAATTAAATGCCCTTTTTGCCCAAACATTCAAGTGAGTCAATTATTTATCAACTGTCACATACTAAAACACAAAGTTACTAGAAAGGGTTTGCTGATTTTATACATAAATAATGTGTTTTCTATGACATAACTTTCATTCATACACTCAATAAAAAATTATCTACGGTAATTTTATTGGTACATTTTAAAAATGGCGAAACTTTTTGCCCAAATTTTTTAGATTTTGCCCAACTTTTTGACAAATCAAACCTTTTGGAGGTTCTCTTGCACCTCTACCCCCCTACTCCTACACTACTGTGAGGATCTGAACCAAGATCGATTTAAAAACAGAAACCTTTGCACTGATTGAAAGCTCCGTGTTCTGACTATGGAGCTATAAAGATCACACAGAACTGCATTTGCGTCATCATATCGTGTACCAATCTTGTTCTGCTTTCTGTCATCTGGAAGTACCACCCAGGTGTATTTGAATAACTCGACCTGCTGGAATGTTTTAACAGCTAGGATGAATTATTTTGCCCTGGTGGCGTTTTCCTCCTCCGAATCCACTTCCTGTGTGTATGATGGTATGAGATTGGAAGGGATCAAAAACACTTTGACACACTCTCTCCATCTTCGAAAGATGGCCCTCTCGTTGCTGAGGAAGACACGATTTTGGGTTTTGATAAATATAACAGTATTAGATTTTTGCCACGAAGAAATCGGATGATTTGCCAGAATATTTTATTGACTTGCCAGTAATTGGAAGATAAATTACGTTTGAATTTCTCACAAGATTGCACTTTGGACTTTTGGTCATTTGAGCTGCGTATTTAACGTGTCTTAGTGTACCGCGAATTCAAAAAAGTTCTAATTTATTGTGAAGCCAGGGCTTGCAAATAACTTCTTTCACGGATAGCATCATTCCCCCCCGGTTGCACCACGAGGTTCCTTTTTGCCATTATGCGCCACACAGGGTCGTTTTATTGAGTGTAGAATGAAAGTTTAGCATGCCATAGAAAATACATTAATTACACTACGTAACAAATTTTTATGAAATTTTTGTTTGGCTGTATATTTTCATTGTTTCTGGATAATTTCGAGGCTCTGATTCCAAAAATGTAGTTATTTTTGTTCTATCATCGACTGTTAACTGTCAGTAGGGCTTTTTACGTTTGTGGATTCCGCTCTAAGCCAACCTGGTAAAATTAATGCCATTTGCAATTGCAAGCAATTGGAGCCACAAAAAATCATAACGACTGTAACTTCTGCACAATAAATATTGCAAAGTACCGCAAGGTCAAAGGAAGAAGAACGCTAACGTATCCAAGTATACCTTTATCCATTGCACCCGTTCCTCAGAGTGAAATTTTACCAGTTCTAAATCCACCTCCAAGCGTAAGTATTTTTGCGTTTATAAAATACCGGTTGCTTAACTGCTGTAAGAATTTAATCCATTTCTACATCTTATGTTTTTGTCATCGTAGTTGGAACTTGATAATGAATGTAAAGTCTCAGCATCCAGCAAAACTTCAGACACTGATGTGTAACATGCTTAAGCAATTAGTTCAAAATCTCATTTTCCATCTCAAAAGGAATTGGATGATTAAATACGCAACCTTGGGCTAATAAAATCTTCAGCAGAATTATTACCATAAAGATTAAATGAGTGGAATTTGCTGGATGATAGTTGCAAAATAACTACTGTACGTACAGGAAGAGGCACTTGGACTTCTCTGTTTACTTTGAGGTAATTCACGAACTTTGCTATTGCAATGATGTGAATGGTTTGTGTAATGATGTTGGAATACAACATGAACCGACTCAATGGCAAGTTTTTATTGACAGTTCCACCCAGAAGCTTTAAAGCAATTTTACTTCATAAGGGGACCAAATATCTGTCAATCCCTCTCGCTTACTCAATACAAATAAAAGAAGGCTAGAAAAGTGTCAAGAAACTACTGCTTAAAACAAACTAAGCTGAATTCAATTGGTATGTTTGTGATGATTTTAAGATTTTGGGATTTTTGTTGGGTCTACATGGTGGCTACACCAAATACTTGTGTTTTCTTCACTTGTGGAACAGCAGAGCTGATGGAGAGCACGACGAGAAGATCCATTGGCCTCCAAGAGAAGAACTAAGGTCAGGAAGGTAGAATGTCGTCAAGGAGTTACTTGTGAGCAGGGAGAGTTTTATTACCACCCCTTCACATAAAATTAGGTTTATTGAAGCAGTTTGTCAAAGCTCTGGACTTCAAAGGAGAAACATTTCAAGGAATCAGAGCAGTATTCCCATAATTGTCAGATGCCAAACTAAAGAGCGGAAAATTTGTTGGCCGCTAAATAACTACCATGTTGAAGTCAGGAATCCTGGAGGAAAAAAATGACTGAAACAGAAAAGAAGGCTTGGCAAGCGTTTCTAGGTGTGGTTGAAGTCGTTGAGAAAGAATAAAGATCTAAATTGTAAACAGATAGTCAAAACACTAATCACAACTTGAAGGATGGAATGTCGCATGTCATTAAAACTTCATTTTTTATACTCGCATCTTGATTTCTTTCAAGAAAATCTTGGAGCCTTTAGCGAGGAACACGGCGAGATATTTCACCAAGTTATTCAGCAAATAGAAAAGCGTTATCAGAGCCGCTGCTGGGACAGCGCAATGATGGGCGATTACATATGGTCTTTGATAAGGGAAGATACATATGATCATAAAAGAAAAGCTCGTTCAACAGCTAATTTTTGAAGGTCTTATTTCATTGAAAGAGTGTGTTTTGATGTTTTTAAAACCTATGATCAACAAAATGCAGTTTTAATCATAATTCTCCTGTTTAAACAAACCTTTCTCCTGTTTAAACAAACTTTACAAAAGATCTCTACAAGTTGAAATCTATTATATGCGCAGTATGAAAATATACATAGAACGAGCAATACAATTTCACTCGGATAAATCAAAAATTGTCAATACAATGAAAACCGTTGATGATATGAAAAAACTAACATGATTTTCGAACTCAGCGCCCCAAAAAACATAAAAGGGCATCAAAAAAAGCAGCCAAACAAAAATAGTGTTACGTAGAGTTATGCATAGGCGTACGGGAAGGCACACTACTGGGGGGGCGGAAAAAATTTGCCCCGGAACTAACAATTTGCCCTATAAATAGACAACTTGCCCTGAAACTAACTTTTTAGTTTAATCCGAATGGGGCCTGAAACCTTATGTAAATCTGTTCTATACAGTTGAATTCGTTTATAAAGACTTACTCTGTAACGTCAGTTCTCCGATAACGTTACATTTTGTTTGA
>Ga0210059_1003120_pt1 | contig 26387 bp, 26 predicted proteins | sample Ectturendosymbi2_FD_188042 | JGI IMG/M metagenome (GOLD analysis project Ga0210059, IMG submission 188042) | Ecteinascidia turbinata endosymbiont from Florida, USA - Sample 2 (SPAdes) (version 2) | ecosystem: Host-associated > Tunicates > Ascidians > Unclassified | place: Key West, Florida... | reverse complement strand
CAGTCGTCCTGGCTGGCGAATGTCCCATGTGGCAGTCGTCCTGGCTGGTGATTGTCCCATGTGGCAGTTGTCCTGGGTGGCGATTCTCCTATGGGGAAGTTGTCCGGGTGGCAGTTGTCCTAGATGGCAGTGGTCCAGGTGGATATAGTCCGGATACCAGTCTGTCAGTCAAGCTACTGCTGTCTGTCGAAGCTGGCTACGGACCTACTTTCGCCGACAACAGTTAGACTAAACCCCAAATGTCATCGGGTTCGATTCCCGATCGGATCAAGTCGGAAACTTGAAAACGGCACTTGCGGCCTGTCAAGGTGTGGGCTCAAGGAAAGGGTTCTCGCGCGGTGCTGTCACTGGTTCGCCATCAATGCAGCATTCACCCTCAGTGTTCTCAACATTTTTGTTGCATATAAGGCGTTTGACAGAATTAACTGCAATATATTGTTCACAAAACTAATGAAGTGCAATGTACCTGTGTGCATAGTAGGACTGCTAGCGAGTTGGTATATGAATCAGAGCAGGCAAGTGAAGTCCTGTGTCCATATTTATTTACTGTTTATCTTATTCAACGATTGAGCGAGTTCTTTTACACCACTGGTAGGTCGTTCTACATCTTGGCACATGTTTTGAGCAGCCATTCGATTGTCTTGCCATACAGTACCGACAGGCCATGCGTTCCATAGGGAAGTCGATGTATTGGACAGTGAAGGACAACATCTGTTCCTCTGCACCACACTCACAAGCCAGAGAAGGGGCCAGATCTCATTCGTGTAAGGAACGGAAACGTCCGACACCGGTGTGCACTGCGGAGGCAGTTAAGCCTGACGCACGCTGTTCTTGGAATGGCCATTCGATGAGAGTGGGGGTGCCGATGTTTGAACATTTGATGCCTTGATTGGGTGCCTATGTCACGAATGAAAGAGCGGAGTGATGGGTCGATGACCCTGTTTACTTTGATGAACTTTCAGTCCAGATGGGTACAGTCAGAGAAAGATGCAGTGGGAAATATGGTTGTGCATCACCTTCACTTTATTGATGATATACTGTATGCACTGCTTTTGATCCCAGTATCAGCACTTTCCAACGCTTTCTGAATATGTATTGTGAGTGTGCTGTTGAACATGAAACTGTTTTTTAAACTAAAAGTCCAGTATCGTGACAACAAATCCAAAAATTGTGTTTAAACAACAAGTCAACTATCGCCGAGCTGAACAAGTCCAATATCTTGATGTATTACTTCATGCTTCACTGAAAGATTGCAATGACACTCAGAGGCAAGTGAAGTTACTCTACTGTGCAACAAACATTTCACGGCCACCCTTGCTCAGAGCTCTACTGCAGTTAAAATCATTGTTTTGTGCGTATTGCATGCCTGTCAATTGTGGTGCGAGTGTACACAATCTTTTATAAAACGCCTCCGCGTTGTTTGTAACAAGTCTATCGAAGTTTGCAATACATTTACAGGAGTATAAGTGTTCGCCCACATCAAGTTTCCCATCTCGTCAGAGCATTTGATGCCCTGATTAGAAACAATCCGTATGCCTTTGTTCAACGATGGGCATCTTCATCCAACTTTTTATCCGCTAACTTCATCTTCCTGATACTTTCAAAAATCTCCATTTTTCTTCCCCTATCCAATGCTTCTGTATACCGATGCCCCAATACTATAGATGCTGTTGGTGCTTTACTTCAGTGTTTGCTCTACTTCAGTACTGACTGCGTGCACCAACCAACACCCAACCCTGTGATGCGTTTTACATGTTTTTGTACCCTTGTGTTCTCTTGACTGCCCTGTGATATGGGATTATGTGTCTGAGACAAATAGGCTACGTAAATAAAAAATGAAATGAAAAAGCTATCGCGTGCATGCACACCTAAACAAAACTGCGATTTACCGTACCTTTTAATGTCTGACGGGAATATCCCAATCCACTTCATATAAGGCAAAACAAGACTGCAAGAATTGTACGACTGAGCCTACACAAGAAGTAAAATACACTTGCCTAGTGCCTACACAAAAAGTAAAAGACACATACTCAGTTCAAATACAGAAACATTGTTCAACAACACGGTCCGAACAGAGTTTTAAATTTTTTTTTACGCTTGCAAGAATCAATTCGTTAAGCTTTCGGAACGACCTAAAAAGCTTTGGGTGTATTGCTCTACTCAAAATTCATTCATTCATTTTCATGCTCGCTTTTCCTGTGCTGTAAGGTCGCGGGGGGCAGCAACCCAGGAAGACTCGAAATAGCTCGCGGTCATCAGCAATCTCATAGTTCTGCTGGGTCTACGCCAAGAAGGCACCAAGCAAAGTTGGTGCCTGGTCCTTGGATGACTTCCGGGCCGCTTTCCCGTGCGTGTGGCCAGCAAGCTGGGCTTCACCAATCTTTCATGGGACATTTTGGACATATGGCCGGACCAACGTTTGAATCTAAGAAGTGACTCTATATATCAGGGTTTTACGAATTTCACAGCTGCGTACTTTGTCGCGAAGGGTCGGACCGTGCACTCTTCTTAAAATCCCATCTCTCCACTTGTACTTGAGAGAGCACTCCATCATTCATTACACATAACGCAAGATTCATGATCAATGGTGAGGGTCAGGCCGAAAACCGATTTAAAACTGACAGTTCTGCGGTGTTTGAGCTCCCCTTTTGTCACTGCAGAGCGATAAAATTCACGCAAAACTGCGTTTACTTTGCCAATCCGTGTATCAATCTACTTGTTCCGTCTTCCGTCACTCGTGAATTTCGTCTTCCGTTTCCGCCACCCCAAGGTACCTCTACGTTTCCTACTGCATTGTATTTCCGCTCACTTGCAACATACACTGCCTTGTGTTTCTGGAGAGACATAATACCTCAGTCTTTGTACTGCTGAGTTTAATTCCGGCTTGGTCGCACAGCAGAAAACCGATCAAGTGCACGTTGAAGGCCTTGTTGAAAATATGCTAACAGTACCAAATCGACTGCAAAAAACAAACGGTTGATCCTGCAGCTCATAACAGTGACACCCTCGTCGACTCGGTTGCGACTGTCTATCCTATCCAATTCGTATAGACTGTGAAGAGAAGTGGTGACAGCACACACTCTTGTAGGAGTCCATCATCCACGGTGAACGGTTGTGATTTAACTCCGCCAACACGGACACAAACTTCTGAGCAGGAATACAGTGACATGAAGGTCAGAAACAGGCAGTCCTTAAGCTTTTCACGATGAACCTGGCCGTATGCTTTCTCGATGTCGACAAAACATGTGTAGACGTGGTTGGTATAACCCGAAGATTTGCCGAAAATGTGGTTTGTAGTGCTATGGTCAGGACGAAAACCGCACTGGGCGTCATCCAGCTTTGGTTCAATCTAGTCAAAATTTGAAAAACGTTTGCATCACATTGTCGAAAGCGCTTCATTATAGAGTCTAAAAAATCATGACTCGAAGTGTACTTATCCAAAAAGGGGATGACCCGTATTTAAGGGCCAGGTGACTTTAAACTGATGTTGGTAGAGGTGATGCAAAAACAACAACACCATCTTACACTACCAGCATATGTGTGCAGGTTGACAGTTTAAGGGGAATTCCATTTGGCGGAAAAATTGATCCCGACTTTCATTGTGCAAAGTGCACCTTTGCCGTCTCAAATTTGACGGAATTTTATTCATTTTTTCCGAATCCGATTAGTGCGAAAACAATTTTTTCCCTAAAAAATTGCCATCTATTTTGCCCGAAACGCACATTTCCTTGCCTTGAAAATTCGTAAACACTGTCCTGATTCTCATGATCTTCACAATTTTGCAGCGGAAAACCACCTTCCCAAACCGCGCGATTGGTACGCATATAGCTACCGGAATATACGAATTTTAAAGCACTGGAAAACACGATTACTAAAATATCATATCGAAGGTTTTTACAAAAATTTGGAACAAAGCAATGAAATGATTAGCAAGCTATAGTTGTTAACTTCAAAACAATGCATAGCGACTTCGATTTCAGGAAAGGCTTCATATCGAAACAATTTACGGAAGAAAACAAACATACTTTTTTTTCTACAACCGTGATTTATCACTTGATAGGAATCTACATCATATCGGAAATGCGGTAATTAAATATACAACACACCATGTTAGGTGTTCCCCTACCATGGAATGAATCTAATAGTTACGGAAAATCATGGATTAAGAATAAGAAAACATGTGAGAGATTGAACTTGGATATGCTTCAAACCTGGTGAAAAGTTGCATTGCAAGCGCATAATGCGTAGTAAGTGTATCACCACGCAAACACCAGCAATGCAGACTGGAAGATACGTACCAAGGATCCAAACTTGTAGACGCACATGATCTCAATCCCTATAGAGAGAATCACAAAAAACAGCCATTATCATTAAGGTGAGTTCAGAGCTACATGAACATTTTCTGCAATATGTACATTCTACAAAAGTGGAAATTGGGTACTTGAATCCTTGAAATAACAAGCGAGCTTTGGAAAAAGGTCTTTTGGGCACGATTGTGTTGAAGTCATGCATCCTTGTGCTCAAATTAAACACAACAATGTGTTGGTTTTGAAATTCAGCGTAAGTTCTTACCAAGTTAATCACACATTGTGATAAATTAGTATGAATTAGCTAAACCTGTTTCGATTTAACTAAATCTGTCCGATTTAGCAGTTTTTTTTATGCTAAATATGTCCGATATAATTTTTTTACCAACGGCGCCCCACATTTTTTACCAACACGAGTTCAACTTGCAAGAAGTCGCATAGAAGAGGGCGTGATTCATTTACTCGTTATCTTACAGGATTCTAATGAACTATTATGACCATTAAATTAACTGCAGCTACATGTTGCCAGCCAAAGCATTTTTGGCATACCATTCTGAACATGTTCGAGAATAAACTAATACCAGTGTGGACGGATCGCATCTGCATGTGGTAGCGTCAGTGAAAAAAAGAGTTTTACAAAAACGTAGAACGCTACCACTGATGTAGAATGTTTCTGAACTCACCGTGTGGGTCAGCATCCATCAAACCAAGCACAGGGATCTGAAGTGCATTCCAAATTTTTTTAATCATTATTCTTGTGTTGACATCAGGAACGCCTTTGCCCTGAATAAACAGGTCTTTTACTACCCTTGCACTTTGTATATATTGCAAGACTTAGTAGTCATGATAATTAATATGTTTCCTTTACACAACATAATAACGCAAACGGCCTTACTGTAACCAAAATGCACTGCATGGTTATTGCAAAGCCATCATCTTGCAGCCTTTGAAAAGTTGCATCTTTTTCAACAACTAGAATAAACTTGGCAGTATCACTCCTTATTTCATCAACCATGTCAATGACTGAAGGGATCAAGACACCCTGCACACATATACATCATCGAAGGCTCCAACCGGAAGAAAATGAAACTGGTAACCCACAGACGAATTAAAAAGCACACCAAAATATGCTGTTTGCAAAATAAACTCACGCCTGAAACTTGTGAGCAATCTATCGTTTCATCATCTGGACCTGAAAATTTGAGGTTACCGGCTAGACACCCTTTGCTTGTTGCAACAACATTCAACCAACATCGTGGTACGTCCAACATACATGCAATGTCATCCACAATGCGATCAACCACAGCTTGACTACGAAAAAGCTGAGAGTAAATTTTTGTTACAATAATGAGTAGCTGATCTGCTTCACAAGGATACTTTACTTTGCCTACTTGTGGTTCTTCATAATATAAATCTCTTTTTGTAGCAATTTCTCCGGTCTGTAGAAGTTTATATATCATTGCCAGGACTTTCAATATCAAACCTAAAATGACAAATACAGTACACGTAAGAAAGTTCAGGAATATTTCTGATGAAACAGTTCTGCCAGTTACATACTAAACTTCTCTACTGAAGATGAAGACCCAAAAGAAACTGTTTGCAAGTTTGCTTCTTCTACCATCTGCAATCCTTCACCTGGCAAATAAATTACATTATCCCAGCTGTGGCGGTGTCTGAAAAATGTAAAATGTCTCAAATCAGCATGAGCAAAAAAGCATGCTACAGCAACATTGTATAGAGAAAGATTAGTCAAATTAGTACAAAATTTGCTATACTTTACTAGCTACAATAAATATCAGAAACTATTTTGGAACAATCAAGTAAAATAATCATGCATTTTGGAACCACAAATTGAAAACTTTCAAACTGTAAAACAGCTCATTTAACCATCGAAAAGCTCGTCCTGTGTTCACCATAACAAAACCTACATAACAGAATCATAAACAAGTGAAAATAAGCACATTTAAAACAGTTTTAAATCTAAAAAATACAATATTTTTGTTTTTAGCAGATTCATCATTAACTGCACTTAAGATTTAAGCCACCTTAACTGCAAAAATGGAGGAACACCAGAAGAAATTTGATGGGTTATTTGCACAATCACATCTTCTATGTGGCTTATAACTTCAGACCTGCAAAAAATGTTCAAGGACATTACCAAAACCCTTTCACACTACAGCACAACACAAAATTGCAATATAAAATTTTAAGAGGCAAGATAATTTCCTAACTCTGTATGGTTTAAATATGAAACTCTTATCTTCCACAAGTCTGTAAATCACCTGCACAATGCAAATGCAGCTGATTAAATTGCTTTTCTACTGTTAAGAAGCTTGCATTATAGTTTATTCATGTGAAAAAGTTAGCACTAACTGACAAGGGTTCACCTATATGCAATCAAACAAAATATATATGACATTGTACTCTGAAAACCTACATCACATATTCAATAATAACTGAATCATATCTATGCAAAGGTAAAATATAAAACACAAATTATCACCCACCAAAGATCAAGCCATCAACTAGAAACACACAAACAAAACACTAAACTGAAATTACAAAAATGCCATCTGACCTGTCACCCACTACCCATTCATACAAATACCTCTATGTCGACAAATGTCTTACTTGGACACATATTTGAGCTCAGAAACAGTAAAATTTTGTCGATCCTCCTCTTGCAAGTGTGATAATGGTGACCAAAACTCATCCAAAAAAAGCTCACACATTGTAGCTCAGTTGCTACACCAAAAAGATAACTAAAAAAAAGAACATGCAAGTTCAGCAAAACTTTCAGAAAAAATCTTTTCAGATTCACATGAGACTTCACAGGTTACATGACAATGGTAGAATTTTTGTCATTAAAATTGAGATCTCATTTTTAATCCTTTTTGATACCGTTAGTGTGTTGACTTAAAAAAATTGGGGGTCCAAAACATGGCAGACATACAGTTAGCATTAATGGTTGTAGCAACAGTTATATCCAGATTTTGAATTCTTGTGTGACATGAGTACATCATACCACATTTGACTTCTTTTGTTTTGTTCATGACAGTTACCCAGCCATTTGCACATGAATGAGTCTTTGCTTCTTCATCATTTGAGCCAGTTGTTGAAATCCACTGCTTGGCTGTACTGCATCTCAGGCAGGTGTTGAGCAGCCATTTGATTGTCTTGTCATCCAGAACCGTCAGGCCATGCATTCCAAGGGGAGTTTGAAGTATTGGACATTGAAGGACAACATTGTCAATGGTTTGTTCCTCTGCACTCACAAGTTGCAGAAAGGGTAATACCCCATTCGTGTAAGCAGGAACAAAAATGTCCGATGTTGCAATCAGAAAGCCTGAGCGGCAAGTGCGCTAAGCTTCATACTGTGGCAGCAAGCAACAATAGAGATCGTGCACCACAATCACTATATTACTGCTTGCTCATGCCACTTATATATGGGTGTTATTCTTTGTGCACATCCCATTCGTAGTGAATCGCACATTCAACGCAACTCCAACAAGGAGGTTGCAACACTGACACCAGTGCAGAAGCGGTTTAAGCCAAAACCACGTTGTTCTTGGAAGGACCATTCCAGGAAGGTGGGTCCAATATCAGAGATGAAAGTACGGAGTCTCACAGTGCTCTGCAACCATTCCACATATCATTGGTGATCCACCCAGAGCATCACATTTCTGTTGTTGTCGTCAGATGAACTAATGAGTTCTTGTGCAGCTGGTATTAGTGTTTCAATTTGAGATGCTGTGCATTCCCACCTGGTGAACAGGTGAGTGCTGAGTGGAGCAGATGTCCAGACTCCGTGGCATGATGTGCTAGAGACAGTATGGCTCCTATGTGACGAAGCTCAGCAGGTTGGATGCCTGCGAGGATAAGAAGTTTGTCTGCCGGTGTAGGGCGCAGGCATCCAGTAACAGTTCGCAAGGCGTCGTTGATGACAAGAACAATGAGGCGGGTGTGAGCAGTATGGCACCAGAGCAGTATTCTGCTGTTGAATGGACCAGAGCTAAGGTGGCTGTTTGCAGTGTTGTTGCCCCAGCCAGAGTCAGCAAGCCACCTCACCGCATCATGTCAGCTTTGTGCAAAGTGACTTGAGGTGTCAGCGATATATTCGAACATCCTGTCCAATGTTACTCCGAGGTATTTGGGCTCAGAGTGAAAGGGGAGAGCTTCATCATTGAAGTTACTTTCAGCCCACGTTTACCTTCCTCGTTGTTGAGCTGGAAGACTGACAACTGTTTTTGTAGTGCTGAGCTTTAACTTCCAGGTCTAGAGGTATTTACCTATAATCACCATGTCTTTGCTGAGCACCACTTCCTCTGTTTGCCAGTCTCCATCAACATGCATGATTGCTAGATCATCAGCGTATGCATACTTTCTGGAGACAGCAGTTGGCAAGTCAGGTGTATTAGGGGTTACAAGACAGATCCCTGTGGGACACCATCCCTGAGGTGTCGCAACCTGTTCTGTTTGTTGTTACCAGTGGTAAGAGGTAAGCTGCGATTGCCAACAAGCTCCATCATCATGTGGACCGTGTGACTGTCAGGTAGCAATCGCAGTAGCTTGCAGGCAAGGCCGCGATGCCATACAGTGTTGTAGGCTGCTGTGAGATTGACAAACGCAGCTCCGTCCTTTTTAGCTGAAAAGCTATCCCCAATGTATTGCATCAGCCAGGTGACCTGATCTATGGTCACCACCTGTGCTGGAAGCCGCCTGGTCCTGTGGGAGTAGTGGATCAATGATCCAGCATTTAGTATAAACTCCAGGAAAACAGAATCCAATCCCAGATTGGTGTTTGAGGGCGGTAGCAAGCTCCACTGGCATCAAAGGGCAGAGATGCCATCTCCCTCAAGTGTTGGGACCTTTCATAGATTGGACACCTCCTTGCTGATGAGCCTTGTGGACGACTCGCAGTCCCCGTCTTTTGTGCCCTGTTCTTCATGAGTTGTGAAGCAATGGAGTTTGCTGAGATGGGGCACAGATAAGAGGAGTGTCTGGACCTGCCAGTAAGTTTGCTGATGGTACTCCACGCCTTCTGACTAGAGTGCAAGAAGTTGGTGGAATTGACAGCTTCTTCCGGTCGAGCCGCAAAAGTAGAGACCAAGCAGCTCTGTCAGATTCAGTCCCCATTGAGGCTCAGAGAAAGGAGCAATAAAGGATCTTGCACTCTCTGTCCAAACATGACACATAGTTCATGCGACAGCACATTGGATCTATTGTAAATAACAGACTTTTGCATGGTTTCTGGGGAGCCTTCTTGATGTTTATTGTCTCCAGGGGTGGCAATCTCTTAATGGATTCTTCTGAAAGAAGTAAGCGATTCCAATCAGCTTTGTGAAAGTTCCAAGGCTTCACAGGATCGCTGAAAGTAGGCATCTTAAGCTTCGGTGGTGTTATGAGAGAGGGTTGGTGTTGTGACTGCTGGAACCACCTCAGAACGCATGTCAAGCAATTGGTTGTCATGGCTGACACTTGCAAAGTCCAGACCCCGATTGTTGCCGATGTTCCATCGGTGAGAGAAGCTGGTTACTCCTTTTATGTTGTGCAGCAGCACAAGGTTGTTGGCTGCTGCCCTGGAGGCCAGGCTCTCACTGTCAGGAGATGTGCTATAATCCCAGATGACGTGCTAGCAGTTGAAGTCGCCAGCATGCAGACTGGAGTGTGGGAACATCAGGATGGCCATAAGTTTAGTTGTGAGATGGAAGGTTTGTAGATGTTGATGATCTTGCATCCTGCAATGTCTACACACAACCACTTAAAACTCTGATTGCTCTGGAGACTGATCAAGCAGTGTCCATTCCACCTGCTCATGAACAAATGTGACAAGGCCATGCTTCCTGCTCAGAACTGACTAAGCTAGGGAATATCTGGGAATCACTTGCTTGTCTGCAGTAGTGCAGTGGGTCTCCTAAAGGACAATGATGAGTGCCTTGTTCTTGTTGAGCTTCTGTATGCTGGGTCTTTGGTCATCTTTAGAAGCAGGGATACTGCCGTGCCTTACAAAGGGCGCTTTCCTACCTAGTCCATGCCAAACACATCCAGCACAAGTACCAGTGGTTGCTCTTGTGACAACAGTTTTGGTAAGCATTCAGGGAATGCAAAAGGGAGGTCCACTTGACAGCACCTGTCTTTTGCTAAATAGAATCAAACAGAATTAGCCAGAAGATACACATGCAAAAACTTGTGAAATTGCTCTCTACAAGGACACCTGCTTTCCCAATCACAAGAAATGCATTGGAGGGTTGAAAATGCAAATTGTGTTCATTTGCACAGCACAACACAATAAACTTGTCTAACACTGAAAGACAATACCTCAACCTGTTGAAAAAGTTGGTTGAAACTAACCGCACTAGAAGTACTAAATACAGATAGACATTCAATATTCATCAAGGAGTATGCAGATATTTTGACAAGAATATTGTGCTCCTTAACAATTACATGGTTTTGAACTATATACTTGGTAATTTATTCTAATTCAGACTGTAATTGACAGCGACATGCTCTTTAATAAATTTTAAAGATTGCAAGTAGTCAATATTTAAATTTTCAGAACAAACTTTTGTTTGATTACTATTACAAAATACACAAAATATAGGCTGGACATATCAACTACAGTACTAATGGCTGAGATTGTACCAAAACATGACTGTGATACACTAAATCGAAAAAGTCCAAGTTATGACAATTGACAAGACTAGTTAGAATTAGCCAGCTAACTTTTCACAATACTGTTTTTTTTTCTTCATGAGTGATAAGAGACTTGAAAGAATTGTTACGTTTGATTTAAGTAAGCTGAACATAAGTCATGAAAGAAGATGAGCTCCTGCTTGCAGTTCATGTGCTAACAGCATGGCTACAATAACTTAAAATGCCCAAAATCCATACAGATGAGACAGCTGAAAATTTTACTCATAGTTTTTAAAGTCAGTTAGGTGCAATACATAAGCAGCTTCATGTGCTTCATTCATTTGTTCAGAATTGAGCAATGAACTATAGTATAAGCTGGTCAGTATAAATTAGAAAATCAATTATACAAATAAGATTTTTTCAACATATTCATACCATTGCTCTCAAAAATGTTTAAGGTTATTGTCACACTTCTGGACTAGTGCAGCCAAAATTTTTCTAGACAAGAAGTAGGAGACAAGACCTTACCAAGGGCACATTTTCCTAAGAAAATAGCAATGGATGACAAAGAACGGCTATCACTTTTCCAGCATTCATGCCAGGAGCAATTCAGATGATCTCAACCCCAACCAAAGGCATTTTTGCTGATATCCAAAGTAAAACAACCAGAATTCTACAAATTTTAAAGGTCCACAACCATATACTAAAAATCCCCATGTTATGCTAAAGCTTCTTCATATTGAATAGCTATGATGACTGATTTTCACTTGTATCACACCTAAAAATTCTTAGTTTTTCAAAGATTTTTTTCCATTTGTCGATCTTTTACTGAGAACTATATATTCTTGACATGACTTGTCTAGTATTGTATGATAGTACTATTGCCCAACTTGGTCAACAGCTTATTGAATGCTGACGGAAAACAGCTTAAACTTAAGCTGATGCACCATTTTAGCTATTTGCAATTTGTGAATGTCATTAAAATGAAAAATTTGAGGCCCTGCACAGTTTTTTCAACATTTGCTTGATATGAACTGACAGTGAGTAATGTGATTAGACTTATAGTTTTAGTTTGCATTGTTTTTGATTCTTTTTTAATAATAACTGATGATACTTACAGTAATCTCCTGGTTAAGTTTGCAACTTGAATCTGAGCTGTTTGTGCGAACTTACGTGGTAGATGCAAACTTAGCAATTGTGCTTTTAACTGCATCAGCAAACAGATGCTGATCATTAGGGCTGATGTTTGGAGACTGATTGATGCTTGGACTGAAGCTAACTATTCTTTTTGGCAAGACATACAATGTCCACTTGCATTATGCCATTCACTTCACAAAAATTGTTAGGCAAAACGAAGCATTTAATTGAGACGCAGAGATTGGAATTAGACTCTATGTTGAGACAGCCCAACCATCCAACTGATCCAAGTTAACGAAACATCACACGACGGTATGGAGTGAGGCTGCTGTGATAAAAGTCTGTGTGAAGCGGCAAGTTATGCGTGAACGTTCTGCTCTAATGTCTGAAGACACACACAAAAAAGTTAGTGCGTCTATGCGCAGATTTACAGAGTTGGATGGTAAGGTATTTGTTTGGATTGATAATATGCATCGTGTAAACCACCCCTTCCACCTTCACTAACCATTTTGAAAGCACACGAAATTGCTGAACAATTATATCAAATCTTGAACTTTAGCAACATAATGTTTCGTGTTTTAACATTTTTTATGACAAGTTGTCACGTTTGATTTGCTGTAAAATACCAGTAAATTGCTGAAAAAGTTGAATCCAGATGTTTGCATAACTTTCTGCAAACTTAACTGGGATATTACTGTACTTTGTAGGCAAAATATATACTCTGTAAAATCTTAGTGCCTGATTCTTTGCTGGGAAAGATTCTTTATGATAAACAGTGTATTGTTTTCATTGGTTTGAAAAAGTATGTTGAAGTTAATCCTTAACTAGTTAAGCATGCTGAAGATGAGAATAAATTATACTGTTGCGATCGGAAATCCCGAGCAGCATGTGCGCAAAGCTTCACACTGTGGCAGCAAGCAACAATAGAGATCATGCGCCGCAATCTCTCTTACGATTGCTTGCTCACGCTACATATACAATGGTGTTATTCTTCACGCACATCCCGTTCATGGTGAATCACACAATCAACACAACGCCACTGGAGAGGTTGCAACAACATCCCCTCCTTTTTACAACGAACCATACCGATCGCACTTTCTTTGCGTGAAGGCTGAACTCGGTACGACCTCCACATCCTGGTCACAGCACCATTTTGTTGCGATCGGAAATCCTGAGCGGCATGTGCCCAAAGCTTCGCACTGTGGCAGCAAGTAACAATAGAGATCATGCGCCACAATCTCTTTTACTACTGCTTGCTCGCGCTACATATACAATGGTGTTATTCTTCACGCACATCCCGTTCGTGGTGAATCACACAATCAACGCAACGCCACCGGAGAGGTTGCAACAATACCAAGGGTGGGCAATTAATTTGGCCCTGGGACCACTTTGAGAAAGCCCCGCTTCACAGAGGGCTATACCTTGTAAGTCTCGGCTTAAGTTGACCTTTAGCACCAACATTTACAACACTGTGATAAGTTGGAAGAAATTTTAGATTTATCCTGAATGCTTCCACCGGCCACTGAAAACACTGTGGTAGGCCGCATGTGGCCCACGGGCCGCTAATTGTCTACCCATGAATTATACTATAATATATAGTTTTTAAGTTACTAGTTAGAAGATACCACAATGAATGAAATATTATCAGAATACAAGTCAAAAGACCAAATCTGGAAAATTATTTCCTGTTTCCATACTAACAGACCAAAAAAATTTTTTCAAGACTTGTGCAGGCTGGAAAATGGCCTAACTTCTTTCTATTCTTTTCCAGACTAAGTGGGAACCCTGGGTTAATTAGTTGACTACTTCCACACAAGGTCAACTGCTAGGTACTAGGTAGCTAAATATAACTGTTTAAGAAAAGCTGAGGTATGAAGATGCTGATTATAATGAAAATAATGTGATTCATGGCTTAGTTTGAATGTTACTTGCAGTAAAGTTTAGAGATTTCAGGGTTTTCAAGCCCTTAAAGTTGGTTAATGTAAAAATGGAACATTTTTGTTTAGAAAGCAATAAATTTAACTCAACCAAATAAAATGCAACAACTGGGTACAACACCAGCCAAGTTCAAATGATCCAAGGATACTGAATGGCCAACATAACTTTGCATAACATGGCAAACTAAAACACATAACTAACCAAAACATTAAAACATTAACCTTAAAACCTTATTATCCTTTGACTCAACACTAACTTGTGCTGAAACATGAGGCCTTAGTCTAAAGGTTGTATATTTCCAATCTGTTACATTATAATAGTTAAACCATTACCAATCAATTGTATTATGACACTAATAATACGTTCAGAGTCTTGTGAAAATAATCCAATCTCTAGCTGGGCACATAGATGATCCAGAGTGAAAATTTAACAGATAAATTACTTTAGCAACAACCTCCAACAATTATCATAGCAAATTGAAATTTGCAAGAATAAGTCATACTAGTAGGCTACTGAAGTTAACTCAATGATCAATTAGTGATAGCCTAGTGGTTAAGCATTGTCGCCCCCTTTTTGTTGTTTTGCCCCCCGCCCATATTGTCCCTGCTGGTTTGTTCACCCCCTTGCCCTTCAAAATCGCCCCTGAGAGCAAAATGGGATGATGTCACACACTAGTTTCAGAACCACTGATTTAAATGAATGAGCAAATACGCATTCACATTCATTGTGCAGTAAGCAAAATGTTTTATCCACCTGACCTACCATAGGCTAGGCTATTATTGCTAATAAATTTTAATTGCTGCCTTGGGTAAGTCTACAATTACAGAGTCATTGATACAGTATTGAGTATACTCTCCAATCAAGCCTAGCAGTAGCAGGTACAGGGCTCTCACAAATGCAACTCCAAAAATCCCTAGAACAGTACCAAAAAATTACTAGATCTGTAGGAAACACAAAACGTATAAAAAACACTTTGATCTTTATTAAAATACACGCAGCATGAAAACAATTTTATCAGTCAAAGCTGGAACTACCACACATGGAATTTGCAATACATCGTTGTGCTTCACTGTCAGTTGCGTTGCTTTTAACTTTTCTCACCAACTTCAATAACTCAGGATGATCTGCAACATTCAGTTTTTCAGCTGGCAAGTTGTACGGTTTCATTCCTTGCTGTGTGTGAAGCAAACCAACTAGGTTTTCCCTTTTTAAACTATTTCTGCAATCACTTTTTACAATTTTCAATGCACTGAACAGCCTTTCCACTGGTGCATTAGAAAATGGCAATGACATTAAACACGCAACAACTTTTCGTAAGTTGGGATATTTTAAATCACCAAGAAGTACCTTTTGGGAAAGGCATTTTTTCCAAAAGTCTATATCACTACCAATATTGCCTGTGTCATCAGTTTCTTCAATTGCTTGTTTTCTCCATTCCAAGTCCACCTAATGTAAATGCGCAACATCTTTGAGAAATCTGAAACATTCACAAACATCCAGCAATGATGGTGGCACACATTTAACTGCATTGGATGGTATCAAAAATTCTAAATTTTCCAAAGATTTTTCTTGCACTTTCTTAAATCTCCTAACTTATTCTACAAGCTCAACCATAAAATAAAGACATGACTGCTGCACCTGTCTTACTCCAGCAGGATAACTGTTAAAGCATTCAGTAAGTGTAGCTGTTGCCAATACACCCAAGTACACATGTTCAATTGGAACTCTGTTTCTTGGTTGATGAATGTCAACTTCAGAAGGATCAGAGTGTCTTCCAACTTCTACTTGAATGAAATCAGACAGAATTTCTTTTAGAATCTTCATCACTTCTGCTTTTAAGTGGTGAAGCAATGAAGCATCAGTCTTGAAACATAGTGTTGAAGGAATTTATCCTTATCAGCTGGAAACTTATAAATTCTAGCACAGCCTTTTGAAATACATTGCGTAGTGACTGAAGAATGCTCTTAGCTGTGTTTGATGGATCACATTTGCTCTCAACATAGTCTGTAAAATATAAATGAAGAGGCGACCATTGTTCTAAAACCCTGTTAACTACACTTTCCATAGACAACCAGCGTGTCTGCGATAAGCAGAGAAATTTGTGAACAGGGGTGCCACAAAAAGTTTGACACTTCAAAATATTTCAAGCGCTTGGAAGAACGACTGAAATGAGCATATACATTTCTAACCAAGTCTTCCAAAGATGTTGATAACTTCAAACATGCATAAGAAGCACAAAGATGAATCATGTGACAACTACACTTTATTGTTACAACATCAGGATAGTCTTGTTTCAACAAAGCAACCACAGTTTCATTGGACCTAAACATGGCATTTGTCGTATCTGATGAAAAGCCAACAACGTTATATTCCTGGGAAAGTTTTTGGCTTGAAGAGATGCTTTCAGGGCACCATATAATCCATTAGCTGTGTTGTCACATACTGGAACAAGGTCCAAAAATTGGGTGATTAAATTTAAGTTTTCAGCATCACACCAGACAACAACAATTCCCAACTGTTTTTCAGTGGCAACATTAGTAGTTTCATCTAGTATCAAACTAAATTTAGTTTTTTGCAGTTTTTTGGTTAGCATACTTATAAAATAAAGACCAGTTCCTTGTCTTATGATGTTAGTGCATTTTGTAGCATTTAAATGAATTTGGGACAAAGCAGTTTTTTCAGACGAGTCTGTAGGTACACTTGACTGTATAAGAGACAGCAATGGATTTGCCAATGTAAAAGGTAAATTATGTTCTGCAGTAAAGGCAGAAATTTGCACCACTGTATTTTCTCTGTAATCTTTCTTAATATAATTGACTGCTGTTGAAACACATCTTTTATTGAGGCAGTATTTAACTTACTTTTCAAATTATTTAGGTGCACTTATGTACTACAATGTTTGAGCAAGGCATATCGGTGACATCACACATCCTTGTTGCATATGGCACACCTTGGCTCCTTGTTCACTTTTGTTGGCCCAACCAACCAATCTTCGAAATCTTTCTGGTGTAACCACTCAGGACAGAACCTCTGATCATAATGTCTTTATTACAGCTTTACGCTCAGCTGAAGCCATACTTTAACTACTAGGTTCTCAATTTACCGTTGTCTACATCAAGCTAGGCAGTTATAACTAGTGCAGCTCCAACAAATCCAAATTGCTATCTGACTAACCAGCAATGCTCTAGTCTGGTAGTAATGTAGTTCAAAGCCACACACAGTTTTTTTTATGTCAAAGTTACCAACTGAAAAAAATGCAAAAACAAAAACATGGCCAACACAGATTCATGAGCTGTCAGCTTATAGTGGCATAGGCTGCACAATGTCACAGACTGTGGTGATGCAGCATAAAATCAGAGCACCATGGCAAATTGTTAAAATTAGAAGAAAACATAATTTGCAAAATAAACTGATCTGATTCATTTTACACATTTTCAAACCTTTCCAAAAACCCCTAAAAAGGGTCAAAAGTTCCAATCTAGGGACAAAATCCCTAGAAGTGAGAGCACTGAGCAGGTACCACCTGCTGAGGCACAGCAGAGATGAGTGGACTGTCATTTTGCGATCCAGATCCAGTCCTGATTTTGTAAAACTCAGTCCAAGTCCAACCATAGTCCAAAATTTTTTTCAAATGTAAGGTCAAAGTCCAAATGAAATCCAAAATATTTTAAACATCCAGCCTGAGCCTTTGCACAACAAAAATGCTGCATTTTTTATCCATTAACTCAGCCCAAATCCTGTCCGGATCCTATATTTTGAAGTGATTTACAGTCCGGATCCAGTCCAAATTCAACAAAATTTGCTACAGTCCGGATCCAGTCCAATCCAAGCCCAGTCCAATGCTCATCTCTGAGGTACAGTGAGTAGGCTAGCCAGTTACGCAACATGTCCGTCTCGTCGACATCTGAGTCATCACTATCAAAGCCTTGTTAGGGCTACTACACAAACTAGAACCAAGCTCTTCAAGAAAATCAATTATCTGGATACTGAACGACAATGACAAGCCAACAATTTTCCTTTCTTTGCTGTTCAGGAAGACCACTTCCAAGAACATACTGTACCACCACACAAATCGACCAGTCCGCCGAGTCTTCTGCAAGAACCAGAACAGAGGAGCATAAGCAGTGTTGCCACTTGGGTCAGTCTCGTTAAATCAGATTGTTGCCTTTTTCAACACCAGATTTGTACGTTACAGTTTCATATAGGCCAGGGGAGGGCAATAGTGTTGAACAAGTCGGAGATTTTTGCAATCCTAATCCAGTCCAAAATTTTTATTAAGTAATCCGGTCCGATCCGTCTCCGGTAGACCTGTACAAATATTCGATCAAATCCGGTTTATATCCGAAAAAGCCTCAGACTGAGCATTTTACTGCAATGATCAATGCCGTTTGGATATCCATATCTGATCCGGTAGGAATTTTTCGAAATCCACACCGATACGGATCAGGTTCTGCATTGCAGAATCCGTTTGGATCGCGATCCGGTAACCGGATCATGTTCAACACTGGTGGGCAAATAGCGGCCCACGGGCCAAATGTTGCCCGCCACAGCGTTTTCAGAGTCCCGCGGAAGCATTCACAAAAATCTTCAAATCTAAAATATCCACCAACTCAACACAGCAAAAATTTGTGCTGAGGCTATCTTCAACCGGGATTTGATTCTATTTCCAGAAGCAGGGGCGCAGCCAGGACTTTGTTCGGGAGGGGCCAGTCAATGACGTCGCCAGATTTCAAACTTTAGCTATTTTGCACAAAGATCATTTTGATGTCACTGGTCAATTTCTGGTCTGTTACAACAGGATATGACGTCAAACATCTTCTTCCAGTCAGCATCGAAAAATTTTAACAAAGACAAGAAAACGTTTGCTTTCGCAGTGATCATTAACAAGCAGTTGTTAACCAAACAGTTTTCAATGAACATTAAGAGTACCAAAAGCGAAGCGCTGTGTAATGTTGTCCTCGAGAATATCACTGATTATGCCTATTGAATAAGTCAAAAATCAACTAAAAGTATGTAAGTGGATTCATAGGAACAAATCAGACGATGCCAATAGCTAAATTTTGACTTTACAAAAAAACTGCGAGCATAGTTAAAAGATAAAATTCAGGCTGCGTTTCTTTTTGGACAACTCGTCGATAACCATCTCGGGATGAAAGTCACATCACGATTATTCATCAAAAAGCCAATCCATCAGACGATTTTGCCCAGGCCCGTAACCAGCATGGAACACCAGGTGGGGCGAAGATTCTCTCTGAGAGGGGCCCAAATTTAGCTATGTCCAATCAGGCGCATAACCAGCATGGGACACCAGGGGTGGCAAAGAGTTTTCCGAGAAGGGCCCAAATTTTTCAAACGATGTCCAATAGTTTTCAACTGTGCCCAACAGATTTTCCAGGGAGGGCGAAAAGGTTTTCAGGGGAGGCTTCTCCCCCCTTCCCCCTAGTTACGGGCCTGTGTCCAATAGGTTTAAAGCATGTCCAACTCATTTTCACAGGGGAGCCGAAAATTTTTCTAGCTAGTTACGGGCCAGGTTTTACCCCATAGTGCTGCGTAGATAGGCTATCAACCGTTGAAATGTTGAAAAAAACGTTCAATTTGTTGCTGTTGTGACTGGCAACGTTGCAAATAAATGCAACAGTGTGTGAATGTATGAGAAAAGACAATTGGAGTGTCTCCATGAGGTTTAACTCGCAGCACAGAGTTTGGGTTACTGGCTCAGGGACTATGAGAGGGGGTCCAGCAGGTACATTGTTCCGGGGTCCGACAGCTACGGAGGGGCATGAGACAGAAGGACAGGCTCGTAACCAGTTTGAGACACCAAGGAGGCGAAGAGTTGTCTGAGAGGGGCACAATTTTTTCAACTAGGCCCAATAGTTTTAACTTTATCCAGCAAATTTTTCCAGGAGGACAAAAATGTTTCCAGAGGAAACTTCGCTCCCTGCTACCCCAGTATTTACGTTACGGGCCTGTTGAAGGAACGATTGAGTGTTTGTTATTAACACACTCGTAATAATGTAGCGAAATTAATCCCCTCCGGTGATAAAGCTTGTTTGGCCTAAAGGATTTGGTAAGAAGTGTGAAGTATTTTAATGTGAATTGCTGGCAGTGGATTTTCCTGACACGATGTATTGGTATTAGCAGTAATTATTGTTGCACTTGAAGGTTTGCCTACTTTGGTGAATTGAAGACATTCACGATTACTGTCCCAGTGTGTCTATTCAACTGAATATTCTTTTACGTCTTTCATTCTTAATAAAAACTCTTTCTATTAACCAAAACCTTTCTAAGAGATGCTTCAAATGAAATTTGATTGGAAACATATCAGTTCACAATACAATCTAATCTAACAGCAGTAGACCACGAATGTTGCGCATATGTGTAAGATAATAACTGAAGAGTTTAAAATTAATAATTTTTAGTGATATGTTGGTTTGTTGTTGGCGCTTGGTAACTACAATGGTCTTGTAGCGCCACCACTGAATTTGTACAATTTCTGCTTTCATTTCACTTGGTTTGTTTTTCTGTTCTGGGTGTGTTCCCTACAGCTTTTCCGCACACTGTGCGCCTGGTAAGAAGACTACAGTACCAATTTACAACATCTTGGCAAAACCCGGCCGAGTCAAACTCTCGACCTACCAGCAACGATGCGGACACACTTACCACTGGACCACGGGCTGGTACTTTAAAATTAACAAGTAACTGCAGTGGAGGACGCAAGTGCTTATAGTGCACCGCCAAGGTGTGCTGTGCATTTTGTTGATTGTTAAACTTGCGCCGCAAGCTGATACAAAGTCGAATCGAATGTGTGCTTAGGATTAGCGGGCATACCCAGAAATCTGAAGATTTCGAAACATACAGGATAAACTAACCACTGATATAGTATTTCCACAATGCTTTAAATCAGTGGTCGCTGCCATGTAGCCCGTGTAGCTTGTGTGAATTATATCCAAATGTTTGTATTAGTTTGAGAATATTCTTGAAAATTACAGCTACATTAGCATCTGCTGAAAGATGTTTCAGCAAGCTTACTTCTAAAACATTATTTGCGGTCTGATATGACACAAACTCGACTTGTTGACCTAGCAAGATTAATCATTGAGTCTAGCATTGCCAGACAAGTTGATTTTGATAGTGGTATTAGAAATTTTGCGATAAAGAATAACAGAAAATCACTTACATAATAGTGAAATTATTTTTTTTCTAACTTTTTTCCTTCATTACATTTTACTATGAACACTTAAAAGTCATGTTTAAAGAATGGTAATATGGTCACATTTCTTGAGTACCGTTATGTTTTAACGTAATGTTTCATATGATCAATAAACGAGCACTTCTTGTTGAAGTATGATGCATACTAATTAGCCTCAATTTTTACTTATTTCAAAATAATTTTGCAAGTCTTAGAGACCCCAAATGGGTTTTGTTCCGCCTAAGAAATATTCTCTTGGAGGCTCTGTACTGGCTCACTGCACCACGTAAATATCCATCTGTAATATTCTGCTCTCAAGACTAACGAAGAAGAGTCAACACCAGCTTTCACATAAAATCACCATGGCTGTTTGGTGACTAGTAATGGTTTGCCTGCTGAGGATTTTTTATATTTGCTCTCTGAAATTGTAATAATTTAATTTAATTTATTTGTTTATGAGCAGACACGAAGTACATAGTATGAACACACACACTCTGCAGAACGCAGGTTGATAAAAACGGACAATGCAGAACGTAGTACAAGGCATTGAAGCCGGCGGAATCACAGGGTTACAGACACTTTTTGCAACTGCATTGAAGACAGAACCATAGGGTTACAGACACATTCTTAACATTGTTGTAAGCTAACACGTAACACTTGTTACAGCACTACTGCGGAGTAGGGCGCTAATTCCTAAATTGGTCTAGTCTAGGTAAAATGCGAATGCGTTATGGCTTGACACGCCATCGATCAAACGGACACTGCAAAGTTCAATCACTCAATAACAGAGTAAAATGCGATTGTAGTGTTCAACGAATAGTGACGAGTACAAACAATCTGACTGCATCAAAGCACGTAACCATACGTTGTTAGATTTTCTGCATCTTTCGAGAAACAGGTACTTGTATTTACGTAGTAGAGCCTCAAAGGTAGGAATGTTACAAAGAACTTGGTGGCTACTAACACTCGTTCTCCCAGGCAGGTTGTATAGAGCTCTGCAACTAAAAGTATATGCCAACCGCAATCTCTGCATGCATGACTTCCTGAAATTACACCATAATTGAGATGCATACATGGGCGTACAAAAGGAACGAAAAAGTACGTTTTTAACTGCATTTGAACAACGGGAAAAAGAGTCTCGCAGCTTGTTTGCTGCACAATATTGATATCGCAGTTGTCTCTGAATGTCTTTGTCATCTGAGAGCTTTGTATTGGTCAACAGAATTTACGTATTGACCACCCAATTTCAAGACTGGAGGAGCTGTGCTTTTTGCACTTTTAGCCTTGAACGTCATGCAAACAGTTTTGTTGCAGTTGAAAATAATCCCATGCGATGCTGCATACGCCTGGCACACATCTAGTATTCTTTGCAACCAACGTACATTTGGACAGAACACACAAATATCATCAGCAAACATCAAGTGATTTAATAAAACTTCACCAATATAACACCCTGCTTTAATGTTGTTTAGTTCATTGGTCAATAAATGTGATATTAACAAAGTTTGTGTGGTGCGCTGACAGTGACTTGCTGTACATTTCAAACTTGAGACCCTTCTACCTGGCTTCGCATACCCACTATAGCCACAATGCCAACCGTGCTGTGAGAAACATTGCGTTGCTGCATAACACTCCATTGCGTGGTGCACTTGGGGTTGATCATGTCTTGACCAAGTTGTTTCTATTTGGTTCGGCAAGACTTCATGCAAATAATCCACTCAAAAATGTCTCACCTGAAATTTTACTCATTTGCAAGAAAGCTGCTCCCTTACATTTCATTCAGGCTACACCTCACCTCGTGTTGTCCGCATTAATTGGCAACTTTGTCAAGAAAGTTGCATGCTTTAGTCGTATAGTTTCGCATTCAATCGCAAAAAGTCATGTTAAACCTTGGTCAATGAAAGAACACGACACTGCATGAGTCCGACTGTTTCTTCCGTTTGTTTTCGAACAGTTGAGATTGATATAAAACACCAGCGAAAAATCTTAACAAGTTTTTTCGGGGTGGCCATGGCCTCTTCGGCCTCATTCTGGCTGCGCCTCTGACTAGAAGTTATGGCCCTCCGCTGATCGCGGCCTTCTCAAAGTGGCCCTGGAGCCAAAATAATTGCCCACCCCTGATATAGGCTAAATGCTCCTGTTACCAATACCTAACAAAGCACAATGCGCAATCAGTCTTGTTGAATCCGAATGGAGGTAAGTGTCGTTACTAAATGGAGAAGTCGGTGACTTCTACGCAAACCAGTGTTGAACGCAAACCAGTGTTGAACATGATCCGATTTCCGGATCGCGATCCAACCGGATTCTGCAATTCAGAACCGGAACCGCATCGGACAGGATTTCGAAAAAAACTCAACCGGATCAGATATGGATATCCAAACTGCATTGATCACTGCAATAAAATGCTTGATCAGAAGTTTTTTTCGGATATAAACCGGATTGGATCAAATATTTGGACAGGTCTACCGGATTATGGATTGGACCGGATTACTCAATAAAACTTTTGGACTGGATTAGGACTGCAAACATCTCCAATTTGGTCAACACTTGCGCAAACTGTTATCCCAGTGCCAGTGTTACCAGATTTCAAAAAACTTTGTAGCCAAATTTCAGACAAAAATTAGCCAAAAGCAGCCAAATTCGGCAAAAACTTATAGGCAAAAATAGCCAAGTCAGAAAATTAAAGTCAAAACATCAAAATTCATTGGTAAGCACGTTTTGGCAGTTGCTTGTAATAATCACCGTATCAAGACAATTCACAACTGGACAACTGCCAGCCTGGCAATTACAAACAGACAACTACCAGCACACATCTACCAGAGATGAGCGGACTGTGAAATTTTTCAGTCTGAGTCCGTTCCTGACCACAAAAAAATGAATACGAACCAGTCCTGTTCCACACAAATTCTTTGAAAATCATCAGTCCGATCCAGTCCTGGCCAGCCGATGTAGGCCTATGATCATTTATTTTTTAGCCAATGTCTATTTTACCTCATGAGGCAAAAGCACTAGTGGAACTATTTTGCTTTTATCCAAACACAATTGGTTGAAATTGTTACATGACAAGCAGTGGCGTAGCTAGAGTGTGGGCTGTCCAGGGCGGCCCTTGAATTTGGCGCCCCCGAAGCCCATAAAAATACATATTGCACAGTGACTGGCTCTTAAAGCTTTGTATATGTATTAAATAGTTTGTGCGCCAATATAATATTACAGTACTCTCACATGCTCAAATATGGTATGCTTTAAATACACACCGAAAAACTCAAACATTGTAACAGTTAAACGAAAAGTAAAAATAACATACATACAGGGAAAATAGTAAAAAAGGTGTAAAAAATTAGGGCCATCTTTGTTTCTGAAATGAAAACTACAATTTTTTACACAACAACTTTTCTTGTCTGTTTGTTGGCAAATTCTTCAATGGCAATGTCCAAATTTATATTTTCTGTCAGTTGTTGCTCTACAAACAGTGTGGCAAGACTTCTCAACCGCAAGGTGCTCATACTAGATCTTAAGTAATTCTTGATCAGTTTTAGTTTTGAAAAACCCTTCTAACAGGTAGCAACACTGACGGCAATTGTGAGGAAAATCCGCAGCATTAATACTATATTTGCAACAGAGTTCTCAAGGTTATACTTTTGAAAAAACTGCAAAAGTTCAAGGGGGGCCTTCGTTCTCTACTGTGAACTGTTCATCTGCAATATCGTATAACTGTGATGCAACAATAACGTTCTTCTTAATTGCACAACAATGAACAACAAGCGACGCAACAACTATCAATATTTCTTTTTCGGCTATTAACTGCACTCAACCTCCTGTGCCAGGGTTGCCAGATTGGCCATTTTATGGCCAATTTCGAAAAATTTGGCCATTTTTGAAGTGCTCTGGCCATGAAGAAACGCACTTGGCCATTGTGTATTTGGCAATTTTTTTGGTTTGTCACTGTGGTACTGAATTTTCATTAAATATTTTGTCTTTTTGTATTTTTTGGACAGTCTTCATGTCACTGTTACAGTAACACCATGGTACTTCAACCTTGTAGTAATGCTTTGAAGGGTGTAATAGTGATTTAGCCCTTGCAGTCAGATTTTGTGAATGTGTTTCACTCAGTGATAATTTTTTGTTACCATTGGTAGCTTCTGTACTCGTATTGTATCAGAAGACTACTGCACTCAGTTGTGTGACTGATAATGTTGTCGTAGAAGTATTTCACATTGTTGGCAAGATTTTTCTTTATAAGTTTCTCATCATTGTTACAGTAACACTCTGCAATACTTCAACCTTGTAATGTTTGAAGTGTGTAGTAATTATTTAGCCCTTGCAATCCGTAGATTTTGTACAAGTGTTTCAGTCGGACCTGCCATGAGTCAGTGTTTACGCTCAGGTGTTCCTCCTCTTTCGTTGATATATGTGAACTTAACGATGGTTTTGAGCATGTGATGAAATGGTTAATGCATTTCATGACTTTAATCTTTTGTTCGTATATTTGGAGAACAAGATTAAGGGAATTGCAGCATTGTCATTGAATTGAAAATTTAATTTCAAACTGTTTAGCCCAGAAACAGGTCAGAATTGAAGCATGTATCTAAAATAGTGTTTAATATGTGGTTCTAAGTTTTGTTAAGGTAAATAAAAACAAGTTTTAACCAGGGCTGTGGAGTCGGAAGTCCCGTCATCCGACTCCGACTCCGACTCCTGGCAATTTCGATTATCCGACTCCAACTCCGACTCCGACTCCGGACCGACTCCGACCTTCAGCTGTATTAGTTACTTAAAGTGATAATTCTTTTCAAATGAATTCATAAACCCTACTTGCACTTTCCAGGAATACAGAAACTTGTTTTAAATCGATGTAAATGCACGTTCATCTCTCACTTTTGCAAAATACGATCAAGCAGAAGTTAGTCTTTTAATTTTACAGAAAAAAGTACTCATCTAAAAAAAGACAATAAAAATTATTAGAGAAGGCTGATAAATAATCGATTTTAAAGCAGATACCTTATAAACGATATCAGTAAACAAGTAAAATTGAAAGATGTATGCATTCTAACGGTGAGCATGTGCACATATTGCGCAACGCGCTTGATAAACTCGCTTGGGCATACTCTCTCAAATGACTTCATTGAAACAACTTTTTACGGTCGAACGCTGTCAAGCTTCAGCTCTGTTGAACGTACATGTGT
>Ga0210059_1003119_pt1 | contig 26388 bp, 18 predicted proteins | sample Ectturendosymbi2_FD_188042 | JGI IMG/M metagenome (GOLD analysis project Ga0210059, IMG submission 188042) | Ecteinascidia turbinata endosymbiont from Florida, USA - Sample 2 (SPAdes) (version 2) | ecosystem: Host-associated > Tunicates > Ascidians > Unclassified | place: Key West, Florida... | reverse complement strand
TTTCAGTTTAGTTCTATTCTCTTTGATTGCATGAAAAAGGGCTATATGACGGATTAGCTGCGTCTCATTGGTTTGCAAGCTAGAAGTTTTACAACCCCAGCCAAGTACGACAGTGCCCGAACTCAATCAGAGGTGGAAGAGCGGAAAATCTTGGCTTTTGGCCAAGTCCATGTAAACGAAAATAGGTTGTGTCAAGTCTTTCGCAGTCAAATGTGCGCATAAATGCAACTTCCTGCGCATAAATGCAACTTTCCTTGAAAATAAATGCAACTTTCTCACTTTTTTACTGCAACAAAAACTTGCCCTAGACATTACTAAACAGTTTAGTTGGCGCCCAGGGCCAGGCAAAGTGGGCCAAGGTGGCCAAAAAGTCCTCCACTTATGACGTCACTCACAAACGCACCCCGCAAGCAAAAAACTTTTTTTCGAGTGCGATCTTCTAGACTGCCCGATCTGTTTGAGGTTTGGAACAGCTCTCTAGCGCAATGGGTGGAGGAGCTAGATCGTTGGTAAGGCAGCCGAAAACTGCTGTTTTTTTTGCAAAAATCGCAGAAACCAGGCAGCTTTAAAAGTGTTCAGAGGTGAAGTAGATGAAAAATGAATTCAGTTGTTTGCAGAGGAAAACCATGTTCTTAATGTTGTATCATTTTTCCAAAGCAGGTATCTGTGCTGCATGGATATGAATAATTGAAAGTTCGGTAGACTCCCATTATTTGTCAAAGAACAAATCATCAATACATATGCAATGCCATATATTACTAATATTGTGATTCCAATTATAACTTACATGGAATCAAAGAATAAACAAACAAATGTTACAGAACTTAGACAGAATGACTAGAAAGAGCTTGAACATGTTTGGAAGATTAAATTCAAGAAAAATATGTTGTACCTACACAGAGAAGGTGGCCGATGACTAGAATCCAACCTCAGGTTTTCAGGAAGAAATTAATAAAGTTGAAGAAAAAGTTATCCTGATAAAATTAATCCACGGTGAAGGCAGTCCTTGCTGAATGAAGCATGAAGAAATAACAGCTTTTAAAAGAGTGACAGAAAAAATAGCAGAATGGGAAACAGAGCACATGTTAAACACAGAGGAGTCCGACATTTGCAAAAAAGGCCAGTTTGCTTTGTTTTTTTCACTGTGTTTTTTGTTCATGCTATACTATGTAATGTAGTCAGGGATGATTTGAATGATTTTGTGAAACAGCACTGAGATATTATTATGCTTCGAAATACATTTCCCAGATTGTAGATGAAGTATGACTATTAGAAACTGTTTGAAATGTCATTGGATATGCATATTGTTTAGAATAAGACAATCGTTTGAAAAAGTTTATGACTGTGGGACAGTGCTTTGAAAAAAATGTTACATGCCGCCATGGTTGGAAAGGTTTGATTCTGAACTAGCCATGAGACAATTTGCTGCTCACATGTTTTGATGAGGCATTTTAGGTGTAATTTGGCCACTGCAATTCCAAATAATCATACTCATATTTCTTATGATGGATTATAATCATGTAAATGAAACTTTATGTAATGATCAGAGACTTGGCTTTATTTTTTGAAGTGTTGTTTTTGTAAGATGATGTTTTACAATAATATTGCACGTTTTTTTCTTATTGGCATTCTTAAAATCCAAGGCTCTTACTGTCCAACGAATTTCCATTCATGCAATATTGGTGGATCATGCAAAATTCTTTCAACTTGGCTATGTGATGGTGAGGTGGAGTGCAGCAATGGAGCTGATGAAGCCAATTGTGATTGCCCAACAGTTGGCAAAGAAAAAATTGTCAAAGTATGGTTGATCCTTAATGCAATTCTTTGTATTGTGCACACTTTTTACTCTTGCTGATTTTAGGTTTGGTGTCGCCAGAAGTCATTTTCTCATTCTTATGCTTGTGTCAATGTTTGTGATGGAAAGCAAGACTGCTTAAATGGCATGGATGAAGTTCAGTGTCGTGAGTCAAGTTTTCAGTGCCATTGTTAACTTTGTTTTGAAGGCGTTTTCAAAGTAAGGCAATTGTTTGAGCATTTGGTTATTGAAACAGTTGTCATGTCATGTTTGAAAAATTTTCTATAACAAAATTGTCAAGCATAATAACCAAAGACTGCACAAGGGCTATGAACAGACTGGCTTGTTTCAAAGATTCGCGACTTTTCCCCATATTGGCCATCCTTAAGTGGATGCCTCATACTTATGTAAATGATATTTGAAGGGTCCTGCTTCAACTGTGCTACAACAATGCACCAGACTTGGACAAGTAGAATTTTTTTAGCATTTCTAAATTAGATTAGAAATAAAATTAGAGCTAACTCAGCTTTCACAAATTAGATTAGAATTAAAATTAGCGGAATTTCGAAAAACAGAAATTGAACTAAAATTCCAATTAAAGTTATATTCACACAAATCAAAGCAACTTTAATCAAAGTTAAATTCATGCCCAAATGTGGATTCGTTCTCATACACATAAGGATAGCAAGGAATAGTATACCAAGATTGCCGCGTTTCTCACAGTACATTTCGCTTGCATGGTTAAATACTCGTTCCGATGTAGCCGATGTCGCTGTCATACCTAGGAGTTCTTGAGAAGCAGCCTTCAGATAAGGGAAACGATGTTCGCCTTTCCAATACTCTAAAACAAGTATCTCCAAACTTTTTGTCTAAGGGCCACGTAAGCTTTTACACAACAATGGCTGGACATCTAATGTAATGTGATTGTTTCAAATTCGGGATATGTTACATTCTACCAAATCAACACATTTTTTGTAAAAAACTCATTTTTCACAAAATGTCTACATGGGCTGGATGAAATGACTTTGCGAGCAGATTTGGCCTGCGGGTTGTAGTTTGGATGCCCCTTCCTTAAAACATCACAGCTGACTGATAGTCGCAAATACCTGGTAACTATTGTGACTTCTGTGTGTGAGTGGATAGGCACAGTGGTGTAGGAAGTGGGGGTGCAAGGGTGCAAGCACAATCCCAAAAGTTTTGATTCGTTGAGAACTTGGGCAAAATCCTTAAAAATCTGGGCAAAATCCATGAAAATCCAGGCAAAAATGGCACCCGACTTTGTTTGACTTCAAAAAATGGTACCCAATGTTTGCAGAAAAACACATGAAAACCTCTTTTTGAAGGTCACACCATAAAAGGTCTTCATGATCTTGGTTGGAGAAAATTTGTTAGCAAAAGTCGCACAAAAATGCTTGAGGCAAGTTTGGTGCAGTACAAAACCCCCAAAATTTGCTTGCTCCTACACCTGTGGATAGACAATGTGACATAATAAACATCATTCATAAGGCCACATAGTTTGTACTGCGGTTGTGAATGCGAAAAGAAATTGATCGAGTTTTTATTGTTCTCACTTTTCAAGTGATGGGATGGTGGCATAAGAAACCAAAAAGTTATTACTGAGAATTATTACTACAAAAAAAAAAGACGTCGTTCACTCAAAAACCAAGGAGGCTCACACAGTACACTTACCTTCATCCAGCACTGGAAATCAACAATTTATTATTTTGTCACACAAACAATACATTTTCACAACACTGAACAACGAATTTTTTAATTTTAATGCAGTGGTGAATTTTTGCTAGATGAAAGTGGTTATACCAGGAAATGCCAGATTTTGACAATACTTTTTAGAATAAAACTCATCTTTTTAGGCTATAGGTGTCCTTAGACCCAATCAAACTTGGCTAGTGGCCTAGCGCAACCACCAACTACTTCAGCTAATTTCATACCAGTTAAGCACATAAACTGCTTTATCGCACAGGATTCCAGAATCCTTAACCGAAACTACCCATATAAGAAAAGAGTACGGTTAATCGCATAATGGTAATTTGCATAAACCGGATATTCAAATGAAAATATTATTTTCATTTGTAAACCTAAATTGTTCAGCTTCCAGGCTTCCACACGTTGTGTTCGGTGCTCTCTAGTTAGTCGTGTCTCGTCCATACGGGTGCAAAGCTTTGTTGCAAAAGTCGCACTTTTAAAGTTGATTTTAAGGCATTGGATAACCACCAAAACAACTTTGCACCAGATGTGTTAAATTCTCTACAGAACAAAAAAATGTGCACCTGTACTGTACACCAACTCTGAATTTTAGTTTTATTTCACAAGCACTGAGCACAGTACACTTCAGTTTAAAATGCGGCTATATGCCGTACGTTGCGCTGTGGACAATGCACTGTTTCAACTTCGCTACTTCTTTGATTTCACTCTTTTTGTTTTTTCACATCAGTAAGATTCATTTGGTGAATGCCTCAACTGAATGACACATAACAAACGCCAATGAGATTATAAAATCTTCACGACGCCACAGGTTAACAAATCAGTTAAGTCTTTACGTTAGTGCCCAGCTGTGTCAGGACCAAGAGATTTTTAGAACTTGAGGCATTTCAATATTCTGCAGTTCTACAAATCTTCATATACGACAGCTGTGAGATATAAACGTGTTCCCAACTGCAGTGCATTGCACTGCTAAATCAAGCAGATAAATAATGGCCGGAAATGCGGGAAACGTTCCACGACTATTACAAGCAATTATTACGTCACACACGCAGTGTGCATGTTTAAGATAACATGCAATGCACGGTTTCACAACAACGTTGAATTTACGTTTCAACTGATGACCGCTGGTTTGCTAAACACTAAAGGTTTTCAGAATTTAAAATACTCTATCAGGAGCAAGGGATTTTATAATATCTTGAAGCATTTTTATATCCCACAGTTCATGAAATCTCCATATTCGGTTAGTTGTCAAGCTACAGATACCAATGGTGTCAGGTAGCACGCATGTGGAGCAATGTGATTGTTTTGTAATAATCGTATACAATGTCAGAAGGGAAATGATGTTACATCTTCCAAAACACTCGCATTAGAAACCTGCATTGGCAGCATCTAATACTTGATCAGCATTATTGCTGAGTACCTATGGCACAAGGGGGCCTGTAATGACAGTGAGACGATGCGCCACTGCTGCTATACAGAGCAATACATTTAAGGTTTTCCAAATGTCTGCATGTTAACCATGATTACGGGTTGGTGGTAGTTAATTATGCACTGGAAAAAGATCCTTCAGAAACTGATGTGGCAAGTTATGCAATGATTTTTTCAAGCCATTTGTGCAAGCAAAGGTAACTGCTCATTCGCAGTTTTCCCCTATCAAGGCACTTTTCTATCTGACAAGTTAACAAAACGACTACAAGTGATTTTAAAACATGCAAGAAACAATGCACTCAACAACTTACAAATGCTTGTTGTCACTAGTCAGTCAAGTAACTGCAGAAATCACTGTGCATGTTGTCTCAGAAAAGCTTATGTAGAAAACTGCAAAATGTCAGTGTATGCACAATAGTGCTGTTTCTGCTTGCCCACGTGGTGTAAGAGAAAAATGCAGGGAGTGGACTGAAAAAATGTCTGTGTGTACATACTTAGTGCTGTTTCCACACGGTGCAAGAGAAAAATGCATGTGAATGGACTGAAAAAATGCTTGTGGATGCGCAGTAGTGCTCTTGTTTTCACGGGTGCAACAGAAAAATGCATGGAAAAGGACTGAAGAAATTTTTGTTTGTATGCATTAACTTATGGTAGAACCAAGTAAAATGCTGATGTTGTGGAAGATCTAAACCGAATCCAATTACCCAGTTTAAATTAGCATTTTGGATTCGGATAGTTCAGGATCCGAATCCTACTGGGTTCGGTATTCCTAAACGCCCATCCCTACAGAGATCACCCGACAAGACCACTCTATTATTATTTGTTCATGCAACATTTAGATAGGTGTTATTCTTCATGCATATCCTGTTTGTGATGAATCGCACGTCCAGCGAAGTCTAACAGAGAGGTTGCGGTACTGTCAATGAGGCAGACACTTCTTACATCGCCTGTAATGATACCTTGCATCCCTGTTTGTGAACCATTGTTAGTGGTGGGATCCATTCGTCAACATAACTTGCCAGCTGATGGCAAACAAGCATCCCGTTCCCAGCCTGTGCAGACTTCGTTGGCAGAGTAGAACATTCCCCAACTGTAGTGTCATAGCTAGGACGTTTGGTTGAAGAGATGCCAGTATCATTAGGCTTCCTCCACCAGTTTGTGCTCTTTCCCCATGATTCAAATGATGTTGCAGTTGCACTCACTATGTCAGAGAAGATTGCGGTTTACATGTAGCTTATCAAGTCTCCCTGCATTCTGCACTGTTCTGTTTAAGCACACAGATGTGTAATGTGGTGTTTACTTTTGAGAATTAGTGGTGTTGGAGGCTTGTGAATTTTTGAAATGACCCTCTGCCTAAAACCTAAATGGAGTCATTGATCACACATGAGATAAATGATGCATGATAGTAACCATTTTGTGCATTTCATAGTTGTGAAATTATATAAATTTTGGTACACGAAAAGCGGAAGTGCTAAATAGCCTTATAATAAATACTACGGCCAAAGCAAACAATACAACTGACATCTTGCAAACGTTTCGATAACAACTGTTATCATCTTCTGTGCATAGCAATAGAACTGCAGTGATCTTGCTGCAGGTTCTTATTGGTTATTCAGGAGAAAAGCGCTGTAAAAAGGAAAAAACGTAAACGGCTGTTTCGGTAGTGACGTAGTGGCGCGAAGCATACGTATACGTATCTTCAGTCCAAGTCAGATGCCGTATGGCGAAATCAATTTCCATTTAATAACATCAATGCGTGCTGATTTTTGTTACTGGTGCAGTGTGCACAGACAGTGCTTAAGTTGAAGATATGGGTAGACAAGAATCACCGCAGTTAGTAGAAAGGAAGACACAGGTTGATACTGATGCTCAAGAAACAAGTAGAGCTTCCAAGTATTTTAATATTATGTTATGATTATGTCATTTGCCTAAGCAGTTGTTCCATTTGTTGAACAGCTGTTGTGTATGCAGCAACATTTACTCTTGCTGCCACTTTGAAGATCACGTTTCTATCTTTCAACTTGACAAATTTCACAACTGTTTCTGGACACTGAAACAAACTGCATGTATGACGTATGTTTTGTTAGTTGATGAAGATTAGCAAAAAATCTTGCTGACTTGGTAAAACAGGAGGAGTTGGTAAGAAATGATCAAACTGCTGGCTCCTTGCTTGTGTTTAGAAGTCTCATCAGAAGAGTTGTAAAATGTGATGTCCCTTAAGTATTTGACCAACGTAGTGGTTTTACAGTGTTAATTTGCCACTTTTTTTCCATTCTTATGAATATCATGTATAGTTAGCACAAATATAGATGCTAGGGGTCAATGCCTGGATGCGGTTGTGCTAATAGATCCGTTTTTTTATTGAGGTCACTTTTGGTTAACTCAATCTTAACTTTCAATCATGATATCTTTGCAGTGTTTAATGGAACATGTGCCAATGCTGGATGCAGCCATGTTTGTCATGATTTGAAGAATGGATTTGAATGTACTTGTCCCAAAGGCAAGGAATTGGCAGATGATGGCCTTACTTGCATTGGTATGTTTTTACTGCGTGAAACCAATTTGTTTTAATTATTAAAAATTCCTCATGAATTTGTGTGTTTTTTTTCCAGACATGTTACAACATGTTGTATGAGGCTGTGAACTCGCAGATTCTTAGTGAATGATTAGATCAATATAATTATGAAAATCTTGCAAATTCATAAAACTAAATCTTTAATTTGTCTGCTTGCCACATTTTGAAGTTTATGATGCGTTTATATATTGCATGTTGATTTGCTTTGGTTTGCTCATTTTAACAGTTGTTTAATGGTTATTATTAACCAGTTGCAGAATACTGAAAGGATTTATTGATATTTTTTTGAATTTAAAATATTTTTAAATGTGTTTCCTTTCAAACACTCTTGTTTTCCAGATATGCATTTCTGTTCAATGAAAGGTCGCTGTAGCCATATCTGCAAAGAGCAGCCACCTTCCTATAAATGCTTCTGCTATGATGGTTGGCATCTTGACCCACTTGATATAAGCCAATCGGCGTGTGTGTACAATCAAGCAAAGCCACCTCCTTTTCTAATATTTTCAAATCTTCATTCCTTAAGATAGTAAGCATTTGGTTATTTTTAATGACACTCATCTTGTATTTATTCTGTGATGATTGATGAATGGTTGGTAAGGCTGAATGATATTCATTGTGCTTCAGGGGTATTTTAGTTGTGTTTTTTAACACCTTTGGAGCTGGCCGTGTTTTGCTTTAATAGGTATAATTTACCCATATTGGCCAAGTCTTTGCAATTCCATAACTCGCCAGTCAATTGTGCTAGAGAGCTGTTCAAACCCTCAAAGACCTGGCGAGTCTTGTAGTTTGCAATCAAAATTTTTTTAAAGTTTTGGGTTTCTGGTTTTTCGTGGGTAACATCACAAGTGGGGAGGTTTACTTTTTTTGGCCAAGGTTGTCTGGCGCTGTGCCCCAACTGCAAGAGGAGAGTATTTCTCTCAAGCCTTTAGTGCAAACTAGGCTAAAATCTGAGTTTTTGAGCCTTTGATTGGCTTTCTCGTTTTTCTATTGAAAACTTATGGCCAAAAAAACATGAAACTGGTAATTTTATGAAAAATGGTAAATTTACCATAAATTAGTAATTTTATTCTAACTTTTGAACCAGAAACCCTAGAAAGCCAATGAAAGGCTCAAAGGACTCGAATTTTAAACCTAGTTTCATATAACAACTTGAGCAAAATATTTCACCTTGTGGTTGGGAACCAGGGCCCAATAACCTCGGTCAAATAGGCCTAAACCTACCCCATTTATGATATCACCCACAAAAAAAACTGAGACCCAAAATGTACATTTTTTTTCATTGCAAACAAGAAGACATGCCGAGTCTTTTGACGGTTTGTTTAGCTCTTTAGCACAATCGACTGGTGAGTTATTGGGTTGCAAAGTGGTAGCAGCATAATGTGTGATTTCAATTTAAGATATACTTGTGCACTGGTTCCAAATGTGTTAACACGTTGAGAGCCGGCCTACGGTATATTCGTACTTGGATTTCGGCCTAAAAAACAGCAGTTTTCGGTTGCCTTACCAACGCCCTAACTCCTCTGCCGATTGCGCTAGAGAGCTGTTCAAGGGCTCAAACGGATCGGCCAGTCTAGTAGATTGCACTCAAAAATAAATTTTTTGGTTGGGAGGTGCGGATTTTTTGTGACTGACGTCATAAGTGAAGTAGTTTTGGGGTTATTTTGGCTCATGTTACCTGGCCTAGTGCCCAACCGCTAGGCCAAACTGTTTCGCTGAAGTTTTCATTGGAAACTAGACTCGAGTCCGAGTCTTTTGAGCCTTTGATCGACTTTCTAGCGTTTCTGGTTCAAAACTTATGATTTAAATAAACAAATTAATTAATTAGCTAATTAGTCAAATATTTTTACTAACTTACATCATAACTTTTGAACCAGAAACCCCAGCAGGTCATCTAAAGTATCAAAAGACTTGGATTGTAGCCTAGTTTCCAGTAAAAACTTCAGCGAAATACTACCACCTAACGGTTGGCGCCCAGGGTGGCCAAAAAGTCCTCCACTTATGACGTCACTAACAAAAAAACCGCATCCCCAAGGGCAAAATTTTTTTCGAGTTCAATCTACTAGACTGGCCAATCCGTTTGAGCTGTTGATCCACTTGGCAATGGGTGTGATGTACACTGGGTGTGATGTACTACTCACAACTATGTCAATCAGCAATGAACCTGGATAAACTCACCATGGCATCCCTGCCACCAAGGTTGTCACAACCTTGCAGCTTTCGCACCTGGAAGCCTTACTAGCCTTCTCTGCTGTTGTAATGACTTGATTTTTCATGAGACAAATTTCCAGCAAAGCACCTGGTAATATTCACCTATTTCTCTTCATAGTTTTCGCGCATAAATATATGATATTTCAAGAGAAAAAAAACTACAGCCAATTTCCAATTAATACATAAATCGTAGAATACTTAGGCTGGTTTCTAATTGATCTGCAGATTATAAAATATGCAGGCCGCTTTCCAATTGATTAATAAATCATGTACAGGGGCTGGTTTCCAATTGATAAGTCATCCAATTGATTAGTGCATTCACAAGCGGTTTTTGGTCAAATTTCTGTTAGGTATTAGGTGATTTCCTTCTTGTCATGGTTTGACCAGGGATGAATGTAAAACCAGGATGAAATGGGAGTGATCTTATTTCACACTCACATCAGCATTTTAACACTTTTGCTGCTGGTGTATGAATATATCATATCTAAAAATCACGCAAGAGCTGCTATTTTCACGCCACTTTGTAACTCCGTAACTTGCCAGTTGATTACATCATAAGTGGTGTAAGTTTTTGGCCATGTTGGCCAATGCCACCTGGCCTATAGCCCAGTTGTTAGATGAAAGTATGTCAGTCAACATTTCATTGGAAACTAGGCTAAAATCCGAGTCTTTTAAGCCCTTGATCAAGTTTCTAGCATTTCTGCTTCAAACATTATGGCCTAAAAACAACAAATTAATTATCTAATTAGGGGATTAATTCATTAATGTGTTGTTTTTGGGTCATAACTTTGAACCCAAAACCCCAGAAAGTCATTAAAAGTTCAAAAGACTCAGATTTTAGCTGAATTTCCAATAAAAACTTCTGCAAAATACTGCCATTTAGCAGTTTGGGCCAGGGCCACATGAAGTGGGCCACAAAGGCCTAAAAGTACTCCACTTATGATGTCCCTCACAAACAGTTCGAAGCCCCAAACCAAAAAGTTTTTTTTCATTGCAGACTTGAAGACTTGCTGAGTCTGTTGAGTGCTTGAACAGCTCTCTAACACAATCACCTGGCAAGTTATGTAGTTGCTAAGACACACGCAAAATACTTGATTTGTTACATGAAATACAAAAAAAATGAAAAATTGATCATGATCAGAATTATCTTTTATACAACATTTTTGCCAAATAAGGCTTTTTAACCAAACAAAACTATTTCACAAATGAAAATAAAAATTATTGAATTTATTTTTGGTGTTTGTCTTTTTCTGCTAGAAATACTTTTGGTCTGCAATCCTTTAAATTTTGCATGGTTTTTGTTGTGTTTTTTGAATTGTTTGTTCTGGTAATTATGTGAATTTATTCACTTTGCGTGATGACCTGCTTCCAATTTTTTTAATTTTTCAAGCTTCAGATGACCTTCTGCCAATGCTTGAGTCATGTTTCTAAACGAATTATTGGTTGTCTCTAGATCAGGGGTGACGGACGTATTTGCTATTGCGGGCCACTTTGTCAGTTACCGCTGAGTGAGCGGGCTGCACAACTTTTTAGTCATACTATGAAACATGTTAAAAACGAAAAAAATTGTTCATCAACAGAAACCACAAACAAAAGTAATAAAAACCCGCATAATTCAATCGGGCTATCAGCTTTTGATATCGCATCGCTAAGATTAGAAGCAGGTCAAAGTACGTTCAAGACTACTGGTCTCGCCTGAATGTTTTGCGGGCTGCTCGAAATTCTTTTGCGGACCGCATGTTCATCACCTCTGCTCTAGATTAAAGATAGCTTTTAGATAAAATTGAAGGATGGGATTTCTGAGAAAGCATCATATAAGAAACAAATTATAACTGAATGGTTTCAGTATGCAAATGTTCATAATGCATAGGGGATTTGTCAATATGTATATATTATTTTGTTTTTCAGTATGGATCTGGATTTTTCCATATTTCAAAGTGGTGCAGAACACCAGTCTCACCGTCTTGCCAGTAACATGCAATGGTTTTCAAGTGCATTGGATTATCATTATCGGAAAAAATATTTGTTTTACACTGATGTTGTCCAAGATAGAGTTATACGAGCTAGTATATCTTATGATGATGCTGGTAAGTTAGCATTATTGTAGGAAATCATTTGCTGAGAGACTAAAGGCAATTTGAACATTAATTTTTTCATTGTACATAATGTATGCCATTGTGCTTTTCATTGAATATGATGTTCAAGTGCATTGCACCTGTTTTTAATCGCTGCATATGCTGTAGCAGAATGCAAGGAATTAAAACCTATTTTTGTAATTATGTCTTTAATTTGTGGTTTCCATTGAGGGACAACATGTCAATTGCTTGTTTTTTGTACGTACATGCTGCACTTGTGCTTAAGAAATGACTTTGCACTGCCTTGAATGATATATTCTATTTCGTGACTTTGTTGTAATTCTGGGGGAATGTTCATGCTGCATAGAGGTTTACACTTTAAAATTTGGATTCAGACAGATCAATCAGTTTATCAAACAACTCCATTATTTTATCTAATGGTCTCGGGACCCCAGAAGGAATTGCAGTGGATTGGCTGGCTGATCGTTTGTATTTGGTTGATTCAAAGCTGGACCATGTAGAAGTTTCTGACCTGGATGGACAAAACCGTGTGGTTCTTATCACTGGTGGTTTTTCCAACCCAAGAGCTTTAAGTCTAGATGCAAGATATGGGTGAGCCTGTATATTTTGTGGATCTGTTAGATCTTTTTAGGATCTAAGTCATCAAGGTTGATTATTTTCCATTAACATCTTCACTGCCGGGACAGTTTGTAGTAGCCTTGGTTTTCAGTGTGTCTTAGCAACAGCATAACTTGCCAGGCAATTGTGCAAGAGAGCTGTTCAAACCCTCAAAAGACTTGGCAGATCTTCGACTGAGCACTGGAAAAAATTTTTTAAATCTCGGTTTCAGGTTTTTTGTGAGTGACATCATAAGTGGGGTAGGTGTTCAGCATTTTTGGATAAGTTTACCTGGCCCTGAGCCCAAACCCCTAGATGGAAGTGTTTCGCTCAAGTTTTCATTGGAAACTAGGCTAGAATCTAAGTATTTTGAGCCTTTGACTGACTTTCTAGGGTTCCGGGTTCAAAAGTTATGGCATTAAATCAACAAAATAATTAATTAATCCACTAATTAGATATGTTGTTTTTAGGACTGAGGATGCATAATTTTATGTGAAATCAGTTTCCTATTAAAAATTGCCAATCAATTCCTTGCTTACCCCCATTGCAGAGCAGACAATAGATAATCGTCAATCATAATCGATTTCAGTTTTTTGCGTAATCGTAATTGATTGAATTGACCACAAATGAAATGTAATTGTAATCGTATACAAATACGTTGCCCATTTAATCATAATGAATGATTACTTTCACGATTAAACTTGGAAATCTTCACCCTGCATCAGGGCGACTCCAGGTCAACAGCATCACCCAGGGGATTTGTACTGACTGACACTGAATGCAACGGTTCTAGGCTTGCGTCACTGAAATCTCCTGCTTTTCTGGTTGGCACTATCATTGTTCTGTGACGTTCATTACATAACAACAAATCTTCTTTTGAGCGAGTTGTTGAAACCACTGCTTGGCTGCACTAGATCTTGGGGCAGGTGTTGAGCAGCCATTAAATTGTCTCATCGTCCAGCACCATCAGGCCGTGCAGTCCGTCGGGAGGTCGATGCATTGGGCATTGGAGGACAACATGGTCGACGGTTTGTTCATCTGCGCCACACTCACAGGCCGCAGAGGAGGTCATACCCCATTTGTACAAGGAGGAGCGGAAATGTCTGACACCGGTGCAGAGGTGGTTAATCCAGAACCAGGATCCTCTTCGGAGGGCCATGTTAGTGCTGGGGATGAAAATGCGGAGTCTTGTGGGGCTGTCTGCCCACTCCACATTCCATCAATAATCTGCCCACTGCGCCGCACGTATGTTGTTCTCAGATAAACTGATGAGATGTTGTGCGGCAGGTACAAATGGGTGTCTCGATTTGAGGCGCTGTGCGTTTGCACCAAACAGGTGCGAAGTACTCTGCGGTAGAGTGCACCAAGGCTAGGGTGGCTATTTGCAGTTGTTGCTCCAGCACCCCAACCGGAGCTAGCAAGCTGTCTGAGGAGTGTGACGTGTAATGTCAGCTTCTTACAAAGTAACTCAAGGTGTCGGCAATACGTGAGCGACCTGTCCAACGTTACTCTGAGGTATTTGGGCTCGGAGCAGAAGGGTAGGGTGTCATTCTTGCATTTGACTTTAAGCTAACGTTTAACTTCCTTGTTGAGGTGGAACGCTGCCGGCACCATTTTTGTAGTGCTGAGCTTCAGCTTCCAAGTCTGGAGGTATTCACTTACAGTTGCCATTTCCTTGCTCAGCCCCCATTCCACTGCCTGCCAGTCTCCATCAGCATGCATGATTTCTAGATCGTCAGCATATGCATACTTTCTGGAGATGGTGGTTGGCAGGTCAGAGATGTAGATGTTGAAGATAAGGGACATCAGGACAGATCCCTGTGGGACGACGTTCTTGAGGCGTCGCAACCTGCTTCTTTTGGTGTTTCCGGTGGTGAGGGTGAAGCTGCGATTGCTAACCATCTCCATGATCATGTGAGCCATGTGTTTATCAGGCAGCAATTGCAGCAGCTTGCAGGTTAGGCCGCGGTGCCATACAGTTTTGTAGGCAGGTTGCCGCGAGGTTGACAAACACAGCTCCGGCTTTCTTTTCAGCTGAAAAGCTATCCTCGATGTCCTGTGTCAACAGGGTGACCTGGTGTACGGTTGACCTCCCGTGTCAAAAATCTGCCTGCTCCCGAGGGAGCAATAGGTCGATGATTGGTTGGACACGAGCGTAGATGAGTCTCTTGAGGATTTTAAAGGAGACACACAACAGGGACATGTGACGGTAACTAATTGGGGCCTCCAATGGCTTTTCTGGCTAAGGGATCACAACTCTTCTCCAGATCTGTGGAATTAAGAGTTGGCGCATGTATGAACTGAGGAAGACGCAAAACCAAGATTTGAGAACCAACCCGGCGTGGAGTATGAACTCTAGGAAGATGGAATCCAATCCCGGAGACTTTCCTGACTTCAGGCATCTGAGGGCAGTCAGCAAGCTCTTCCGGCCTAAAGGGTTCAGAGATACTGTGACCCTCAGGTGTTGGCATCTTCCATAGGTCGGACAGCTCCTTGTTGACCAGTCTGGTAGACTTGCAATACCTGGTCTTGTGTGCCCCGTTCTTCACAAGTTGCGAGGTGATGGAGTCTGCCAAGACGGGCACAGGCGAAAGGAAAGTTCAGACCTGCCAGTAAGTTTGTTGATGCTTCTTCATGCCTTGCGGCTGGAGTGCGATGGAGTCGATGGAATTGACGGCTTCCTCCCATTGCTCCTGCTTCTTCTGTCTGAGCCGAAATAGCAGGGACAAAAGAGCAGCTCTGTCAGAGTCAGTCCCCACTGGGGCTCGGGTAAAGGAGCGATAGAGGGTCTCACACTCTTTGACCCAGCATGGCAAATAGTTCTTTCAACAGCCACGTGGGATACATTGACTGGCAGCTGAAGGTAGGCTCTCGCAAAACTCTTGGTTTGCCCTCTCAAAGTTTGATGTGTTCAGAAGTGACAATGTTTGAACAGATCCATCCGTGAGAAGGCAAAAACGCTTCCAATCAGCCTTGCGAAAGTTCCAATGCTTCACCGGATCGCTGTGGGAAGGAACCTTGAGCTTCGGTGGGGTTATGAGGGAGGGCCGATGTTGTGACCGCGGGAACTTTCCATGGACACGTCTGTCTGGCAGTCGGCTGTTCTTGCCAAAACTCAGGAAGGCCAGGTCTGGGTTGGGGCCAACGTTCCATTGGTGAGAGAAGAAGCTGGCTGTTTCCTGTGAGTTATATAACAGACCAAGGTTGTTGTCCAGGCTCTCATCGTCAGGAGTTGTTTTGTTGTAACCCCAATTGACATGTTGGCAGTTGAAGTCACGAACTCCACCTGGGGTGTGGGAACGTCGGGATGGCCGTTGGTGTGAATCGCGAGTGTTAAGATTTGCAGACGTTAATGATCTTGTACCCTGCAACATCTACGCACAACCACTCAGTCTCTGATTTTTCTGGAAACTGATCGACCAGTGACCATTCCAACCGCTCATGGATAAATGTGGCAAGGCCATGATTCCTGCTCAGGACTGACCCAGCTAGTGAAAAGTTGGGAACCACTAGCTTACCTGCAGTTGTGCAGTGGGTCTCCTGTTGGACAATGATGAAGGCCTTGTTCTTATAGTCTAGCTGCTCCGGACTGACGGGTAGTAGTGGTTGCTTTCATGTTGACAGGTTTGGTTGACATTTCAAGCAATGCTGTGCAGGAGGCCCAAGTGAAGGCACCTGTCATCCTTCCAATAACAATAAATCAGAAGTTTTCTATCATGGGAATTCCTCCATTGTTATGTAACTAACATCACAGAGCAATGATAATGCCAGCCAGTCCTCTGCATACTAAGCTCATTTGCATCAACCCAAGCCCTGATTTACTAGCTAATTTTAGTGTTCGTTTCATATTATTCTCGAGTGGGAACTGACCATTGGATTGCAATTCAAATCCAATGTTGTGTGCAAATGCATTACTTAAAAAATATTCAATCTGATATTAATTATATTCTAAAAAATACTAAATTGCAAATAGCAGCTCAGGCTCTAATGAATGAGCCAAAGCATGAGTGAACAAAGTAAAGCGCGAGTGAACAAAGTTGACAGAACAGCTACTACAAACAATATTTTTTGATAAACCTGCCACATGAATGCAAAAGACCAGGTATGAAATGAAAACATGAAGAGTGCCAAGGCCCAATGAAAAAAACCCGAGTTAACAACCTTAGTGAAGAAGGTGGTGGCACAAATACACAAATCAATCAAGCTCAAATTCTGCAATATAAATCGTAATCGAAGACTCGGGCCAAGCCTGAGTGCCGCAGTCACCACTGCCCTACATCACAGTGTGATAAACCATGTTTTTTGGCTGGGTTTCCTCCTTTATCATCATTTGTTATGGTGATGTTTCATGGGAGGCCATTTGCTCTTTGTTTGTGTTAAGCCCAGAAAATCCCATGGCAAACACATGCGTTTTTAGCGTTTTTTCACTTTGTTGCAACCAGCTTTCCTGTTGGTCGCCTGAAGTAACATAGCAAGTCTATTGATACGCAGCAGTAAAAATAAGAGCTTTACTTAAAAACAGGTTTAAATTTCGGAAACAGAGGAGATAGCAGTATAATTTGAAGAGAGGTGTTGGTTTAGTTTTTATATATTCAGAGTTGAAGTTATGAATGCAGGCTCTGTATATATTTGTACAGTAAATTATTCAAATTACCTTTTTCTCAGAGGAGTATGGTACTTCAATCTTGGTCAAAAACACCTTTCCACAACACTTTCCATAAAACACTACCACAAAACATGTGATCCACCGGATACTGGTAGAAAAAACTCAATGAAACCAGTGAGGTTTTGTTGACCATTGACTTTTGGTCCAATAGACCAAGGCCTCTCAAACGTTTTATTCTGCAACCCCATTTTGAAACTGTTTTTTTGTGCGACCCTTTGATGGATAGCCTAGATGTTAATGGTACGTGTATGACGTCCAATTACAAACCTCAAAAAGCATTTTTGTGTGGTGAAATCATACAACTGCACACAATCCATGAAAGTAACTATGCAGTAATGAAATACCACGTAATCGAAACAGTAAGGCAAAAAAAAGCACAAAACACAAGTCTGTTTTGAAGTTATCAAGCAAAACTAATGTGATAGATGCACTTGATGATTTTTACACAGATTATTAAGTCAAAAATTGATACAAGACAATGCAGGATGAAGTGCATTCTCAATATTTTTCACAAAGCCTCGCTTTTCAGACTTGATGATTGCCATTTTAAGAATGCCACTTCGCACAAATATGTTGTGCAAAAGGCTAAGAGTTTATGAATGGCTAGATCAGAAATGACAGGGCATATATTTGATATTCTTGTCCAAAAATGACGTAAACTCTGTTTTGAAAATTTGTGTTTCAAACTTTTGTTGTGTGATATCTCCGCAAACTCATCCTGGGCATGGAAGGTGTGCCGCTTCCCAATTGTGTATGGTTTGCGGATCCAAGATTTCCTAAATCAAAGTCCAAAATAGTTCTGAAAATGTGTGAAGCTTTTAATTTTCGTCTGAAACTACTCAATGTGATCTTAAAACAAGTAGCTTGACCCTTCTAAAAGACTAAACCTAGAGTTCTGAACACAAGCATGTCTTCATGCCAGAATGCAATAAGGTCAATATTGGTCAGTGAGTTGAAACCAACCTGATATGACAACACATAACTTGTGCTTGGTTGATTGTTATCATTTAATAGCTCAGGCAGACATCTTGTAAACAAATGACAGCATGAAGCACAGTATTCTTCTAAACTTATAGTAGAAATGCATTCACCTACTTCTAATTTTCTTATGAAGTTTATAAAAACTTGTATATTTGATTTGTCAAGTCATTTTTGTAACCCCAAAATTACATTTCGTGACCCCGAATGAGGACATGACCCACAGTTTGAGAAGCCTTGCAATAGGCAGATGCGCAGCTCTATTGGCATCACTGTTCATTTCATATCAAATTAAAAGTTGCACAATGCTATGCTGGCTTGCAGACGATTGTAACCGCCAGTTTGAAGAAATATCAGCAATTTTGAAATTATTAACAAAGGAATTTCAACGTTGGATGAATGTTCAAGCCTGATAGATGTCGTTTTCCTGATAAAACATTTGAAGTGTTGATATTTATCAACAATAACAAACATTTTCAACACTGATTATTTTTGTTTAATCAATTCAGTGTTTGTTGCAGTGAAGTAGCTGATGGCAGGGAAGATAGGTGAATTGACCCCCTGGCCAGCTAAATGTAAAAACCAAGCCTTCACTTAGTTTATATTTCGGTTTTAGTATTCTTTTGATTTTCAGTAGGTTTTTGTCATTTTGCAGAATATTTTCTGTTAGTTTGGGGTTGTAGTATAGCCATCCACAGCCAGATTCACCATCATTTCTCAAGTTTTTTTTTTCTGAAGTGTTGACTGGGTCCCAGAGGACAGTGGGCGTCTTTCAGCTAAATTTCCCCTTTAGCTCAAAACCTCTAGTTACACCACTGGTTTGTTGACTGTACGAACATCTCAGTCAACAATTAATGAAATATTTTTTCTTTTTTCCAGTGCTTGATCCTCACAGATTGATAATTTCGTTTATTGCATTGATTCATATCGTATGTTGTCTCAAAATATACTTATATCAAACCATCCAAATTGGTTTTTGTTTTCGTTCTGAAGATGTTTCTAGACAAATGTAATCACAATTGTAATCGTGATTACTTTCAATGAAATCGTAATCAATAACATTGTGGTTTTGTTTATTCGTAATCGTAATTGAGGAGGTGGAAGTAATCGTAATTGTAATTGATTGCATTTGTGATGTAATCACCCAATGTCTTTTGTGGAGAGTATTTACTCAAAATATAGATACGTGCACTTTTGAATAATTGCAAAAAGGTGAAACCACAGCCCTGTCGGCTAACCTTCAGCTTTCATATGTTTTTTTAAATTTATTTTCTTTGAAAAACATGGGCGAACTGTAACATAATACTAAATGGATGGGTAGGGACTTATAGCCCACCCAAAACTGCTGTTTTTGAGGAAGAGATTATTTGCTTTTGACTTTCATATTTTTATTCACCCATGCTTTTGACTGTGTTGCAACAATGCTATTCTCTGTAAAATTTGAAAAAGTTTTTCATTTATTGGCCTTGGAATTTTTGAAGCTTTTCGCTTTATGGAAATCTGATCCTGATGTTCGCTGTTGTTATTCTTCAGATTTTGCTCTTCAAAGAATTTTATTTTCCTTTTCAACAATGGCAATGTTGTTAGGTACAAGTTTTTTTTATATGTTGCCTATCAAAGTACTATTCAATATATTTTCCCTTCCTGTCAATTGTTTTGAAGGTTGCTGTTCTGGACTGATTGGGAAGAAGAACATCCAAGAGTTGAACGTGCAACTATGGCTGGTGAGCAGCGAATGATTTTGTGGAGTGGACTTGCTGGCCATGATGGTTGGACTAATGGGCTTACTGTGGATTATTTGGAAGAGCGACTGTATTGGGCAGATGCGAAGTGAGTTGCTATGACTTGTTTAAAGCAGAAATAGATAATGCAGAAAGGACTTTTACAAAGGGATCTTTTTAACATAGTCATTATATTTTCTGGATTTTGCTCTGGTCTCTGCTTTGTGACAGGTTCATAAAAATTTTTACATAACTTCAATTTTAACACTTTTGGTGCTGATCTATGTACGTGTATGGAATGGGTTTTCATGAAATAGATATGTATCTATGTAGTCCCAATGCATATCTAGAAAATTTCTTTTCTCTCTGATACAAGACATACTATGTTTCCTTTCTAGGCATATACATTTATGTATGGAAACTTTGAAGTAAGAAAAGCAAGTAAATAGAGAGAGCTTGCATGTTTGTTGTTTGTTGTGATTTAAAGACTTTCAAGGGAGTTTTTTCTAACATGGTTGCACTACTTTGCAAAGTTCATATCAGTACTGCTGCTTCTAGAAAGGCAGTTTGTAAGGCATGCTACGAGGCAGTTTGTAAGGTAGGAAAAGTTGTTTAAAATGTACTTCATGAATGATTGCGTTCCTGATGATGAATGTTTTGTATCTGATGCAATTTTTACTGCATTTAGGTGCTCTGAAATTGTATTGTTATGTTCATGAATTCAAAATATGTTTGCTTGGAAGCAACATTCTTTTTGAACATGGCTGCACTAATCTCACAAGCTTGCTGCAGTGCTTCTGGTCACTGTTACAATGTTTGGAAATTTAGTGTGTAAGTAGGGCAGTGAAGGTTGTTTTGTTTCTCACCTGTGATTTTTTGAATTGTAAATACTGCACCTTTTAGACGACCAATAGAAAAACAATCATTGTGAAAATCTCAGACAGCAAATATTAACTTGTCTATTCAAGTTACTTGTCTCTCTTGAGGTGATGAAAAAGGCACGTGCTAGCTGACATTGCTAAGGATCCTTCATAGCAGAGAAAGTGTAAATCCCAGGTTAAGTAAAGCTCCATTCAGATTGTAATTATTTGCTTGCATCAAAGCAAAGGTAGGTGAGAAGCACGAATTTAAGGATTGAGTAGAAACAATTTCTCACCATTTTGCGTGGTTTGTTGAACTGAGCAATTCCTCATGTTCAATGTGCAGTTGAGCCAAAATCATGGTCTCGGCATAGAGTTCATGAAAAACAACTATTTCAAACAAAGAAAGCATTTGAAGAGAGAAAAATCTTCATTGTTGTATAACGCAGAATGATTTAAGCCATTTGCATGGCACATCAAATGCACATTTGATAATCAAAACTGAAATCAAAATCCTTATTAAATCAAGAACCAAACTGCCTTGGCAGCATTGAGTATGCCTTTCCCAAAACAACCAATCTCTTTTTGAGGAAGATCAATGTAGTCATGTTTTGGGGCATACATATTTTAATGATCTTTTTACTGTTTGATTGAAGCTAACTGCCAGAAGTACCCACCTTCAATAGCACCTCATGTTGCATGACCTTGGATTTCATTTATATGTATAATTCATTCAAACAACTATTACCTGTTATTGCTATGTAGAACTTTAGTTTAAAAGTCAGCATATTTTTGCTTATTCAAGTTGATTATATTTTTGACTCATATGTGAGAAATGCAATAACCTATGGAAGACTATTTTTATATTTTCTAGATCAGATACAATCTATTCATCACGCTATGATGGATCCGATCTGTTAACAGCTGTGTGGGATGCAGAATGGTTGTCTCATCCTTATGCTTTAACCATTTATTCTGACACATTAATCTGGAGTGACTGGACAACAACAGTGATTGCGAGTGCTCATAAATGGCATGTACACAATGCAACAGTATTAGGGATATCTTTCAGTCAACCTTTTGATGTTAAAGTATATCATGAAAGCCGACAACCTGTGAAGTCTACGTCAATCCCTAAACAGAGTAAGTGTTGCGTATTCTGTGTTTGCGCACATTAACAAGCTGCTGGTGTACAAGTATATCATACTTTGAAATCATGCATTGAGCTGCTATTTTCGTGCCCCTTTGCAACTCCCTTGTTCGCCAGACGATGAGCTAAAGAGCTGCACAAATGCTTAAAAGATGCGACAAGTCTTCTGGTTTTAATTTTAAAAAATAGGAAGTTCTGGATTTTGTTTTTTCGTTGGTGTCGTCATAAATGGAGTAAGTTTAGGCATTTTTGGGCAAGATCATCAAGCCCTGTGCCCAATCACACGATCCGATTTTTGACTAAGTTTTTATTCAAAACAAGGCTGTAATATGAGTCTTTAGAGCCCTTGATTAGCTTTCTTGCATTTCTGGTTCAAAAGTTATGGCTAAAAAAACAAAATTTGGATAAAATATTTACCGAAACTTGGATTTTTCAACCAAAATTTTGTTGTTTGGCATATTCCCAGGATTTCTCAAACAAATTTTTAAGAAATTCTGGGTATATGCCAAATACGTCTATGCATGGTTGGTAGAAGTTGAAAAATATTTTCGCTGATTTCTCAATAAAAGCTTTGATGAGAATCTGGTTTTGCAGCTGCCTGTTACAGGCTATCAACAAGTCATTGTAGTCCTCAAAAGTTTTATCAACGTCATCGGCATTTTATCACAAGAATTTGCAAACCAAATGCAGTTCTTCATGAACATTATCACTATGTGGTCACAAAATGGGAGGTTTCAAATGCAGTAAAGTTACCAATTTCTAATGATTTTATTATTTCAATCCTCTGCCATGGTTGTTAATGTAATGAATCTCAAATGCAAACATCAAAGATGTTTTTTTTGTAACGAGTTATAATGTGGCAGCAAATTACATAACAAATTGCACAAATTGCTTCGCAACAAATTGCATAGCTGCAAAATTTGTTGAAGCCATCCATGTTCAGCCAGTTCAAATCAGAACAGAGATCTCTGCTGCAGGGCAGCTAGAAGGGACACTACTTGGTCAGTCTCCAAAGCAATCAGAGAATGAGTGGTTGTGTGTAGACATCACTGTATACAAGGTCATCAATGTCTATAAACCTCAATGTTTGTGACTCACACTGACAGTCATGTTACCAGTCAGTATGCTGGCAATTTCAACTGCCAGCATGTCAACCTACACAACATCTCCTGATGGTGAGAGCCTGGCGTCTTGGGCAGCAACAATCAACTTTGAGTTGTTGCACAACCCAAGGGTGTAGCCAGCTTCGATGGAACTTGGCACCAACCTGGATCTGGCCTTCACCAGTGTCGGCCATGACAAGTGTCTGGCTGACAGCGCGTTATGGGAAAGATCCCTGGCCACAACACTGACCCTCTCTCATAGTACCACTGAGGCTCAAGATTCCTGTCTACAGATACCTGGTGAACCGTTGGAACTTTCACAAGGCTACTTAAACAGTTTAGCCTTCTTACAGGAGAATCTGTTGAAAGATTGCCACCTCCGAACACAACAAACATTGAGAAGGCATATCAGGAACTATGCAATATCCTGTGTGCCATGCTGGGACAAAGAGTACAAGACGCTTCATCGCTCATTTCTCAGCTCGTGAACAATAGGGTACAGAAGACAAGAGACTACAAGTCTGCAAGGCTTGTCAACAAGGAGGTGTCCGCCTTATTGAAAGTCTCAACACCTGAGGATGTTTGTATATCTGGCCCCTTCATGCCAGGATTGCTTGCTACATTTCTCTATCACATAGAGCTGGGAAAACCTGTGAAAATGGATTGTATTTTCCCAGACTTATACTCCACACTGGGATCAGCTCGAAGACAATCACCCCTTTATGACATCACAAAAGAATGTTTTCTTGAAAACGTTGCACTCAAGTCTTAACTATCACTGTAATGACATAGATCAACTTAGATTGATTCAGCCTACTAACATATTCAACGTATAAACAGTCGCATCACCGAAGCGTACCACGCTACAACTCGGTATACAAAAACAAGATACTGAAGGAGTGCAAATCTGATGGAAGCGGCAAATTTTTGCCAGGAAGTGGCAAGTTCTCGCACCTAATCCTTGCCAAACTGCTTCTAAAATTTGTGTTTTATGGGCACTATTCAATTTACAAGCAATTTTTTCACTACATTACAGTTTTAGATAATTGTTGAAGTAATACATGGTCTGCTAACATGAAGCTTGCAACAATTGCCAGCATTTGGAAAACCATAACATGGTCTGTAACGACCAACCAAATCATAGTTAGTAGACTATTTAGACACTTCTAGACACCAAACTACAGATATCCTTTGGATAATAAGTTTTAATAATCTCTAACGCAAGTGTTACGGCAAGATTGTACATAACTCGCACTGAAGGGACCAGCAACTCCTACTATCAAGTAATGTAATCACGGCATTGCTGCGGCTCCTGCACAGTATAAACCAGTGGTTCTCAACTTTTTAGCTGAAGGGAGCCAAATCCAGACCTACAATTTTGTGAGAGAGTCGCACAAAAAATTTTAACTTAAGTCAATTCACACGTTTTCTTTTATTGCACAGCAAAGTCTGTTACACAAAATATGAGGTTTTATTCATAGGCGTAGCCAGAGGTGCCTACGGGTCCATGCCCCTCCTAATTTTTAGAGCACATGGTCATTTCGTGCTTTGAGAGGTGGCATCCCAAACAAAATTGTTATTTGCCTAAACTCAAACATTTTGACCCCCAAAGTTTTTGGGCTGGCTACGCTACTGGTTTTATTGAAAGACTGCTGAAAGCTGCTCAAAAGGTGCTTGGGAGTGGCATGCGACTCCCACAAATGTGGTTACAAACCACAGGTATCAACGGTGTGGAATTTGCTAGTGGTGCAGCATTTGAAGTGATTGTGGTGTCATGTGTCGTGTTTCAAACGTTGATTCATCACATACAAAGCCAAAGAGGCTAAATCAACTGTCTGTGACCACTCTGTGGTCGTAATAAACAACTAACCAATTTTCTAGAACAAACACAATTATATCCTGGTTGAAAAGTGCTAGTTTTTGGCATCGGCATCCTGTGATGTAAGCTGTAGCAATTTTATGCTCATTCAAAAAATTGTACTCTCTATAAGTGTAATGTCATTCCAGTATGGTGTCGTGTGTCAAACACTGATTGTTGTTCGGCGGTTCGGCGGTGGTGAAATCGGTTTTCAATCCCACCTGTAAAACGACAGGATCCCACCTGTAAAACGACCTGATCTGTAGAACAATATTCAGATAGTGTTGAAAGTTTCTGTTGTATGAGCATTCTATGCATTTTTAGACGTGAGGCGCGTGTGTGTTACTAGAGTAGGCTTGTCAGTGGAAGCTGGTTTGGGCGCGAGTTGAGTGTTTTTGAATGGCACTAAATTCCAGAATGGCATTTGAAATGCAGTACCATTCCGATTGGTAACCCATTAAGGCAACCACTAACCAAAGCAGCTGTAAAACTTCCATACAAATGCTCTCAAAGCAAAGAAACTGCTTGTTGATTCAGAAGTGATATAAGACTGTACCTCAGTAAAATGTCTCCCAATATTTCGAAGCTTTGTGAAGTCTGCCAAGCACATCCATCACACTGAACTGGGGATCATGGTATAAAAGTTGTTAAAATAATACCTTATGTTTGCTGCATCAGGCTTGGGGGGCAGTAATGATGTGTTGTGATTGAAAAGGATGATTGAACAAAAAAGTTTGAGAAACACATGTTCTAGGATGTGTTGGCCTCAGTGCCATCTGACTACATGTGTCGTCATAGCAGCAATATTCAAACCAACTGCTTTCCACCACCATTAGGAGTCTATGACACGCAACCAAGGTTGCCAACCCCTCTTCACCCAAAATCTAGACCTTGTCTCAAAAAAAGTCAAAACAAACCAGAGAGCAGTCCTAAGACATGTGCACTACACATACAACATGCATAACCAAACTAATATAGATATTAAAACTCGTCAGAAATATCGATATAATGCAAATCCAATTTTTAGAAGCATATCCTTGACCCATGCATCAAAGGAGGTGTTGAGGATCTTAGCTAAACGTATAGAAAGTAAATCAGAAGAATCTTTGGGAAAAGATCAATTTGGCTTTCGTAGCGGAAGAGGCACAAGAGATGCAATTGACGTTATGAGGTGTCTGCCTGAGAGAAGCATTGAATTCAACCAAGATCTCTACGTGTGCTTTATAGACTATGAGAAGGCATTTGATCGTGTCAACTGGAGAAAATTGATGGAGATATTGCATAACATTGGTGTAGATTGTTGGGACAGAAGACTTATAGCAACGCTGTATATGAGTCAAACAGCTGCAGTAAGATTGAACTATGAACTGACTGAAGCTAGTGAAGTTGGAAGAGGAGTCCGGCAAGGTTGTCTGATTTCACCAACACTGTTCAATGTTTATGCGGAAGCCATGATGAAGGAAGCATTGGATGATTTAAAAGAAGAAATATGTGTTGGAGGCGAATTAGTGCAATCTGTCTGGTATCCGGATGATCAAGCTATGACTGCTAACACGGAAAAAGGTTTACAAAAAATTTTGGATGAAACAAACAAAGTAGTAAAGAAATATGGCATGAAAATAAACATCAAA
>Ga0210059_1003118_pt1:0-25000 | contig 26392 bp, 17 predicted proteins | sample Ectturendosymbi2_FD_188042 | JGI IMG/M metagenome (GOLD analysis project Ga0210059, IMG submission 188042) | Ecteinascidia turbinata endosymbiont from Florida, USA - Sample 2 (SPAdes) (version 2) | ecosystem: Host-associated > Tunicates > Ascidians > Unclassified | place: Key West... | reverse complement strand
GATAGGTCGGCTTGTGAGGGCGGATTGTTCAAGTGATGCAGCAAGCGAGAGCAAGCACTCTCATGAGCAGTGTTTTGCTTCAAGGTGTTTTGACTTTTGAGGGAACCAAACAGCGTTTTTTTGGGGAGGTGAAAACATTTGATTTGAGACGAGCAACAGTATTTTGTTTGGGATACTCTCAAAGCACAAAATGACTAGATATCCAAAAATTCCGGGACCCCCTTGACTACACCTATGGATCGAAACGGTCTCTCAAAATACAGTAAAACTTCACTGCGTAACAACCACGAAAATACTATTAAAAAACACGTTTTGTGACTATCTCGGTATTCAGATAAAATACTTGCGGTCACTGAATTATCTTAGTGGTCAGCAAGGTTAAAACTTGTGATCATGAGTGAGCGTTTTTGGGCCGCAGACAACAGGGCGATCATGCGGCGGATAACTTTGTGGCAAAGGCTTAATAAAGTCCGTAGCCAACATTCTACAGAGTCCCTGCTTAAATCTGCGTTACCATTTCAAAGATCTGCAATGCAGAGGCGAAGTAAGTCACTTTATCAGGTATCTGCGGAATGATAATGATATCATCAAGAAACGCATCAGAGAATAAAATGGAACATTTCCTGCTGAGCAAAAAACAAAGCTTCCCAACCAGTTCATCGTATGAGCCAACCAACGCAACTCTATCCATTCTTTACAAACCTGACAACACGTCATAATTCACAAATGAAACATCACTCGTCATTAGTTTAGACAAACATCCGAACAAATGCCCATGATTTCCGGAAAGTGAAGATCGTAAAGCTCAAGTACGATTTTCATAAATTTATAAAACAGTACAACTGACTGTTCAAACCAGGGTTGAGAAAAACGCGTTTTTTTAGTTTTTTTAAAAAGAAACAAGATTTTTGTTAATTTTTTTGAAAAACACAAAAACCCCATACTGAATTGTTTTTAATACACCATGCAATATCACTATTTTCAGAATTACACAATAATAACTTGATATACTTCTTGCGTCATTCAAAACTGTGGGTAAAGCAATGTACCCCATCTTTGTTTTCGCAGTTCACTCCCAAGTGGAAAGGCATGGGAGACATGCGCACAGCAGAGAAAAGCCACTCCCACACAAACTCTGCAGTTTCACGTCAAGTTTATGTGCATGCCCTGTTAGTTGAGCATCTATAGATTGTGTTTTTTCAACATATGATTCGGTATGTTTTAACACTAGAAACAGTTTGAATGCAGAAAAACTGGTTAAAATCTACCGATTGTGCAGAACTGAAGAAGATAACCATTGGAATTTACCCAAACTGTTCGAATGATTCTTCAGTTTTGTTTCAAGTCCTTTAAATTTAATTGCTGTTTTTTTGCTTGGTTAAAACAAAATTTCCAGTTAACTGTACAAGCGTCCTACTTATTTTATTTTATTCTAGATTCTTCAAAGGAAAAATGAAGAGTATTTGGGTTAAAAATACGGGTGTTTTTTTGGGTCGAGTTCAATGTCAACAACCCTGATTGAAAGAAACATTGGGCTTCATCCGCTGCAACTTGAACTGCATCAATTGCTCAACACACGATTGTATGATTTTCACATTTCAAAGCTTTTCTGCATGAAAACCATTCATAGAACAGCAAAAATGGAAAGTTATATTCCACAGCGCTAAGCGACATGCGAGTCCCAATGCACCTCCTGTCAGATAAAGCTTCTGCATCGCTTACAACTGCAGCGCAGCATCAGTTCATTCCAGGCGGAAAAACACAAACCCTACCTTCCGCAATCGTTGTTGTCGCACACAATCACATCCCTTCCCATGCAGCACACAGCGCAATAACACTGACATCCGTCCTGCGGAAAGAAAACAATCAAGAAAGCTGCTGCGAGTGCTCCAGGTATTCAGGAATTCAACAACTAAAAGATCTGAAAATTATTTGAAAGAAAACCACCCTGTCTTCGTGTGACAACATTCTGTAGCAGGGCAATGCCGGAGACAGCGAATAAACAGTGGAGCAGTTTCAGTCAAACTGACCCCAGACCCCAGCCCTTGCTCCCGTCTCAATCCCAAGGATGCAGGCAAGCAACATTTCGACAGCCACAGCATTGCTTTATCATTTTTTCGCAGGATTTTGTCCTGCTTTGGATGAAATGTTTATGATGGGATGAAATTTTCATAAAAACAACTTTTTGAGGTCAAGGCGGACGATCGAATCACAAAACCATCGATTCCATGACGTCACGGATCAACCACAAATATCGCGTCGTATTTTCAGCATCCGACGGAAGCAGATTATTCGTCGGTTTTTGTTTTTGTTGGTCACAACGTTTTCTTTATTAAACAAGCAACATTCCAAACCATCCAGCTGACTTGTAAGCTTTTCTGAGGTGGGGTGATGTGTAACAATGTTTAACTGCTTTTAATTGCATTGTTTGAAACAGTGTTCACTGCACCAAGTGTGTTTGCTACCTTCGTGGTGTACCGCTTCAACCTGTCGATACCACGCTTATCTCTAAAAGAAGCATTCGTCGCCTTCTTCTCGTCCAGGATTATCTCCAAGCTACGAGCTCACAAAATCAGCGAGGAAGCCATTTTTATTTTATTCATTTACTGATTGGCTCATACCGCACAGTTCGTCGGCGAACACAATCAATTCTGGATTGCAGCACACCGCAATATTGTTCGGACATGACAGAAGCAGCGTCGATGCTTATTCATCAGAGGCTGGATGGATATACTGACTAAACTTCTTTAAACTTCCAATAGTCTTTGCGTCAAGTTAGAGATTAAAACGGAGTGAAAACAACAGCCGAGATACAAAATGTTGCGTTTGAGAAAACCTACTTAGAAATCGTAAAAAGGAAAGTGCAACATGCTTCTGTTATCCTTTCACGGAGGTTGTTTTTTCAGGTATAGACCGAAATGTTTTTGAAATGACCGAAAAAAAATTAGTCATTTCGGTCAGAATGTTTCAAAATATGGGCTAAAAACGCTGTTATGGTGAGTTTTAATACATCTGCGAGGCAAATGACTGTTTCAGTGACCCAAATGACCCAGAAAAAAATGACCGAAATGTTTCAGCGAAAAAAACAGCACTGAAGGTCAGTAACAAAAAGCTACGAAATAAAAATCAAACAGCCACAGAGTTATTCTCGCCAAGCTTTGTCACTTCCGTGATCTGATGAGGGGCAAATTGAGGCTTCGGCTTGGACTTACAAAAAACAACCAAATTTTCAGCCCTCCTGCACACCTATTGCTTTCATCAAACACTCACCTCATCGTATTTGAAAAACCACTCTTGAAACATGACCCGGTGTTCCATGCACAGTCCCCCCTCGAACAAGGGGTGAGGTTCCGACACGCCATCCGTTGACCCACAGGACAAACACAAATCTAGAACGCATACAACATTGAGAACGCAAACGACTGTGAACCCAATCAGCATGACATAACCGATCCCACGACGCTACAATACGCTGTGCAAGGATCGCACGAGACACGAACGTGGATCTACTGTTTCAACCATAACTCGCCGGCCGATAGTGCTGGAAAGCTAATCGGAACATCAAAAGATTGAGAAAGCCTTCGGCGATCGATCTAAAACATTGGCACTTTCCGGTTTTAACTTTCTGTGGGACAGCACGGCGTCTGTGGAAAATTTTCAAATCGAATTTACCAGGTTTTTTTTAAGTAAACTTGGTAAAAAAACACATTTTGAGGCCTTGTTTGTGCCTCCAGCGTTTGCGGTCAGCAAGTTATGGCCGAAAATCAACATTTCTGAATATTTGAATGACATGTTTTCAAAACTTTGATACTGTTTCAATTTTTTGACTTTTTTCAAAAAACTCTCAATATTTTAGATCTGCGTAATAAATTCGTCGCGATCTTGATTGCGCACGACCGGTGGGTAGTGGAAGAAATGGGAAAACTATAGTCCATGGCACCAACGAGTTAAATGAGTGAAATAACATCAGCAAAATTAGGCCAATTTGTCCTGGATCTCAAGCTTTGCATTGCGCTTACTCGCCTTGTTCTTTCCCTCAAACCTCACAAGGATCTCTCACAAAGTTATTACGCAACTAGAAGTGCGCATAGTTCCATCTGCGAAGGTGAAATGCGGTCGACGACTAACCTTCGAGCCTCATAGCGCCGGCCGCCACCTTCGCGAAGTTCTCCTTCTTCATCTTCAACACGTCCATTGACAAAACCCCCTCGTGCTCGTCCTTGTCCGTCTGCGCAACATCAACTACGTGTGTGGCAAAGAAACATGGTTGCCCGCAACAACAGCACAGTTTCTTGGCTGAGCATCAATCACTGTCTGAGCAAAGACCAGCCTTTGTGACTGCAGTCACTGCTCCAAGCCTCAAAGCTTTTGAGCGGATGTTCAGCTGTTTAAAAACTAAGCCAAGACCTGCCTCGTCTTTGAAGATGATTTTCCCATTTTTATTTACCTCCGGGTAAAATGGCCAACGATCGTTCCATCCACATCGAATTCACAACACCAACAAAATCGAAATCTCACTAGCGCTGATGCATCAACATCCCAGGTCATGATTTTGTGCGACATCACGATCCCACACGAAGATAACGCGTGGAATTCACAATATTTCAAATTACCTCGATTGTCTCTAGAGGGAAGGTCTAGCGACGTGTCATCGAACTATACAAACATGGACCCCTAATTCTGTCAGAAACCAAGAATCCTCAGTACTTGACTTGCAATGTTTACGCAATCAGCACAACATAAAAACGCTAGGACAGCTGCTTTCTGCAGTGTGCTGGAATGGCACCAAGACAACTGCCTCCGAGAGGAGTAATTGTAAGATACCGTACAGTATATACTCGCTTATTAGCCGCATCCGAAGATAAGCCGCAGCAGAAATTTTGGCCATATACCGAGAATCAAGGATAATTCAGGAAAAAGCCGCAGGTCAATTGACCTTTTCACCGGTGAAGACCCTGCGCGGTCAATCAACCACTAAATATTGAGTTTTACAGGCAAATGTAAAGAAAGTCAATTTTATTGTTCAAAACCTCAGAAATCTTCTTCGTCGGAAGAAGGAATTTCGTCTATAAGTACGGTAGATCGTCGTAGGTGTCATCCTCATCTTCATCTGTGTCATGGGTGTCGTCGCGAACGAGCATGCGAAAACTTTGTCCCTCTGGGTATTTTGCGCGTATAAGCCGCAGGCAAAATACAGGGCATATCCCAGGTAAGAAAGTGCGGCTAATAAGCGAGTATATACGGTAGTTTCTCAAGTCCAGGGGTTCCCAACCAGGGGTACATGTACCCCTAGAGTACATTTGCCTATCTAGAAGTACAATTAAGGTTAGCAATAGAAGGAAAAAATATATTGGTATATAATTTATTTCCAAATATTTCTACACATATCATTGAATATTATTTAAAAAAAATCATCACATATTTATTGTTAAATATATCTATCATTAGTCGTGATAAAATGTTTGTGAAAAAGTCATTCAATTTTAATAGGACTTTTAGATACAGTTCTATTAAAAATTCAGTTGATTTTGTTGTTTTACGCAACGTTTTTGTCGTAAGAAATTTTAGGGGTATATGCAGGGATTTTTAAGGTCTTTTAGGGACCCGAATCGAGTCCCTAGAATTGAAAATTGGGTCCCTAGAATCAGAGAAAATCGGGTCTTCAGAATCTTGGAAATCGGGTCCCTACATGTCCATACAGGGTACCTAATATTTTCCTCAAGAAAATCCTGGGTACATGCTCATCTGTCGAAATGCTGAAGGGATACATGGTCAGAGAAAGGTTGTGAACCACTTCTCTAGTCAGTACACTCTTCTTTCTAGCAAGGATTCGCTAGATAATAAATTTGTCTCAAAATGCCTTTGTTTGAAGCAAAGTGTTCAAATAATTGAAAGGTAGCGCTGGAATAGTCTGAAAAAAACGAAGTGCTGATGCATTTGCAAACAATTATTAATTTTTCATCTCATTTTCTATTGTTTTTTTAATCAGTCAATACAACGCAGTCAGTGGTAAGTTCCCAAAATCATGAGAAGGTACAGGCTTGAGGTATTTATTGCCAATAACGCTGTCAGTGACGTTTTCATACATCTTAGGATTGCTTGTTTGAAAAAGTACGGACAGTGTTTGGAGTAACTTTATCTACGGTGGTTTTTCGCTTTAAATCCTTTCCCAAACAACTTTTTGAATACATTGCTTGACAGAATCACAATGCCGCCCCATTCTACAGAGACCTTCCAAACATTGCTAAGTGTGGCAGAAGTTTCTTTTCATATGGCTATCATGTGCGTTCATAGGAACGAAAAATGTTGTTTTGCGATTTACGAAGTACTATGTTCTCCTGGAAACAGTCACGAAATCATTATAGATCTTTTCAAGTAGAAAGGGCAATGTATTGACTCGACAATGTCGTTTTCTCGAAGAAAAATTTATTTCCATGCATATATCTTTTAAACTTGATGCATTGAAAACTGCTGTTGACCGAAACACAACAACTGTAACTACATAAAAGACGTTGAAAATCTGAGGCTAACTTTGAAATTCTTCAGTGCTGCAACATCCCGCAGAAGAACTTTTCGTTATGCTTATCATACCGACTGAGAAGCCGTTCAGCAAACCGTTAATGAGACTTGTCAGGTTTCATGGTAATACGCGAATAGGCGTGTATTGGAAAACAACATCGATACGTCAGAAAATGTTCTCACGACCGACTGATGTGTCGACAAAGACGCGCCGTGGGGTTAAAGGGCAAAAGGAGACATCCATTCCCGAGGTGACCTTTCAACATGACCCGCAAACAATGACAGAGAAAACTACACATTGACAAAGCGCATTATGAAGTAATAAAAATTTCTACCTCCTCCATGAGAAATACTGTGATGTCAACACACCAGACAGATCTGCTGATATTTTCGATGTTGCTTTCGAAGTTGATATTGGTGGTCACACTCACATACTTGGAACGATTTCACTTGTGAAAAAATCACAAGCCTCTAATGTGCATGTGCATGTACAACTTAAGAGGAAAATGTAGAATGGATGTGTGCTGTGTCACTTAATGGCTGGAGTGTTGCGTAATAATTCCATTGCAAGATCGGAAAGAACATTTACGTGGGCCGGCGGTGAAGGAAGAGCGGCCGAGGTTGCAGGGACGTACACTGTTCAATAATGCTGGTTTCTTGTAGCAATCGTAGATCTCGACGAAAGTATGGAACAAATAGAAAGTGAGCGAGGTAAGAAGAAGCTTGTTTGTTGTTGTGGGTGTACGTGTGAAACTAAGTGGCCTTACCAGCGCCACTGTAAGGCCACTCGGGCATCGTTTGAGATTGACGACGCTGCATCGGACAAACAGGGTCAGTCCAGGTCACTCATTAAACGGCCACTTGCCTTTGTAAGCTCGTGCGGTATAAACGGAAGTGATGGAAGTCAGATATCCGGCCATGCGTCAGCCCCACAGACCAACAATTGCTTTGGTGACGGAACATTTCAAGATGTCCTCGAACTTTTGTATCAGCTATACACAGTTCATTGCCAGCAGAGTTATACTTTGCATATCCTGTATGCTATTCTGCCGAACAAACATCGTGTAAATTATGTCCAACTATTACAGATGCTGGCATAAACCCCCTTCGCAAACCAAACACACTTCTCAAAGATCTCGAACAAGCGGTAAGAACCGCTACTGAGGATGTTTCCTTCACGTAGTTGTCAGAGTGTTTCTACTACTTGTCGCAAAGCATATATCGTAAAGTTCTGTCCGAAGGGCTCCAACGAATTGATCAGGCTGATCAAGATTTTACAACTGAGAATCCTCCGCTCTTGTTTTTGTCACAACAGAAGATGTGATTACTGCCTAGTACGGCTGCCAGGCGTAACGTACAGCACACATTTTTACTACGCTGTGTTTATAAAAACGATGAATATTGCTGAATCTTGTTCTGCGCCGTGATGAATGCCGGTCGTTGACTGACCGAAACGTCGGCTGAATCCTTTTGTTAATTGTTTCATTGTGGTTGTAAACATTTCCCTGTTGAGCCTTTTCAAATATATGTGGTTATGTGGTAACTGATTTCCAGGCAATGGAAATAAATTTTCTCGACGCTGCTCTTGTCTTGGATTATTTTGCAGGTAAGTACATTGGCAGACTGACACAAGTTTAAACCAGGCGAGTTCCTCGAAGTATGTGGAACACACTTGAACGGGTGGCAATCTATCTCAAACAAACAATTACCTGGAAGGGTGGCATAACCACATGCAAGCAAATGTTGGTGCATCGCATCCGAGTATTTGGAAGTTCATGGAAGTGTTGCGAGGACAAGTGCTGGGTCAAGTCATGTTGAACCGGATGCTTGTTGGGGATTGAGGCGTTACAAAGATTGTGCGAATAGAATAAGAGTGTTTGTTGGTGCAAGGGAACCGCGATGTTGGTGCAAGGGAACCGCGATGTTGGTGCAAGGGAACCGCGATGATAGCCTAGACTTCCGAAGAGGCGTTAAACATTACGTGTGTTTTTAATGTACACAGCAAAGAAGACATTTACTGACGAGCGCAAGGGTCAAACTTGACAAACACTTTTTCAAACAAAAACCTGCAACTACACGAGACCATATCGTTTAATCAACCAGTCTTGTAACAAAAGCAACAAATTCTCCAAAAATGTAACAAAATATTACATTATCTTTCGTGAAGTTTTGAAAAGCTGTGCCGGAACTCTTTTTATTTCTGTTCCTGCAAAGTTTTCGTTTCTTGCGAAGATTTCTGCATAATTTTGCCATTGACCTTTAACGCCACACAACTTCAAAACCCATCCTGGAATACCCCACAACTGAATGCTTTTGAAAATGTGCTTGTCAAATATTATTGCATCTGATGCGATGCAAAGTGAGAAAATCAAACTGCTGCGGGAAAAAAAAAACTTTTTCTTATGGTTCAAGAACTGCAAAAAGTTCCGAAATGTCACGACAACACTTTCTTCTGGGGCGCAAAAATCATAAAAAGGTGCATTTTTGAAAGTTCGATTTGGGGTCCGGATTTTCAAGCCACTCATAGCACGCCACACCTCAGGCGTCAGTCTCAGCTAGAATGATCAAACAAGTGAAAAGTTTCTGTGATGTAACAATACCTAATCGCTGTAATGTGTGGCGCATACTAAGCAAAAGCTTTACCTACCAACAATCTTGAGTCCTACCTCAGCGTCACTGTCTGAACTGGGCGTTAGTTCGCCATCTGAACGATTTTGAGGAAAATCAGCAGCAGAGTTGTTCCGTGACCCACGACGCGCATCCATCGATGTTCTTTGCTTGCCAGTAAGGTTGCTCTGGTAACACAAGCACAGATTTCAACATTAATGTTAAAACACGTTCGTTACTCCGCCACTGACGTCGACAACCAGCAGTTGCCGGCAGCTTCAATATCAAACAAAATAAAACCTTCCTGCACGTGCTTCGCTTTATTTCGTCAGCAAACAAAACAAAACATCAAGGCTTGTTTCGCCAATTCATGTTTACACTTTTTTCAAAGAAAACCTCCGATTTCACTTAAATTTTCAAAGAAACGAAATTAGCGCGATTTCGACTGTCAGCGCTCCTAAAGACGGTTATTAACTCTACACAACCTTTGCCAAAACATGCACCTCAGCAAATATGTATATAATCTATTTTCTCTGCCATATGTGTTTTGTGGACACATGTGACAGATTCAACTAATATCAACTTTATAATTTCAGGTCGTAAGCAGACATTGGACGATCACATTGCCAATGCAATCGATTACGGTTACTTGCGACATGCTCGATTATACGATTACGAATAAACAAAGTAACAATGCAATCGTGCACGATTACAATCGCGATTACATTTGTCTTGAAACATCCTCACAAAAAAAAGATTTGCATGGTTTCATGTAAGTATATTTTCAGACAACATACGATATGAATAAATGCAGTAAACGAAATTACTAATTTGTAAGGATCAAGCACCAGAAAAAAGAAAAATCAAATTGATTGTTTACTGAGATGCGCATGCAGTCAACAAACCAGTGGCGTAACTAGAGGTTGTTTGAACCACGGGGATAAACTTAGCTGAAAGAACCCTACTGGCCTCTGCAGGGGATGTACTAGTCAACACTCAGAAAACCAACTTGAGAAATGATGGTGAATCCGTAAGTGGATAGCTATACTTAAACCATAAATCGACGGAAAATACTCTGAAAACGCAAGAAGAGGGCAACCTACTGAAAAACACAAGAATACTAAACCGAAATATAAGTAACTGGGGATTACAATGTTTTCTGCTGTGTGATGGTCTTTGGATGGTCCGCAAATCAGCACAGCTTTGTGCGACTTTCTATTTGAAATAAAACAAACCGTGATGCCAACATAGCTGCGCATCAGTCCATTGAACCAAAAGTCAATGGTCAAGAAAAACTCACGAGTATCGTTGAGTTTTTTTTAACAGTATCCGTGGATGATCTCTGTTGACATTTATTATCAGCGTTGAGGAAAGGCGCTTTCGACTTGGATTAAATTACCTTATTCCTCTGAGAAAAAGTTAATTTATATAAATTACTGCACTAATCATATACATAGCCCACTCCAGCATTTATACTCATATTTTAACTCTGAATATATACAAGAGTTCCCACCAGGGTTGTTGTAAAAAAAACACTTAAAAAAAACAATAAAACCACTCTTTACTTTTCCTTTGAAAAATCTACTAAGAAGTAAAAAATGAAGCAGGACACTTGTACAGTTAACTATAATTTTGTTTTAATCAAACAAAACGAACAGCAATGAAATTCAAAGGACTTGGGAAAAACAGTGAAGAATAAATGGAACAGTTCGAATGGTTATCTTCTTCAGCTCTGCACAATCTGTATATTTTAAACAATTTTTCTGCTTCATCTCTGCATCTAAACTTTTTCTGATTTTGCACCATACCAAACCATATGTTGAAAAAATGCCCTCTATAAGTGCTGAACTAGCAGGGCATGCGCATAAACTTGACATGAAACTGCAGAGTTCCTGTGTGTGTGGCTTTTCTCTGTTTGCTCTGCGCATGCTTGTCTTACCACTTAGTAAACTGACCAACAACACTTTGCGAAAACAAAGATGGGGTACATTTCTTTGCTCTCAATTTTGAATGCCATAATAGGTATAACAAGTGGGTTGTTTTTTTTCAAAAAAAACGGGTTTTTCTCAATCTCGTTCCCACACATTTTTATATCATTTTCCATACTTTTTCAATACTTAAATTAAAAAAGTTCAATACCACTGCTTCTCTTAATTTTTCAAAATTCTTAATCATGTAACTCAATTTTACACATTACATAACACTGCATAAATAATGAAGTGCTTTGCCTTCAGTAAAATTCTCCTCAGATACTTCTGATTTCTTTTCCATTTAGAATTTCCATACTTTTTTTATACCTAATGTACATTTTGGCCAAATTCAATACCTGTTCAAAGTCTTGAAAACCAATTTTGAAATTTTATACTTTTTCAATACCTTCAATACCACGTGGGAACGCTGCATATATAAATAAAACCAACACCTATTCTTGTAAAGTACCCAGTCCTGTGGCTGCGGGGAGGCTTAGCCCACAAACAAAAGCCCCAAGCCCCACCCAAATTGAATTATGAAGCACTATTATTCGGTGGAGTTTATCAAATTTCAGAATGTCAAGCCGCCCTGAACAAACCTAAAGCCCCGATATTGAAAACTTTCTGGCGACGGTTCTGAAAGTACCGCTATCTCTTCTGTTGCCGAAGTGTCAACCTGTTTATAAGTAAAGTTCTTGATTTTGTTGCTACGTCTCACTAAACTCACTACATTACATCTGGCGGTCAACAGGGAGGGTAGCTGGAACAAAGCGAGAAACAGCAACAAACGCTGTGCTTACCCCTGGACTGTCTGGATTCAACCCAAACAGACGGGCAAATGACCTCCCCTGAAACATAACTATGAGAAACGATGATAAAAGAGGAAACCCAATCACCACAACCGCAGTTCATCGTACAGTGATGTAGGGTGAAGATTTCCTAGTTTAATCGCGAATGTAATCGTCGATTACGATTAAACTGGCAATGTAATCGATTGCGATTACATTTCATTTTTGGTCAGTTCAATCGATTACGATTACTCAAAAGCTGTAATCGATTGTAATCGATTACGATTGACGATTACCCCCTGTCTGGTAAGAGTCGAAGGTGATATTTTCCACTAGAAATAAATTCTTTCCCGACGACAAAACAAATGTTCATACAGAGAAGTGCATGTGTCATGTATCAACATGACATTGTTAGCTCTCTGCAAGTCACATGAAAAATGAACATTCATCTGATATTCACCCAATCACTGTGAAAATGAATAGATACCAGTTGTATCCACCAGCTATACTTACACAAAGAGACTGTTTGATCCAACGCTAATGAAAACAACGCAAGATTTTTTGCTGCAGCAACACTCGAACAGTGGAAACTGAAATTTGAAAACCTGCGGAGTTACTGACGAAGTCGGATACAAATTACAGGAATTTTAAAATTTTGTTTAACACTACGTTGTGACATACTAAAAGTACGTCATACCCTGAGCTTATAAGTGTAACAAGTTTCTTTTGAAATAGATCACGATGAGCTGCATTAAACTACAGCGATTCTGGCCAATTTATCCTTTAATTAAATGATCTGGTTCAAACAAAACTTTTGTGCGACTTCCATCCATTGAAGTTTAAGGACAACCACAAGCTAAGTGCAAAAATTCGATTTTGAAAACCCCAATATTAACAGTATTACTATCCATTGCTCTTAAGTCAGCCCCTGAATTTTAAGAAGTTTCAAGTGATATCTCAACATTTTGTAGGTCTTTCAAATTCAAGGAATGACACCTTGTTGTAGGTTTCACTGGCAATCTATGTTTGAACTGCGTTAGCGTTATGTCGGAACAAAGCATTTTTGCGTTACATCCTGCTGCGACCGTCACTAACAATATTATATAATGTTATATAATATTATAGGTGGAACAAGATTTTTTACTGCGACACAAGCCAAGAGGACTATCTGCAAATCAAAACACCAACACCACAAGTTCAGTACTTTGATACATTACTAAATTTTCATGCAGTATTGAAATCGTTCGTTTGAAAAACATGAATTAATCTTCTGGACTGTAACACCTTCCTCCATGTCAAAAAGCGATTACCTTTGAAAAAATCAAAAGTCATCTACACGCTAACCTCTTTTTGTTTGTGAAGTAAATAATTAATAGCGGGACATTCACTTTCATCTTCGTCCGAACTTCCGCTGCTGTCAGAGCTCGTATGCTTCTTTCTTTTTCTCGCGGGCGGCTTGGAGTTCACCTGATAGAGGGTGACTTTCGGAACTGTTTTACGGAGCCCGTCCCTTGCCTGAGCAACACGCAAGCACTTTAATAAGCGGCAGGCGGTCAGGAAACTTGCAACGCAACACAACGCGCAATAAACACCGATGAGATTCGCACGAGACAACGCTGCAACTTACACAGGAACGGCGTTTACCATCTGGAGCAGAGTTTGATTTATTACCATCATGAAGGTCGTCTGCCTGAGGCGGCACGTCTTTTGTATTACCAGCAGTTGATTTACGCTTCGCGTGCTTTCCACCAGTGGCAGTTGTTTGTTTCTTTATTTCAAACTTTTTGGAAAGTGTTTCAACAATATAGTCGATTTCTTGTGACTTGCATGCTCTTCGACATACAATCAGCGGGGGAGTTGAAGCGTCCTGCAACTCCCGGTCCTCATCAACATCAATCTGAAAACATGAACAATTCAAGATCTAAAAAGGGTAATGTGAATTTGTGTCTAGCGGATTACATACTGTTGCAACCTCTCCGGTGGTGTTACGTTGAATGTGTGATTCACCACGAACGGGATGTGCGCGAAGAACAATAATCTATATATGCGGCACGAACAAGCAATAAGAGAGTGCTCTCTATTGTTGCTTGCTGCCACGGTGCGAAGCTTTGCGCACATGCCGCTCGGGATTTCCGATCGCAACAATACGAGGGAGTTTAATCTGTCACACATGCCTAATCGGCTAGACACGAATACAATAAACTAAAATACATGTGCATATGTTTGATTCGGTGTGCGCCCATGTAGTCAGGAGCCGCGCGGAGTAATGCGATCTGTGCTGCAACATTAAGGTATGTGCTAGCTACTCACCGACACACGTGCTGCTCACTGCAATTGTTGTTGGTTTGTTACATAACATGATGGTCTGTTTACAAAAAACTCGCTGCGATTTTGAATGCACACGAAAGCCTCCGTTAAGACAGTGGACAAAACTATCACATGGCTAACGACAGTCTTCAAAATCAAACACGTGCAGCGCTCATAGTTAAGCTGTAACTAGCAATTAAGTAAATAGCACTGTTTACCACATAAAATTGGTTCTAGGTGAGGAAGCACAACAAGATTCATATATTAGGCGCACCGAATGATAAGGTGCACTTTCGATTTTTGAGAAAATTAAAGGATTAAGTGCGCCTTATGGTCTGAAAAATAGTGTACCAAGCTGCTCAAACGCCAGCTGCTCTAGCTAGTGTATTTATTCATTCAAATACATGGAAATGTTTTTGGCATTCTTTACAATTTCAACAACATTTACTGATTTTTAAAAATAGCTGTTGTTCTGTCCACACCCATATGAGCAGGAACCTTTGCTTGCAAATAACTAAAACAGAGGTGCAAAATTTTCTGTGAATTTTAGCAGCGCACAATCGCACATGCCTCTGTCCACCTGAGGCGTGACATAATCTTTTGCTCTGCATATGCACTGCTACGTCACTGCAAATTCTGTTCACACACTCCGAGTTGCTGGTCGCGCGGCGCGAGCACGCAACCACATTTTTGCACCCCTGAACTAAAGCCTTAAAAACCACCGATGCAAACAAAATTTAGTCTTTTCATATTCACCACAGACTAAAAAGTGTTGTTGCTGAAAACAGTGTCTGCTTATCACAAGTCGTGTTTTCAGGTATTTCAAAGACTTTTGACAATTTTGTTTTGCCCCCCACTCCTCCTTTTTAACTGTCCCAGCTTTCTGGCTCTCTTCTCAGCCTCATCGCTCTCTGTTTCGGTATCATGCCTGATCCGGTCCTCGATGCATTATGATGATTTCCCATTGTGTTCTATTATGTGCAGTCTCCCATAATTTTCCAGGATTTTTACATGAACCTTTAAGGTTATTGATAAAGTACCTCAAACAACAGTACTCAAAAATTTTTGATGAGTTCTTAAAGGTTTTTAATGACTACGTGAATCTAGTTCAACAGTCACAAAGTAACACATGGGCAATTATTTGCTTTCACAAATTGTACTAAAACAAACCACTTCCTTCACACGCTTCATTTTTAAAACAATCTTAGCATCAATTCACTACATAATACAGTATCTGCATTAAACTAGGAAACTACTCAGTGTTTCTCTACAAAAAGATTGCTTCGTTTGTCTTAACCACTTGCAAGCTAAGTAACTGTGTAACTGCATAATTTTCAAGACCTCAAAAACCGTCAACACACCCTTTTTTGTCATTCCAAGTAAAATCACTGTTATGCATAACACTGAAAAAGCAGTTTTGCTTAAAAGATTAATGAGGAGCCATCATCTGTGGCTTTACAAGACAATTTTTGTTTGGATTGATGGCTGCTTAACTCCTGTTTCAAAACTTTCCAAGTACACTTTATTCAAGACATGTACACCAATTTGCACATTTAATTATAAGCCAATTAACTTCCACTTCTTTGAACTTCAACTATCGCACGGACTTTTCATTCAACTCTTCAGCGGATAACTTTGATTTAGAAGTTTATTCGTTGCGAGAAAACTCCAAACATTTATTCATGTCATTCATTGCACATCAAGTCACTACAATACACATTTATAACCGAAACAACTAAAAACCTAACAGTTTTTTGAAAAAAAAAACAGTATTACTTTTTAGTGACCAGGGTTCCCACACATTCTCAAAAACCATTTTCTATACTTTTCAAATACCTTTTCAATACTAAATAAAGTAAATGTATTAACATCAGTTATTGCACTTCTCCAAAATTTTATTCATGGAGCACAATGCAAAAATAACTGCCAAACTATGATCAGAGGCAAAGAACAAAATTTGAATAAACAATTGGCTGAATTTGGAGTTTCCACACTTTTTCAAATGTACGTTTTAGCCAAACTCAACACTTTTCCATGGTTTTGAAAACTGATTTCACAATTCAATACTTTCAATACCACTTGGGAACCCTGAGTGACAAAGTGATGAAAAACAAGCAATTCACCAAAATAGACATTCCCTCTACTACAATTAAAGTAGAAACAATCCACTAACAAGTTAGAAAAATAAAAACCTGATGGCACTCATGAGCTGCCAACACAACTAATTATAGTACCTCTGATCCTGATGAAATGACAATGCACTCCGGTTCCGACATGATTAGGCAAATTTAATACACCTTGTTGAACTTGAAGAAACATTAAATGCTAGTTTGTGTAAGGACTAGCAACACGGTCTTAAAAAGTTAAAAAAGGGGTAGCAAAGACTGTTTAACATTGTAGGAATCATTTTCCTAAGCAGTCTATGGAAACAAAAAAATCAGGCTAGCAGAGGGGGGGCAAACTACGGTCCGCGGGCTGCATGCAGCCCAAGAGTGCATTTTGTGCAGCCCGCAGGGCAGTCACACGTATGTAGATAGTATATATTTGAGTCTATGCTTAAGTAATTTTGTCAATTAGATTAGAATTCTAAAGTTTTTTTCCACTCGTTTCATTCGGAACCGCATTTTTACTCAACCGGATGTCACTATTGTAACCTCATTTTGTACTAGCTCATGCAAAACTTTTTTAAGTTTTCAAAGCAATTATTGGTGTAATATATGTAGTACGAGCATGCGGCCCTCGGTAGCAATAAAATCTTCAATGTGGCCCTGCGTAGAAAATGTTTGCCAACCCCTGGGCTAGCATAATCCTGGTAACTCCGAACTGAGCTATAAACTAAGTTGTCCACTCCTTTTTACACTCAGGTGATAAACAGAGCACAAAAAGAGAGTTATAAACTACAGCCTGACTGATACATCAACATGACAGTATATCACAGTGGTTCTTAACCTTTTTTCTACCACACCTCCCTGAAGTAATTGTCTGTGTTTCAAGCCCCCTTGACTTTATATAAGCTGTAAAAACAAATGCATTTATTGGCAAATTCAAATGATCAAATTTTTGATGTTGTAGGGCACGTAAATACTTGGGCCCCTTGCAATTTATTGACGCCCCACTTGAGGAGGCCCGCCTCTCCGGTTAACAATCACTGGCATATCAGCTAATGTCATGATGATGCTGATGTAGCATAGTGGCAAAATTCCGCCACTGGAGCCAGATGTTTTTGGGTGGAGGTGGATTCGTAAGAATAGTCAGAGTCAGATTTTTTTATCTGACTCTGGAAGTCCAACCATTTTTCACATTGCACTCCAAAGTTCAGAATCCTAATTTCTGCTTTTTGAAATAGTACAATTTCTTGCAAAACTTTTATTGAAGCAAAAAATTTTTGCTGTGCACCACAGTTTCCATTGATTACTAGTTTCTTCAAAACTGTTGACAGCCAAACTTCATTCATGCTATGTGAAGGTGTCAGAGTCAATGTCGGAAATTTTGGAAAGGTCGAAGTCGAAAATTTTTAGAAGCTAGGAGTCAGAGTCAGACATCTTATCTCCAACTCTGCCATCTGCATCCCTGGGATCCAGCATGCAATCGTCAGTTCTCATACATACTTGACCTTTTGCAAAAAAGTTTTGGTGAAGCCTATACTATAGTTGTTCTTAACTTCTCCATTGGTGTTGCGTTGAACGTGTGATTCACCACGAATGGGATGTGCGCAAAGAACAACACCCATATATATATGTGGTGCGAACAAGCAATAATAGAGTGATCATGGCATGTGATCTCTATTGTTGCTTGCTGCCACAGTGTGAAGCTTTGAGCACTTGCCGCTCGGGCTTTCCGATCGCAACAAAATGGTGCTGTGACCAGGATGTGAAGGTCATGCCGGGTGCAGCCTTCACACAAAGAACATGCGATCGGTGCAGTTTGGCGTTGTAAAAAGGAGGAGATGTTGTTGCAACCTTTCTGCTGGCGTTGCACTGAATGCACGATTCACCACAAATGGAATGCAAAGAACAACACGCATATACATGTAGTGCAAACAAGCAACAATAGAGTGATCCCGATTGAATGATCTTGGTGAGTGACCTCTAATAATGCTTGTGAACCTGGTGAACAGTTGATTGTACGTGCTAACGGTGACAACGAGAGTGATTGTGGCGTGGAAGCTCTACTGATATGAACTTGTGAACAATTGAATGTAATGACTAGCGTACACGGAGAGTGATCGTAGCGCGTGATCTCTATTGTTGCTTGTTGCCAGTGTGAAGCTTTGCGCACTTACCACTTAGGCTTTCCGATCACAACATGGTGATTATGTCAGCAAAGTTTTATTCATTACCTTCTTGCAAGCAGATGACTTGAAAGCTATGACTACCACCTCACAGCAACTTTGCGAAATCAATCTGGAAGTGAAGCACCTAGGTTCCCAAATAAATAAGGCAAAAGCATTTAAACCTCACTCAGGCAGTTTGCTCTTTTGAGCATAGTCTTCTCATTTAACCCTTTGTTCAATAGTAATCGGTTTACTCTTTTCTACACAAACCTGAGTTCACATTATTGTTTCATGTATAGAAAACAAATGACATGCACAAAATGTGGAGATAAACCTAAAAAGAAAAACCATATATTTTGCACACTGCTTCAACTGCAATTAAGTCCTCAAAAATAGTCAAAAATGAAAAGAGTTTTGAAGCTGTATAGATTCTATTTTTATTCTACAGAAGTCCAGTTAATGGTGTATGAAAATTTGTCTGGTAAACATTTCCACTCTATCATCCATGCTTCGCTCAAGTTTTACCAAGTCAGAAACTTGAAACACCACTATGAAGCAAATAAAAACTTCTCCATGATTATCCAGTTATGACAGTCACGTCTGACAGCAAACAAATTAGCAGAGTGAAAATTGTCATGCAGATGCTACATCCAAAATGTTCATCAAAGATGTTGCTGCATTGACATGTGTGTATTTTCACCTAAATGGATTATGTAAACAAAATAACCCAAGTTTTTAGCAGTGGTTCAAGAATGGCTCAAGAAGAATACGAAGTAGGTTTACAGATATATCACACAAACTGGAAATACTTAAAAGCACTAGTGTTTACATATGCTTTTGAGGAATCAGTTGACTACCATCTGCTTTCGTCTTTTTGCGATGATTCAAACTTGCACATATCTCTATTCAAGTATGTACTTTCCACGATGGGTGTAGCAAGGAATCGATCAGCAAATTTTTAATAGGAAATCGATTTCACGTAAAATTACGCATCCTCAGTCCTGAAAATTGCAAGCAAAGCTTACAGGTGAAAAGTTGAAAGGCTGAAGTAATAGAAGAGAAAAAACGAACTCAAGACTACAATCAAAATTTCGTAACACAAGCTCATAAATCATAACATCTTAACAATCTGACTGACGTCAAGAATACTAGTGGCGACAAAAAAACCTGTGACTCATGAAGTAAGTATTTACTCAAAAATTTAAAAGACGTTTATTCAAATAAATCAATGGCTGAAACATCTAACTAGTTGATGCTAATGGCTGAAAAATTTCTCCAACTAAAAACTAACTCTTGGTGAAATGACTAACGGTAGAGAAAAATAGTAAGCCATGTGCGGGCAGTAAGTCTCTGGGGTATGCATTTAAACCTGCCACGAGTTCACTTCAAACGCTGCAGTGGGAGTAAGCAAGCTGTGTTGAGAAAAAAGCTAGCACACAAAGCGGAAGACAACATTGAGTCAAAGAAAACAAAGAATCATAATAATTATTTCACATGGGGGAGGATCATGTTCGGAATGTTGATTTGCGCATCAATTAGGTGATACCATTTATTTTCACAGATATCCAGAGAGTGACAACTTGGTTGTTCGACAAACTGGAAATGTTGCACATTGGATTCTGATTCAGAGTTATGCTTAGTGATAAGTTCTCTTTTTAGTTCATCTTTACATATGTAGACTACCAGATTCATTTGAGCACCTCCTTTGCGCAACACTGTTTTAGTTCACGACTTCATTTGGAGTTTGTACCTAAATGGAGATTGTAGCTCTTTCGGAATTAAAAATCCTCTATTGTGCAATAAATTTCACTGTTTTCGCAATGGTCAGACTCTAGCAACATTTTTCTCTTTCTTTTATGCTGAAGGGACTCTGCCGCTCAATTTTATGCTGTAGGAACTCCGCCTATATCAGAGCTCATTTCTGAAGACATGTTAAGATTAGAAGCTTGGAAGCATCCTGTCACATTGCTTTTAAAATAGCAAAAGAAAAGAAACTGCATACAATTGGGGAGTGACTTATCAAACCTCAAACATACACTATGGATACAATCGAAAAGAGAACAAAAAAGAAACTTAAGAACATTTTCTTATCAAACCATACAGTAGGTTGTTGTTTAAGTGTTGTGATACTTTAGATCATGTAGCAGATGAAATTAGAAGTAATAAGGCAAAAGTCACTGTTCAGCTAGATGAGTCAAGTAGTATCGTATGTCGAATTGCATGTATCTGTTGGTTTACGGTTGATATATACATGCAGTTGAGTTGAAAGATTGAGTTTTTGATGTGCAAATGTCTACAGATGATAATCAAAGTGACTAATGATCAGGGAAATATGAATAATTTTTATCAACAAAATTAACTCATGAAATCACGTTGGCTTGCTATGCACAGATGGTGCCTCTTCTTTGCTCAATGAAGTCAGGTATTACAAACTCTATGGAGAATGAACAGACAATGCATATATCATTTCTACCCCTTATGTTCTTCATGAGAATGCACTGGTGAACAAAGTCCTTCCAGATAGCTTTGAAACTGAACACATAAATTTTCAGGGCATGGGCTCGTCTTTTTAAAGTGCTTTATGAAGATGAATTTGATCTTCAATGTTAAACAATGCTTTAGTCCAAATTCATCTCTTGTAACTGTGATATCTCTAAATTTACGTGTGGATTGGGCAAGAGTTTTCTATGCTGTTTAAGTGCACATTTGAAGTTATTACACCATTTCAAAATACTTCTGAGTGAGGCATTGTTTTCCTCAATTATGACCATAGAACAAATATCGATCTTATCTCGATTGATTCCCTAGGATGACATTAATCTCTTTCAACCACTGTTACCAAGAGCTTAGATATTGTGTATAGAAAACAAGTACAAAAGTCTCAGTGAGTGACTGACTGGTTGAAATTGTTTGTCATTTTTCTATGAGAGAAAAATTCAAACATGGCGATGTATTCCCTCTTAACGATTTGCTCCTTGATTCAGTGATGTGCCAGTTCTCATGAAACTGTTTTTAGAATTTCAACAACCTAAGCAAACCACTTCTTAAAAGTATTTATGCTTGTTTGTGAGAGCATTTTATTAAAGTTTTATCTCAGAGACTGTTAAGTTTCATACAAGCATTACCTTAAAATTGGTTGCAGCAAGCATAAAAATTCATGTGTCTGAGTGCAAGTTTACAACGTTTTTGCTGGAGAACCTGCCCAGGTCATTCTATGTCAACTGTCCCAGCCAGTCAACCCACCATCTCAGATTTTCCTCAAATTCAATAAGCAGATAGAAGTTTTCATGCTGATTCCAACAAACTATTTTTTTTTTAAATTGGTTAAGGTTTTGCAAAGTTATGGACACAGAAAATGACTACTTTTGTGGTCAATGCAGCATAACGACTAGCAAGAAAATGATCAACTAACTTTATAAGTAAATCATTCTAACCGAAATCATTTAATTGTTGCAAAAACGTGCCAAAGGGTTGTCTAAACCATCTTTTCCTCACAAGACAAGAAATATTTCAAAAATCCATGCCCTTACCTCAATTTGGGGGTAAAGACAATGGGTAGTCATCAAAATCACTCATGCGTGACATAATTTTTAATGGTAATAACTCTACGAGCACACACACCATTTGTATGTGCAATACACCATCTGAAAGCTCTCACTGAGGAGATTGCAGTCTCAAAATATCCTCATTGCTTATTTTATAAATCATCCCCAAAGGGATTTCCTAATTTTTTTTGCCTTTTTTTGGCCATAACTTTTGAACCACAAATGCTAGAAAGCCTATCAAACCTTCCAAAGACTCGTACTATAACCTGGTTTCCAATAAAACTGAGTCAAAAAATTGGCTCTTGTTGTTGGTGCCCATGGCCTGATAACCTTATCCAAATATGCATAAACCTACTCCCATTATGATGTCACCAACAAAAAAACAAAAATCTAACACTTTCTAATTTTTCTCTTCCAATTGAAACTACAAGACTTTCCGCATCTGTACAGTGTTTGAGCAGCTCTCCCCTACTCAAGTGGCTGGTGAGTTATGGTGGCTGGACTTCTGTCAATATGGCCAAGGTTACCTTTTGCCGGTCTTGATATTTTATCAAAACTTGAGTTTTTGAGCCATAATTTTAGATCGGACAGAAATGCTAAAAAACCGATCAAGGGCTCCAGTGACTTGAATTATAGCCTTGTTTCCAATAAAACTTTGAGTCAAAAACTTGGGTCATTGGTTTGAATTATAGCCTTGTTTCCAATAAAACTTTGAGTCAAAAACTTGGGTCATTTTGGCCAGGACCCAATGTCCTCGGCCAAAATGCGTGAACCTACCCACATTATGATGTCACCCACAAAAATAACAAACCCTAGCTGGTTCAAAAGTTATGGACAAAGAATCAGCAACTAATTATTCAGGGAATTAATTAATTTGTTGTTTTTACTTCATAACTTTTGAACCAGAAACGCTGAAAAGCCAATCAAGGGCTACTGAAGACTTGGATTGTAGCCTAGTTTCCAATAAAAATTTGATTTAAAAAATTAGCTCTTGCAGTTGGCGCCCAAGGCCAGGTAACCTTTACCAAAAATGCATAAACCTATCCTGCTTCTGATGTCACCCACAAAAAACAAAAATCCAAAACTTTCTAATTTTTTTAATCCAACCTAGATGACTTGTTGTATCTTTTGAGGGTTTGAACAGCTCTCTAGCACAATTAACTGGTGAGTTATGGAGTTGCGAAGTGATTTAAAAGTAAATCAACATGGCAGAAAGGGTATTAAAAATATGTTATTATATGACAGCCTGCATTAACGAAAACGCTTTGGCTACTGTATGAGGATACGTAGGAATCAAGGTAGACTCATTGCGTGGAAGCAGAAAAGAACTGCAAGAAATAAAATATATTGAAGTCAGTGGCAGCCATAAATTCATTAACTTACACATAATGCAGCTGGCAACAGCAAAAATGTTGTACACCCCTGCTCATTAAGGGTTCTGCACCCATAGCAATTTGCTATGGCAGTGTCTGTTTTGCCGCCAGCGACAAAGCAGCAAAAGAACTGGTGACCTGACCACTTCCTGAGAATTTACACGGAATGGCCCAGATACAATTCAAGTGGAAAAATAGCCCCAGAAGAACTTTTGCCACTGGTTGCAAAATTTACACTACCATTTCTTATTCATATTGATGAACCTACAACATGAATCGACATCGTTGCCAAAATAAGCTAACATACAGTCATCCTATCTTGCAGACTCTCAATGCTCAGTTGTTTGTTTAGTATTGCTAATACATGAAAAAAATCATGTCATCGCAGCACAAGAAAGTCACATTTGTGACATTGCTGCTAGGTAAACAAGCTTTCCCAGCTGGCAAAATGTCAATATTCTCCGCTCCAATGAGCTTTACATTGGAGTTTATTCTGGATCAATGACACAACAAGTGACTGTGATCGAATTGTTTACAAACCAGGACTCCAGTCCATGGCCTCTCTTGCTCTGCAAATGCAAGCCATTCACCTTGACATTCAGCAACTCTACCTGTACCTCTACTATTCAAAAAGATCATTAACCTGCATTAACATCCCATCCATCTCAGAACCTGGAATGGACAGATTGTCCATCATTCACACATTGCAGCCTGGTGAGCATGCAACAATCATGGACATCTTCATCTTGGCCTTGTGCTACCACCTGAACAACGCCTTTCACGCAAGCCTTTACACATGTGAGAGTGCAGTAGATGGCAAGAATACAAAAATGCATTTCAAATATAGGCTTATTAACAATTGAGACCACCAGTACCTATAATAAGAGTACATTCCCCTTTTTGAGCAATCTTGCAAAAGGCATGACTGGTGATCCCAGAAAACAACTGTGTTTGCACTAAAACTTTTATCTTTGCAGTGGTCAGAGTGAATCCAATGCTGACAGTCTGAGTCTGAGTGTTTGTCTTGTAGGGAAGTTGGGATACATAATGGAATATCGAATCCTTTGGATTTGAATACTTCAGTATTTGAATCCAAAAATAAGTGTTTTTTATTTGGAATTCAAAAAAATTTTGGACAAATATAAACATGAAAAATTGCGAAGTCGGCAACACAGATAGACAACCAGAAACAGTAAATGCTGTCAGCTGCAGCAAGTGGTGTGTACTGTAGCCTATGTCAGACTGTTTTCATTTCGCTGAGACATTTCGATCATTTGTGCCATAGCAGCATTGAAACTCACCATGACACTATTCATTTTCAGTCTATTCCAGACTGAAAAATGTGGCAGTTGTCGACGAGATATCGTGCATGATAAGGAGATTTCAGGCGTGAGACGCGTGACAAAACTTTCGCGCGTGCTTTCACGCGTGATTTTTCTCACAGAAATAATAATGGCGCCAGAAATTTAATTTAATTTATTTGTTTATTAGCAGACACGAAGTCCATAGTATGAACACACACACTCTGCAGAACGCAGGTTCATAAAACAGACAATACAGAACCTAGTACAAGAAATTAAAGCCGGCGAAAACACAGGGTTACAGACACTTTTTGCAA